>Ga0208937_1000670_pt1 | contig 22536 bp, 17 predicted proteins | sample June2015DPH_11_5_FD_184705 | JGI IMG/M metagenome (GOLD analysis project Ga0208937, IMG submission 184705) | Peatland microbial communities from SPRUCE experiment site at the Marcell Experimental Forest, Minnesota, USA - June2015DPH_11_40... | ecosystem: Environmental > Terrestrial > Soil >...
GCCAAAAAGTGACCGGCTTGAAATCGGAATCCGCGCCCGGCTTCATCCCGGAATCGTGCCCGAGTTCATTTCGGAATGCTGCCCGGGATGATTTCGGAATCGTGCCCACCTTGCCCCGGAATCCGCAGCTTCCACGCCCAGGATGATGCCGTGGGCGTTGTCGATCAGGTAGTGATCGTAGGAGGAGGGCACCGCCGGCCCCTGTGGTTACCAAGAATCTCGTCCATGTTGAATCAATTGATGTTGGCGCGGTTCCGCTGGTAAGCGCTCATTCCTATGTTCAGTCTGTTGGTTTCCGCCTTTATCGTCCTCTGTTCCTCTTTCCAGACGCGGGTCGCTTTGCAATTGGAGATCCTCGCTCTGCGCCACCAAATCAATGTGCTGCGGAGGTCGCAGCACGGGCGTGTTCACCTGAGGACAGCGGATCGCCTCTTCTGGACGTGGCTTATGCACCTTTGGTCAGGTTGGCGCTGTGCCCTCGCCATGGTCAAGCCGGAAACGGTGACCGCCTGGCACCGCAAGGGATTCTGGCTGTATTGGACTTGGAAGAGTAGACGGGGTAGGCCGGGAAGACCTCGAGTGTCTCGTGAAGTTCGAGACCTCATCCGGAAGATGAGCCTGGCGAATCCGCTCTGGGGAGCACCGCGCATCCATGGCGAGCTCCTGAAGCTCGGAATTGAACTATCTCAAGCCACCGTGGCCAAGTACATGGAGCGGTACCGAAAACCACCTTCCCAGACGTGGCGTACGTTCCTCGACAGTCACTTGAAGCAACTGGTCTCGACGGATTTCTTTGTCGTGCCGACGGTGAACTTTCGAATCCTCTTCGTCTTTGTGGTTTTGGCCCATCATCGGCGCCGCGTGATTCATTTCAACGTCACCGCCCATCCCACCTCGGAATGGACAGTCCAACAAATCGCGGAGGCGTTCCCTTGGGATTCAGCCCCACGCTATCTCCTCCATGATCGCGACAGCATCTATGGCGACGTCTTCCGGCAAAGAGTCCGCGGGATGGCGATTCGCGAAGTCCTGACGGCCCCGCGATCGCCATGGCAGAATCCCTACGTGGAGCGCTTGATCGGATCCATCCGACGGGAATGTCTGGACCACCTAATCGTGTTCAACGAATCGTCTCTGCGACGCACGCTCAAATCGTATTTCGATTATTACCACGGGGTGCGCACGCACTTATCGCTGGAGAAAGATGCACCGGAGACCAGACCGGTTCAACCGCCGGAGCTGGGGTCGGTCGTTGAACTGCCGGAGGTCGGCGGACTGCATCACCGCTACGAACGGCGGGCGGCTTGAAGGATCTTTCTCGGGCTGAGGAAGGATGCTATCCGACCGAGGTCGACCGAGGTCCGCGAAGACTCCGGCCTCTGGGAAGAAGATCTTCCCCGAGTTCCCGCCGGCATGAAATCTGTAGCCCGCACCTGCTCAGCAACTCCCTCGACTCTTTGACGCCCCTGTGAATTGGCCGCTCTTTGTGGTCGATCGAGTTTTTGGCAGGGACACACTCAATTTGGAGCGGCTTAGGTACGGTTTCTCTCGATTCGAACGGAGCCTTCCAGTCCAAGGTCACGCAGCGCTTGGCGCAGGTCTGATTCAACATGGCTAAGATCATTCGCGGCGACATCAAGCGAGGCCTCGACGGTGAGGGAGAGCCCTTGTCCCGAGGTGCGTAACTTGGGTATGAGCTTTGTCCCGAGCTTATTCCATTGCTCAGGGGGGATCGCCCCGCGTAAGAAAAGACGCACTGTCTGCTCAGTTGCCGGCGTCACGAGCACCGCGGGAGGTGCCACCGGTGGTTCCAGAACCAGGTCTGTTGGTTGCTCGGTTGGGGCCGGCACGCTCCTCGGCGGCGGTCCGGCTTTAAGAGCGGCTGCGCGCGTGCGCATTAGCAAAAAGGTGTTGTCGTCAAACACGACTTCCTCAGCGCCGGTATACTCTTTCCACCAGATCCGTTCGAAGCCTCCATCCGGTTTCGGCCCCGACCCGAGACCGAATTCGCCCCTCTCCACGAAGCTCGGTATCTGCCTTCGCAGGACCTCTTCGGGGTCGAGCAACCGGGTCAAGGAACCGTCAAGGAAGCTCTGCCGGCATCCCTTGAGCGGCCACGTCCCGCTTTCCTTGAGCGCCGTGGGCCAATTCCGCTCCAGGTATCCCGCACCCACTGTCTCGTTCAGAAGGCCCTCGGCCTTGAGCGCGGCCACGACATGCGAGGTGAGACTTCCCGAGCCGCTGCTGGCGTGCCCCGCCCCCAGGTCGATTTCCCTCAGGCCTTCTGCGCCTTTCGGGTCAGCAACGACTGCATACCTATAGCTTGCCCAGACTTCGTCTTTCAGTGCTTCCTCGCCATCCTTGATCTGCCTTGCCACTTCGCCTCGATCGGACTGTTCGAATTCCGCTCCCAGCACACCCGAATTAAGATCCTCCGCCACCCGCTTCCATGCCAACCACGCTTCGCCCTTTTCCCGCAGCGTTCGACCAGGTTTCCGCACCACCCAGACCAGCGCAGCAGGGTACAAGCGGGGTGAGGCGCCTCGTTGACGTGTCCAGTCTCCGAGCTTCGTTCTGATGGCCCCAGCGGATTCCCACTCGACTTCAGGATCCATGGCAACGATGCTCAACTTTGGAGTGTCCGACACTTCGGTCCCATCGCTTGGGCTCAGGTAAACCGGGACCACCCGACCATGCTCGAATTCCTGCTTTACGGCCATCTTCACTGCTTTTGAAACCTCCGCATCATCCAATGCGGCGCGGCGGTCTCCTACTACTTTCTTCAGCGTGGGCTTGTGGCCAATGCGGAATCCATCCGTACCCACCTTACGGATGAAGAATGCCCGTTTCTCCAGAGCTGAAGCTGCGTTGTCGATGGAAGTGACATCCAGATTAGGCTCTCCCAGTGCAAAGCGGATTTCCGGCAAGTGAGCGGCACGGTCCGTCGCTACTCCCGTAGACTCAAAGAGGATGGCCGCACCCACTCGCCGATGGATTCCCTGGAGCTCGCCTTGCGCATCTGCGTCGAGGGCCTTCGCATGGCTGGTCGCGCCGGCGATGTCCACCTCGATCGCGGGCAACAATCGCTGCTCACCCAGTTGCCCAAGGATGGTCGCTTGAAAATCCTGAACATCCAGAGGAGCTGATCCCAAAGTTATGAGTGGCTCCCTTCTGGCCTTCGTGAAGCTTTCTCGTGCTGCCCAGGAAATCCACTGCGCGAACATTGCTAGCGTGCCGCGCGTGCGCTGGTAATGCGGCAGGCCCTGCCATTTGCGCTGGAAGACCGAGATCGTCGCCGGGTGGAAAGGGTAGGCTGATTCGAAACGCGCCTGCAATTGCTCCCTTGCCTTGACGTCTGTGGTGATGGTGTCAACCGCCGTCCATTCCGGCGGCAACTGTGCTCGCCGTGCGAAGCACCACTCCGCATAGGCTTTCGCGACCGCTCTTTGTGTGCTCTCTTTGCCCAGGTTTTCGAAGAGCCGGCAGCGAACCACCTGGCTAATTTCGCTCTCGTCGTTGGCGATCAGGTCCTTCGCGACCCGATTCACGACTTTGCTGATTCTGTCCAGCCACTGTTCGTCGAACTCGGTCATCTCCATGCGGCTGCGCGGCAGGCTGAGCATGGCCGCGCTGCCCGTGGTCCCCGTCATCGCCCGGACCGTGTTGTCCAGAAACGCATAGAAGCCCTCGGCGAGGTTTCGATGGCGGTTGAGGAAATTCAGCACCTCGTCAAATAGCAAAAGGACGCTTCCTCCCGCGGCTTCGAACACCCGGTGCAGCGCCTCTGTCCCTGGCGGCGTAGTGCGTGCTGCGGGCCCCAGCGCCTCGACCCCGGCAGGCCCAGCCAACCGTCGTGCGATGTCGGTCCAGGGGTTTCCCCGGCCCTCCCCAGGGTCCCAGGCGTTGCCGACAAAAACGGCGACGCGCGCCTTAGGAATCTGCTTCAGTCCAACGCTGCTAAGAAGCTTTTGGACCTCAGGATGCCCCGCCGAAGCCTTGGGATTCTCGATCAGGTGGTAGAGCGCCGCGAGCGTATGCGTTTTCCCGCCGCCGAACTGGGTGATCAGGCTCAACACCGCCGCCGTGTTCTGCGTCTCGCCGGCCAGCCGGCGAAGCACTAGCCCAAGGTGCTCAGTCAGTGCGTGGGTGAAAACCGTGCGGTCAAAGAATTGGCTCGGATCGCGATAATCGGGAGGCGCTTTGCCCGCAACGACCTGTTCCAGTGCAATCGCGAACTCATCAGGGTTGAACGAGCGCCCTTCGCGGACTTCGGCGCGTGGTGTTGTGACTTTGTACCAGGGTTCCATGGGCTACAATTCTCCTGTCAACTTGCTTGGGTCTCAATGGCGGAAACTAAGTGCACAATGAACTCTATATCTGCTCGCACCTGCCTGCGCGTGATTGTGTGCAAAATGAGCCTTCCCCCCTTCCGTCGGCGTATTACGTCCCCTTCATGAACAATCTTATTCCGACGGTCAACGATTCGGCCCAATTCCCTGATAAGGTCGGCTTGCTGAATGTGCATCTGCTCTGCGCACCTCGGCCATAGGTCCTCGATATCGACCATCCTGAGTGCCCGCCTAATGTCTTCAGGTGCCTGATAACTCTCTCGGTACAGAATGTCTTGAACTGCATGGCGAATGATCGTCATAGGCCTCGTTCGTACCCGGCCACCTTTCCCACGCCGAATCCCTGCATGGCGCACAGCTGCTTTTGCTGCCAACACGGGAATATAAAGTTGGCGTAGCTCTCTGTTGATGCTCTTTTCTGACCGACCTAAAGCTTTTACGATTCTTGAGACCACAAGCTCATGACAATATCGGTCTAGTGCAGAGACGATGTCAACGAGGGCAGCCCTCAGCAATTCACTCAGGGTCTCTTCACGAAAGTGCTCTGGGCCCAAACCTGCACCTTCTCGAAGCACGAGGATCGCTTGCCTGCCGTCAATCCGGTTCACGCGTTCTCGCTGCGGCCAGTGCATGACGCGTTTGAAGTTCCTTGCCCAATCGTGTCGTATGCCCCTTTGCCTTCTGTCCTGCAACAGTGCGTGAAGCCGAAGAAAGTACTGAGCCCTTCGCCGTCCATTGTCGAAAATGTCTCTACGGTGCATGTGAACCTCTATCTGGGTAGTGCAAGCAGCATGGCGTCAAGCGAACGTCTTTCCTCGCTGTCCTTGGGGCAAAGGGCCGAAAGCGCCTTGGCGAGGCGGAGGAACTCGGGGCTGCGGGTTCCAATGTGACCTCCCTCACGGGCTCGATCGTCGGACATAGTCGAAGAACTTAACGGCAGCTCTCTTCATATTCCACAGATTGGCGTAGCATTTCGCGTGGAACTCATCCCCGGCCGAGTACAGCCGATACCGAATGCCATCCGTAACGATGATGTCCTTAGGACTCCCGAGAGATGCAACATAACCCTTCGCTTGCTCACGAGCGCCTTCAATCCCCGCTCCGAGCCTTTTCACCTCGACCACGAATCGCACGTTCTCTTGCAACCGCGGCAGCCGCTCGAAAACAACAAGGTCTATCCCGTGCCATTCAACCCCCAGGAGACGATTTTGCCATCCTAGAGCCCTGAAACACGGCACAACGAAATGCGCAACCAACTCACTCTCGCTAGGAAGATTGGGGAACTCTTCCCTATTCCAATATAAAGGCAGGAGGTCTTTGGCTTCTGCTACGAGGTCGGCCAACTCTCCAGGCGGCTCCTCCAAAGGCGGTTCAGGCGGGGGTAATTCCTGGAGAGACCTCTGCCGCCAGTCCGAGGGCTCTGACTTAAGGAACCCATATGCGAACTCAATCACTCGCGGGTTAAGTGATCGTGAAAGTCGCGGCGGATTTGCACCGAACACCTGGTCAGGCCACTCGTGGTCTATTCCAAGCCATCGAACTCGGCGACCGTGCTGTAAGTCCCATCCGTTCACGTCGTCGAATTGGTCAAGGTATGAGTATGCGCCTGCGACGAGGCCGATGGCCTTGATCTTTGACATGCCGCTGCGGAGGAGGAAGATGTCACCCTCCTGAACCTCGTTAGCGAAGATCCGCACGAACCTTCCCCCGAACTCTTCGTCTCCACGTTCAGGCGTCCACTTGCCCGCATCGCCGGGACCAATCAAGGCAACATCGCAACGAAGGTGGCATAGCCCTGGTACATCGTATCCCCCCTGTGGGATTGAAGTGTGTGAGTGAGTGGAGGAGGAGAGAGATGGCTGCCTTGGTGGGGGGGGACCAAGGCAGCCGCCGGTCGGGGTAAAATCAGCGCCCTATGCCGGCTCCCGTCCCCTACTTCGCTGTGGTTCGTCACATGAAGAACGCTTTTAATTATCGCCTCCAACTGGTCACCCACGCCCGCCAGCACGGCATCAAGGCGGCCGCCCGGGCCTACCGCACCACCCTGCCCACGGCCCGCAAGTGGCTGCGGCGCTATGAGCAGCAGGGGCTGAAAGGCTTACAGGAACTCTCGCGCGCCCCCCACTCCTGTCCGCACAAGATCACGGGCGAGCTGGCCCAGCGGGTGCTCGAACTGCGTCGTCGGCTGCCCACCTTCGGGGCCCGGCGCCTGCAGCGCGAATGGGAACTGCCCCTCGGACACACCGCCATCGAGCGTATCCTGCGCGAGCACGGCCTGCTCCGTCCGCGCCGCCGCAAGTACCAAAAGAAACAGGACCTCGCCGCCCTGAAAGAAACTTGGGCCTTGTTCCAGCAAATCTCCGCCGACACCAAGGACCTCGACGATATCCCCCATTATTGGCCGCAGATGAAGGCCCACCGCCTCCCCGCCATCCAGTACACCGCCCGCGAGGTGCGCAGCGGTCTCCAGTTCCTCGCCTACGCCTCCCACCGTTCCGCCCAGGCCAGCGAGCTGTTCGCCCAGCGCGTTCAAATCCACCTGCGGCGCTGCGGCGTCAACTTGAAGGACGTGACTTGGCAGACCGACAATGGCGGGGAGTTCATCGGCGAACTTCAGCCCGACGGCTCCCGTTCGCACTTTCCCGCCGCCGTCACTTACTTCGGATCCCAGCATGAGCGCATCCCGCCTGGCGCCCACACCTACCAGAGTGACGTCGAGACCGTCCACCGCCTCATCGAAGACGAGTTCTACGATCTGGAAACCTTTCACACGCGTACCGACTTCCTCGGCAAAGCGTCGCTCTACCAGCTCTACTTCAACCTGGCTCGTCCCAATTCCCATAAGCGAGGTCTCACCCCATGGCAGATCATCCACCAACTCGATCCCCGCCTCCCCCTTAAACTCTGCTTGCTTCCCCCTGCCTTCCTGGATTACCGTCTCGACGGCCAGGGGGGATACGATGTACCCGGACTTCCCTACATCGCAACGAAGGAAAACGTTCGCATAGCTCCTGTCTTGGGTTCCACCAGCGATCTGCCACACCGTAGGCTCTTCTTCTGTGTTCATGGCACTCCCTCATGGACAGGGCAAGAAGAGCATGACCTGGGAGCCGCTTTCCCCTGCCTTTGCGGGCCGAGAGTCACACACGCCGTTTTCTCAGAGGTCCGTGCACCATGCTTTTTCGAACCCGCTTTCCCTCCATAAGGAAGAGGTGTTCGATCTTCGCCCAGTCCATGGAATGAACATATTTCTTGACGTGCGCTCTCTGCCATTCCACACCACCTTGAGAGACTTTCAACTTGCCAAGTACATTTCCATCACGGATAACCTGGAAGATCACGTCCACGATCCCCACGTCGAACGTCCCCATGTCGGCAAGGACTTGATGTTGGGCCATTTGGGTACTCCTTTCGTGTTACTGTTTTGGAGTTGCTAACAACATAGCATCCAGAAGCCTTTTTTCCTCGCTTTCCTTCGGGTACAGCGCCGAGAGAGCGTTGGCAAGGCGAAGGAAATCGGGGCTGCGCTGGGTTTCGGCTTCGAGCATAGCGCGCAGGGCGGTTGCCTGGCCGCCCGCCTGGAGCAACATTGCGGCGTGGACGCGGTCGAGGGTTGTCGCTTCGCGAGGGGTGGCGGCAGGCTTGATCCCGACATCACCGGCGCCGGCGCTACGCCCCCGACCTGCCTTGCGAGTCTTGATCGGCGTGTCGGGCACGCGCTCCTCGTCAGGGAATAGCGTGAACTGCGGACTCTCGCCATGGGTGCGCTCAATGGCGCGCGCCACGGCTTCTGTCCCGGCCTGGCCGAAGAGCTGCTCGGCACGCTCCAGCACCGGAATCAACCGAACCACGCCCTTCTTAGTCTCGATGATTCGCCCCTCCCAGTTTTCCAGGTGAATGCCCAACGGTTGTGCAAATCGCCGCGCTACATCATAAATCAGCACGTAGCCCTTCTTCGGCTTCCCGCCGGACTCTTCTTCCTCTTCGACCTCCTCCTCTTCATCCTTACTTTCAACTTTTGACTCTCGACTTTCGACTGTCCCGTTGGTACTTTGCAACGTCCACAGAAACAATGCTGTCAAGCGCGCATCTTCTTCGAGCGCCCCAGCCGCGCTGTTACGCGCGCGGGCTTCGGCCGTGCCGAGTATCTGTTGTAGGGCCGTGCGGCCCACGACTTCCCAGACCTTTGCCAGGAACTCTTCGAGTTTGACTTCGCGCCCTTCCGCCGTCTCAACCTTGTCGTACTTGCTGAAGAGTTCGAGGGCCGGGCCGATGCAGGAAAAGACCAAATCCGCCCCACGAATGCCTTCACCCGAAAGCCGCTCCATCCAATCGCCGATCCGGTTTGGCAGCTCGCGCAGGATTTCTTCCCAGCCGCCAATGCCAGCATTCTCTGGGCGAGGTCGGCAGACAAGATGCACGCTGGCAGCAAGCGCCGCTGACTCGCGGGCACGCAATCGGCTTCCCATTTCGGTCGTGATGGGCCACGATGCGGTGACCGTCCACCCGCCTTTGAGCATGCCAGAGATAAGCGCTTCCCACCCTTCGGTCGTCTTGTGGGCAAATACCACCGCCCCGATCCCATCCTCCCGCAAGGTGCGCTGTCCTTCCGAAAAAGCCTTCTGCATGGATTCCTCAAAAAATGTCTTGTCCTTGGGCTTGCCATCAGCGGTAGTCTTGACCTCGTCCTGCACGATCTCAGGACACTTAGGTGTTAGGTTGCCGGACTCAAACGGGTTCCTAAGTATTGGATGATCCGGCATCGCTCGCCTCAACCAAACGAAAAAGAAGTCTGAGAGATCGGCATACGGAATCGCATCGTAATAAGGTGGATCGGTAAACCAAATTGACGCTGACTCCGGTGGGAGACCGGGATTCCTGGCGTCAGCTAATAAAGTTGTGCCGACTTCGTACCGATAATGGAGCGCACCTTCGATGGTCACCGCGGATCGCTCGAAGGCGCTATAGAATGACCCGCTCGACTCCTCTGTGAGAACCGCCTCAGCCCAGTCCCAAAGTTGAGGCATCCTCGGCCCGGAGAAAAGATGGACAGGGCACTCTGCGCCAGGTTTCCAAGGGGCCCCAGCATTCCCCAGGTCAGCTGTTTTTCCTGCTGCCAAGCCAAGGACGTCACCCGCTCCGTCTGAGACGAGAGAAAGCCGCTCCCTAATCTTCATGCAAAGGGCTGACAGGGCCATCTTTTGACGGGCGGAGAAGAGGTCACCCCAATTATTCATCCCATAATTTCGCATCGCGAATGCTCTACCAGCCCCTGACCCACCGCCTAAGGGCGTGGGCTCGTCAGGAATGGGGTTTAAGCCATTGGGCGGAGGTCCGCCTGCCAACTTGGCCAGCTTCTTCGTAGCCTTGTAAATGGCCCCGTAATCGCGATCCCTAGGCAACCGGTAGTTTCGACCGACTTCGCCCTGATTCAGAATGACAACCGCCAGTAAGCGTGCTCCACCAATTCGGCGACCCTTCTCGTCGAAGATCACGTCAGCTCCCCCCCGCTGGGCCCGAACCTGAGCCCTGACACGGTCCGGGGAAAGGGGAATCTTGCAAGCCGGGCAAGTGGCCTTGGCACGTGTGACAGTGCCAGTCCGTACCTCGTCATTAGTCTTCGGGACGAAGATCTCAAATTCGATTTCCGGTGGCCCGTCCTTTCGGGGAATGACTTTGTATCGTAATGCGCGCTTTCGTTCGGCCTTCTTAGAAAGCCAGAACGACCGTACGAGCGCAATTTCCGCTCCACAGTTTGGTGCTTCGCAACGCACAGTCCGCGCCCAGAGATAGGCTATGGGCCGGGCACCATCGGGATCAGGAGGATACAATTCCGCCAGTTCCTTCTCGGCTGCTTCCTTGACCTGTTTGCCGACCTGGCGAAGCTCCTCAGCAAGTGCCGGTCCATGGCGGGGAATGTCTTCGAGGAGGACTTTGAGGATCAGGCAAGCGACAGGATTCAGATCACTGGCAAAAGCATCGCAGCCAACACGCAGGGCCTCGAGCGGAATCGACCCACCGCCGGCGAAGGGATCGACCACGAGTGGCGGCTCTTCGCCGTGAGCAGCCTTCACCAGACTACGGGCGCACTCCAGGTAAGCAGGCTTGGCCGAGTTGTCCCAATTGGCGAAGTCGGCAATGAACTTCAGAAGCGCGTCCCGCAGTTCCTTGTTGCTCCCGGTTGCCCGGCAGTTGGGCATGGGCTCCAGCAGCCGCCGGGCTTCTTCCTTGAACTCGGCAGGGCAACTTAAATCGCACGGGTCGGGAAGCAGCAGCGTCATCAGCATCGCCCGGCACGCTGCCAATGGCCGCCGCGCCCACCACAGGTGGAGCGTTTTAGGGTGACCATGACGGATTGCATTCTCCCGCGCCGAGTGGCGACTGACCTCCGCCACCGGGAAATCCACTTCCGCAAGCCTCTTACATTCTTTGGGAATCATGTGTCCGCACGCGCGGCCTTAAGAGCCCTAATCTTGCCTACGATTTCTTCGAGAGTCGTGCTGCGTTTTCCTTCCTTCTTGGCGGCTTCAATGACACGCCCCATGACTGTGGGGTTCTTAATAGCTTGCTCCCTTTCAGACAATCCCGTCTCCTCTTGGACGCGTTGGACAATGGTGTCGAAAAGGTCTCCGCCGATCTCTTCGCGAAGCGTCGTATGAAGATTGTTCTTGAAACAGGCGTAACAATCACCTACTGACCCAGGCCAGTCCTCTTCCGGTTGGCCTACCAAGCGTAGCAGATACCGGTTCTGCTCAGGCTTCGCGTTTTTCTTGCTTTCGTCGGAATCCCATATGAGATACGTTGGTATCTCAAATTGCCGAAATATGACAGTCGGGCGATCCAAGTTGTTCTTTCCCATACACGGGATAACGGATACTCCTTCGCTCTCTAGGTCACACTTCATGGGGGCAGCGGTGCCTAGTATCGCGGCCCGATCCTCCTCGCCTTCGACAAGCACCACAACTTCCGAGAAGAACCCCTCGTTCATCCATGGGGTCATGATCGTTTGAAGTCGTGGTCTGAGGGTTTCACCCGTGAATTTGGTCCCGGGTTTGCCCACGGCTTCCCAGAGAATCTGTGCAACCTCATCAAGGGTCGCCTGAACCCTCTGCGTAACCTTGGGTCGCTGCCGACCCATCCTGACCTTTCGGAGGACCCGTATTTGCTCAAAGCGATCTATTCCAACAAAGAAAGGTGAGTGTGTTGAGTAAATGATCTGTGTTTTTCGTGCGACCCCAGCGACCGAGCCAGTGGCCAACGCGAGGAGAATTTTTGCTAGGTGCCGTTGTCGGTTTGGGTGCTGGTAGAGTTCCGGCTCTTCGATACCTAGTATCAGGTTCGGAACTCTCTGTGCCACTGTAGTTTTGCCCGAGCTCTCTGCTTGACCCGAAGTCCCGATCCCTGCCTTCTGATCCGTGGGAACGCGCGCGATCGCAAGGTGCTGCAGCAATGTAAGGATGAACGCTCGTTGAAGCCCGTGACCCGTTCGGGTCACAGAGGAGGGATACCCGTCCTCAACCAGCTTCACCTCAGCTTTAGGCAAAGGCACCTCGATCCCACCGGCCTCAATCCACGACAACGAGATGGCGGCGTCAGGGACATAGGCCCTGAGGGTGCGCGTCAATCGCTCCTCAAGTGTACTCAGTTCCGCTAAATTGCCTGGTTTCATTATCTCTTTGTACTTGCTGTCCGTTTCTTCCTTGAGCTTCTTGAGGTCTTCACGATTAGCCAAGGCGCTGCGGACGACGAGGTCCATCAGTTCTGTGGTGGGAGAGCCTTTACTCTCGGTTGCGTCGTCTGCGGCGTCGCGCACTGCGTGGATTGGGATGAAGCGCGTATAACGTCCTAGGTAACCCTGAGCAACTTCAGTGAAGCCGAAGAATTGCCCATCATCTCGCTGTCGCGTGCACTGATCCGCATGGTCTCCTTCCCACTTTTTGAGGGCTGGGATCGCATCGTCCTGCTTCGTCCACGCTGGGAGATCGGCGTATCGAGCGTTCTTTCGAAGCTGCTCGTATGCGCTTTTCTTGTCTGCTGCCTTACCCGCTTCGCGAACCTGGACAAAGTCGGGATGTTGCAAAGTAGATCCGTGGTATTTGGCCGACACCTTTCCATCGGCCAGCGACAAGACGCGGACCACTGTCAGCTCGCCGCTTTCCAAATAGCTCGAAAACTGCGTGGACTCTTCCTGGTCGAGATCGGCAAAAGTAACAGCGACTTCGATGTCTCGGCTTGTGTCAGCGCCATAGAAATCCTCGGCGCTGAACTTTGGACTCGTCATGTAAAAGAGCTCAATACCTCGGAGAAACGACGACTTTCCTGAGCCATTCGGACCGACGAGCGCGGTTAACTGTTCACAGGGTAAAGTCGCATCGTAGATTGAGCGAAAGTTACGGACGCTAACATTCTTGATGATCACAGTTTGTGGTCTCCCCGTAATAAGCGCGCCCAGCGTGGGCCCGTCAGATTAGGGCCTCGCCCCCAGCGAGAAGGAATAGCGAGATATTTCTCGACTTCGCGCCAATCAAGGCGCGCCGGGTCCTTGTACTCGAGTAGTCTCTGTTCATCTGTGGCGTGGCCAGTGACCAAATAGAGCCACCAGAAGATACCCTCACTAATACCCTTACTTAGAGGTACTACCCTTACCCCTGGTATAATGCCACCGGGCTGCTGGGCCTTTTCCTTTGCACGTGACTTCCCCCGATCTTTTGAGGTCCGCGAGCAAGGTTCGAATCCACTCGCGGCCAACACCGGGGCAGGCCCGCTCGATATCCGCGAGGCGAAACGCCCCCGTCTGAGCGCGAACCGCAGCCAGAACCATATCTGCTTTCGCTCCTCTGGGGGAGGCGACCTGGCCCACGCGGTCTTCGAATTCCCGGTATGCGGTCTTGAGGATGAACAGAATGTAGTTGATGAACGGCCAAGGGTCGTGACGACCTTCATGCCATCCTCGGGAGCTCTGTTCCAATGTCTCGTAGTACCGGTCCTTGTTTTCTTCGATAACCCGCTCCAGGCTGATGTATCGGCCGACTTCAAAGCCCAAGTGGTAGCATTGTAGGAGCAGCAACAGCCGCGAGACACGACCGTTGCCGTCCCGAAAAGGGTGAATGCAAAGAAAATCGAGGTTCATGCCCGCCACCGCAATGAGGGGGTGAATCTGACGCTGGCGGAGGCAATCATGCCAAAGCGCGATCATCTCTCGCATGTAGGCGGGAGTCTTGGCCGCTGCGACGGTCTGAAAACGAACCCGCTGCCGTCCGTTCGGAAGCTTCTCGATGATTTCCGAATCCTTCTGCTTATATCTTCCCGCATCACCCGTGCCGCCCCGGGTCAGCCGATGCAACTGCCGCAGCGTGCGCTCAGAGATCGGAAGTCGCGGCCCCTGTTCGTGGATTTGTTTGAGAGCATCGCGGTAGCCACGAATTTCCTCCTCGTTCCTGTCGCGCAGATGGGCCTTGCCAAACACGATCGTGGCGATGCGAGCCTGATCAGCCACGACACCCTCAATCCGGTTCGACGACACCGCGCTTTCAATCAAGGCATGCTCGCGCAAGACCTTCAGTTTTTGCGGAGACTGCCGGGTAAAGAGCTCCTGCTTGCCGCGCGCCTCGCCAAGGTCAGCCAAGTACCAGGAGCTAGCGGTGGGGATCGCTTCGATGTCCGCGAGGAATTGTCGGAGTGTCATCATGAGTTCTGACCGTCGATGGTCGACCCACGGTTCGGCCCGGATTCTCGCCTGATCTCATGGGTCCCGAGACGGTAATGCTCCACCTGGGTGACTTCCCGCCAGCCATAGCATGCCGGGTCCTGGCAGGTGTGCAGTCGAGGTTGATCAGTTCCGCAGTCGGTGACAAGGTAAAGCCAATAGCAGTCGCGCCGGTCCTGGGCGACGCGATGTTCGTTGGGCGTGAGGATGATTTCGCCTTCGCTGCTGGCCAGTCCCTTAACTTCGATAAGGCGTAGTTCACCCGTCCGGGTATCGAGACTCGTGAGGTCGTAACCGAGGTCCTTTTCGTGTACGTCGGCCACGGCGCGGCCCGCCGCGCGTTCGTGCTCCATGGCGACGCGCATGGCGATGGCCTCCGTCTCCGGATTCGGGCGCAGGTTGCGCAGGTCGGGGCGCTCGCGTTCAGGATGTGGCAGGACAAGCGCTGAGGCGAATCGCTCGACTCCTTCCAGATGCAGGGCCTTTTGCCGCTCCAGTTCTTCTCGGCGGCGGTCTCGGCGGCAGCACAGTTCGTCGTGCTTATCGATGGCGATTTTCAGAAGGCCGGCAGCTCCCTCCACTCCGCGGTCTTTCTGCTCTTCGCAGCGCCCGATGTCCAAGTCAGCGCGGGCAATGAGTTCGGTGAGCGAAATCTCCACGTGCTCTCGGATGCGCTCAATCTCTCCTACTCGCTCGGTCTTGACTTCTTCGAGGAAAGGAATCAGGGCTTGCTCCTGCAAAACGCTCGTGGCCTCGGGAGCGTCGGCCACCTCAGGGAGTGGCTGGGGCGTGAATGCTGGCTGGAGATCACCAACAATCGTCGGTTCGCGGAGACTGGGCTCACCACCCTCTGGGATTTCAATCGCGAACAACCGTTCGTGGATGACGTTGCCCATGCCATCAACCACCCGGGCGCGGTAGAAGTCAAGCCGGGTGGGTCGGTCGTGCCGGAACGAATAAAAAGAAGCGCCGTCTGCAAAGACGGCTTGTGCCTCTTCCAGCACGTCGCGCCGCAAAGCTTCAAATAGAGAGTGGCCGGGCGTCACCCACTCCAGGGCGTTTTCATCGGCTACCTTGCGGTCGGTAGAGAGCCGGGGATAACGGTTGACGAGGGCCGGAAGGCGCCAATCAGGCTGCTGCTCGAAACGACGCAAACCGGAAGGTGTGGCGCCTGGGTCGAACGTGTGAGGCAGCGAAGGGTGAGGATTTAAGACAAGGGAAGCCAGGGGCGCGGTCTCCGCCAGGAAGCGAGCGATCGTCTCGGGTACCACGCGGCGCTCCTGGGCACGCGCGCGCCGCTCCACCACCATTGCCAGGTTAAGCTTTTTCGTCGCCAGTCCTTCGAGGGCAGTCCGACAGATGGCACGGAAGCGATCTTCGCTGACATCGCGAAGGATGCGGGTTTCAAGGTCCTGCTCGCCAAGTTTCCCAGCGTAGTAATCACGCAGAATGCGGTCAATGTGGGCGGCAGGCAGAATCTCGCCCACGACATTGAAGACAGCATCCTCATCCAGTGCGTCGCGAATCTCTTGAAGCCGCTCAAGGAGTTTCTCCAGGACGCGGCCTTCGACGGTGTTGGTGGCGACGAAATTGAAGATCAGGCAGTCGTAGAGTTGGCCGTACCGGTGAATGCGGCCCATCCTCTGTTCGAGGCGGTTGGGATTCCAAGGGATGTCGTAGTTGAACAGGATGTGGCAAAACTGAAGGTTGATGCCTTCGCCCGCCGCCTCTGTGGCAACGAGGATCTGGATGTGTCCGTCTTTGAACTGCTGCTCAGCCCAGAGGCGTGAGCCAGGTTCTTCGCGTGAGCCGGACTTCATGCCACCATGAATGAATCCCACACGGAAGCCCCAGTCACGCAGGCGCTCCACGAGGTAATCGAGGGTGTCCTTGAATTCTGTGAAAATCAGGAGCCGTTGGTCAGGGCGGTCGAAGAAGCCCTCGTCCTGGAGCACTTTCTTGAGTTTCGAAAGCTTCGCCTCGATGCCTGCGGTCTCCACATCTTCTGCCATCTTTGCCAGGCGGAGCAGGTCGTCAATTTCCTCACGAAGCTCCTGTGGGTTTCTGGCGACTGACATCAGGGCGAGCCGCTCCTCCCACTTCTCTCGCTCGGCCTCGTCCATTTCCTCAAGATCCTCGGGATCGGGAATTTCGACGACCTCTTCCAACAATTCCTTCCCGCGTTTGAGGGCTGTATCCAGACGCTGAGCGCGGTTCTCCAACGAGCGCTGCACGGCGAACGTACTTGAAGCCAGACGCCGCTGATACAAAGTCATTAAGAACCCGACAGCGCGAGCGCGGGGATCGTCTTCACGAGCCGCTGCTCGGGCGCTCTGAGACTTCACGAAGTGCGTCACCTCGCGGTAGAGGTCGAACTCCGCGCCGTCGATGGTGAAATTGACAGTGTGCGGAATCCGCTTGGTGAAGATTTTCTTCGCCGCCCAGGTCCCGTCCGGCTGCTGCTCCGGGAAGTAGACCATGGCCTCCTTGAGCCGGCGGAGATAGAACGGAGCGCGCCGACGCTCCATCGCCTCGCGAATGGAACGCACGTCGGCGAAGGCGTCTTCGTCGAGCAGCCGCAGGAATAGAGTGAAGTTGAGGGGGTCGCCCTTGTGGGGAGTGGCGGTCAAGAGAACGTAGTGGTCAGTCGTGTCACGAAGTAGCTCGCCCAGGCGATACCGCATGCTCTTCTTGTCCTCCGCGGCAGCCGACATCCGGTGGGCCTCGTCCACGACTACCAAGTCCCACTTGGCTTGCCGCAGACTCGGCAAGATGTCTTCGCGTTTGGCGAGATCGAGCGAGGTGATAATCTGGGTTCGCTGGAGCCACTGGTTGACCCCGTATTGCACTCGCAGATCGAAGCCACGCATAACGAGAAACTGTTCGTCGAACTTTTCCTTCAACTCCCGTTGCCATTGAAACGTGAGGTTCGCCGGGCAAACAACGAGCGTTCGCTCCACAAGGCCGCGTAGTTTCAGCTCGCGGAGAAGGAGACCCGCCATGATGGTTTTACCAGCTCCCGCATCGTCCGCCAGCAGAAACCGGACACGCGGCAGCTTGAGCATGTGGTCGTAGATCGCTTCGAGTTGATGGGGGAGAGGGTCCACGCGGGACATGGAGAGGCCGAAATAGGGGTCAAACTCAAAGGCAATGCCGAGGGAGTAGGCCTGGACCCCGAGCCGGAGGAGCGTGCCTTCGCCCCTAAAACTCCGGCCAGTTTGAAGGATGGTAAGGCCGGCGAGGTCAGCACTTGTGAGCGTCACACTTCGGAATTTCTCTGTTCGAGTGCCAACCAAGCCGAGCCGCCACGTGCCATCCCCTGTCTGGATGGCAGTTTCGACACGCATCGCCTCGCTGAACAACCTACCCGAGATGACTTGAGCTGGTTGGGGAGGTCCAGGCATGGAGAAACCTGTCCGGGGTTTGCGAGCGTCAAAAGCCTCTACTTCACGCGATCAAGCTTTGCGATGTAATTCTAACACGACCAGGTAGATACAAGCGTATCGGTTTATGATGCGAGTGTAAACCCAAAGCTTGTACCGAAAGAATCCTTTGATATGGTTGAACCCTCCCAACGCCGAGATTGGTTTCTCAATACTTTAGGAACCTTGGTTTTCCGACCCTTTGATACACACTGATGATTCGAACGAGCGGGCTCGCGCAAGGAAGCAAAAGGAGATTCAAGCAGCAAGTCCAGTTTCACAGCCCCGAGCTGTGATGTCGACTCTCTCCCTTATGGTGGTACAACATGCCGGTCAGCTCAGCCCAAAGTCCCACACACATGGCACAACATGCGCTATATGTACCACCCGCGGGCCTACAAAGTAGGTGGCCGCTACTTGCTTTCTCTGGCTCTACAACCTTGCAAGGACCTCCTGAATCGATCTTTCACAGCTTCACTCCTTTTTGTGGGCGTCCATGGAGTGACCCGAGTATATGACTGCGTGCCTTGCCAGCACAAGGTCACTCTGACGAGTTTGAGTTTTTCTCTTTGTGTATAGAAACGTCTACTAAGACCGGAAGGAATCTGTCTTGATCCCGCCCGAAAACGGCATCCCCGGTGGTGTCCTGTGCCTCCAGGATTAGAACGTTGCTTGCTGAAAGCTATCTCCCTGGCTCCCCGCCGTCCAGGTTCCTCCTGCCGGTTCTCTGTTCCCTATTGCCTAGTCATTGGGTCATTGAAGAGCGGAGCCAGGTTGGTCCCCAACACTCCCTAAACGACTTCACCAGCAACGGAAGCATAGGCGTTGACCTTACTATTGGGCGCTGGCGCCGTCGGGCTATGATAAAATTTGCAGATGCTTTGACAGTTTATGTAGAGGCAGTTGCAGGAAACTGAGCTGTTGCTCTTTCGGATTGAGAGGTCCGATTCTTGTCCAGGGGAAACCGATGAAAAAAATTCTCAATGATCCTTTTGCATACGTTGACGAAATGCTGGAAGGGTTGTGCCTCGCGCATCCCCAGTATTACAAACGACTGGGGCCAGCGGGCCGAGTCATTGCGCAGGCAGGTGGTCCAGTTAAGGGGAAAGTCGGCATTGTATCGGGAGGAGGATCCGGCCATTTGCCAGTATTTACAGGTTACGTCGGCAAGGGATTGCTGGACGCTTGCGGTATCGGGGACGTTTTCTCCTCGCCTTCGGTGGAGCAAGTAGCCGAGGCCATCCGTGCAGCGAATGGTGGAGCGGGAGTTCTGCGCTTATATGGGAACTATGGCGGGGACAACATGAATTTCGATATGGCGGGCGAGATGGTCGAAATGGAAGGAATCCAGACCACGACTGTTCGCATGGCTGATGATGTGGCGAGCGCCAGCCCTGAAGAGTGTGCAAAGCGGCGAGGTGTCGCAGGGTTGGTTTATGCATATAAGATCGTAGGGGCCAAAGCCGAAAGCCATTCAACCCTCGATCAGGTCACGGCGGTCGCCCAGCGGGCCGTTGACGCCTGCCGGTCCATTGGGGTAGCTCTTACGCCCTGCACGGTTCCCAGCGTCGGACGGCCGACATTCGAAATCAGCGGCGATGAAATGGAAATAGGCATGGGGATTCACGGGGAGCCAGGCGTGCAGCGTGGACCGCTCAGGCCTGCGGACGTGATCGGCGAGGAGATGCTTTCTTTCTTGTTGGCTGATATGCCCTTGAAGTCGGGAGATCGGATTTCGGTATTGGTCAACAGCTTGGGCGCCACGCCGCATGAAGAGCTCTACATCGTTTACCGATATGTGGCTAAGAGATTAAAGGAGTTGGGAGTCGAAATTGTCATGCCCTTGGTGGGCCGGTACGCGACCTCGATGGAGATGGCTGGCATGTCGGTCACTTTTTGCAAGCTGGATGAAGAGCTGGAATCCCTGCTCAAGGCTCCTTGCGATTGTCCTTTCCTGAGGATCTGACATGTCAACAGCACTCACCGTGGCGGTACTGCGCGACGCAATTGAGCGTATTGTTGCGCAACTGGAAATGTGCGCAGATGAATTGAACACGCTCGATGGCGTGCTGGGCGATGGTGACTTGGGCGTGACCATGTTGCGCGGTGGACGTAGCGTGCTCGCCGAGTTGCCGAACCTGCCGGATGACATCGGGATGGCGCTTTTCAAGTGTGCCCAGGCTTTTACGCGACTCTCAGGGTCCACCTACGGGACTTTGCTGGCTACAGGACTAATGAGCGCGGCCAAGAGAACCAAAGGACAGCGTGAGGTCCCATGGTCAGAAATATCATCGCTACTCGCTAATGCGATCAGTGCGATGTCTCAACGAAGCGGCGGAAAACTCGGCGAAAAGACTGTGCTCGATGCTTTGGAGTCCGTCCGTGCTGCCACCGACGGGATTCAGGATCCGGCGACCCTTATCGCCGCCGCAGACCACGCAGTTGCTGCTGCCCTTGACCGCTTTCGTAACCAGCCATCGCGCCAGGGGCGGGCACGGATCTTCGGTGACAAGAGTGTGGGAAAGGACGATCCGGGCATGGTTGCCTTCAAGCGTATCACCGAAGCTCTGAAATGATGTCGACCGGCAGGATGCTCGTCATCCCCAACATAGGTCCAGATTCGGCCCGTGCGCGGCAACTCCGGGTCCAGCACCGGGACGGGCGTATCGTCGGTCTGAACCGCTTTCGAATCCAACACCCGCTCTTTCATCAGCTCGTAGAGCGGGCTCACCAGATCGGCGCATTCGCGCATCCAGTCGCACATCGTCTGGCGCGACAACTCCACGCCTTGGCGGTGGAAGATTTCCTGCTGGCGGTACAAGGGAAGGTGATCGCCATACTTGCTCACCGCCACGTGCGCCAACAGCCCCGGCCCCGGCAACCCTCTCTCAATTGGCGCCTCCGGCTTCTCCGCCGTGACCACCGTGCATCCCTTCGGGCAGGCATATTTCTGATACGCTTCTTCGATCACCACCAGCGAGGCAGGCACGTATTCAAGCCGCTCGCTGACTTCTTCCCCGATCCGCTTCAACTTTTCCTGGCACTCCGGACACTGCCGTTTATCTTCCCCGAGATCATAAACCACGCGCTGTCGCCGTAAGGATTTCAGCAGCGCTCCCCGGCCATGTCCCCGGCGCGGGGATGCCAACTTCGACTGAGGCGCTGCGCTTTCGTCCGAGGCCAGAGGCGTCTTCCCGCCTCGGGCTAGGATCGCGCCCGCAAAGAGAAATAACTGATGCTCATCCACTCGCTCGCGCCGCGGCCCGTAACACGCCCGCGCAACTGCTCCACCCAGTGCTGCAGTTGTCGCAGCTTCCGCTCCCGCCGCTCGGCTTCCTCCAGCAGCCCCATCACTATCTGCCGCAAGGCCGACGGGTCCTCCGGCAACTGCTTCGGATCAATCTCCACCGGCACGCTTCTCCTTCTCCCGCTCCGCCCGTTCCCGCGCGATCTCCAACGCCACCCACTCGTTGACCAGTTCCCGCAGCCGTTTGTAGTTTGCCACCTTCCGGCGCGTCGGCTCGACCTGTTCGGGCCGCAGGAAACGCGTGCTGCCCTTGCCCTGCCAGGTGAAGCTCAACTGGTAATACGGCCCATGCTTCTGAGGCTTCTTCGGGTCCTTGCAACGGCAGCTCGGCTGGCCACACACATTGTACTGTTCGGTGATGCTGCCCGGATGCAGGGGCCCCAGTTCCAGCAGTTGCCGTTGGAGCCGAGCAAGGCGTCGTTGAACTTGGGCCAAATCCATCATGCCGATAGACATATAATGTCTATCGGATAATGTCAACAAGAAAACAGCACCTCGGCGCAAATTATTTCTTCTCCGGCTCCGGCGCGGCTCCCGGCGGGGCTGCCCCCGGCAGGCTGTAGCGCTTCCGTCGTCGACCGCGGCTCAGGTCGATCCCCTCCAGCAGCACCGCCAGCTCCCAGGCCGCAATCTCCTTCCGTCCGGTTTCGGCAAACGGAAACTGAAACGTCCCCGCCTCCAGCCGCTTGTACCAGATCGCCCACCCGTCCCGGTCCCAATACAGGATCTTCACTCGGTCGCTGCGGCGGTCCGCAAACACTAGCAAGTGGCCCGAGTACGGGTTGCACCCGATGACGTGCTCGGCCAGCATCGACAGCCCGTCAAACGAACGGCGCAAATCGCAGGGCACCGTGCACAGATACACCTTGATCGCGGCCGGGAAACTCAGCACGGCGGTTGCTCCAGAGCGGCCAAGACCGCGCGCAAGGTCTCCTCATCCACACCCTGGCGGATGCGCAGCTTGCGTCCGTCGCCCAGCACCAACTCAATGCCGGCGTCCGTCGCTCCCGCTTCGTCGCTCACCAAGGCAAAGCTGGCCGGTCTCCCATTGCCGCCTGGCCTCGGCGTCGTCCCGGCCTGCCGACTGGCCCTGAGCTTGTGCTGCCACCAGTAGAACTGACTCTCCCGCAAGCGCCGCTGACGGCAAAAGGCTCGAATCGACATCCTGCTCCGCGCCGCCTCACTGATCGTCCTCTGCCAATAACGTGTCTTCTCCGCATCGCCCTTCCCACTGCTCATCCCCCACCTCCGACTTCGGTTAATACATGCGCACTTGGCGCACGTCCTGGAGATCACCTGTCGGGGGAGTATCAGGCGAGAACTTCAACCGCGGAAGATGGGTTCACTGGACGGATACGCACTATTCGTATTGGATCTGCGAAATCCCTTTTTCGACGCTATTCTCCGGCATCTCTATGTTCTTGCAAGTATTCCAGCAAGAGCGAAATCAGATCGTGTTTCCGCAGGTCATAAAAGGATACTGGTACTTGGGTGTCAGCATTAAATCCGTGATGAACTCATTCCCTCCGAGCGCTGGTGTGAAGCAGAGCAGAGCGATGCGCTGGCTGCAAGGGGCTGTTGCTGCTGGCAGCTCTAGAGGCCACGGATGTTCTCGAATTCCTGCTCTATACAGAGCGTCTTAAGTAATTGCGCATAGTCGACGCAAGGTGTTGTTGGGTTTAATCCAGGCGGCGAATTCGCTTTCAACCGCATGTATAACGTCATCCAGGTGCGCGAAGTATCGATTGTGCA
>Ga0208937_1000671_pt1 | contig 22481 bp, 19 predicted proteins | sample June2015DPH_11_5_FD_184705 | JGI IMG/M metagenome (GOLD analysis project Ga0208937, IMG submission 184705) | Peatland microbial communities from SPRUCE experiment site at the Marcell Experimental Forest, Minnesota, USA - June2015DPH_11_40... | ecosystem: Environmental > Terrestrial > Soil >...
ACGCGCTCAACATCGCCGAGGTCGCGCTCGAACAAGGGATCGATCTGCGGCGTTCCTCGTTGCGCGTCGGCTTCTTCGGCGCCGAACCGTGGAGCGACGCGATGCGCCGCGATCTGCAGGAGCGGCTCGGCATCAAGGCCATCGACATCTACGGCTTGTCGGAAATCCTGGGGCCCGGCGTCGCTTGCGAATGCCACGTGGCGCAATCAGGCCTGCACGGGTGGGAGGACCACTTCGTCTTCGAAATCATCGATCCCGAGACCTTGCAGCCGCTGCCGATCGGCGAAACCGGCGAGTTGGTCATCACCACGCTCACCAAGGAAGCGCTGCCGATGATTCGCTATCGGACGCACGATATCACTCGGCTGAGCAACGAACCGTGTCCGTGCGGCCGCAGCCATGTTCGCATCATGCGCGTCACCGGTCGCGATGACGACATGCTCATTATCCGCGGGGTGAACGTCTATCCGTCGCAAGTGGAAGCCGTGCTGGTCGGGTTCGCTGGGCTGGCGCCGCACTACCAGATCGTATTGACGCGGGAAGGTGCGCTCGACACCATGACGATAGAGATCGAGCTGGCGTCAGGCTCCCGCGATACGGATGCCGGCCGCGGCCGCAAAGCCGAAGAAGTACGGCAGCACATCAAATCGCTGATCGGCGTCACCTGCCATGTCGCCGTCAAGGCGCCGGGCGAACTGCCGCGTTCGCAGGGTAAAGCCGTACGCGTCAGGGATCTGCGGAACAAGACGAACTGACAGCTGAACCGTTGCGGTCGGCGGCGGGCCGGCGTTCAGCGCCATCCCGGCCAGGTCCGCGTCATTCTTGCGAGATCGGCGGATCGAGATCTTGCCGCCATGATTCGGGTGGCGCCGGATATTTGCGCAACAGGCGGTGCACCAGATTGACGTGCTCGGTTTCCTCCTCGACGAATTCCGCGGCCATTTGCACGACTTTCTGGTCCTTCGCGGTCTCGGCGATGTGGGTAAAGAAGGCCACGGCCCGCTTCTCGCCGGCCAGCGCCATTTGCAGGGCATGCCACGGCGTCATCATGTAGTGCGCCGCGGCCAGATCCACTTCCTCCGGGCTCTCGCCCTTGGTCCACTTGCCGATGCGACGTGCCTGCGCCACGACGTCGATCGCTCCTGCCTGCCGGCGGATTTCCTCGGCGTGAATTCCTTCGGCCCGCGCCAGATCGCGGAATACGTCGACCATTTCCGGGTTGTTATGTATTTCCATCTGATCGGCGAGCATCGCGTAGCGTTCGACGGCATCAATTTCGATCTGATAGGCGGCGCCGAACAGGTCCGCGAGCGTGGATACCGTCGGGGCACCCGGGGTTTTGCTCATATTTCGAATTCCTGCTCGAGGACCGACGGGTCGAGGCTCTGCGGCTGGAATTTCGGTTGGTACGGCCGCCGCTCGCCGCGGTAGAGAATGCCGATGTTGAAACCGTCGTCGGTCATGATGCGGCGCGCCGCCTTGGCCGGGTCGTTGGTGGCGGCGACCGGCGCCGGATGCACGAGGTCCTTCCACTGCTTTTGATCCGGCCGGTAGGTGACGCACGGGCTCAAAATCTCGACGAAGGAAAAGCCCGGGTGGCGGATGGCCTCGACCAGGATAGCTGCCGTCTCGTTTGGCTCGCCGGCGAAGCAGCGGGCGATGAAATTGGCTCCCGATGCGAGCGCGTTGACCAGAGGATGGAACGGACTGAGGCCGGTGCCGCCGGGCGAAATCGCGGTGTCGAAATCCGGTTCGGTGGTCGGTGAAGGTTGACCTTTGGTCATGCCGTATACGCGGTTGTCCATCACGACGTAGGTCATGTCGATATTTCGCCGGCAGGCGTGCAGAAAATGATTACCGCCGATGGAGTAGCCGTCGCCGTCGCCGCTTGCCACCACGACCGTGAGGTCGGGCCGCGTCACCTTCAAGCCGGAGGCAAGCGCAAGCGAACGGCCGTGAACACCATGGAATCCGTAGCAGTTGGTGTAGGCGGGAATCCGCGAAGAGCAGCCGATCCCCGAAATGACGGCGATCTGCTCGGCGGGCACAGCCAATTGGGCAAATGCGCGCGTGAACGCCATTAGCACGTGGTAATCGCCGCAGCCGGGACACCACACCGGCTTGAGGTCGGATCTGTAGTCGCTCGGCTTGCAAGCGAGCTGTGTGTCGGGCGTCACTATCAGCTCCTCCATTCCGCGATCGCCTGATGGATTTCACTCGGACGAATGGGAAAAGGTCCGGGCCGGTGCAGCACCCTTGTTTCACCCGGCAGGTCGTAATGCGCCCTGAGATAGCGGTAGAACTGACCGCTGTGGCTTTGCTCGACGACCAGCAGGCGTTTCACGCCATCGAGCGCCGCGGTAAAGCGTGCATTTTGCACGGGCAACAACAGCCGCGGAGCCACCAGCCGAACCGCGATGCCGTCGCGGCCCGCGAGCTCGATAGCCTCGCGTGCGGCGCCGGTCAGCGACCCCCAGGTGACCACGGCGACGTCGCCGGTTCCCTCGAGGGTGGCCCAATGATCGCCGAAGGTGAATTGCTCGAGCTTGTCACGACGCTTGTCGAGCTGGAGGCGATGCTCCGCCGCGCCGCTGGTTGGGGTTCCCCGTTCGGAATGCGTCAATCCCTCGGCGGTGTATTGGGCGCCGCGCATGCCGGGAATCGCCATCGGCGAAATGCCGTTGGCCGCCAGCGCATAGCGCTGGTAGGGAGCTTCGCTGCCGGTGTGCCTGATCCGCTCGCCGATAAACGCGACATCCGCCGGCCGTTCGATCGCGGCGACGGTTTGGCCGAGAAACTGATCCGACAGCACGATGGCCGGAGCCTGCAGCGCCTCAGCGAGGTAGGTGGCCCATTGCGTCGTGAACAGGCAATCGCCGACGGATTGCGGCGCCAGCACTAGATGCGGCGCGTCGCCGTGGAAACCGTAGATGGCGATGTTGAGATCGGCTTGCTCCGATTTCGTCGGAATGCCGGTCGACGGTCCGCCGCGCATCACGTCGACGACGACGATCGGAATTTCCGCCGCGGTGGCGAGCCCGAGCGCTTCGATCATCAGCGAAAGACCGGGCCCCGATGTCGCGGTTAAAGCCGGCGTACCGCCGAACGAAGCGCCGATGATCATATTGATCGAAGCCAGCTCGTCTTCGGCTTGCAGCAAAACACCGCCGACCTTGGCAAGTCTGGGCGCCAACCATTCGAGAATTTCGCTCGCCGGCGTTATGGGGTAGGCGGCGGCGAAACGGACGCCGCCGCGGATGGCACCGAAACCCGTCGTCTCGTTGCCTGAGACCAGCCATCTTTTTTTCCCGGCGACCGCCGGCGCCAGACGCCTATCAAATTGCACGGCAGCGGCGGCGGCGACGCCGGCCTGCAGCGCCAACCGACTCCCCTGCGACGCGACTTGCCCCTTCTCCGCCAGCCGCTTCTCGATCAGCGCGGTGAAAACTTCCTGGTTCAGGCCGACAAGCTTGGCGACGATCCCGAGCGCGATCATGTTGGGCCGCCCTTCGAGGATCGATTTTGCCATCTCCTTCATCGGAATTTCGACGACGCGCGCTCCGGAGTTCTTCACGAAATCGGGCAAGTCGCCGCCGCGCGGATCGCTGATCACCAGGCTGTGCGGGCCGACCTCGATCTCGGCGCCGAATCGATTGGCGTTCAGCCAATCGATGCCGATCAGCAAATCGAACCGATCCGCAAGACACTCGACCGGCCGGCTTGCCAATCGGATCAGCGCCGCCGCCTCGCCGCCGCGGATTTGCGGACCCACGGTACGCGTGAGCAGGCCATACCATCCGGCAGCGGTCGCGGCCTCGAGCAACAGGTTGCCCGAAGTGAGCGCGCCGGCGCCGCCGCTGCCGACGATGGCGATGGAGAGGTTTTCGACTTCCGTCACGTCAGATTCCCCACGCTTGCAGGGCCTTGTTCAGGCACTACAAACATACGGACAGCGGCCTCGGAGCATTTGTCTTAGATCAAGGAATCCCCGGCCAGATCAAGTATTTTGCGCTCAGTGCGGTGGAAAAACCGCGACGGAGGGAGGCTTTCGGAATGTCGACCGCGCCGATCCGCTGGATGATGACGGGTAAGGACCAACCTCTCATCCGTGCCGAGTTCAATCCATTTCCGCCGGCGCCGGACGAGGTCGTTGTCGAGATCGCGGGTTGCGGGGTTTGCCACACCGATCTCGGTTATTACTACGATGGGGTCCGCACCAAACATGCTTTGCCGTTGACGCTCGGCCACGAGATCAGCGGCCGTGTCGTTGACGCGGGCGCGGATGCGGTCGCCTGGAAGGGCAGGGCGGTCATCGTTCCGGCGGTCATTCCCTGCGGAACCTGCGATGTTTGCAAGCGCGGCAAATCGACCATCTGTCCGAACCAGAAAATGCCGGGCAACGACATCCACGGCGGCTTTGCCACGCACATCGTGGTGCCGGCGCGCGGCCTTTGCGCCGTCGACGAGCCGAGACTCAAGGCTGCCGGAATCGAGCTTGCCGATCTTTCGGTGATCGCCGACGCGGTGACGACGCCTTATCAGGCGGTCAAACAGGCCGGTGTAGCCCCGGGCGATCTCGTCGTCGTCAACGGGGTCGGCGGGGTCGGCGGCTATGCGGCGCAGATTGCGGCAGCCCAAGGCGGTACGGTGGTGGCGATCGACGTGAGCCAAGACAAGCTAAACGCCATTGCCGAGGGTGGCGGCGTCGCGCTGACATTGAACGCGCGCCAGCTCGACCTCCGCGAAATCAAGCGAACGATTCAGGCTTTCGCCAAGGAGCGCAACCTGCGTCAAACCGAGTGGATCATTTTCGAATGCTCGGGAACGCGCGCCGGTCAGGAGACCGCCTTTGGCCTCATCAATCACGGTGCGACGTTGTGTATCGTCGGTTTCACCATGGACAAGGTCGAGGTTCGGCTGTCCAACCTTATGGCCTTTCATGCCCGGGCGCTCGGCAACTGGGGATGTCCGCCCGAACTTTACCCCGCGGCCTTGGAGCTTGTTCTCAACGGCCGGGTGAAGGTGGCCACGTTTGTCGAGAGACATCCGCTCGATGAAATCAATCAGATTTTCGAATCGGCCCACGTCGGCGCACTGAAGCGCCGGGCCGTTCTCGTTCCTTGTTGATGAGGAGAAGGTCCATGAACGCCGAAGCAGCCCGCGTTAGTTCGTTCGCCGCGGTCGAGGCCAAAGACCATTCGTTGGTCCCCGCCGAGGTGCGGGAAAGGGTTGCCAAGGGCAGCGTTCTCTATGAAAAGCGCGCGGTCAAAGACGGCGACGGCCAGCCGGTCGCCGGCCTCTACAACGCCTGGATCACGCTGAACAATCCGTCGCAATTCAATTCCTACACGACGGACATGGTCAAGAGCGTCATCCTCGCTTTCCGCGAGGCCAGCGCCGCCCGCGACGTGGTCGCGGTGGTGTTCACCGGAGCCGGCGACAAGGCGTTCTGCACCGGCGGCAACACCAAGGAATACGCGGAATACTACGCCGGCAATCCGCAGGAATATCGCGGCTACATGCGACTGTTCAACGACATGGTGTCGGCGATCCTCGCCTGCGACAAGCCTGTGGTCTGCCGCGTCAACGGCATGCGCATCGGCGGCGGCCAGGAGATCGGCATGGCCTGCGATTTCACGATCGCGCAGGACCTGGCGCGCTTCGGTCAGGCCGGTCCGAAGCACGGCTCGGCGCCGATCGGCGGCGCCACCGACTTCCTGCCGGTGACCATCGGCGCGGAACGGGCGATGGTGGCCTGCGTGCTGTGCGAGCCGTTCTCGGCGCACGAAGCCTATTTCACCGGCGTGATCAGCGATATCGCGCCGGCGCTGAAAGTGGACGGCAAATACGTCGCCAATCCGCTGGTCGAAACCACCCGCATCGTCGACGATTACGGCCGCCTGGTGTTCGGCAAGCCGAAAACCGGCGACGCCTTGAAGGCGGGCCAGGAACTGATGAAACGCGGCACCGTCGACCTCGATTTGCTCGATCAAAAAGTCGAGGCGCTGTGCAGCAAGCTGCTTTACACGTTTCCCGATTGCATGACCAAGACCGTCGAGGAACTGCGCAAGCCGAAGCTCGATGCTTGGAATCGCAACAAGGAGAACTCGCGGGCGTGGCTCGCGCTCAACATGATGACCGAGGCACGCGCCGGTTTTCGCGCCTTCAACGAGGGCACCCGCGAAACCGGCCGCGAGATCGATTTCGTCGCTTTACGCCGCGCGCTCGCCGCCAACACGCCGTGGAGCGACGAACTCACCGAGAGCATCATGCCGCGGGCGAAGGACAAACGATGACAGCGCCGCTGAAGGTCTGGTTCGACGCGGAAGGCCGGTTGCTGCGCCTGTCGCTCAACCGGCCGAAGGCCAATCTGATCGACGCCGCCATGATCGCGGCGCTGGACGGCGCGTTGGCGCAACACTTGGTCAACCCCGGTCTCAGTGCCGTGTTGATCGAGGCGGAAGGCCCGCATTTCAGTTTCGGCGCGAGTGTCGAGGAGCATCTGCCCGGTCAGTGCGCAGCGATGCTGCGCGACCTTCATCGCCTGATCCTGCGCATGGTCGAGTCGCCGGTTCCCATTCTGGTAGCCGTGCGCGGGCAATGTCTCGGCGGCGGGCTCGAAGTCGCGCTCGCCGGCCACATCCTGTTCGTCGCGCCGGATGCCGCTCTAGGCCAGCCGGAGATGAAGCTCGGGGTGTTCGCGCCGGCCGCCTCCTGCCTGTTGCCCGAGCTTGCCGGTCCAATGCCGGCGCTCGATCTGCTGCTGTCGGGACGGAGCATTACCGGAGCCGAGGCTGCCCGGCTCGGCATTGCCAGAGAAGCCGCCGTCGATCCCAACGCCGCGGCGCTCACTTACTTCGAAGAGCAGCTCAAGACCAAGAGCGCGAGTTCGCTGCGCTTCGCCGTCAAGGCCGCGCGGATCGACTATGTCGCGCGCGTCAAGAACAAATTGAAAGCCGTCGAGCGGCTCTACCTCAATGAATTGATGACCACACACGATGCGGTGGAGGGGCTCGAGGCCTTTATCGCGAAGAGACCGGCACAATGGATGCATCGCTGAACATTCCGGCTACGGCCGCGATCGTCGCGCGCGCGACTGCGCTGTTCGAGGATCTGTCATTCACCGCGGCCCGCGAATGGAAAGCCGCCACGACCGGTCGCAAGGTCGTCGGCTACATGCCGATCTACGTGCCGCGCGAGATCGTTCATGCCGCCAACATGCTGCCGCTCGGCGTCCTCGGCGGTGGCGATCAGCTCGAGGTCATCCACGGCGACGCCTATTACCAGAGCTACATCTGCCGCATTCCGCGCTCGACCATCGAGCTCGGCGTATCGGGCCGGCTCGACTTCGTCGACGGCATGCTGTTCCCCTCGATCTGCGATGTGATCCGCAATCTGTCGGGCATGTGGAAGATGATGTTTCCCAACGTCTACGTCCGCTACTTCGACGTGCCGCAGAATTACCGCGACGACATCGGCGGCAATTATTACATCAACGAGCTTGCCGAGCTCCGCCACGATCTCGGCGAACTCCGCGGCGCCCCGATCACCGACGCCGAGCTCAACCGCTCCATCGCGCTGTACAACGAGAATCGCCGGCTGGTGCGCGAGCTCTATGCCTTGCGAGCCGAGCGGCCGTGGCAGACGCCGGCCGCCGAAGTCTATGTGGTGTTGCGGGCCGGAATGGTGCTCCCGGTCGAGGAACACTCGGCGATGATCCGCGACTATCTCGCCGCGGCCCGGGCCGAGGATCGGACCAAGCGCGACAATTGCCGCATCGTGCTGACCGGCGCCTTTTGCGAGCAGCCGCCGCTCAATCTCATCAAGTCGCTCGAGCTGTCCGGCTGTTACGTGGTCGACGACGATCTGTTGCTGGTCACCCGCTGGCTGACCGGCGACGTGCCGACCGAGGGCGATCCGCTGAAGAACCTGGCGCTGGCCTTCCTGCATCATTCGGAATCGACGGCTGCCAAGTACGAACCCGACCTGAAGGAGAAGGGCCAGTACCTCGTGCGCGCGGTGCAGCGCTCCGGAGCGGAAGGCGTGATCTTCGCGGCGCCGAGCTTCTGCGACCCGGCTTTGCTCGATCGGCCGATGCTGCAGCACGTGCTCAAGGACGCCGGCATTCCCTTCATCGCCTTCAAATACGCGGAGAATTCCGGGCAGATGCAGCCGATCCGGGAACAGGCCGGAACCTTCGCCGATTCGATCAAACTATGGAGCGGAAGATGACGGCCGTAATCGTTACGCCCAAGACTGCGGCGGCCAAAGAGGTCGTCAAGGACGCTTCGATGGTGAAGCAGAAGGAGATGATGGCCGCGCATTACGATCGCCTGACCAGCGCGCCGCAGACCGGCGAGAAGATCGCCGCCACCTTCGTGCCCGGCAATCTCAACGAATTGATCATGTGCTTCGGCCTCGTCAACAATCTGCCCGAGGTCAATGCCATCCAGAACGGACTACGGCGGACGAGCGGCGCCTTCGTGCTCGAGGCCGAGAAGATCGGCCATTCGGAAGACGTCTGCACCTACGTGAAGTCAGATATCGGCATGATGGCGAAGGGCAATATCGCGCCGAACGGCAAGAAGTTCCCCAATCCCGACGTCCTGCTGCTGTCCTACACCGGCTGCTTCACCTTCATGAAGTGGTTCGAATTGCTGCGCGAGCAGTACAAATGCGAGACGATCATGTTGCACACGCCCTATATGGGCGACGGCAAGATCACCAAGAACATGGTCGACTACATGGTGAAGCAGCTGAAAGAGGAGGTGATCCCCAAGCTCGAACAGGTTTCCGGGGTCAAGTTCGACATCGATCGGCTGCGCGAGAACCTAAAACGATCGGTCAAGGCCGAGGACGACCTGGTCCGGGTTCTGCAGAGCGCCAAGCACAAGCCGTCGCCGATCGACGCCTATTTCGGCGGCATCTATTACATCGGCCCGATCTTCGGCGCCTTCCGCGGCACCGAGGACGCCATCGATTACTACAAGTTCCTCCGCGAGGAGGTCGAGGATCGCCTCGCCAAGGGTCAAGGTCCGGTTACGCCAGACGGCGACATGGGCCAGGAGAAATATCGCCTGGTCGTCGAAGGTCCGCCGAACTACACGAGCTTCCGCCAGTTCTGGAAGATGTTTTATGACGAGGGCGCCGTCGTCGTCGCCTCGAGCTACACCAAGGTCGGCGGCGTCTACGATCTCGGCTTCCGCCACGACCCCGATAAGCCGCTGGAGACGCTGGCCGAATACTGCCTCGGCGTCTACACCAACCGCAGCCTGCCGATGCGCATCGACATGCTGTCGAAATATATCAAGGAATACGACGCAGACGGCCTGTTGATCAATTCGATCAAGAGCTGCAACAGCTTCTCCGCCGGCCAGCTGTTGATGATGCGCGAGGTCGAGAAACGGACCGGCAAGCCCGCGGCGTTCATCGAGTCGGACCTAGTCGATCCGCGCTACTTCTCCGCGGCCAATATCAAGAACCGGCTGGAAAGCTATTTTCAGATGATCGAACAGAAGCGCGCCGCCGGCCGTGCCGCCGCGTGAGGAGATGCACGATGAAAACCTTCGTCGGCATCGATCTAGGCTCCACCACCACCAAGGCGGTGCTGCTCGACGACAATTGCGACGTGATCGGCCGCGGCATCACCAATTCGCGTTCGAACTACAGCACGGCGGCTCGCGTCGCCGGCCAGGAAGCGGGCGTCGACGGCCGCTTCACACTGTTCCGCCGCGCGCTGTCCCAGGGGGGCGGGCTCAACGGCGGACTTGACAGCTTCCTCGGGGCGCTGGAGCGGGCCTTCCGCTACGAGCAATTCATCGAGCAGCTGGGCGACCTCGAACAGACCTGCCGCAGCCACATCGAAGGCGAACGCTTCCGCAAGGTCGAGGCCGGGGTCAAGGAGGCGCTCGGCCAGGTGTTCGCCCGGCTGCGCGAAGAGGCGCCGGCGCTCTATGCCCCCGGCGCCAAGCGCAAGTCGGACTTCTTCCGCGATATTGCCGGCTCGCGCTACCACATCCACGCCGAGGAGGTCGCGCGTGCCGCCGACGCGCCCTACGATCTTCTGCTCAACGTTTATGACAAGTCGATCATCGACGTGGAGAACCGGCCGCCGCAGGGCAATCTCAGCGACAAGTTCCGCCGCGCGCTGGCCCGCGTCCTGCAGGTGGAACCCTCGATCCAGGCAGCGGCCGGCAATATCCAGCAGAAAATCGAGGATGCGCTGGCGATCGAGCTGGAGGAAACCTACCTGGTCGGCACCGGCTACGGCCGCGTCACCTTGCCGTTTTCCAAGGAGCACATTCGCTCGGAAATCCTCTGCCACGGCCTCGGCGCGCATATGATGTATCCGAACACGCGCACCGTGCTCGACATCGGCGGTCAGGATACCAAGGGCATCCAGGTCGATGCCAACGGCATCGTGGCAAACTTCCAGATGAACGATCGCTGCGCGGCGGGCTGCGGCCGCTATCTCGGCTACATCGCCGACGAGATGAACATGGGCCTGCACGAATTGGGCCCGATGGCCATGAAGTCGGACAAACCGGCGCGCATCAATTCGACCTGTACGGTATTCGCCGGCGCCGAGCTGCGCGATCGCCTTTCGCTCGGCGAGAAGCGCGAGGACATCCTGGCCGGCTTGCATCGCGCCATCATCCTGCGCGCGATCTCGATCATTTCCCGCTCCGGCGGCGTGACCAACGAATTCACCTTCACCGGCGGCGTCGCCAAGAACGAGGCTGCCGTGCGCGAGCTGCGCAAGGTCATCAAGGAGAACTACGGGGAGGTGACGATCAACATCAATCCGGACTCGATCTATACCGGCGCACTGGGTGCGGCGGAATTTGCGCGGCGGGCGCATTTTGGCCATGCCGATGGGAGCCAGACATGACCATTGCAGCCGGAATCGATGTCGGCACCGGCGCCGTCAAGGCGGCGATCTTCAAGGTGGAAGACGGCAAGGAAACCTGGCTGTCGCGGTCGACGTTGCGGATGCGCCAGCGCGATCCCATCGAACTGGCCCGGGTGGTGTACGACAACGCGCTGGAAGATGCGCGGCTGGCGCCGAATGAGGTCGATTACGTCGCTACCACCGGCGAGGGCGAGAGCGCGCCGTTCAGTACGGGACACTTCTACTCGATGACTACCCACGCGCGCGGCGCCATCTACCTCGATCCCGAGTCGCGCGCGGCGCTCGACATTGGCGCCTTGCACGGGCGTGCGATCAGCGTCGACGAGCGCGGCAAGGTCTTGAGCTACAAGATGACGAGCCAGTGCGCATCGGGATCGGGGCAGTTCTTGGAGAATATCGCCCGCTATCTCGGCATCGCCCAAGAGGAAATCGGGGCGCTGTCGCGCGAGGCCGACAATCCGGAAGTGGTGTCGAGCATTTGCGCCGTGCTGGCGGAGACCGACGTGATCAACATGGTGTCGCGCGGCATCACCGCGTCGAACATTCTCAAGGGCATCCACCTGTCGATGGCGGCACGGCTGTCGAAGCTCTTGAAATCGATCGGCGCGACGCAGGGCGTCGTGATGTGCACCGGCGGGCTGGCGCTCGACAACGGCCTGGTCGCGGCTTTGACAGAGGACATCGCCACGATCAAGGACATGAAATGCGTCGTGCGCAGCCATGCCGACTCGATTTATGCCGGCGCCATCGGCGCGGCTTTGTGGGGCGCCTATCGATTCGATAAACTCGCAGCCGCGGGCAATCTGCCGCAGGCCGCATGACGCGATACGCGGCAAGGAGACGACGCTATGGCGCTATTGATCATCGACACATGCACCGCTTGCGATGCGTGCGAGCCGGTGTGTCCGAACAAGGCGATTACCGCGGGTAATCCGATGTACGTCATCGACCCAATGAAATGCACGGAGTGTGTCGGCGCCGAGGACGAGCCGCAGTGCAAGCTGGTCTGCCCGGCCGACTGTATCGTGCCGAATCCGGATTGGGTCGAGAGCCAGGACGATCTGCTGGCCAAGTATCAGCAGTTGCACGGCTGATATTGCCCGCCGCCGGGATGATGGATGGCAAAACCGAAGCGCGCGCCGCTGTCACGACCATGTCGAGAACGCTGAGAGCTCAGCCATGACCAGCACCACGACCGCTCCCCTAGGAGGCGCCCGCACGCTTCGCGTCGACGATCTCGAAAGGGTGATCGCGATCGATCGCGCCTACACCGGTCAATCGCGCCGTCGCTTCTTCGAGAAGCGGTTCGCTGCCGCCAATGCGCATGCCGACGATTACGTGCTCGTCGGCGTCGACGAAGGCAAGTCGCTCGCCGGCTACGCTTTTGCGCACCTGCTGCACGGCGAGTTCGGCCGCGAGCAGGCCAGCGCCACGCTCGACGCCGTCGGTGTCGCCCCCGACAGCCGCGATCACGGTATCGGACAGGCGTTGATGCAGGGGTTGGTCGAGTTGCTGCGCGGCAAAAGCGTGCGATCGCTGCAGTCGCAGGCCGATTGGACGAACCACAACTTGCTGCGGTTCTTCGATGCCGCCAAATTCGAACTGGCGCCGCGGCTCGTCCTGCAGCGCTCGGCGGTCGATCTATTGGCGGAAGAAGTCGACGAGGTGTGAGAGTTTTCTGCGAGGCGAATACGATGGCACGCAAATCCGCAATCACGATCCCCGAACGCGTCGGCGATGCCCGGGAGATCAATTACGGGAATCCCCCGGCCGCGGATTTCGGCCCGCTGCGGCGTGACAAAATTCCGATCCGGTCGATGGACGGAAAGGATCTACCGGCCCTGATCGCGATCGACAGCCGCATCACCGGCCGGGACCGTTCGAGTTATTTCAGGCGCAAGTTCGCCGACGCACTGCATGAGTCCAATGTACGCGTGTCGCTGGTTGCCGAGCTCGATGGCGCGGCTGTCGGCTTCATCATGGCGCGGGTCGATCTTGGCGAGTTCGGCCGCCTTGAGCCGGCGGCGGTCCTCGACACGATCGGCGTCGACCCGGATTACCAAGACCGCGGCGTCGGCCGCGCCCTGTTGTCGCAATTGCTGGTCAATCTTTCGACGCTGCGCGTCGAAATCGTGCGCACCGAACTCGATTGGCGCGACCGCGAACTGATCGTGTTCCTCGATCGATGCGGCTTTCGGCCGTCGCAGCATTTGTGCTTCGACCGGGCCATTACCTGACGAGAGCATGATCTGGAAAAGCCTGCCCTTGGACTTGATCCGAGAGTGGAATCCGGTTTTCCGAAAAGGTCATGTTCCCCTAGTCAGGCCCGCAGACGTCGATATGCAAGCCGTCCGCCTCGTGCCAGAGGCGCAATCCGTCATGCGGACGGGCGCAGTGGCGATGATCGCTCACGATCGGCTTGTCGGTGTGGCACCGAGCGCGGACACCAAGCGGCGGGCGAGGCCGGCGGCGCCGAGCCGGCGATAGTGGGCCGAGGCCACCGTGGTCCGCATCGGCTGCACCTGTTTCTGCACCGAGCGATCGACCTGCTGCAGCATTTTTTCGTCGATCGGCCGCCCCAGCAGTTCGTCGGTTTCGGCGAGCAGGAAGGGGCGGGAATTGGTGCCGGTTATTCCGATGCGGAGCGCCTTCACCACGCCGTCGGCAGTCACGAGCGCCACCGCCACGCCGGCGAGCGGATAGTCAATCGCACCGCGCACGCGCAGTTTGGCGTAAGCCGACGGCGGCGGGTTCGGCGGCAGGTGCACGGCGACGACGATTTCGTCGGCAGTAAGCGCGAGATGCGCTTTGCCGTCCTCGACATAGAGTTCGCCGAGCGGAATGCGCCGGCGTTGCTGCGCCCCGGCGATTTCGACCTCGGCTCCGAGCGCCAGCAGCGCCGGCGCGAGATCGCCGGTGAAGGCGGCATGGCAGCGCTGGCCCTGCGGCGCCACATGGCAGACCTCGCCGCCGTGCTTGAGGCAGTAGTTGTTGGCGTGCCGCCACCACTCACTCTGATTGTAGAAGGTACAGCGCGTATCGAGGCACAGATTGCCGCCGACCGTCGCCATGGCGCGGTGGCCCGGGCCCGCGATCGCCTCGGCAGCTTCGACCAAGGCGCGATAACGCGCGGCCAGTATCGGGGAGCGCGGCAGCGCCGCCACTGTGACGGAGGCGCCGATCCGCACGCCGGCGTCCGTGGCCTCGATGCCCGCCAGTTCGCCGACATCCGCGAGGTCGATCAACAGCGTCGGGCTCGCAATGCCGTGGCGCATGTTGACCACGAGATCGGTTCCGCCGGCAAGGAAACGGCTGTCTGGATGCTCGCGCCGCGCCGCGACCGCGGCTTCGACGTCGCGCGGCCGCGCAATGTGGAACTGAGGCATCAGCGCCGTCATGACGCCTCCCTCCGCGCATCGCCCAGCCGCTTCCGGCGCCGCCGTTCGACCAGCGCTTCCATCACGCGGTCGGCCGTCGCCGGCAACTCGCTCATGTCGATACCGATCGCGTTGGCGACCGCATTGATCAGAGCCGGCGGAAATCCGGCGAGCGCGCCTTCGCTCGCTTCCTTGGCGCCGAACGGACCGTATGGATCATGGCTTTCCACGATCTGGACGTCGATCGGCGGGGATTCGGCGATGGTCGGAACCCGATATTCGAGCAGGCTTGCATGCACCGGCAGGCCCTCGGCGTAGCGGGTTTCCTCGGTGAGCGCCTGACCCATGCCCATCCACACCGACCCTTCGATCTGGCCTTCGACCGCGAGCGGATTGATCGCATGCCCGCAATCGAGCGCCGCCCAAACCTTGTCGACCGAGATTGCGCCGGTCGCCTCATCGACCGTCACTTCCACCACCTGAGCCGCATAGCTGAAGCCCATGGTCGAGCCGACGGCGCCGCCGCGCTGCTTGCCGCCCTGCGCCTCCGGCGGACAGGTAAAGGTGCCGGAAACGGTGATCGGACCGCGCTCGGCGAGTGCTGCTTTCACGACTTCCCCGAAGGAAAGGTTCGATTGCCCGCCGCCGCCGACTTGAAAGACTTCGCCGACGCACTCGATGTCTTCCGGGCTCGCCTCGAGCTTACGCGCCGCCGCGGCGGTCAGCAGGGCTTTGAGGCTGCGGGCTGCGTCGATCGCGGCGTTGCCGACCATGAAGGTGATGCGTGACGAATAAGCACCATTGTCCTTCGGCGTAATGGCGCTGTCGGCGGCGACGACGCGCACCCGCTCCAGCGAAATGCCGAGCGTCTCTGCGACCGCGATCGCGACCATTGTCGAGGAGCCCTGGCCGATATCGGCGGCGCCGGTCAACGCCGTCACGCCGCCGTCGAAATCGATGCGCAGATTGACGACGGCGTGCGGCTCGCCGGTCCAGTGGATGGGCTTGGCGGCGCCGCTGACGTAATGCGAGCAGGCCATGCCGAGGCCTTTGCCAGGAGGCAACTTGCCGATGCGCTCGGTCCATCGACTGGCGCGCTCGACCTTTTCCAGACATTCGCCGAGGCCGTAGCTGTTCACCATCAGATCGTTCAAGGTGCGGGTCGGCGCGCGCAGCAGATTGGCGCGGCGCACAGCGAACGGATCGAGCTTGAGCTCGCGCGCCATGCGATCGAGCAGGCATTCGAAGGCATGCCGGCTATCGACCGAGCCGTGACCGCGCATGGCACCGCAGGGCGGCAGGTTGGCATAGACCCGATAGCCGTCGTATTTGATCGCCGGAATGTCGTAGATGCCCTGCAGCAGCGAGCCGGCATAGAGGATGGTCACGATGCCGTAGCCGGCATAGGCGCCGCCGCGCTGCACTACCTCGCACTCGCACGCCGTGATGCGGCCATCGCGCCGCATGCCGAGCTTCAGCCTGATGTCGGTCTGCGGCCGCGCGCGGTGGGTCAAGAAGGTTTCCTCGCGCGTCAATTGCATCAGCACCTTGCCGCCGGCGCTGCGGGCCAACAGCGCGGTGACGATCTCGAAATTCAGAACCTCCACCCGCGCGCCGAACCCGCCGCCGACGAACGGCTTCACCACGCGAATCCGCGAGGCGTCCATCTCCAGGCAACGGGCCAGCATCAGATGCAGGTAGTAGATGACCTGGGACACGCTCTGAAAGGTCAATCGCCCGGTCAGCGGATCGTAATCGGCCAGCGCGGCGTGCGGTTCGATCTGGGCGTGATTGACCTCGGCGCAGCGGAAGGTCGCTTCGCGAACGAGATCGGCCGCGGCGAACTCCTGGCGCACATCGCCGAACTCGTTGTGCACCTCGCGTTCGAGATTGCCCGGCTTGTTGTCGTGCAGCAGCGTCGCCCCGGGAGTGCGCGCTTCCTCCGACGTATAATAGGCCGGAAGCTCGCGCACCTCGAATTCGATCAGCTTGAGCGCGTGTTCGGCGGTCTCGGCATCGATCGCGGCGACGGCCGCGACCGGCTCGCCGCGGTAGCGCACCCGCTCGCGAGCCAGCGGGTATTCGTTCATGGCGACCGGCAGGACGCCGTAGGTGTGCGGGCAATCGTCGCCGGTGACGACGGCCACGACGCCTGGCAGCGCCCGCGCCTTCGACACGTCAAGCCGAATGATCTCGCCGTGACTTACCGGGCTGCGGAAAATCCGACCGACCAGGGCATCGGCGTGTTCAAGATCCGCCGTGTAGCGCGCGCGGCCGGTGACCTTGTCGATGCCGTCGATCAGCGGCACGCCGGCGCGCGCGGTCCCGCCGTTACCGCTCGGAGCGCCTTTCATGACGCCATCTCCGCGGCGCTGCGCACCGATTCGATGATCTTCACGTAACCGGTGCAGCGGCAGAGATTGCCCGACAGTGCCACGCGAATATCGTGATCGTTGGGCTTCGGATTCCGCCGCAGCAGCGCTTCGGCGGCCATGATCATGCCGGGCGTGCAGAAGCCGCATTGCGTGCCGAGCTTCTCATGGAAAGCGCGCTGCAGCCGGTTGGGCCGGCCCTGCGCAACAAGGCCTTCGATGGTCTCGACCGCGCGCCCTTCGCAACGCACCGCGAGCGTGATGCAGGCGGGCACCGCCTGACCGTCGACCAGCACCGTGCAGGCGCCGCATTCGCCGCCGTCGCAGCCGGTCTTCGTCCCGGTCAGACGAGCGACGTCACGCAGATAATCCACCAGCAGCAGGTTCTCGGCGACGGCATCTTCACGCCAGCGGCTGTTGACCTGCACTTTGAGCAGCCGTTTGGCGGAGTGCGAGTTTTCCATCGGCAAACAGGAGTTTCCACCCGGGCATGCGGCCTTGACGACGGCAATACCTTATTTTTTTTGATAGACCGTCCGCCGCTCCGGCGACTTGACAAAGATCAAGAACCCCGCCGGCGGCACGGCCGCACGGTGGAGTTAAAATACCAACGGTGCATGATGCCGGCGGAGGACATCGCTATGGCATTGGCGCGACTTGACCTAAGTCAAGGACATGGAGCAGGGCTTGCGCTGTGAATGATTTGTGAGATTTTCTTTGAGAATTGCCTTTTGACATGGGCGCTGACTATAACGCCGCGGCAGATTTCGTGGACCGTCACGTGCTCGAAGGCCGTGGCGACAAGACCGCGTGCATCGATCCGTCGCGAGACATCACTTACGGACAGCTGCTCGATGAGGCCGCACGCGTCGGACCGATGCTCGCCCGCTTGGGCGTCGAGCGGGAAAACCGTATTGCGCTCGTCATGCTCGATTCGGTCGATTTCCCGGTGCTGTTTTGGGGTGCGATCCGCGCCGGCATTATTCCGGTTTTGTTGAACACCCGGCTCAACGCCGAGCAATATCATCAGCTGCTCGAGGACTCGCGGACCAAGGTGGTCTTTGTGTCGACCGCGCTGCTGCCGGTTGTGCAGGAAGCGGCCCGCGGCTTGCCGGCATTGAAGGCGATCGTCGTGGTCGGCGGCGGTCCGGATGGCGTGCCGCGGTTGGCGAGGCTCCTCGCCGCCGTGAATGAGCGGCCGGCACCGGCGAAAACCTGCGCCGACGAGGTTGCCTACTGGCTTTACTCCTCCGGCAGCACGGGCATGCCGAAAGGCGTCATGCACGTGCACTCGAGCCCGATGGTCATGGCGCGACAAGCCGGTGAGGACCGCATCGGCGTCCGCGAGGACGACCTGATTTTTTCCGCGGCCAAGCTGTTTTTCTCCTATGGCCTCGGCAATGCGATCATCTGCCCGATGGCGGTCGGCGCCACGTCGGTATTTTATCCCGAGCGGCCGACGCCGCAGACCGTGTTTGAAACGCTGCGCGGCTATCAACCGACGATGTTCTACGCGGTGCCGACGCTTTACGCCGCCATTCTCGCGGACGTCGAATGCACTCCGGAGCGCGGCTCACAAAGGCTGCGGCTCTGCTTCTCGGCCGGCGAGCCGTTGCCGCCGCACATCGGCGAAGCTTGGAAGGAGCGCTTCGGCCTCGACATCGTCAACGGCGTCGGCTCGACCGAGATGGGGCACCTGTTCGTCACCAATGTCCCGCATGCCGTCGAGTACGGTACCGCCGGGATTCCAGTGAAAGGCTACGATCTCCGGCTGGTCGACGAGACCGGGCAGGATGTGGCCGATGGAACCATCGGCGAGATGCTGGTGCGCGGTGCGACGGCCGCGGCCGGATATTGGAATCAACGCGAGAAGACGCGCCGCACCTTCGAGGGCGAGTGGACGCGAACCGGCGATAAATATCTGCGCCGAGCCGACGGCGTTTACCTCTACTGCGGCCGCGCCGACGAAATGTTCAAGGTGAGCGGCATCTGGGTGTCGCCCTTTGAGGTCGAAGCGGCGCTGGTCGCCCATCCGAGTGTGCTCGAGGCGGCGGTGGTGCCCGCCGAGGACGACAACGGCTTGATCAAGCCGAAGGCGTTCGTCGTGCTCAAGGAAACGCCCGACGGCGGCGCCAACCGCGCCCTTTACGAGGACATCAAGGTGCACGTGAAGCGCACCATCGGTCCGTGGAAATATCCGCGCTGGATCGAGTTCGTCGACAGTCTGCCGAAGACCGCCACCGGCAAGATCCAGCGTTTCAAGCTGCGGGGCAATGTGCCTCGATCGGATCGGGGCGACATGCAGACGGGACGTTGAAGATGGCAAGGCTGTTCGCGGCGAAGGCCGCCAGTTCTGACCAAATCAGAGACCCGTGAGCGTGTCGAAGCGTTTTTGGCGGGAAAGCCGCAATGACTTCGGCAGATCGTAGTAGTGGAGGGGGACCAATGAATTTTACCGGCAAGACGGCCTTGATCACCGGCGGCGCTTCCGGGATCGGCAAGGCGACCGTGATGGAATTCGCGCGCTGCGGCGGCCGTGTCATCTGCGCCGACGTCGATGCGGCGAAGGGCGCGGATCTGGTGAAGGAGGCCGGCAACCTCGCCGTCGAGTTCGTCGCGGTCGATCTGGCGGATCCGGTCAGCGTCCATCGCTGCGCGGCAGAGGTGCTCGACCGATACGGCCGGGTCGATATTTTGGTGAATGCGGCCGGTTGGAACGACATCCAGCCGTTCCTGGACAATGCGCCCGATTACATGGACCGGGTGCTGGCGGTCAATCTGGGCGGTCTACTGCACCTCACCCAGGCATTGCTGCCGGCGATGGTCGCGGCCAGCAAGGGCAAGATCGTCAACGTCTCGAGCGATGCCGGCCGGGTCGGCTCCAGCGGCGAAACGGCTTATGCGGCGGCGAAAGGCGGCGTGATCGCCTTTACCAAGTCACTCGCTCGTGAAGTCGCGCGCTATTCGATCAACGTCAATTGCGTCTGTCCGGGGCCGACCGATACGCCCATGCTGCAGTCGCGGCCCGAAAAACTCAAGGAAGCCTTCATCCGCGCCATACCGTTCCGGCGCTTTGCCAAACCGCAGGAAATCGCCGACGCGATTTTGTTTTTCGCCAGCGCGCGCTCTGACTACATTACCGGGCAGGTGCTGAGCGTCAGCGGCGGGTTGACTTTCGCAGGCTAAAGCGAAGACTTTTCTCGACTGGCGACACCTAGAGCATGATCCGGAAAAGTGGATACCGGTTTTCCGAAAAGATCATGCTCCACTAAGAACTAGACCGCGACAACTTGAAGGACCCACCCCATGCTCGCAACGGCTGCTCGTTTTCGCCCTTCCCGACTGGATTTTTCCAGCTTTCAGCCACAGCACTTTCGCTGGGATCGCGACGGTAAGGTGGCGACCATTACGCTCAACCGCCCCGAACGCAAGAATCCGCTCACGCTCGAATCCTATGCCGAGCTGCGCGACACCTTTCGCAATCTTGTCTATGCCGAGGACATCAAGACCGTGGTCGTGACCGGCGCCGGCGGCAACTTCTGTTCCGGCGGCGATGTGCACGAAATCATCGGACCGCTGGTGGAGATGCAGCGCCAGGGCGACATGGCCGGCCTCATCGCCTTCACGCGGATGACCGGTGACCTGGTCAAGGCCATGCGCGCCTGCCCGCAGCCGATCGTGGCGGCAGTCGACGGCATCTGCGCCGGCGCCGGCGCGATTATCGCCATGGCATCGGACCTGCGCTACGGCACGGCGCGCAGCAAGGTCGCCTTTCTGTTCGTGCGCGTCGGGCTCGCCGGCGCCGACATGGGCGCTTGCAACATGCTGCCGCGGATTATCGGCGCCGGCCGCGCCGCGGAGCTGCTCTATACCGGGCGGGCGATCGACGGCAACGAGGCCGCGCAGTGGGGCTTCTATAATAAAGTGTGCGAGCCGGAGGCGGTGCTGACGGATGCGCAGGCTTTGGCGCGTTCGCTTGCCGGCGGTCCGACTTTCGCCCATGCCATGACCAAGAAATGCATCCACCAGGAATGGAACATGGGAATCGACGAAGCCATCGAAGCGGAGGCGCAGGCGCAGGCGATCTGCATGCAGACCAAGGATTACGAGCGCGCCTATGAGGCCTTCGTGAAGAAGGCAAAGCCGGCCTTCGAGGGAAATTGAACCGTACCACGCGACCGTCACTGCCACGGCGACGATGCTCTTGACAAGCGTCCCTATTTCCGTTACATTCAGCGAATCTTGCCCACTGAAGGACGTCGGCCGGGTGACGCCGGACGATGGGGCAGGAGCGGTTCCCGCGGGCAGGGGGCTCGTCACCTCCGCTCCCGGGCGGCTAACGGGAAAACGCCCGGCCGGCACGATGACCGGTCTGCGACTTTGTCGCTGAACTGGGATAGGGGACGGCGGATAACGCCCGCCGATAACCACGTCCCAGGAAGCGCGTTCTGGAGCTGAGCGGCGGCGTTGGTTCGCGGCCGCAAGTACCGCGGTGGAACGCCGTCAGGCGAGCGCGCCGCGTTAAGGCGCGAGCCGCGCCCGTATGGCGCGGACCATCGGAAGACATGCGCCTGGCGGCGTTCTGCTTCCTTTTTGTTTATTTGTATTTCGTAGCCCGGGTTGAACGAAGTGAAACCCGGGGAGGTATTCGCAGAGCATGATCGAGCCAAAAACCGGTCCCACCGCCGGTTCAGGCGTGACGCGATGGTGCTCAGTGGCGTGATTTGACCGTTGTACGGCATGCCTCGGGCGCGCATCGCGCCGCGAGAGAGGTCCTACCTTGCCCACCTGCGGATCGCCGGTTGCGGCGGGGTTGCGGCGAGTCGCCGGTCGAGCTCCTCGCGTCGCAACATGCCGGTCTGGGTATCGATATGTCCGACGACCGAGGCCGAATTGATCGTCGCCGCCCGCAGCGCCTCGTCGATGGGCTTCCCGAGCATCACGTAAGTGGCAAAGGTCGCGCCGAACGCGTCGCCCGCTCCGGCCGTGCCGACGACCTTCGGTTCGAGCGCCGGCGCGAACAGGATCTCCGCGGTCGATGCAACGAAGGCGCCGCGGGCGCCGTCGGTGATGACGATGTGCTTGGGACCGAGCCGCGCGAGCGCGCGAAAGAACGCGGCAAGGCCCATCTCAAAGCCGCCGCCGACGAGCCCGCGCGCCGCCAACGCCGGTACCTCCTCCCCCGGGGCCAGGGCGAGGGTGGGGCCGCCTTCGCCGGCGCGAGCCACCAGGCTCGGCACCAAAAGATCGGCCTCCGTCCGGTTCAACATCAGGATGTCGATCGCCGACAGATTTTCGAGGAATGCCTGGCCGCGGGCGGACAACTGACGCGGCCCGGGGTTTGCCGCCACCAGCGCATCGTGCGCTTTGGCGCGCTTGACGATCGCCGGAAAGCAATCGGCCGACTGATTGCTCAAATTGGCGATGTAGACGAGGTCAACGGCGAACGCCTCGTCGCGAAGGTCCTCGACCTGAAGCAGCGTGTTGGCGCCGCGGAAGGTGAAGATCGCGGCGTTGCGATCATGCGAGGAGACGAGGACGGAAGCACCGGTCGGCGCGCGCGCGTCGCGGCTCGTCCACCGGCTCGACACGCCCTCCTGGGTCAGCCGCGCTAAAATGGCTTCGGCGCGCGCGTCGGTTCCGAGTTTCGCCAGCAGCGCGACGTCCATCCCCAGGCGCGCCATGGCGACCGCGGCGTTGACGCCGCCGCCGCCGGGGTGCGTCGACACCTCCTCGGCCTCGGTCTTGCGGCCTTCCTCCAGCAGCAGAAAGGAAGAGTCCGCATTCAGCATGGTCATGCGTTCGATGCGATCGCTGTCG
>Ga0208937_1000674_pt1 | contig 22333 bp, 28 predicted proteins | sample June2015DPH_11_5_FD_184705 | JGI IMG/M metagenome (GOLD analysis project Ga0208937, IMG submission 184705) | Peatland microbial communities from SPRUCE experiment site at the Marcell Experimental Forest, Minnesota, USA - June2015DPH_11_40... | ecosystem: Environmental > Terrestrial > Soil >...
CCTTCACTTCGATCCCTCGACCTTTAGCACACGAGATTGTAGCCGACGTCATGCAGCGCGCCAGTGCGGGTTTCAAAAGGGTGGCGGGAAGCGGCGCATGGGAATGATGATAGCGCCATTTCCGCTTTGCGCCGAAAGCGACGCTCAGCCATCCTGATGCGGCGCGTCGCTATGGGCCAGAAGCAGACATGTGAACTACGCGATTACTTGCGCGTGCCGGTTATGTGCGTTCCGATCTGGTTCGATCCATCGACGCTGTTACCGTCAGCCGATACTCGGAGGCGATCGACGAAGCCGTGACTCCATGAAACGACATAAGTTCCGTTGGAGCAGGTCCAGGTGAAGGTGAGGCCAAGGGAATTATGCCCGGTGCCGTTGCTCGCGAACACCGTGGCGCCGCCGACGAACCAGTCCCAGGTACCGACCATTCTCTGGCAGGAATTTACCGCTGGCTTCGCGGGCGCCGTAGAGCGCACCGGCGCTTGATCTCCGCGCCCTCCGGAGAGCGACTTGTCGGTCTTGCCGACCGTGCCGCCGACTGAACCGGCCTGTCCACGCACGGGTACATTTTGCGCCAGTGAGAACATTCCTGAACAGAACAGCACTGTGATGATTTGCACCCTCATGGCCGGCCACCTCAGGCGAATAGCTCATAGGGTATTCGTCGCTGCGTCGGTTGCAATGGGCATTCGGCGCAGTGCGAAGATTTACTCTCGATTTTGCATCGGTGAGTCGGCATCGGGTCATTCACGTCATTTCGAGCGTGCTTCCGGCACTTCCGGTTTACCCCCAGCTTCGGACATGTCGCTCCATCACAGCGCGATGCCTCGGGGACTTACTTGGATGAGGTCGGCCGCCGCAGTAGCTCCGGCAGCTTGGCGAAGTTGGTCGCCATCCGCCGAGCTTCGTCCCTAGTGAGCAGCTTGGCCGCTGATCGTCGGCCGGGCTCATCCTCGAAATAGAAATAGCCCAGCGCCTGCCCGGTGTTGTCGCGGACGATGAAGCATGCGTTGTTTGCTTCTTCGATCGACCAGGGCGGCGGGAACCGGCGCGCGGGCATGGTCCGACTGACACGCACCCGCGTGGGCACGTCTTCCTACACTCCCGCGACTATCGGCACGCCGGCATTGAGGAGGATGAGGAGCACGACCAGACCGCCCATGAAGGCCCCGAATATAACGTGTGACAGTATTTGCCAATTTGCTTCGAGTTTCTCTTCAATGGATCGGATAAGTTTCGTTGCAAGTGTCGACATTGGCACGGCGCCTTTCTTGAAGGTACTGCTCGCTGTTTTTGGGGGCTAGCGACTCATAGAGTGCCGTCGTGTCCGCCTTCTTCAATGCTATTCAGTCACACCATTCGATGGATGGATGTGACCGACAGCACAAATTTGCCCGAGGAACACTGTATCGCTTGTTCGGGCTGCCTACGATTATTTTCAGAACGCCTCGAAGCGGTCGGCGTCGATCGGCGGCAGCCGGGCGCCGCTGCGCGATCTTCGCCTCATTCCTCGCGCTCGTAGAATTGCGGCAAGTAGCAGGCGACGACGGAGCGGTTCACCGCCCAGGAATAACAACTGCCGAGGAAACGCGGTCGTTGCTCTCCTTGCTCCGGCTCTTCGTGGCCCAGGCTTCGATCAGCGTGCCGTCGACGGAAAAGTGCTCGCTGGACAGCTGGCTGCGGACTTGCGGCAGGTTGAGAACGCTCGCAAAGAACTTGGCCGCGATATCACCGTCGAGCAGCCGATCTCGGTTCTTGCAGAAGACGGTGGCATCCCATACCGGATCGTCCGTCGAGAGCCCAACGAACCAGCGGAACAACAGATTGTAGTCGAGCTGTTCCATCAATTGCCGTTCCGATCGAACCGTGTAGAACGCCTGCAGCAGCAGCGCTCGCAACAGTCGCTCCGGCGGGATCGACGGCCGTCCCTCGCGCGCATAGAGCCGGTCGAACGCCGGCGACAACTTCAGCAGCGCCGTGTCAATCAGTCCGCGGATCGTCCGCAACGGATGATCCGCCGGAATGCGTGTCTCCAGGCGCACATAGCTGAAAAAGCCTTCCGATCGCTCGTCGTCGCCGCGCATCGCTTTCTCCCCGCCAAAGGAATCAAACACATGCACGGAATCACACTCCGAGCCCTTTGCAAAACGACTTTTTCAGCGTCCTGTTAATGGCCCCTCGCGTCATTTGGTGCGACGCAGCGATATGTCCGGTGCTGGGTGTAAACCGGAAGTCCTCCCCGCACGTTTGAAATGACGTGAATGACCCACTTCGGAAGTGGAGGGTGCATCGCAGCACGCATTTCGCTCGGCTGCCCGTTGAGTCCCTTGGTCGGGGCGCTCTTTCTCAATGCGCCGGATGCTGCGGCTGCCAGGCTTCGGCTATTGTATTATTCGCTTCATAGACGACATCCTTATTCTGGCACCAACCCGTTAGCAACTTCCCGGTGCCGCCAAGTGTCAACCGGATGCTCGGGGCGCTCGGTCTGGAGAAACATCCGGACCTTTCTTGGCTATCATTTCAGTCTGGCCGGGCTAACCGTAGCCAAGCAGACGCTCAGCAACTCATCGAGCGGACGTATCAGCTTAATGGGCCGCAACCAGCCGCGCTATACGCCGGCGTCCTGCAACACCATCTCGGCACCCTTCTCAGCAATCATCATCGTCGGCGAATTGGTATTGCCCGAAGTGATATTTGGCATGATCGAAGCATCAATGACGCGTAGGCCGTCGAGACCGCGCACGCGCAGCCTCGAATCGACGACCGCCATCGGATCGTTATCCGTTCCCATCTTTGCCGTTCCCACCGGATGGAAAATGGTGGTCGACGTATCGCCCGCAGCTTTGGCAAGCTCATCGTCGGACGTCAGATGCGCGCCCGGCTTGTATTCCTCCGGTCGGTACCGAGCGAGTGCGGGTGCCGCAACGATGCGACGAGCCAAACGCAGAGAATCGATGGCAATCCGTCGGTCCTCGGTAGTCGAAAGGTAATTAGGTCGGACGATCGGCGCGTCGCACGGGTCCCGCGACCTTACATGAATGGAGCCGCGGCTTGTCGGCCGCAGATTGCATACGCTGACCGTGATTGCACCGAAAGGATGAAACGACTCGCCGAATTTCTCAAGGGAAAGCGGCATGACATGGAATTGCACATTCGGCGTTGCATATTCTGGGGATGTGCGCGTGAGGGCACCGAGCGGAGGTGCCATCGTCAAGGGCCCGGTCCGAAACAGCGCATATTCGACGCCCATCCAGGCGCGTTTCAAGAGCGACTTGTATTCGGTGTTCATTGTCTTGACGCCGGAAACCTTGAAGATCGGACGGATTTGAAGATGATCGTGCAGATTTTCTCCGATCCCCGGCAATGCGTGTCGAACTTCAATGCCCAGCGGATGTAGAATTTCGGCACGACCGATCCCTGAACGTTCGAGGATGGCGGACGATGCCACGGAGCCCGCCGCGAGTATTACGCCAAATCGAGCACCAATCGTCTGCTCGTTTGAGCCTTGGTGCACGATCACCCCGGTCACCCGCTTGCCGTCGAGGGTCAGACGATCGATAAGCACATTTGTCCGTAGCGATAGATTTGCGCGCGTGAGCGCCGGCTTCAAAAAGCCGCGGGCGGCTGACCAGCGCCGACCGTTTTTCTGGTTTACGTTGAAATAGCCGCAGCCTTCGTTGTTTCCAGTATTGAAATCGCGCGTGCGGGGAATTCCCGATTGTTCTGCGGCGTCGATGAAACGGTCAAGGATTTCCCAGGAGAGCCTTGGCTTGTCGACGCGCCACTGGCCACCTGCGCCGTGGAATTCATTTGCGCCCAGGAAATAGTCCTCCTGGCGTATGAAGTAGGGCAAAACATCTTCCCACCCCCAACCTGGAAGGCCGATTTGATGCCAGCCGTCATAGTCGCTCGCTTGTCCGCGCATATAAAGCATCGCATTGATGGTGGATGAGCCGCCGATAACCTTGCCGCGCGGGTAATCCAGACTGCGCCCATTGAGTCCCGGTTCCGGTTCAGTCTTGAATAACCAGTCCGACTTCGGATTTCCGATTGCAAACAAATAGCCGACCGGAATATGGAACCAAATCCAGTTATCCATACCGCCCGCCTCCAGGACACAGACGCTATAACGCCCATTCTGCGAGAGCCGATCGGCAAGAACACAGCCGGCGGATCCAGCGCCGCAAATGACAAAATCGAAAGTTTCGTTCGACACGGCGATGTGGCCAAGCGCGAGCATGTCTGCCCTAACAATCTTAGTGCATCGTTGCTTTCTCAAAGCCCTGAGATCTGCTCAGCGCGGCGCGGTTCGTCTGCGCGCATCGCTGGTAGCCATTGGGACATGGCACCGTTACGGCAACGGGATCGCTCATGCTTGCTGCTTGCGCACTCGGTATGACCCGATAGGCCACGCCCACCCATATTGCGAACGACGCTGTCGGTTGACGCCTTTTGCTTAGCTGCCGGATCCCGAGATCACCTCGTCAAACAGCTTCCAGGAGGTGCCGTCGAACTTCTCCAACTGCATCTGCTTGATCGGGGCAAAATCGTCCGCGCTGGTCGAGACAGTGATGCCCGGCAGTAGCATCGGCAGAGTTAGATTGTGGATGCTGGCCGCTTGCTTCATCACGTTCTCGCGGGTGAGGTTGTCGCCGCTTGCTTTGAGCACGGCGACTAGGAGCTGCGCCGCCGAGTAACCGTAAACTGCGAAGAAGTCGGTGAGACTGCCCGATGCGTTATATTTCTTCATCCAGGCCAGCCATTCCTTGTATTCGGGCGTGTCCTGCCACTGCGGATCGCTGGGCTCTTTGAGGTATCCCGCCGAAATGATACCGACGCATTTCTCCGGTCCTGCGGGCTGCATCACCGCCTTGATCGCAATCGATACATTGGTGAGGAAGTGCGTCGGCTTCCAGCCGATGTCGTAGGCTTTGCGAATTACCTGGGCGGCGAATTTAGGGATGGCCGCCGTCAGCAAAACGTCGGCGCCGCTGCCCTGCAGCGCCACGACTTGCGAATCGACCATCGGATCGGTGGTCTCATAGGTCTGAGTCGCCACGATCATCTTGTCCGCCTTATTACCCAGCCCTTCGCGCAGGCCGATAAGATAGTCCTTGCCGAAATCATCGTTCTGGTAGAGCACGGCGATCTTCGCATTCGGCAGGTTCTTGAGGATGTAGCGAGCGTAGATGCGCGCCTCGATGCGATAGCTGGGCGGCCAGCCCGTCGTCCAGGGATGGTTCCTGGGATCGTTCCACTGATCGGCGCCGCTGGCGACAAGCAATTGCGGCACCTTGTTGTCGTTGAGGTATCTGTGGATCGCGGTGTTGGGCGGCGTTCCGAGCGTGTTAAACAGCAGCAACACTTGGTCATCCTCGACGAGCTTGCGCACCACTTCGACGGTCTTCGGCGGACTGTAGCTGTCGTCGCGGCTGATGAGGTTGATCTTGCGACCGTTGACCCCGCCCTGGTCATTGATCATGGCGAAGTAGGCGGCCTCCGCCTTGCCGATGGCGCCTAAGGCCGAAGCCGGGCCGCTATATGGCATAGTCTGCCCGATTTTGATCTCGGTATCGCTGACGCCGGGTCCGTATTGACCCGCGGCAAAAGCCAGTCCGCTTGCGAGAACGAGGCTGGCCGCTGCCAGGCCCGTCAGAATAGTCTGTTTCATTGTCATGACATCCTGCCTTTACACTCTTCGTCATTTCCCGCGATTGGCCGCCGGGTGCGCGTTTAATATCCGCTACACGCCCAACGCAACGCTACACGCTCAACGCAAACACTATTCCAGGCTGCGCAAGTAGCAATTCACCGAGTCTCGAAATCTGTATCAATTTGCTGGTCAACCTTAAGCAATATGGTTACGGCACGAGGCGCTGAACACGCGAATGCTCTTCGGCTGCTAAGGACGACCAAACCGCTGCTCGACGTTGGACGATGCTGATCGCCGGCTTCGTCGGTCTCGGCGTTCTTGTTTATCGCAGGACGACGAAAGAACGCTGCTGCTCTCGCAGCCTGGACAAAGAGTATGCATGGGATTTCGGAGAGACCGTAGTGGGCCGGTCTTTCTATTTGCGATCTGAGATCAAGAGCAGCACGGGGCGATCGGTGAGCGGCCAGGATCATGTTGCAGTGCATGAGTCTGTTCCTGGCCCAAAGCCGACATCCCGGCACATCCGCTATTCTGTCGCTATCGGGGTAAAAGTTGACATCGAGCAAGCCTCCCCCTCAGCAAGCTCGATTTATGTGTACACGCCCTAACAAGAAACCTTGAGGAGCGGCGACCTCGCTTTGCGCGTCGCCGGGCGCCGGGCAGGAATCCGCGTAACGCCGTCTACCCCATACCAACGTCCTGCGTCGCGGCGCTGGGCAACGTAACATAAAAAATCGACCCGTGTGGCCGGCGCCCGGCGGCCCAAACACGGCCGCGGTGCGACTCGACAATTGAGCGGCAGATCGAAAGTCCCATCCCCATGCCTTGCGCTTTCGTAGTGAAAAACGCATCGAAAATGCGGTCAAGGTCTTTTGCCTCTATGCCCGGGCCCGAGTCTTCGACGGCAATGATGACTTCGTTGGGTTGGCTGGACTTTGAATTCACGTTCAGCACGCGTGAGCCAACCGGGTTGTTGCTCATGGCTTCCACTGCATTCGTAACTAGATTGAGAATAACCTGCAGCAATTGCACGTGATCGGCCAAGACCTGCGGCAGGTTTCGGCTGAGCTTGGTCCGAACCGACACTCGCTTGCTGTTTAGTTCTCCGTGCAGGAGTTCAAGGACTTCTCGAATGACTTCGTTGACATCAAGAAGAACCTTGGCATGGTCATCTTTCTTGAACATTCCTCTTATGCTGGCGATCACTCCGCTTGCTCGATGCCCGTCATTGACGATTTGGTTGACGTTCACCACGGCTTCAGCGAAATCGGGTGGGATTTTACGAAGCCAGCGTAAAGCCGCGTTGCCGTTTGCCACAATCGCCGCCAACGGCTGGTTGACTTCGTGAGCGATGGTGGCCGTTACTTCATGCATCGTCGACTGCCGGGTGATATGTGCGAGTTTCGCTTGCGTTGCTCGCAATGCATCCTGTGCATGCTTGGTCGCTGTGATGTCGATCAGGGTACCGATGAACATCTTCGCTCCGGACTGCGCATTAAGCACCGTCGACGCGTAGACATGGCCCCACATTATCGTGCCGTTCTTGCGTCGATATTGCTTCACACTCTGGTAGTGATGCCGCTCTCCCTGTTGGAGCTCATTGATCAGTATCCGGGTCACATCACGGTCTTCCTCGGCAGTGACTTCAACCGCGGTGAGATTCTTTAATTCGACGTCGGTATAGCCGAGCATGGCCTGAAACGCCGGATTTGTTGCGATGTAGCGCAAGTTCTGATCAATGATCGAAATGCCTAGGTTTGATGCCTCGAATATCGACCGCCATCGTTCTTCGCTCGCCTGAAGCGCAGCCTCGGAACGCTTGCGTACGAGCGCTTGCGCTATCACTTCTCCGACGATCTTTAATCGCGCAATGAGGTCGTCTGGCCATTCCCGCGTCGAGCGAAACGCGGAAAAGTTGATGAAGCCGACAATGCGGCCACCGACATGGAGCGGGATGCCGACACTTGAGCGGATACCGGACTGGCGAAAATACTCGGCTTCTTCGCTTGTCCCGTGCGGAAGATCGTCAATCGATCGCACCCTTACGATTTTTTCCGCGCGGAGCCGGCTGAGATACCAAGCCGCGAATTTGGGCACTGGTCCGGGGGGATATCGCTCCACTCCCTCAGCAGCCATCGAACATAAGATACTGGCCCATCCGTCAGCGGTGAATTCGCCGAAGTTGCTGCGGTCGAAGTCGAGAAACGTTAGGAGCTGTTTTAGCGCGCTCTCAATTTCCTCTTCGAGTTGGTCGCCTAAAACATTGGCAAAGCGAGCGGAGAGGTCGGCAAGTAGACGCTCAAAGGTAAGATGCTCTTCGAGTGATACATCAGCGGTGCGGCTGGCTGTGGTCGACAAAGGCTGCATTTCCGACCAGTCCTCGGCAGCGTTCAGCTTAATTTCTAAACCTTGGTATTGGTCTTCCGATCTCTTTCGATACCGCGCTTTTACTTTTGTACAGTGGAGCAATTGATCTCACGCTTTTATTGTCCTAGTGTTCATCGACCCGACGGCCTGCCCCATCCCCCGACACCCTGCCGCTTTGGTCGATGACTCTATGTTGAGACAACGTCTCAGAACCCCAAGCGGACGCCCTGCTTGGGGTTCACTTCCATTTTAAATCTCCTCACCCAGCAACCGGGCAGCCTCAGCAAGCGCCAGGAGCCGGATATCCGTCGACCGAATATCGCGGATAAGCGTGCAATCGAGTCAGATAAAAATGCGGCTGGTCATAGTTGCGCGGGTCGAAGCCGAGACCGTAGGTCGACCCAAAGGCGCGATGATGGACATACGTGACGAGCAGACAGCCGCACGGCCCGCAATGCGCTGGCGCGCGGACATGGGCGTGACCAACAGGTCGCGGCGGCAATTCAGCGGCCCTAAGCCGAGGAGTGGGAGACGCCAGCAAAAACGCAGCTATGCACCCAAGCCCTAGCGTTGTTCTCAACATCGGCAAATCCTTCCCTCTCAAAATTCCGACGTAGCGTAAGCTTAACGGCCGGGGTCTGCAACACACAAGGCGAAGGCCGCTGCACCTCGCCAGAATGTAAGCGCCTAACCCGACGCTGTCCGTGGATGACTCGCGTGAAGATAACGTGCGAACAACTCCTGACCATCGAAGAAAAGCGGTATGGCGGGCAGCAGGTGAAAACTGACCACGGTAAAACCGCAAAGCTCTCCCCTGAGGCGCTCGATAAGGGTTTCGCTGCTTGATGGCGCAGTGGAAGCACCATTAGACGCTTACGCCTTCCGTCTTTGCAGTCACCGGATGTGGATGGCTCGCTAGCCACAGCGCCCGCGCGCAGACCGTCGGATCTATGCCGACTTGCTTCCACCATGCGGTTTCATCGCCGCAGCGGTGAAGCTCACGATGATGTCCTCGGCACAGCGGCACAGTGAACTCATCGCTCACCTTGCGCCCGAGGGCGCGGTGTTGCGCGAAGCGCAGGTGATGGGCATCCGCGGGTTGCCGGCCGCAAATCAGGCAGGGTCGCTTGGCTACCGCTTTGACATGATCCCGGTCCCGTACACGGCGGGGCTCCGATAGGGCCAGTAGACTCTTATCGATCACTTTGGAGTGCGGCCGATTATCCGCCCCTTCTGGATATGGACCGCGCGACAACTCTTCCGTTGGAGTTTGTTGTACCGGCTCACCAGCACCGGCTGGCAAAGTCGCCAGTCTTGCTTGGAAGGCCTCCTCGGTGTGTGACCCCCTCAGTCGAAAGGCTCGGTAGCTAATTTAGCCATCCCAACGACGCCTGGCCGTCCAAAGTCTGAGACAGTGCCGTACTGCAGAGCTCAGTCTCCTTGCTGAAACCAGGCGGTTGACATAGTCAGCGCAAGAGTGATACACAGATCCTGTGAGAAATATCACAGTTTCAGTGGATGACGAAACCTACCGGCGAGCCCGCACCAAGGCTGCAGAGCAGGACACTTCGCTCTCCGCGCTGGTTAGGCGCTTTCTCGTCGAACTGGTTTCCGAGGAAAGCGCCGAACGCGGCCTCGAGCGCCAGGAACGCGAATTGCGCGCACAAATCCACGACTTCTGCGCCAGCGATCGATTGTCGCGGGAGGATGCGCATGAGCGCCGCGGATGATGCTGCGCTTCCTCGATACCAACATCCTGCTGTATTCCATCAGCCGCGATCCGACCGAGACCACGAAGCGTGATCGCGCCGTCGCGCTCATCGACGGCGGCGGTAACGCACTGTCGGTCCAGGTGCTGCAGGAGTTCTACGTGCAAGCAACCCGCCCGACGCGGCGCGATGCGCTGCCGCACGACATCGCGGTGGGTCTCATCAGAACGTGGTTGCGGTTCAGGGTGCAGGAAACGTCGGTTTCAATCATGACCGGTGCGCTGGAGATCAAGGCAGAGCACGGTCTGTCCTATTGGGACGCCGCGATTGTCGCCGCCGCTCGTGCGCTTGGCTGCCGCGAGCTATATTCCGAAGATATGACTCACGGTCGCGTGATCGAGCGCGTTGCGATCATTAATCCGTTCCGGTGACTTCTTGATTTGTAATCATCCAGCACGGCGGCGATGACACAGCGCGTCTGCCATTCGCAGAATTCCCATGCTCGCGGAACGTAAGCAGAAGGTCGAGCACACGTCCGGCCTATTCTGACGCTTGCCCGGCGCACCGTTGCGCGTTGGAGGTCGCCCGCGTTGAATTCAGCGACGAGAGAAGGGGTGGCCGCGGGCGTGGGCTAGCCAGCCCATACGTTATTCGATGGATCCAAGCTTCAGCAGGGTTCCCGTCCGCGCTTACTGCACGGGCTCACGAACGTCTATCCCCCCATGGCCATGGCACCTTTACCCGAAAGTACTCGCGCCAAACTCATCGTCGCGCAGCTAGCGGTTACCATTCGCGGTAAGTCTGCACCGAACCCGTCACTCGCACCTAGCTTTACGAAGGACGATTCAGACGATTACAATTCATTGTCCCGCGCCCGTGGAGATCGAGAGATGGACAAGCACTTGCTCAGCCGGCGCCAGTTTAATGCACTTTGCGCAGCAGCCGGTTTGTCGCTCCCCGCCGCTGGCGCAGTGATCGATGTGCTTTCAAGCGCATCAGCTCTTGCTGCTGACGCTGCACTGCGTACCGTGAAGTTGCCGAACGGCACCATTGTCCCGGCTGTCGGTCAGGGCTCCTGGCATCTTGGACAGGGCAGACATCCGGCAGCTCTTGAAGAAGAGGCGCTGCGCACAGGCATTTCGCTCGGCATGACGTTGATCGACACGTCAGGAAATTACGGAAACGGCCGCTCGGAGGAATTGATAAGCCACGTGATTGCCGGTCAGCGTGAGCGCGTATTCCTAGTTTCCAAAGTGGAGACCAACGAAGTGCCTGGAGACGGCATGGCGCGTGCATGCGAGGCTAGCCTCCGGCGTCTTGGCACCGATTATCTCGATCTCTATTTGCTGCACTGGCCAGTCCCCAACTCCCAATTCTCCGACGTTGTAGCGGGCTTCGAAAAGCTACGCGCGGCGCGAAAAATCCGAGCGTGGGGCGTATCCAACTTCAACACTAGCCAAATGGAAGCTCTCTTCCGTGTCCCAGACGGTGATCGCTGCGCGACCAATCAAGTCCCTTATAGTCTCAGCAACCGCAGCATTGAGCATGACCTTCTGTCATGGTGCAAGCAGCACGACATGCCGGTGATGGCGTACTCTCCACTCGGCGGCGACAATAACCTGGTGATACGCGACCGCATGCTGGCGCAGATCGGTGCCGCACACGGTTGCTCGGCTGCGGGGGTTGCGCTGGCGTGGGTGATCCGTAACGGCAATGTTATCGCAATTCCCGAATCGGGCGTGCCGGCGCACGTCAAGGAGAACGCTGTGGCGCTCTCACTGACACTTGATCCGGAGGAGCTTCAGAAACTGGATGCGGCATATCCGGGACCTTCCAGTGCAAACTAGCCGGCCAAGTACTATTTGCTTGCTGCATTGGGCACGACGACGGAGACGATTAGACGCTTGCGCCTTCCACCTTTGCAGTCACCGGATGTGGATGGCTCGCTAGCCACAGCGCCCGCGCGCAGACCGTCGGATCTATGCCGACTTTCTCCCACCATGCGGCTTCATCGCCGCAGCGGTGCAGCTCACGATGATGTCCTCGGCATAGCGGGACAGTGAACTCATCGCTCACCTTGCGCCCGAGTGCACGGTGTTGCGCGAAGCGAAGGTGATGGGCATCCGCGGGTTGCCGGCCGCAAATCAGGCAGGGTCGCTTGGCTACCGCTTTGACATGATGACGGTCCCGTACACGGCGGGGCTCCGATAGGGCCAGTAGACTCTTATCGATCACTTTGGAGAGCGGCCGATTATCCGTCTCTTCTGGATATGGACCGCGCGACAACTCTTCCATTGGAGTTTGTTGTACCGGCTCACCAGCACCGATTGGCAAGGTCGCCAGTCTTGCTTGGAAGGCCTCCTCGACCCGCTGAGCATCGGCCGCGGTCAGGTCGTTCTTGGCGCGCAGATTGCGGTGCGCCCAGATTGCGGCCTCATCGCTGGAGCCGAAATTGGCGAGTTCGGCCAGGAGTCGATCGCGTAATTCAGCCGAAGCCTCTGTCCCGAGGATCGGATTGTTGGAATTGAAGCTGATCCTTCGGTCGCGTGCAGGAGCTGCTCGCTGATCAGGATAGCGTTGGCCGCCATTCAGGCGGCCATTATGCTCCGCCTTCGGCTTCTCAGGCACTGAGGCCTGGCTCGTTGGCGTCGACAGGTCGGGCGCGTCGAGGTCGTCCTCACCGGCAATGCCAACGAGGGTGAAGAGGGCATAGCGGCGGGCATAGGTGAGCGCCGCTCCCATCCGATGCGGGGTCGCGGTCTCGCTAATGCCGCAGACCGGCCAATCCGAGGCGATCCATTCCCCGGAGGAATGCGCTAAAACCGTCGTGAGATTCACCATGCCAGCTGCCTGGTCGATGGAGGTCGTCTGCACCGTGGCGATTTCGTGCTGGCCGAGAATCTTGCGCACGATGTCGAGCCCACTCGATAGTGGCGCATAGCGAAATGTCTGTTCCGCCCCGCCCCGGCGATCCACTCGAATTGTCGCAACGAGTGACTTCTCCGGATTGACCAACTCACCTTGGGCCTTGGCGAGCGCAGCCGCCAAGGTGCCGATTGAATCACTAGACCGCTGCATGGCCAGCTTCCTCGTTGAGCAGATCGAAACTGATGGCCCCTGATTTCGAGCGCTTGGCGCGAACGCCATGGCCGATAGCTTGCTGGGCGTCATCAGGCATCAGGCTCTTGAGGTCGGCCTTGGCGTGTTCATGCTCGAGATGCGCCGACCTGGTCCGGGCGAAAATGCCGGCGAACTCCGCCCAGGCGTTCGAGGAGCTCATGTCGACAATGCGCACAGCCTCGATCCGGGGCTTCGGCGGCTCAACGCCGAACAGGGCAGGGGGCTCGCCACTCTCCACGCAGCGCCAGAATTTCCGTTCGGCGGTGACGATGAGGTGCTGGTAGAGCGGATCGGCATGGATCTTGATCTCGACCCATTTCCCGCCCCCGGTAATCACCGAAAGCACCGCACCCCGGGCAGCCACAACCCACATATTGTGCTGCAGCTGGGGCATGTACTTTTCCGCCGCCGCTTCCTCCGAGAACGACCACGGCAGCATGAATTTGCTCTCGAAGACTTCCCTGCCTTCGACACGACCATCGAGGGTCGCGGCCATCCACCGAAGGGTCGGATGGCGGGCCCACTGCTGAACGTCCGTGACGATCCGCCCGGTATTGGCTTGGTACCAGCGCCGGTTAAGCTTCTCGGTGGCGAGGCCGAGTTGCACGATCAGGTTGCCGGACAGGTCCTCCGGCCCGACCTCACCACGTTTTTCCCGCCACAGCCGCAGCAGAGCGGTTTCATCATCGCCCATGATGGTTCGGGCGTCCGAGCCGCCGATAAAGGAGCGGCGACCCTCATCCGGTTTTGTCCACACATTTGACTTCACGACTTTCTCCGGGGTCAAAAATGGCGTTTGCTAGGATTCGGGGCGTTCTTAAACATTCCATATGGAATGAAACATATCATATAGATGTAAAACGTCAATATGGCATCAAAACTTCTAACTAGCGCCCAAATCAGGGCTGCCCGTGCCCTCGTCCGGTGGAGCGCGGAAGATCTCGCCCGCCAGACGTCTTTAAGCGTCACAACAATCCGTCGTGCTGAGCTCGCAAACGAAGAGACTTCGATGACAACGGCCAACGATTTGGCAGTGCGCCGCGCCTTGGAAGTGGCCGGCGTCGAATTCATCGACGAGAACGGCGGTGGCCCAGGGGTACGGTTGCGAAAGCGGCAACAGAAAAAAGGTTGACCAGCGCGCGCCACCACGAAGGTCTTGCATCGGTGAAAGTGCGCGTTCGCTACCGGTGACCGCAGTTCCGCGAACGCGCCGAAGGGCTGGCCGCTCGGCATTGATGAGGGGTAGTCACGGCACCGCCTGGCAGACTAGCGGGGAGCCGTGCCGTTCCTTCACGGCGTTTCGTCCGGCACGGTCGAGGCGAGTGCCGTCACGGCCTTGGTGAAGCAATCGAGCGGTGCCCGCGTAATGCCGGCACCGATCTGGCCGACGCCCGCGTGGCGATGCGCAATCCCGGTATTGATAATAGGGAGAACCCCGGTATCGACGACTTTGCGCGCGTCGATCCCCGCCGGAGTCCCGGCGAAATTCATCGGCCGCAATGGCGAAGCCGCCGAGTCCCGCTGTCTCGATGATGGCGCTGTCGCCAAGATCGGGCGCCGCATCCGCGATCGAATAGCCGGGGAAATACAAGCCGTCGACGATCGGTGCGGGTGTCGTAAACCAGCGATCCCCGGTGCCGCTCGTCTGGATGCCGAACTCAACGCCGTTGCAGGCCAGCGGTTGCTTGGGCAACGAACCGACGGCGTCACCTGGCAGCTCTATTAAAGCGAGAGTAACGGTTTGAGCTTCGCTCGTACTTCGTCAAGCACGCCAGCCGGCGCTTGACCTATGAAACGCGATCCGCGCTGCTCCCATGAGGCGGTGCGCAATTGATCGACTTGCACAACGCCGCTGATCTCGTGGCTTTCCGGTATCGGCACGTGAAAACTCCAATCGCGATCACGCCGCGTAATCGGGCAGGCGATGCAGCGACCGGTCAGTTCATTAAAGATGCGCGGCGATAGGACCAGCGCCGGCCGCCGTCCAGCTTGCTCATTAACAACCGATTGCAGGAAATCGAGCCAAATAATGTCGCCCACATTGGGACAATAGGCAGCCATGTCACCAGGCCTCATTGCCGCGCCGCGGACCCCAATCGACTTCTTGCGGAACGTTGTCCCGTGTCATTCCGCTCAGCAATTCTTCAAGCGTGTAGCGCGATTTACGTACCGGCTTGACAATGGGGCGCAACACCAATGTGCCGTTTTCGACTTTTATTTCGGCGCGCTTGCCGTCGCTTACTTTGATCGCATCGGCCAAAGCCTTGGGAATACGCACGGCAAGACTGTTGCCCCACTTGCAAAATTCAACGATCATGCAGGGTTCTCCTTAGTGTAGATACGACGTATATACATCGAAACGTTGCGGATGACAAGTGGTAACCTCGTAGAGCTCGCCAAGTTGCCCCTGACCTTTGATCGACCTGATCCCCGAGGTCGCGGGTTTTGACTATGAGGGATAATCTGGCTATATTGTAGCCAGAATGCTTTTTGCCATCGTTCTTGCCCCTGAAGCCGTCGAAGACCTCAGGCGGCTGACGGCGAACGTTCGGGTGACGGTGCGAAGTGCGCTCGAAACGCATCTGAGGCACCAGCCTGAGAAAACGAGTCGCAGTCGCATCAAACGGTTGCGAGGACTGCGTCGGCCGCAGTATCGGTTGCGCGTTGACGATGTCCGGGTGTTCTATGATGTTTCGGGTACGACCGTCGAAATTTTGGCGGTCGTGACCAAATCGGAGGCCGACGTATGGCTCGCACAGTTCGCAAATCCGGAATGAAGGAAGTTCCATTGTCAGAAATCAAGGACGATCTGTCCCGATTTCTGCGGGAGGCAGAAAACCAGGAGATCGTTATCACGCGCCACGGCAAACCGGCGGGACTGCTGATCGGCTTCGCATCGGAGGAGGACTGGTTTGAATACCGGCTCGAGAATGATCCACGATTCCTACGCCGTATCGAGCAGGCACGACACAGCCTGCAAGCAGGACGCGGCATCAGTCTGGAAGACCTTGAAACGGAATAAACGCGCACGTCAGTTTCGTCGGAGGTTCGGCGCAATGATGGCCGCGTTCGAGCCCTGGACCAAAACCAAGAGGCGTAAATCTAACGCTTAGAGAAATAGGTTTGCTTGCTGCGTTGGGCACGACGACGCTGAGCTTCCTCACTGACTTCAAACCCGTGTCACTGGCCTACGTCCGCCAATGAGCTCGCAATCCGCCGCGCTTTCGAAACCGCCGGCATAGAGTTCATCGACGAGAACGGCGGCGGCCCAGGGGTACGGTTGCGAAAACGGCAACAGAACAAAGGTTAGGGTTCCGCAGCCCGGCGAAAGCGACGGGCTGATCGAGAGTGACCGAATTGTCGTCCCTACGTATTCGACCCTGATGACTTGCAATCGGCATCGATGGCCTTATACTCCTAGGTAGACAAATAGGAACCTAGGTGCCTTATGCCGCTTAGTATCAAAGATCCAGGCGCCGACCGGCTAGCGCGAGCCCTCGCGCAACGGACCGGAGAAACACTCACTGAAGCCGTCATCAACGCGCTTCGCGAACGTCTTGAACGAGAAGAGCGGAAAGACCAGGTCGTCGAGAGCGTGGTCGAAGACGTGATGGAGATCGGCCGGCACTGCGCCTCGCTGCCGTTGCTCGACGGACGCCGACCCGACGAGATCCTTGGTTATGATGAGAATGGTCTTCCACAATGATTATCGATACATCCGCGCTCGTCGCGATTTTCGACCAGGAGCCAGAGGCGGAGCGGATTGCACGCACTCTCGCCGCCACACCTGAGCGAATGCTTTCGGCTGCAAATCTGCTCGAGGTGGGAATCGTCATGCAAGCCCGGCGTGGTGACGATGGAGCACGTGATGTCGACCTCCTGCTCGCAAAGTTGAGAGTTGAAATAGTTCCCTTCACCGCGAGGCAGGCCGAGATCGCGCGCAAGGCGTTTCGACGCTATGGTCGTGGACGACATGACGCCAAGCTCAATTTTGGCGATTGTTTTGCTTATGCCTTAGCGAAGGACGCAGCAGCCCCGTTGCTTTTCAAAGGCGACGATTTTGGACAAACGGACGTGCTGGCGGCGCCATATTGAAGCGTGTTTCGCGATTACTCACGGCGTCGCGCGCCGGGGCCGGCGTGGCGTCAGATCGTGGGTCCTAAAAGAGGGGCACCCGCCGGTATCGAATTCATCGACGAGAACGGCGGGGCCCAGGGGTGCGGTTGCGAAAGCGGCAACAAAGAAAAAGGCTAGGGCTGCCGTTTTCGTCTACGGATTGGTCGCAAGAACGGTAACAGTCATAGACATGACGATAGATCGTGACCGCATCGTGCAGATATTTGACGCGCTAGGTCAGAAGCTCGCGAAAGCGACAACTATATGCGTTATCGGTAGTTCGCCCGGTATTGTCTCGGGGCAACCTGATCGACAATCGGCGGATATCGAGGTTTGGCGTCAACGTTCGGTATATGACGAGACTGAATTTAGGCGGGCATGCCAGGAACTTGGGCTTTTGTATGATCCCAAGGATGAACTTGATCCAGACGCGGTATATGTTCAGATCGTTCAGCCAGGCATTGTTAAACTGCCTCAGGATTTTAAGGTCGAGATCCTGGGTCAGTACGGGAAGCTAACCGTAACAATGCCAGATCCAGCCCTTCTCTCGGCCGCAAAGCTGGTAAGAGGCGATCCCGTGACATAGAAGACGTCGCATGGTGGGTTAAGGAGCGTGCCCTCGATCTGGACGAGATCAGAGCCGCGATTGGTTCCTTGCCAGACGCGACTCAGCGTGAAGCCGCTCGCGAAAATATTTTCCTAGTCGAATTGGTCGTAGCGAACGAGAAGAAGTTCACGTGACTCGAACTGCTCGGACACTCCACGTGGAAGCGCTCGACGTCCTCTTAAGGGGACGTATGGCTGATATAGCCGTCGCTCGTGATTGGGAGCTTTTGCGCGAGGTCGCGCGTCTTGCCCAGCAAGATGCGCAACTCGCATTGGCGTCAACGGATCCAGCCTTATTCTCCAGTTGGCGGGCTGCAGTCACAAAATATCATCTCAAAGGCTGGACTCACATGACACCCGAACGTGTCGATGCTGTCCGCGATCGGGAACAAGGTCGTGGCTTAGCTTAAGCGCTACGGCTAGCGCGTTTCCGTCTTTTCTGCGAGCCATGTCTTGATCAGGGACTGATAGGGAACATCGCGCTTGTTGGCGGCAACCTTGATACGTTCAAGAAGGGTGATCGGCAGACGCAGAGAAATCGAGGTGGTCGACGGCTTAAGGTTTGGCAAGCGCACCCGCTCGGCCTTGCTCCAGTCGACATGGTTGCTGGAGTCGTGTGTCTCCCAGAAGCGCCGTTCCTCTGCCTCGTTCCGAAATTTCGGAATGGACTTAAGCTTCGTGTTCATAGCGTAACCGTTCCTTACGATGCATTGTCCGTGCGGAAATCACTGCTGTCAGCCTGCCATCACCGCGTAGCGTGAAGCTAATGTGAAGCAGTCGCCCGGTGTCTGTGCGGCCGAGAGCTTGCAGCCTGAGCTCGCGAACACTGTGGCTAACATTTTCAACAATCAGCAGCGGGTAATTGAAGAAGATCTGCTCAGCTTCCGCTTGACTGACGCCATGCTTTGCGACGCTCTTACGGCTGTTGCCTTCGTCCCAATCAAATCCTTCGATCCGCGCAAGGTCAAGCATCGTGTATATTACCATCATATACGGAAGTGACAAGGGGCCGGTGATCCGAGGGCTGCGGCTGGAGGACTGCGTGGGCCGCAGTATCGGTTGCGCGTTGACGATGTCCGGGTGTTCTATGATGTTTCGGGTAAGACCGTCGAAACTTTGGCGGTCGTGACCAAATCGGAGGCCGAGGTATGGCTCGCACAGTTCGCAAATCCGGAATGAAGGAAGTTCCATTGTCAGAAATCAAGGACGATCTGTCCCGATTTCTGCGGGAGGCAGAAAACCAGGAGATCGTTATCACGCGCCACGGCAAACCGGCGGGACTGCTGATCGGCTTCGAGTCGGAGGACGATTGGTTTGAATACCGGCTCGAGAATGATCCACGATTCCTACGCCGTATCGAGCAGGCACGACACAGCCTGCAAGCAGGACGCGGGATCAGTCTGGAAGACCTTGAAACGGAATAAACGCGCACGTCTGTCCCGTCGGAGTTTCGGCGCAATGACGGCCGCGTTCGAGCCCTGGACCAAAACTAAAAGGCGTAAATTTAACGCTTAGAGAAATAGGTTGGGGGAGGCGCCGCGCCGCGGTCGCTCCCGAAGCGGAGCATCGGGAAATTTTCCGCCAAGCCCTTGCCGCCGACGTGGAACCTTCCTTCGACACCTTAGCCGCCGAGCTGCGGAAGCTGACAAGCCGGCAGAAGCAGACGCCGTCTTCGTGAAGGAGGAAGTCCGGCACATTTTGCGCGACGCAGTGAAGTAACAAAATCAACGTGTAGCCAAGCTGGGGTCACGCATTGCGGCACGTTTCGCGAAAGCTGGGCTCACCACCGAGCTGCCGGAATTGCGCAGTCAGGTTCCGCTGTCGGCAAAATTCGGTAAATGAGTATCCTCGATACCGATGTACTTGCGGCGTTGATGCGCACGGTACCTGAGGCTCCCGTAGTGGCGTGGCTGGACCGCCCGCCCGCCGAATCCGTGTGGATAACCGGCATCACGTTGTTCGAGGCGCGTCTCGGCCTGTTGCCGTCAGGCCTGCTGAAAGAGGATTTAGAAAACCGTGTGTTGGATTTCGACAGCGTCGCAGCGGCTGAAGCAGCACTGCTGGCGGCCGCGCGGCAAAAATCGGGCGGTCAGTGGACGTGCGTGACACGCAAATCACGGGCATCGCGCTCGCGCGGCGCGCCACCCTTGTCACCCGAAACGTACGGCATTTTGCGGATCTAAGATTTCAATAGTCGATCCTTGGGTGGCTCAGAACATGTAATATAACGTGGGAGTTGAGGCTAGAGGCGCCAGCCTCGAGTTCATCGACGAGAACGGTGGCGGCCCAGGGGTACGGTTACGAAAGCGGCAACAGAAAAAAGGCTGAGCACGGCTGGCCACCCGCCAAGATCTTGAAACCGCGGACCTGATTGCACCGCGCGATGCCGTGCCAAATTCGTGATTGCGCTGAGAGTGATTTCCGGATACATATCCGGAAATAGATCAAATACATGTCGAGCGCCCAGAAGAAAACGCTATCCGCTTATCGCCGTCGCCAGAAACGACGCGGCGTCATGCGTCTCGAGGTTCACGTTCGCAAGGATGACGTCAGCCTCATTCGCGGGGTCGCCAAAGCGCTCTCCGATCCTGCCCGCGCGACCGAAGCCCGCGCCCTGTTGCGGGAGCGCTTCGGCGCAATCCAGGCAAAGGGCCTCAAGGAACTCCTGGCTGCAGCTCCACTCGAGGGCATCGATCTTACTCGTGAGCGCGACCTCGGGCGGGACGTGGCGCTGTGAAATATCTCATCGACACCAACATCATTTCCGAGGTGCGCAAAGGCGCAAGGTGCGATCGGTATGTCGCGGCGTGGTTCGAATCGATCGCCGACGCCGACATCTATCTCAGCGTGCTGGTCGTGGGCGAAATCCGAAAGGGCATCGAACGGGCTCGGCCGAACAATCCGGTACAAGCGACCGCATTGGAGCAATGGCTCACAGAGCTGGTCAGGTCATTCACCGAGCGCATCATGCCGATCGACCAGGCGGTGGCTGATGAATGGGGCCGTATGAGCGCCAAGCGTTCCTTATCAACGATCGATGCGCTGCTCGCAGCCACCGCAAAGGTCAATGGGATGACGCTCGCCACGCGCAACATCTCCGACGTCGTCAATCTCGGCGTCCGCGTGCTAGACCCGTTCGAGCGGCAGACTTAGTTCTGCTCGCGCAACGTCGATTGCATACCCGGACGCTGCTAAAGCGGAACAGCCGATCGGCAATGACTGCCGTCTTGAAAAACGACAGCTCGCGGCTGATTGCGCTGGCCGGTGCGTGGCTGACGGGGTGCAAAGCCTGAGGGACGCAAACGACGGGTTGGGCAGCCGCATCAGGCGGTGAACCTTTCGGATTCCTGCCAGGCGGCGACGCAGGGTCGTTGATGCCAATCTTGGCGCTTCGTGGGCGACGAACCGCGCGACGGCGTCCGGCGAGGCGGGGAGGGGACGCAGCCGCGATGTCCGGCACCAGGCCTCGAATGCGGCAAAGTCGGCCCGATAGCTGCGGAGAGTGTTTTCGGAATAGGCGCCCTCTAGCCGGAGTATCGCCTCCCGCCAGTTACGATCTGGCCTAGCACGCTTTCTTTGCTGACCAATTGAGACCATGATAATCGTCGCATGTGCACGGTGGGCCTTATGTGCCAAATGCCACTCGCCATCATGTCCTGCGCGGCGCCTACTCGCATGGAGTGCCCCGAGAGTTCCCTGACGAGGGCCTGATCAAGACCCGCCTTGGCGGCCATCACCAGGCCCTAAGGAATCCGACCGTGTCCGGTATGACTCGTTGGCGGATTCGCAAGACCACGCGGTTTGACGAAACAAACCCAATTTTAGTCAACCACGATTTTATTCCGGACGCTCGCCCGTCCCGGCCGAGCTCTGGGTCGATCGCCTAGACGGTGGGTCCGGCAGCTCAATAGTCGTCGCGTCCGTCGGCCGGTAGATCTTGCCGGCTACCGATACGGAAACGTCGCTCTCTTTCTTGTGGTTTGCGGCGATCCAAAGCATCGAGTGCAAGGAGCGTCTGGCGAACCTGGCGCCACAAAGTTGCTTCATAGCGGCTGAGACGATCGAGCGCGAAGTTGGGCAGATTAGCAAGACGCAAGAAGCAACGTGCGAACTCGACAGTATGGTGGACGTCAGGCTCGACCGATTTTAGCCCTGCGCTGAGCATCGGTACTGGTGCATTGGTCATGCCCTCGGCTGCCGGATCGCGATCGACGTCGACGGCGTCAGCGCGCCGGAATAGCGCATAGACAACTTCTTGGGAGGTCGGCTGAAACTGGCTGCCGCGCTTCACTTCCGTTAGATGGTTGGCCTGAATTTCGAATAGGCCGGTCTCTATTGTGCTGGCGCGGTGCAGCCGCCACAGCAGACTGGCGAGCCGCAGCACCAGTTCCCGCTCGATGGCGGATTGGGCGTCATAGTCGGCAGTAATGGCCGTTTCGAAGGCCTTGTAATCTTCAGCATCCTCCAGCGCGCCGATGACTGTCTCGGCCGTCAGCCCGTGGCGGACCGTATTGCGGCGGGAGCGCTTTTTGCCTTCTTCGGTAGTAGGTCCAGTGCTCTTGCGCGCATTGCGCCGGTTGGCCTCAATCTGCCTGAATGAGGTCATTGCGGGCCAGCCGCGGTAATTGGCTTCGTTTGTGCGTCCAGCGAAGGCTGGTGTGTTCAGCAGGGATCAAACCTGCCGGGGCAAAAGTCAGACGCCCCGTAGCTTGGATGGCAGGGTGGAGGGAAACCGAGACTCTGAAGCCCATCGACAAGGTCT
>Ga0208937_1000677_pt1 | contig 22309 bp, 21 predicted proteins | sample June2015DPH_11_5_FD_184705 | JGI IMG/M metagenome (GOLD analysis project Ga0208937, IMG submission 184705) | Peatland microbial communities from SPRUCE experiment site at the Marcell Experimental Forest, Minnesota, USA - June2015DPH_11_40... | ecosystem: Environmental > Terrestrial > Soil >...
AGGTTGGTGACTTTCACATTACCGCGCTGGCGCGGCAGGCTGGACTCGATGCGATCGAATTGCGTTTCGGTGATCTCCACGAATTAAAGATATCACGAAATCTATAATTAGTGTTAACACTCCCTAGCTTACGTTCTCGTTTGGGGAGGCAGGGCTTTCAGCCCCCGTTGGGAAACCGGCTGTGACGTACTTTGAAGTACTTAAGCAGTCCCCGTGCATTTCTCAGATCCCGCCAGCTTGCGGTGTTGCCGCCGCTGTAAGGTTGACCGGTGCGGGCTGTTTTTCCACTGGAGTTTCAGCCACCGCTGTCGAGTAAAAAGACACTGCTACAGCGCGCTGCCAGAAGCGGGTGGCCAACAGCAGCAAAAGAATCAGCTGACCGATTAGAAACGCTCCCCATACGCTGGCCGGCGGAACTATGACATTCCAGATCACCAGTCCGATCGTCAGCACCAGCAGTGCGACAACCGAGATCGTTACATAAGCGCCAAACAACCGGCCCAGATTCGCGCGGGTTTGCCGATAAGCTTTGCCCACCGACTTGCGAACCGCTTTTTGATCCGTGATCACCACGTCTGCTTCCGCCAGGTCGAACCAGATCCGGATCGCCGTGAGCGCCAGGAAAATCACAGTAAAGCTGATCAACTGAACGTAGAAAGGCAGCTTCTCGTAGGAAGTCTTATCCGCAGCCTTGGCCAGCGCATACTGGATGCCATTCAAAATTCCACCTACGATCCCCGCGAAGATCGCAAACAGAATCGCCAGACGGACGAACCGCCACACGTTTTTTCCGCACGCGCGGAAGAACTCTTCCCGCGAGATCCGGCGATCGGACGCATATCCGAGAAATACACCGGGCAGAAATATCAATGTCAGCACAAAGAACAAAAACGCCAGTATCAGCCCTGGAACCGTCGACGCCTGCATCGGGCCAAACTCCGGGCGGCTTAGCATTTCCACAAAAATGCCCAGGTCGAATCCATGCAGCACACCATCCGCATAGAGGCTGCGGTCGAGCACGCTGGCCGCATGCAGGCGGAAGGCCGCCGCGCCCATTGAGGCCAAAGCCAAGTTCAGCACAAAAAACCAGACGACGTATCGCTTGTTCCGGCGGACGATGGCCGCTCCGTTGGAAAGAAGGCTTCGTTTATCATTCATAAGATTTCGCTCCTATACCATCCACCACGCCAGAAGTTGGGCAATAAACTGGGTCACGAATGTCCAATAGTTCGTCAGTTTGCGTGTCGGCTTCTCACTTCGTTCCGCCAGATCGCTGTTGTTGAAGTTGTTGTGGTCGATATGGATCTTGTGGTCGGGGTCGATTTCTACCGTCGCCACCTTGGCCTTCTTTTGATAGCTGTATCGGATCCACCGGTCCTGGCCGTCCCAGTGTTCGCGGACCTTGTCGCCGTTGTCGAACGCGATGGCGACATCGACGGGAAAAATGAAGTCCCCCTTGCGGTGGATTATCACTTCTGACTCGTACTCTGTCTTACCTTTTTTCTCCTTAAACTTTTCCTTGTACCAGTCCACCGGCGTGGATTTCACCTTTAGCACTTCATAGTCCAGCACCTCGGTCCCATACACCGCCTGGTTGAAATACCAGCGCAAGTCTCTGCCGGAAACTTCCTCAATCGTCTTGAGAAAATCTTCCTTGGTCGGATGAGTAAATCGGTAACGCATGAAGTACGTATGCATCGCCTGCCGCATCGTATCCTCGCCGATTATGCCTTCCAGCGTAAGCAAGATCGAGGCAGTCTTCCCATAACTAATTCCACCGTAAGACTGGTAGCTCGCATACTGCCACCCGTTGCGCGCTATAGGGTCGAGATCGGCCACCGAGATGTAACTCAATCTCTGCATCTCTCGTTCGCCCATTGTTATGCCCCACTGATTCATGATCGAAGTGCGTGGGCCCAGAATGTCATCCAGGATCTTCAGTTCGGTGTAGCTGTTGATGCCCTCATCCATCCAGGCGTCTTCGAACTCGTTGGTCGCGACCATTCCGTACCAATACTGGTGCCCGAATTCATGTTCGATCACCAGTTCCGGCAAATAGAAGCCCTTCGGCATCCACCAGTTGGTCCCACCCGTGATAAAGGTCGGATACTCCATGCCTTCTGCCGCCGACCCAACCTCCGGATCCACCAACGTCAGCGTCTTGTACGGGTAAGGCCCGTACCAGCGTTCAAAGTGATCCAGAGTCTGCTTTAGGATTCGCGCATGCCGTTCTTCCTGACCCAGGTGCGCGGGCTGCATCATGATGTTCAGCTTTACCGGCCCCATACTCCCCTGAAAGTTGTCCTCATAGACTTTGTAGTGGGGACTCGCAGTCCACGCGAAATCGTGTACGTCATCGGCGTGGTAGCTCACGCTCTTTGTGCCATCTGGATGGTTGACATTGCCAACTTCAACCCCGGTCGCTCCGACCATCTCAAACTGCGGGACCGTGAGCTTCACGTCATACACGCCGAAGTCGGCAAAAAATTCAGTTGCGCCATGAAACTGATGACAGTTCCAGGCCCCGTGCCACCATACGCCGACTTTGGGGAACCACTGTCCGCCCAGCAGGAAGTCGCGCTTCCAGCCCGTTCGCTCCAAAGTTTCAGGGAATTGATCGTGGAATGTGATCTTGAACTCCACGTAGCCATCCGGCGGAATCGGCTTCGGCAGATGCACCTGGACCACACTCTTGTCGTCTTTGTTAGCGTCGTCCGGCTGTATGAACTGCAGCTGCGACGTCAGATCGCCTTGTCCCACCACCTCGAAACGCTTGATCTCCTCAGACCCATAGTTCTTGCTCTCCCACTTTTCGAACGTAACGTCTCGAGTGCCGTCCCTTTTCGTCTCCCTGATCCATGTGGAAGTTGGCTGAAAGGCGTTGAGATAAAGGTGGAACGGAAATATGTCTAATGCTTGCCCAGTGAGGTTGTGGTAAGTGAGAGTCTCTTCGGCGTCGAGCCCGTGCGTCTTGGCGTCGTACTTGGCATCGATCTCGTAGTGCACGACTCGCGGGGAAAGTGGCGTCGGCGAGTTGATCGCTAACGTAGTATTGGGAATGCTGAACGCAGGGCCCGCGTTCTGCGCAATCGTCGGAATAACCATAAGTACTGTGAGCAGCAACAAAACCACCGGCTTCCGTGGTGACATGGGCGGCACCTCTTTTGTTGGAAAACTGTAGCCGAGAATCATACCGCAAACGTGACCTGGTGGGGTGCTGAGCCAATCTCCAGGACCACATCAGGAACGATGTCGTAGTGAAGCCGATCGCCGATTCGCTTGTGCTGTAAGACTGCATGTTGTCTTGATACACCGCTACTTGCGACGTATCAAACGCACCAGCGTTTCCATTGAATTTCTTGAAGGTATCTACTCCGTTTGTCGGACACAGAATTATGCCATCGACCACGCCTGAACTGGCATATCAGTGAAATCTGATTACAACAGTAATTTCCGAAGAACTCCGGCCTTCGCCCGCACCTCCCAGACATCTTCTTTTCATCCCTTGGCCCGACTTCCTCTGCGCTAAATCGTGTCGGTGTCCGTTGCGGTAATATGTTGGGGTGCCGATATGGTGCGCTTCTTGATCTGGATCGAGGGCGATGCAACCGGTTGGGCCTGCTCGAATTGCCGATGGAGATTCCCCGTCCCCACGCTGCTTGGAGAAGAGGCTAAGAGTGCTTACGACCGCCTAGCCGATGTGAGCTTTCGCGAGCACAAATGCCAGGTTGAGACCAGCCTTTCTGCGGCGAAACAGGAAACAAACCGGAATGCTGACACCGCTTTCGCAGACCGCGCCCGGATTCTCATAAAGCGAGGATACAAACCGAAGGTCGCTGTGGAACTTGTACTTCATGAAGTGAAAATGGAACACGGCTACGATCAGAGGATCATGGAGAAGGCGCGTGCTGATGCCGAGGATTTCCTTCTGAAAGTCCGCAAGGGTCTCATCTGAAGTCGGACGATCGGATCAACCCCACATCTTGCGCTTCACGAAGGGTACCCCGAGGAATTGCTCAAGCCTGATGCGAGGTGCTACATCCTCTGGCATGTGGACTACAAGGTCGTCGGGCCGAAGCCGAAGTAGACCGTTTTCATGGTTACCGCAGACTGCGGTCTGGTTCTGGGCAGGGCACGGCTTCCAGAGCCTGCCCTGAGCGAAGCCGGAGGGTGCCGCGAACGACCGCGAGAAATGCGGGCTTTAGCCCCTGAGGGATTGCCGATGGCGAGGTTTACACCCACTGTGAAAGCGGTGTAGCTCGGCGGTGAGAACAACGATGGCGGTGAGAACAACGACGAGTGATTTTGTATTGGGAAAACTCCATCCAAGAAGACCCCTGGGCATCTCAACCGGTTGAGATCGGTATCATTGCCAGACGCTGTCTAGACATACCATTTCCGGTGTGAAAGACTACCCAACGTCTGTAGATCCGAAATCAAGAGGATTCCATGGGGGATAGGCGTTTCTGTTTTGTTCTTGCGAAGTTGATGGCTACCGCGGGCGCAACGACCGCGGTGCTCTTGGTTGCGTCGATGTGCGCGGCGCAGCCGCAAAACGCCATTTCGGCTGCTTCCGATCCGCGGCTGCAAAAGGCCTACCGCTTCCAGCGGGGCGGGTGGACCTACGTTCATCTGGAGGGATCTCCCTCCGATATCGGTTTCCAGCACGGGTATCTGCTGGCGGCCGAGATCGAAGACGCGTTCGAAGCGATCAAGCTGTTCGACACGCATGCCACACAGCGCGACTGGGAGTTCTTCCGCAAGACGGCGCGCGCGAAGCTGTGGCCCCACATCGACGCCGAGTATCAGCAGGAATTGCAGGGCATCGCCGACGGTGTGAAGGCGCACGGCGTGGACCTCGACGTCTACGATATCGTGGCCCTCAATGCGTTTGAGGAAGTGCCGGACTACTACGTGCCGTGGTTGAACAAGTTGAACAAGAAAGCGGCCAATAAGAAAACCGCGAACAAGCCGGGGAAGCCGGCGAACGCGCCGAAGTTGGCTGCTCCAGGCAATTGCACCGCCTTCATCGCCACCGGCAGCTACACCAAGGATCGCCAGATCGTGATCGCCCACAACAACTGGACCGGTTACCTGGAGGGCGAACGCTGGGTGGTGATCTTCGACATCGTGCCGCAGAACGGGCAGCGCATTCTCATGGACGGGTTTCCCGGGGTGATCACCAGCGACGACGACTTCGGCGTGAACTCGGCTGGCATCATGATCACCGAAACCACGATCACTCAATTCGAGGGATGGGACCCGAAGGGCAAGCCGGAATTCATGCGCTCGCGCAAAGCGCTGCAGTACGCCCAGAGCATCGACGACTACGTGCGCATCATCAAGGAAGGCAACAACGGGGGCTATGCCAACGACTGGCTCATCGGCGACCGCAAGACCGGTGAGATCGCCTATCTCGAACTCGGCCTGAAAAATACTCCGCTGTGGCGGACGAAAGATGGATATTTCGTGAGTTCGAATTTCCCCCGCGATCCCAAGCTGGTCCGCGAGGAAACCAGCGGCTTCGATCCCAACGACGCATCGTCTTCGATGAATGCGCGGCATGCCCGCGCGGATGAGATGATGCAGCACGCTAAGGGAACGATTGACGTCGAGATGGCCGAGGAGTTCCTGGCGGATCATTTCGACAGCTTCGAGAAGAAAGAACAGCCCAACGAGCGCTCGTTGTGCGGACATGTCGATGCTTCGTCGCGTGGCGTGAAACAGTGGGAATGGGATGCGTACAATCCCGGAGGCGCGGTGCAGGGAAAAGCTACGGATAGCAAGATGGCTGAGAACATGAGTTTCGTGGCGCGCGCCGGCCATCCCTGTGGCGCGGATTTTGTGGCGGCGGATTTTCTGGAGCGGCATCCCGAATATTCCTGGCAGAAGCCGCTGCTGCGCGATATGAAGGCGGGGCCCTGGACGAAGTTTCAGGCGGGGCAGAAGGGCAGCCAGTAGTTCATTACGGCCCATGTGGCGACAGCCGCCTCGGCTGTCCCTGAGCGAGCGCAGCGAGTGGACGGGACGGACCCCGACGGCCCTTAAGATAGATGCTGTCCTAACCGGAATTGGAGACGAATTGGTTATGGGTAGGGCACGACTTTAGCCGTGCCGCTTAAGGCCCGGAAAAATTCGGGCTTTAGCCCCCGAGGGATGCGCCTTCCAAGCTGAAAGGCATTTGTGAAACACACTCTAGCAATCTGTTTTTCGACAAGTTGAAACCCTTCTCAAGAGAGGCGATCCATCTGTTAATAGGTAGGGCGCATAGGGATAGAGTTGTTTACGTGCGCTCTTGGGGGCGACTGAACATGACCTCATATTTGGCCTTTACCGATAACGAACTTCACGACCGTGGCCGATCTAAACCCGAATCGTGAGAATGAAGGAAGAGGGAGCAGTGTCCGAGAAACCGACGGGGAACGATCTCGATTGCGCGGCAAGGCCCAACATGGTGCGGCGTCACTCCGCTTTTCGTTCGCAGATGCAGCTTTGGCGTTGCAAGACCGCTCACGGGCAGTACAATTCGAGCGATTCCGGGCTGCAAAAGGAGATTTCTGGTGAAGCGCACCGCCAAACCTGAATTCCTCCGGCCTCCCGCCTTTGCCTACCAGTGCGCGGTCCGTGGCGGGGCGCAGCCCGCCTTGTTTTGTGAATCCGTTGCCCTCGAACGGCTCGCGGCGAGCCATGGAACGCCGCTCTACGTGTACTCGGCGGCGATGATCCGCGAGCGGATAAGGGCGTTCGCCCACGCTTTCCGCTCAGTCCCGCACACGCTTTGTTATTCCGTGAAGGCCAACTCCTCGTTGGCCATTCTGCGCTTAATCGCGCGCGCGGGCGCGGGCTTCGATGTGGTCTCCGGCGGAGAGCTCGAACGAGTTCTGCGCGTGGATGGCCACGCGGCGAAACGCGTGGTGTTTTCCGGTGTCGGCAAAACCGTGCCGGAGATGGAACTCGCCCTACGGGCCGGAATCCTCCTGTTTAACATTGAGAGCGCCTCGGAACTGGAGGCGCTTGCCGAGACCGCAGCCCGTGTGAAAAGGCAAGCCGCGATCGCAGTGCGCGTCAATCCCGACGTTTCGGCGAAGACCCATCCCTATATCTCGACCGGCTTGCACGAGCACAAGTTCGGCGTGCCAATTCCCGAGGCTGGAACTCTTTACTCAAAGGCCGCCAAGCAGCCGTATCTGAGGGTGGCGGGAGTGAGCGTCCACATCGGGTCGCAGATTACGGATGTCAGTTCTTTCGCTGCCGCGCTGGAGAGGGTTGCCGGCCTCGTGCGCACGCTCCGCACCGAGGGGCACGATATCCGCTATGTCGATGCGGGCGGGGGCCTCGGAATTTCTTACGAGGGCGCCGCGGAAAATTTCGCCCAGCGTATTTCCGCCTACGCTCGGGCTGTGCTCAAGCCCTTGCGCCGGTCGAACGTGCATCTGCTGTTGGAGCCGGGGAGGTCCATCGTGGGCCCGGCGGGCGTACTCCTGACGCGCGTGATTTACCGGAAAACGAATAACAGCAGGCGCTTCCTGATCGTGGATGCGGCCATGAATGACCTGCTGCGGCCGTCCTTGTACCGCGCCTATCACGAGATTGTGCCCGTGACTCGCTCAGCCGAGGACACGGAGACGACCGATGTAGTCGGGCCGATCTGCGAGACCGGCGACTTCCTTGCTCGCGACCGCGAACTGCCGGTCGTGCGGGAAGGCGATTTGCTGGCCATCCTGGATACGGGGGCGTACGGCGCCGTGCTGGGATCGAACTACAATACGCGCGGCAAACCCGCGGAGGTGCTGGTGGATGGTGCGAAGGCGCGAGTGATCCGGGATCGAGAGAGCGTTCGGGATCAGATGAGGCTCGAACGATTGTGAGCGATGTTGGATTGTCGATTTCTGATCGTTTCAGCAACAGGGGTCTGAGGGACAATCAAGAAACCGACTCCTGAATTACTGCCCGTTGTGGTTGCTACCGCTTCCCGAAAGCATTCCAGCCTCAAAAACTGGCATGGAATCCGGGAACGAATCAGGGAACGGAGTTAATATCCGACTGCTCTAAACCTGCTCAACTGTTCCCGAAATGCCTGCTAACGCCTTGATTCCGCGTGTCTAGAGCGGATTCAGCGTTGCTGTATCCCGCTCGTGTGGGGACGGGCGCCCTCGCCCGTCCATGCCGAGCGCAACTCGGCAGTTGCCGGCGGCTACAGCAACTATGGATTTGCTCTAGTTAGAGTGTGAGGATGGTACTCTACCGCTGAGTTAAGCGCCCACGGAATGCGGCTTTCTTATTGGAGTAAATCGTGCCCATCCTTTCGGCATCCACCCAGCCTCTTGACCGCCTTCGCCGCTCCCGGTAGCCTCTTTCTGTCGCCCTTTCATGGCCGCTTCCGACATTCCCGACGCTCCATCCGTAACTGATTCACGGGAAAACACTTCCGCGCGCGTTCCTGCTCCCGAAGACGCGCAACTTTCTGCCCCGGACGGGGTTTCTACCAGTGTGAGCAGCGTGGCCATTGATCGCGGACCGTTGGATCGCGGACTGCTGGATGGCGGAGTGCCGGGTCGCGGAATGTTCGATCGCGGGCTGCTGCACTTTACAGGAGCTCCCGCGCCTGCTTCTGCGCCCGAGACCATGGCAAATTCCATCGTCACCACGGATGCCGCCGTTTCCGACGTCGACGTGATGCTGCGGGTGAAGACGGGCGACGAATCCGCCTTCGCATACCTGGTGCAGAAGTATCGCCGGCCGATGGTAGGTTTCATGCACCGCTTGTGCCACAACCCGGCGACCGCCGAGGAACTGGCGCAGGAAGTGTTTCTGCGCGTGTACCGCTCGCGCGCGAGTTACGAGCCGAGCGCCAAGTTCACGACCTGGCTGTATCGCATCGCGACCAACCTGGCCGTCAACCACGCGCGCGATACGCGCCACGAGCGTCCGGAAAACACGCTGCGCCTGGATGAGCCGGACCAGGAAACTGGCAAGACGCCCGACCTGGCCGACGAGTCGCTCACCGCGGAAGAGCAGATATTGAAGCGGGAGCGGCTGGCGGCCATCCGCAGCAAGGTGAACGCGCTGCCCGAGCGCCAGCGCTTGGCGGTCATCATGCACAAGTATCAGCAGATGGATTACCGTGAGATTGCCGGAGTGCTGAAGCTCAGCGAGTCCGCCACCAAGTCGTTGCTGTTTCGCGCCTACGAAACGCTGCGCGAGCAGCTGAAGGAGTTCGTTTCGGGGAAGTAGAGGAAAGCAGTATGAATTGCAATCAAATTCGCGAACTGTTGCCGGACCTGGCTGCCGGCATGCACGCTTCGACGCCGGAGCCGACGATTGAGATCGAGAAACACATCGCATCCTGTGCCGCCTGTGCCGCCCATCTGCGCGACTTGCAGAAGACCATGGCGCTGCTCGATGAATGGCAAGCGCCCGAGCCGTCTCCGTATTTCGATACCCGCTTCGAGGCGCGCCTGCGCGAAGAAATGGCGCGTCCGGCTGCGGGATGGCTGAGTTGGCTGCGGCGTCCGGCGTGGGCCATGTCGGCGGCTGGCGTAGTACTTGCCGGAGCGCTGGTGGTTGGCATTGGCAGTAAGTCGTATATTTTTCAGACCGAAGCCATATCGACCAATCCTCCGTCTCTCGGCCTGCCGGTTGAACCGGGAACTGCCGTTGGCGACTTGCAGGCACTGGAAAGAAACGACGACTTGTACGCCGATTTCGATATGCTCGACGAACTGCAGGTGCAGGACGACGTAACCGCGAATCCGTGAGATCCGTGGGCAATGTAAGACCAGTAACAGGGGACCAAGGCATGTTGGGCCGGACAAAAATTACGAGCTGTCTGGCAGCGCTTCTGCTGCTGACGCCGTTGTTCGCCCAAACCTCGTTCGCCCAAAACCGGTATTCGCCGCCGCAACGTCCACAGCAACAGCATCCGCAATCGCAACATGCGGACGGGCAGTGGCACTACTTTCAGAAAGAAGGTCGTCCCAGCCCCAGCCGCCCCAATCAAGTCCATCCGCCGCAGAATCAGCCCGGCCACGCCGGAAACTGGCTCCGCCGCTATAAAGATCTGCCGCCCGCGCAGCAGCGCCGCGCCCTCGAAAACGATCCGCAGTTCCGCAAGCTTCCGCCGCAACAGCAAGCGCGGTTGCAAAGGAGGTTGCAGCATTTTTCCAGCCTGCCTCCAGAGCAGCAGGAGCGCGTGCTCAACCGCATGGAAACCTGGGAGCACCTGACTCCTAATCAGAAGCAGCAGGCGCGCCAGCTCTTTCAGCAGTTCCAACAGTTGCCGCCCGACCGCCGCCAGGCCGTCAACCGGGCGATCCGCGGCATGCGCGGACTGACGCCCGAACAACGCGACCGGCTCATCAACTCCGAGCAGTACAGGTACGCCTTCTCGCCTCAGGAACGCGGCCTGCTCCGCGGGGCCTCCCGCCTGCCGCTCGCCCCCGGCGACGGCCTGCAACCCGAACCACCCGAATAATAACGTCCGAAGAATTTAGGGATTGAGAGTATGCCCAGCCCCTGAAGGGGCATCTGATCCGAGGGGAATTACGGCATCGCTAAAGCGATGCCCTGATACGATCCCCGGTCCCGCGTCGAGTCACTTGCTACAGCCTGTTTCGAGGCTCTGTGTTAAATCCACAGCACCGGCGGTTTTGGAATCATCAGTCGGCACCTGGACGGAATCTTTGCCCCTGACGTGATACGTCGCCTTGTTGACGAGCACGATTTTTGCGCCGCGATCTTCACGTGTTTCAAGATCCTTTTTCTCATACCAACTGTTCGTCGCACGAATCGGTAGGTTCGTTGACTCCACGTAAGGGTAGCAATACGATGCGTCTATCGTTTTAGTAAGCCACGAGTAACACGCCGCGCCGCCAGGCGTGACCGCTAAGCAAGCGCCCGGCGGGATGACGATGTTGCTATACTTGTTCTTTTTTGCGAATGCCGATCCGATCAGCGCCAGTGCGATGACGATTACTGCGATTACGTTTTTCATAAAGTGCCTATTGTCAAGACCATAACCTAAGCAAAAACCTAAGCAAACTTACCTCGGTAATCAGTTGCTCACGGACCCGCTCTGGTAGAACGAAGGACAGGAGGGCAGCATGAGACACGCAGAAGCACAAGCTGAATACGACAAGCTGAAGGGACTCCTAGAAGCACTCAGCGCAATCGGTGAGAGAAAAGACAAGATGCTTGATGGGGCTGAAGCAGCCCTAAAAGGCATCGGCAACACAGACGCCCTGAAAAACCTTGAACGCAATCTATGCCGCATAAGGCGGACGATTCTGTCTGAGTTGGCAGGAATCATCAAGCACTTCGGAGGATAGATAGCTTCGGGCTGTTGTAAAGCTGTCTAACATTTTGTCGAACATTTCGCTGACAAGTACGCCCGAATGACCCCGTTTCTCCCTATGCAACACGGGTATCTCATTGAATCTTATCGAGGACGAAAACAGCGTAGCGGTTTACGAATCGGCTGCTCTGCCAACTGAGCTACGTCGGCTTTCAACAACTTACAGACTTCGTGTTGCCTATCTGTATCCCATTTGGGAAAATTCCATGGTGCTTCGGGTCCGTTGCTCTCTTGTGGCTCGCTGGTGCAGTGCCTCGGGCAGCCGCTAGGCCAGCGAAATTGGGGGCACAACCTGTTTGCTGTCACCGAATGCGGGCTCGGTCGGTGTACTCGCTGAAAGCGGCGTTGCCTGCGCTCGTTCCCGAGATGAGCTATGATGGCGTCTTTCCGCAGTCTGGAAGGAGTCAGAAACTGCGAACCGAGAACCGGGAACTGACACCCAGTCCGCCTATCGTCTGATCAGCGCCATCACCCATCCCGCCAGAAAAACTCCACCGACGAACATGGCGAAGCAGTAGAGGCCATACCGCACCTGTTCCTTCGTGGAACTGCGCAGCGTGATGCCGAAGACCACCGACGCGAACAGCGCGAACACCACCGCGGCCGAGAAGTGCGACAAGTTGATGTTCACGGTTTCTTCCCCAGCGCAATGTGGTGCGCATCGGCCACCGCAAGAAAGTTCAGCAGTCCGGCCACGATCAGAAACGTCTTGCCGTAATCCGCGGCAGCATTCGCTGCCATCACGTTGCCCCAGTCCATGATGCGCGCCAGAAAATAAAGCGCTCCCGAGCCCACATCGCCAACGAAGCCGAGTATGTCGAGGATGTCTCCGCCGTTCGGCTTGTAAATCCGCCCCTGCATGCCGAGCCCAATCAGGAACATCGCGACCACCGATACCAGCAGGAGCACGCCGCGCACATAGCGCTTCAGCAGGATGTGTCCGCCGCCCGGAATCAGCCAGCCCACAATCGGCGCGACCACCGCCATCGTCGTGAGCGGGTACTCCGGCCCACGCACTGAGACCGCATTTTTTGATTTGTCTGTCTTTTTATCTGTCGTCGGCTTGGCCATTCAGATCGTCACGATCTCTCGTTGGATTTTACCAGTGACCTCGGCGCTTCCGGGTCGCACCAGCACATTCACTTCCGAGCGCACGCCGAACTCGGGCAGGTAGATTCCGGGCTCGATCGAGAAACAGGTATTCGGGAGAATGCGGCGCTCGTCGTGAATTTCCAAATCGTCCATGTTCGCGCCATTCGCATGCACCTCGGTGGCAATCGAGTGGCCCGTGCGGTGGATGAAGTACTCTCCGTATTTCGCCTGCTTGATGTGGTCGCGCACCGCGCGATCCACTTCCCATCCCGCGATCGGCTTGCCGGCGGCGGCGGCGTTCTGCACGGTCTTCACGCCGATGTCGCGGGCCTCGCTCACAATCTTGAAAAGCTCGCGCTGCCGGTCCGACGGGGCCTTGCCCACAAATCCCATCCAAGTGATGTCGTAGTAAACCGCGCCCGGCGTATTCTTTTTCGCCCACACGTCCAGCAGAACAAGGTCGCCTTCGCGAATCGGCACCGGGCGGCTTGCGCTCGGATCGTAGTGCGGGTTGCCGCTGTTGGCGTTCACGGCCACGATCGGCGGATCGTCCGTCACCATGTTCTCGCGCTGGAATGCTTCCATGAAAAATTGCTGGATTTCGTGCTCGTGCGCGCCGCCGCTGCGAACGCGCCGTCCAATTTCCTTGAACGCCTCGGCGGTCACCGCGTCAATCACATCGCGCGCCGCGAAGTGCGACTTGATCTGTTCCTCCGTCAGCGTCGTTTCAAACTGCGCGATCAGGTCCGCCGCGCTGATAATGTTCTTGCCCAGCCCGCGGATCATGTCCACCGTTCCCGCGTCCACCATGGAAATGGTGAAGACAAAGTTGTTGGGCGAATACTGCATCGCCACATCGCGATACGGGGCCAGCATCTGCTTCAAGCCGTCGAACAGTTCCTGCCATCCGGCGTACTGTTTCTTCGCGCCGGGCAAGCTGTCCAGGTGTCCCGACTCGATCTTGTGAACCAGCTTGACGGGCTCGCCTTCGGCGGGGATCAGGTAGTACCAGCGCCGCGTAACCATGAGCCCGTCCGGCAGCCCAAGAACGCGGTAAGAGATTGGGTCGCGATGGTGATGATCGTAGAAAAGCCAAGCGCCAATGTTGCGCTCGCGTAAGGCTTGTTGTATGGCCGGCAGGTTCATAGACAAACGGTATTCTACACGATTGGGCGGAGCTCGCCCGTTGCCGATTGGCGCCGAGGGCCAGCATCAGGAGAAATCGGGGTCGCTGTCCTCGATCGGCACTAGGGGGACACGCCGGCCACGACCGCATCATGCTCACATCTCGTCGTGATCCAGATCATGCCCAGCGTGCCCGCTTTGTGGTAGAAAATACTGGAATGCCAATGCCAAAGCCCGCCTCTGGCAGTCTTAATCCGCGAAAATCAGGTGCATAATGTTAAGGGCAATCTTCATTGCATTGTCGGAGAGCCGCTGGCTGCGCGCGATCGCCGAACGCTCCCGCTTGGGCCAACGCACTTCCGCCCGCTTCGTCGCCGGCACAGAGGTTGCGGACGCGATTCGCGCCGCCGCCGCGATGAATCAAATTGGCGCCGGCGTCTCCATCGACAATCTGGGCGAGAACGTTACTAACGCCGACGAAGCCCGCGCCAGCGCCCAGCTTTACCACCACCTGCTCGACGAAATCGCCGCCCACAAACTGAACGCGAATATCAGCCTGAAGCTGACCCACATGGGCCTGGACGTGGACGAGAAAATGGCCTACGAAATCGTCCGCGGACTGGTCGCCAAGGCGGCCAGCATGTCGCCGAAAAATTTTGTCCGCGTCGATATGGAAGGATCGCCCTACACCCAGCGCACCCTCGACTTCGTTCACGAACTCCACCGTGTTCCGGGAAACGCAAACAACGTGGGGACGGTGATCCAGTCGTACATGCGCCGAGCCGAGGCCGACGTCGAGAAGTTGCTCTCCGAGCGCATCCGCATACGGCTCTGCAAAGGCGCATACAAAGAGCCCGCGGACATCGCCTTCCAGAAGAAGTCCGAGGTTGACTCGAGCTACGTGAAGCTGATGAAGATCCTGATGAAAAGCGGCGTCTTTCATGGCCTCGCGACCCACGACGAGACCATTATTAAAGAAGCTAAGGCGTTTGCCACGCGTGAGAATATCCCGCGCAGCGCTTTTGAATTCCAAATGCTGCACGGCATCCGGCGCGATCTGCAGCAGGGCTTGGTGAAAGATGGCTGGGGCGTGCGCGTCTACATCCCATTCGGCACCGAGTGGTATCCCTACTACATGCGGCGGCTGGCAGAACGCCCGGCGAACGTCTTCTTCATCGCGAAGAACCTTCTGCGGCAATAAGCTCCGTGACATCCATCGGATAGAAACGAATCAAAGAAGGTCGGCAGGCTCGCGGTTACAAACTTAACATTTTTCTTCCCGGCGCCAAGGGGATTGGCGGGCGTTCTCGTTTTATGAAGTGGAAACCAACTTGGATTGGATTCAAAACCTGCCCCCTCGGTGATGTGCTTGCGTCCAACTGGGTACAAGGGTCCGTGGCTCGCGACGATCTTGCATCGAGACTCCGGTTTCCAAACCAAACTCTGCGTCGTCACGGGGAAGGACGACGCGGAGGTTTTTTGTTTTGCAAGGTTTGTGTGGAGACGGGCGTCCCGCCCGTCCAAGCCGAGCGCAGCTCGGCAGCCTGCCTGTAGTCACCACAACTCTCGATGCGCTAATAAGTGCCAATGGCTAACCGCTGAGTATTAGAATGTATCGTGCCTTTTTACGTTCGGTACTTCGAAGCGGCGTTGGCCATTCTGATGGTTTCGTCCTTGTCTCCCGCCGCTCGTTGCCAATCCGCGAACGTAGATCAGGGACAACTCGAAACTATTGCAGCCCAAGTATTCGCTACGGCATTTCGCAGCGAAACCGGCCGTAGCTTAAAGCGGATCCACATCCCCTACCTTCAGGAAGGTTGCGCAGCAGAGGACTTCAAGCGCGTTCGTTGGGACGGGATGTACACATTCAGCCGCATTGACTACGCGGACAAAGAGAAGCTTGAGAATGAAATGAGTGCCCTGATCCGCCAGTGGAAAACTACAGGAGCGAATGGAGGCGAGCACTTTCGATCTCTTTTTCCTTCCGAGTTTCCAAACATCAGGCGGTACGCCGTCGTCAGTTGCGGACCTGCCAGCAGCACAAATCGCCTCGTCGTCGCGGTCTTTCCATCTGCTTGGTCAACGTATTGGTCCAATTGGGCAACATTGCTAGGTAAATGACCACGTTCCTACCTGCGCAGGATGCTCACAGCTCTTACCCCTCCCAAACAAACGCGTCAAACACCCGTGTGGATTCAAATCCGATCCGTTTATAGAGCGCAATCGCGCGGTCATTCGCCTCCGTTACCGTCAGCGAGATGAAATGGAATCCCCGGCCGCGGAGATTCTTGGTCGAGGCGGCCAGCATGGCTTCGCCGAGGCCGGCGGACCGGTATTCGGGAAGCACGCAGACCTGGGTGATGTGTCCAACATCGGGGCGCACCAGCGAGCAGAGGATGAGTCCAACCAGCGTGCGGGTGCGACGCTGGAACACGGCGAAGGATGCTTGGGGGTCGAAGGTGCCGCATCCGGGGAAGCGCACGATGTTGTTGAGAAAGCGCAGCGAGCCGGCAAGGGTGCGATACTGATCGTTGATATCGGAATCGACGTGTCCGCGGTAGGAGGCGGTGATCAGGGCGGCGGCGGATTGGTATTCGTCCTCCGACCAGGGACGGATTTCGAACTGTGGCGGCAGAGTGGGCAGCGAAGCTTGCGGATGCCGTCCTATATCGAAGTTCATGAAGACGCGGGGATGGCGGCTGAAGCCCTGTTGCAGAAAGGGGCGCGAGACTTCTCCGGCGTTGTGCGCCAGCAACTGCGCCTCCACGCGATGGATGCCGGGCGACTGCTGCAGGGTTTCGATGACGTGGGTGAGCAAAGTTTCTTCGACTTCGTGACGGTCAGAAGTGCGCGCTCCGTCGCGGACAGAGTCACGGACGAAGAGGTCGCCGATGACGCCCTTGCTCTGCTCGTAGACAAAGAAGGAGTAGCCAAAGATGCTGCCGCGCTCGATGGCGGCGTAGCCGGGGAGGATTTTGGCGTCCATGTAGCGGAGAATCATCCCGGCGGAAGTGGTGTAGTCCCACGAGAGCAGGCGTCCCCACAAGGCGATCTCATCTTCCAGCAGCGGGCGAAGGTCGGCGGAAGAGAAGTGTCGGAGATCGAGGACTTCCATATAAGAGCAAGGTTTCAGAGTTTCAAGGTTTCAGAGTAAAGCGTCAAGTCCTTGAAAGCTTGAAACTCTGAAACCTTGAAACCTACTTTCCAACCCAGTACAAATCCAACTTCTGCTCAGGGATGCTGGTTAAGTATGACACTCGGCGTCCGGGAACGAGTTGGGCGACTTGGGACTGCGTACCTTGTGCGGCAACCAGGACATGAGCTGCGGCCGGGACATTTCCGCTTTCGTACGGCTTCGCCGGACGATTGAGATAAAACTCGAGGCCGTATTCCTGCACGCGATTGACGTGATAAAGGGCGACAGGGACCGGTTCGCCCGAAAAGGCCTGAATGCTTTCGGCAATAGGACGCGCGGATTGAGTGGCGTCGATGACGGGCGCGGCGAAACGAATGACGGCGGCTACGCTTACGACGACGGCGATCATGGTCGCGGGGCGCAGCAGGCCGAGTCCGGCGCGGGAGAGAAGCGCGGCGGCGATGCCGAGCGCAAACACGGCGGCAATGGCAGCGGCGACGTAGGTTCCGGTTCGCCACAGCAGGTGGTGATTGACCGCCACGGAGGCGGCCGAAAGAGCGGCAAAGATCAGCAGTCCGCAGAGAATTCCATGACCGGCTGCGAACAGAGGCGAGAACTTTGCTCCTTCGCTGCGGCGGACGGCGAGGTATTCGGCAACCAGCAGCGCGCCAGCGGGAACGGCAGGCAAAATATAGCCCGGCAGCTTGGATTGCGATGCGCTGAAAAACAGGATAGGCACGAGCATCCAGATGAGAAGGAACAGCGGCCACGAATCTTCCGGGCTGGAGAAAGCTTCTTTGCCTTCGGCCCAGATCAGGCGGGCGCGTTCGGCGACGGCGAGGATGAGCGCGAGCGTCCAGGGCATCATGGCCAGCAGGAACACGGGCAGGTAAAACCAGAAGGGCTGGCGGTGGTGATAGACGTCCTCGGAGAAGCGGGCGAGATTGTGTTCCAAGATGAAGACGCGGAAGAATTCCGGATTGCGCAGTTGGACGGCGATGTACCAGGGCAGCATGACGGCGAGGTAGAGAGCGATGCCGGGGAGCCAGAAGGTGCCCGGGATGGCGCGCCAGTCACGCTTTACGGCTACGAAGAGAAAAATGATGACGGCGGCGAGGGCGGGCGCGACCGGGCCTTTGGCTAAGGTTCCAAGCGCCAGAAAAATGTAAAACGCAGCAAGATAGATGCGGCGCTGGCTTTCGTACCACGCATACCAGGCAAGCAATGCGATGGCGAAGGCAGCGGCCAGCGGCATGTCGGTCGCGGCGGCGTGGGCAAAGATAACGACGGCGGCGCAACTCGCCGTGATGAGGGCGCCGTCGAGTTCACTGCCGGGGCGGAAGCGGCGGAGAAAAAAGTAGATGGCGGCGATGAGCATGGCCGCATCGAAAGCGGCGGGCGGGCGGGCAGCCTGGTCGGTGATGCCAGCCACACGGAACGACAGCATCGCCTGCCAGTAATACAGCACTGGCTTTTCGAGCCACGGTTTGCCTTGCAGCGTGGGCGTAACCCAATCGGAGCGGTCGAGCATTTCGCGCGCCACTTGCGCGTAGCGGGGTTCGTCCGCGCCGAGCAGGCCGAAAGCACCGAGTCCATAGAAGAAAAGGAATCCGCAGAACGCTACCAGCAGCAGCACATCGGTGCGGGTTCGCGGATTCATTCTTTGATTCATTCGTCCGGTTCGCTAGCTCGTTCGTAAGCCCGCATTAAAGGCTACAGGTTCTGCGCGCAGGCGATCCACAATTCGGGACACGGCGACGGCCAGAGGCCCGTCGATCGAACAGCCGCTGGCGCATTTGTGGCCGCCGCCACCGAAATGCTCGGCCACCGCGGACACGTTCACTTCTCCTTTGCTGCGGAGGCTGACGCGATAGCGGCGGTCGGGAAGTTCGCGAAAGAAGATCGCGACCTGCACGTCGGCCATGGAGAGCGCGTAGTTGACCAGGCCCTCGCAATCTTCTTCGCGGGCGCCGAAACGCTGCATCTGGTCCTGCGTGATCCAGATCCAGGCGAGCGGGCCTTCGCGATGCAGATTGGAGAGCGCGGCGCCGAGCAAACGAACCTTGGCGGTGGAATGTCCGAAATAGATATGGCGCGCGCAAAGCGCGGGGTCGGCTCCGGCAAGCACAAGTTCGCGCGCAACGGTGAAGGTGTGCTCGTTGGTGCCTTCGAACATGAAGGAGCCTGTGTCGGTCATGAGCGCTGTGTAGAGGCAGGTGGCGATGTCGCGGTCGACGGGAACGCAGGCGAGACGGGCTAGACGGAAAATAAGTTCGGCGGTGGCCATCACGCTGGAGTCGATCCAGTTGATGTCGGCGAAATTGCGGCCGCTTGCGTGATGGTCAATGTTGATGAGGAAACATTTTTCCAGGCCATCGAGCAGCGTGCGCCCGGTGCTGTCGCATTCGAGCAGGATGACGGCATCGTTCGGAGGAACCGCATCGGCCTGAATGACGCGATCGGCGAAGGGAAGGTTCTGATAAATACGGGGGACGCCGTCGTGTATGACGACTTCGGCGTCTTTGCCCATCATGCGCAGGATCTGGCTACAGGCCAGGGCAGAGCCGATGCCGTCTCCGTCGGGCCGGACGTGCGAGGTCACTATGAAGCGGCGACGCGCGCGAATTTCTCGTAGAACCCGCTCTAGCATGAAACGCCCTCAGCCATCAGTTCCCGCTCGTGTGGGGACGGGCGCCCTCGCCCGTCCAAGCCGAGCACAGCTCGGCAGCTGCCCGTGGCCATAGCAACCCTGGATTCGCCATAGCCCCGAGTTTCGTATCAGGCCATCGCTTTAGCGATGCCATAAGTCCTCCGAACTCAGCCACCCCTTTAGGGGCTGGGCTCCGCATCCTTCCGGCTACGTTTCTTGGCGCGGCCGAGAAGCTCGTCCACCCGGCTCTCCAATTCATCCGCACGATCGATCTGGAAATAAAGTTCCGGAGGGCGGCGCAAACGCAGCCGTTCCGCGAGTTCGTGCCGGACAAAATTCCTGGCGGCGGCCAGGCCTTCGAGCGTGCGTTCGGCCTCGGCCTCATCGCCGGCAACGCTGACCATGACGTGCGCGGAACGCGCGTCTTCGGCCATGACCACGGAGCTGACGCTGGCCAAGCCGATGCGAGGATCGCCAAGCTCCCCTTCGAGGATGGTCTCGATCTCTTCGCGAATGGCCTCGCTCAGCCGTCCGCGATGATATTTCTGGCCACGACGCTCCAAGGCGCACCTCGAATGGAGGAAAACGTTTGAGGATATCAGAAAAGGCAGGTTCCGGGGGTGGGCATGAAACCTGCCATCACAGAAACTCCATGAACGAATCGGTCACTTCGGCGCCCGCGTTGTTGGCGATGCGCGTGGCCTGCCGCTCCACGTTTTTCATCAGGCCGTCGAGGTAATCGTGCGAGTGGGAGACGCTGACCACGCCGATCGTCGCCTGATTCCAGAGCAGGCTAGGTTCGAGTTCGGCGACGGCGACGTTGAACGAGGAGCGTAGGCGGTCTTTAAGGCTGCGCGTGACCTGACGCTTGTCTTTGAGCGAGTGCGCGCCTTCGATGCGCAGTTCGAGGGTGAGGAAAGCGATCATGAGCAGCTTATACGGTAACTCAAAGACAATCGTTTTGGTCCACGCTCGATTCTGTCCGAGCAGCACGCCACACGTAGCGACAGCCGCCCACGCCGGGGTCCCCAGACCGCGCGCCTTTCGCGGGCTGGAGTGGTTTAGCTATCCAGACGAGCGAAGCTCGGCACGAAGCTCGGCAACCGTCTGGTGAATGGCGGCTATGGAAACGATCCCACATCATTGAGCCAAAAGGGCTTATCGGAGTCTAACCAGCCGGCCACCACCCCCCGACCAAAGTTTCGAGCCTTTTGCCCGTTTATTGTGCTATACTGTGTCTGCTAAGTTTGACTCACAAGCAGTTGAAGGTCGGTACCGCCAACCAGCGTCAACCCCCTCTACAGCAGCGAATCTTCTCAGCACATTTCAAGAAACAAGAATAGGAATATCAATGGCAGAACAAGGAACAGTGAAGTGGTTTAACGACGCCAAGGGCTACGGCTTTATCAGCCGTCAAAATGGCGAAGACGTTTTCGTGCATTTCTCAGCCATTCAAGCGGGCGGCTTCAAGAGCCTGCAAGAAGGCCAAACCGTGCAGTTCGACGTGACCAAGGGCCCCAAAGGCTGGCAAGCGGAGAACGTTACCGCTGTCTAGGGAACGACGCTAAGCTATAACAAGTGCCCGAGATTCGCAAGAATCCCGGGCATTTTTGCGTGTGCACGTGTGGAGCGGACACTCCTGTCCGCTGCCTTTGATTTTGATTTTGACTTTGATCTTCATTTTTTTCTAACGAACCAGGTCGGGGGTGCCCCACTTCTCGCGCTTTTCGAGAAGTGGGCCGCCGCACGGCCGACGCTGGAATGGTCTTGGTCCTACGCGGCTGGCGGTCGAATCTTCATCTTGAGCACTTCCCACTCGTTTACCCTTACCGGACCAGCTTCGCCGAGGGCATACGCGCGGAAGCTGCTCCAACGCCATAGTTCCGGGGACGCTACCAACCCGCGCTGCACCGGATTGCGATGCATGTAGCGGAGTTTCTCGATGCGTTTGTGTTCGGTCCATACGTTGAAGTCATAGAACCGTTTCTGCCAGACGTGCTGCGCGGTATGGGGGTGCCCCACTTCTCGCGTTTTTCGAGAAGTGGGATCGTGGCGCACTCCGAGTCGTTGCGCATCCGCGATTACGCGGCGCGCAAATCCAAGTTTGAGAGCTTGCATCACGGTCGAAGGAGTTTTTACCTGCGGTTCGCTGATCAGAAGGTGAATGTGCTCGGGCATGACCACGTAACCGACGACGACGAACTGATAGCGCCTGCGCACCTGCTCCAACACAGTCAGCAATAGGTTCCGACGGCGCGCCGTGCCGAGTAATGGCTGCCGGCGATAGCAACTGCAAGTGATGAAATGCAAGTCTCCAGCGCCGTAGTAGCGTCGCAGAGTGTGCCGCATGGCAACAGAGTAGTCGCGCAACCATGTCGGCGACGGTGACAGCGCGCACCGTCCATTGGTGACGAAAAAGTCTGGAGCAAGCAGTAAGCGGCCCACTTCTCGAAAAACGCGAGAAGTGGGGCACCCCCGTCTTGTTCTCCGTCCATTCCTGGAAAGGAGCGTTATACGTGGCCGCCGGAGATGCGCGCCGCACGCCTGGGGCCGATGGTGGTGATTATTCTGATTATTGATTTGATCTGGCTGTTTAAGGGGAGCACTCCGATTTAGGGGCACCTCTCAGCTGTCAGCTCTCAGCTTTCAGTAAAATCGGCCACCCGCTAAGAATCCCGGACATTTAAGCGTAGAGCGGACACTCCGGTCCGCTGCCTTTGACTTTGCTTCTGACTTTTTCTAACTAACCAGATCAGGGGGTGCCCCACTTCTCGCGCTTTTCGAGAAGTGGGCTGCCGCAGCCGACACCAGTGGGTTCTCCCTCGCAGTCTTTTCCAATCGAAGGATGAGCCTAAAGGGGAGCCTGGACGGTGGCGGAGGAAAGCTCCTTTCTGGATTGGATTCTGAGAAAGTCTAGCAGCCGCAGCCGGGGCGGTGGGAATGTGGAAAGCGC
>Ga0208937_1000680_pt1 | contig 22132 bp, 17 predicted proteins | sample June2015DPH_11_5_FD_184705 | JGI IMG/M metagenome (GOLD analysis project Ga0208937, IMG submission 184705) | Peatland microbial communities from SPRUCE experiment site at the Marcell Experimental Forest, Minnesota, USA - June2015DPH_11_40... | ecosystem: Environmental > Terrestrial > Soil >...
TTGTTTTCGGTAAGCGTAGCGCGGATTGAGCGGCGGCGAAATCCCGGGTTCGGTGTTGCTTTGCCCGCTGACGAGGTTCGAGCCGCTCAGTGCGTCATGTCGAAGCCGACCGTGATACGCACATGCAAGGTGTCTTCGCCAGTGGCGATCGGCACCGACGCCATCGCGGCCGAAGCTCGCAGCGCCGTCATCGGCATAGGCGCGCCGTAGCGCGAATCTTCCGTGATCCAGCTCACGCCGCCCAGGATCAGGCCGGAAGCGTGCGCATATAATTCCGCCTTGCGCCGCGCATCGGCGACCGCGGCCTCCCGCGCCTCGTCGAGCGCTTTGGACGGCTCGGAATGTTGAAATTCCACGTTGCCGACGTCCGTCGCTCCCGTTGTCACCAGCCGATCGAGAATCTCGCCGACCTTGTCGATCTGCCGGATGGTCACATTGATTTGGTTGGAGACGCTGAACCCGGATAATTTCTGTTCGCTGTTGGACTGATGCGATTCGTAAATCGGCTGCACGGAGAACCGGGCGGTCTGAATGTCCTTCTGCGCGATTCCCGCGTTCGACAGCATGGCGGTGATGGCGGCCATCGCCTTTGTATTCGCCTCGGTTGCCTCTTTGGCGGTCTTGGCCCTGGTGGTCACGCCGCTCCTGACCCGCGCATAGTCCGGCGGCACGCTGACGCTGCCTTCTCCGATCACGACCACGCCCCGCTCCGGCGGCAATTGCGACTGCTGCGCCTGCGCGGGGACTGCCACGACAAAAACTGCCGCCGCGACGATGGCCGCACCGGAGAAAAACCGGCGCGATTTGGCCGCAACGGCCACTCTTGCCGCACGGCGCGGTGTGGCCATGACGGCGGCAAAGAGAGCGTACACAGCGGCGATCATGGCGTTCATGATTGTCCTCCCGGTTTCCCCGGATCGGTTTGTACATTCTTTGCGGGGCCAATAAGGCGGGGCGGCATAAAGGCCCTTGAGGTGCGTCTCCTGTGCGGTGACGCTCCTCTTGACACCCGTCCCCGTTTCGGCTACAAGCGGCGAAGGCACCTATATCCTTGACTAACCTTTTCCACACTATTCACAGGTTGTAATCTTTAGCCTTGCACCGCGTTACGTGGTGTTAGGCACCACCGACACGCGGACGATAGGATTCCAAATACGAACCAACAAAGGAATCCGGCATGACCGCGCTCACAGACCTTTCGATAGACGGGCCGCTAATCGCCACAAAACTTCGCTCAGAGCCAACGCCAGACGGTGTCTTAGTGGTCGGGCTAGTACACATTGCCGATGAGCCTCACGCATCCGCGCCAATTCGCCTTTTGCTGACCCCGAAAGATGCGCGTTCTTTAGCGGGCCAAATGGCGACAAATGCAAACGTTGTGGATCGGTGGGGGAAAACTCATGATCACGCATGAGATTTCCCGCGTTTTTGAAGTGACACTACCAATCGCAACGATGCCGTCCGCTTCGCGCGGACAGATCGGATTTTCAGCCGAGGGACAAAGCTTTTCGCTCTTGATGTCACGCGCCGATTTCCAGCGTCTCGGGCGAAAAATTCAGCGGCTACTTGACGATACACCGCCTCCTGCTCGGAACCGGGGACCCAATCTGTTACCCCGTGAAAAATGACTGCACGGAGGTCACCCACGACACACCCCCGCTAAGGGGTTGCGCCGACTCGCTAATTGGCCCCGCAAGGTTAGTGATAGATATAGGCCCCGCGGCGAATCTCGCTCATTTAAGGGACGTGATCTCGAGACACACCTGATTACGGAGCGAGTGCGGTTCCTGCGGGCGGGGCTTGTAACCCAGCTCCCGGGCGGTCCGGGCATCGTCCCCGCCGGCATGAAGACCGGCGCGCAAGGTGCTTTGCTTAAGCGCGATTGACGGTGTGGGTAACACCCGCGTCCTCTCGATCGCGTGAAGCGCGGCCTGGGCTGAGTCAAAGCGTTCGGTCGCTGCGACAAGAGCCGCGGCGAGGCGCCGGAAGGCGAGCGCGCCCCGACTTTTGGCGCGCTTCCGCGCCCGCGCACAGGCAAGTGGCAACACTTCTCTGTGTGGCGCGGACCCAATGAACTTGCGCCTTTCGGCGCTCCGCCTCCCTCTTTCTTGCGAGGGGGACTGAGAATTCGCTTCGTTGTTTGCAAACCTCGGGCGCGCTGCGCGCCGCGAGAATGAATTTTTATTTCGTCATTGCGAGGAGCGGAGCGACAAAGCAATCCAGAGCCTTGTGACTCAAAAGACTGGATTGCTTCGCCTCGCTCGCAATGACGAGGGTAAGGGGCCTATCCGCGAGTCTGAGCCAAGCGGAAATGCCCCCTCACCCCTCCCTCTCCCGCACGCGGGGAGAGGGAGCGCGCCGTTGACCGGCCGCGCGCTTTCGTGTCACGTCGCGCGGCTTTTGTGGGGCATGATCTTTTCGAAAGCCGGCATCGATATTTCGGGATCATGCCTTAAATAACACCCGGAAACGACTGCGATTTATTATGACTACCGACCGCTACAACGCCGCCGAGGCGGAAGCCCGCTGGCAGAAAATCTGGGAAGAGCGCGGCATCTTCGCCACGCCTAACCCCTCTTCGCGCGCCGACGGGTCGACAGACAAGCCAAAGTACTACGTGCTGGAGATGTTCCCCTATCCGTCGGGGCGCATCCATATGGGCCACGTGCGCAACTACACGATGGGCGACGTGGTGGCGCGGGTGAAGCGGGCGATGGGCTTTGCGGTGCTGCATCCGATGGGCTGGGACGCCTTCGGCATGCCGGCCGAGAACGCGGCAATCGAGCGCAAGGTCCACCCCAAGGTCTGGACCGACGACAATATCGCGGCGATGAAGAAACAGCTCAAATCTATGGGGCTGTCGCTCGACTGGAGCCGCGAGATCGCGACCTGCGACCCGGCCTATTACCAGCACCAGCAGAAGATGTTCCTCGATTTTTTGCGTGCCGGCCTGGTCGAGCGGCGCCAGTCGAAGGTGAACTGGGATCCGGTCGATCAGACGGTGCTGGCCAACGAGCAGGTGATCGACGGCCGCGGCTGGCGCTCCGGCGCGCTGGTCGAGCAGCGCGAGCTGACGCAGTGGTTTTTCAAGATCACGGCGTTTGCCCAGGAGCTGCTCGACGCGCTCGACACGCTCGACCGCTGGCCGGAAAAAGTCCGGCTGATGCAGAAGAACTGGATCGGCCGCTCGGAAGGGCTCAAGATAAAGTTCAAGCTCGATCCCGAGACGGCGCCGGTACAGGAAAAAGAAGTCGAGGTGTTTACCACGAGGCCGGACACCCTTTTTGGGGCCAAGTTCCTCGCGCTCGCACCCGACCATCCAGTGGCGTTGGCAGCTGCTAGCAAAAACGCAAAGCTTGCAGAGTTTAGCGCGCAGTGCTTGCGACATGGCACGGCGCAGGCCGAAATCGACACCGCCGAGAAGCTCGGTTTCGACACCGGCATCAAGGCGCTGCATCCGTTCGATCCGAACTGGAAGCTGCCGGTCTATGTCGCGAACTTCATTTTGATGGATTACGGCACCGGCGCCATCTTCGGCTGCCCGGCGCATGACCAGCGCGACCTCGATTTCGTCAACAAATACGGCCTCGGCAACGTGCCGGTGGTCTGCCCGCCGGGAGTCGATCCGAAAAACTTCGTCATCACCGGCACCGCCTATGACGGCGACGGCCGCATGATCAATTCGCGCTTCCTCGACGGCATGACGGTGGAGCAGGCCAAGGAAGAAGCGGCGAGTCGATTAGAGAAAGAGATTTGGGGTTACAGGTTGCAACTTCCGCTCGGAACGGAGGAGAGAGAAGCAACAACAGAAGGGCCCGCGACCTTAGTTACCCCTGCGGTGAAGGATGCCCTTGGCAGACCCATCTCGCCGCCGCTTGATAGGGGTTGGGAGTTCGACTCAAATTCCTATCAGTGGGGCCTTGGTTCTGGTCATTGGATCGCCAATCACAGGTATTTTGACCGTTTCGTCATCGGACAGAAGAAGCAGTTTGAGGAGCGCAAGATGCTGCACCTCACGCAGCTTGTTCCGGTCGCGCAGCGCCAAATCAATTACCGCCTGCGCGACTGGGGCATTTCACGGCAGCGCTATTGGGGTTGTCCGATCCCGATCATTCATTGCGAAAGCTGCGGCGTGCTGCCGGTGCCGGAGCAGGATTTGCCGGTGACGCTGCCGGAGGACGTGACGTTCGACCGCCCCGGCAATCCGCTCGACCGCCATCCGACCTGGAAGCACGTCAAATGCCCGCAATGCGGCGCGCCGGCGACGCGCGAGACCGATACCATGGACACCTTTGTCGACTCGTCATGGTATTTCGAGCGCTTCACCGATCCGTGGATCAAAACCGCGCCGACCGATCGGCCGATGGTCGATGCCTGGATGCCGGTCGATCAATATATCGGCGGCATCGAGCACGCGATTTTGCACCTGCTCTACAGCCGCTTCTTCACCCGGGCGATGAAGGCAACCGGACATGTCGGGCTCGATGAGCCGTTCGCCGGCCTGTTCACCCAGGGCATGGTCGTGCACGAGACCTATCAGGATGAAAAGACCGGCGAATGGCTATCGCCGGCGGAGGTGAATATCCAAACAATCTACGAATCAACGACCGAGGATGCACAGTCAGGCGCTAGAACCAGCAACGTGCTGCGAAGAGCTACCCGGAAGGACGGTGGAGACGTTGTGATCGGCCCGATCGAGAAAATGTCGAAGTCGAGGCGCAACACCGTCGATCCCGACGAGATCATCGAAACCTACGGCGCCGACGTGGCACGCTTGTTCATGCTGTCGGACTCGCCGCCGGAGCGGGACGTCGAATGGACCGAGCGGGGCGTCCAAGGCGCCTCCCGCTTTGTGCAGCGGCTTTGGCGGCAAATCAACCAAGCGGCCGTCATCTCGGAATCCGCTGCAGCGGCCCGGCCTAGCGAATTCGGTGCAGCGGCTTCGAAACTTCGCAAAACGACGCATCGTCTTCTGGCAAAAGTCTCCGACGAAATCGAAAAGCTGCATTTCAACGTCGCGGTAGCCTGCATCTACGAACTGTGCAGCGCGCTCGGCGAGGCAATCGGCGACATCGACGCGCCCGAGCAGATGACGCCGGACTTTGCCTGGGCGGTGCGCGAAACCGCCGACATTCTGGTGCAATTGTTCCACCCGATGATGCCGCACCTCGCCGAGGAATGCTGGGCCGCGCTCGGTCACCCCACGCTGGTCGCGCAAGCGCCGTGGCCGCAAGTCGAGCCAGATCTGTTGATCGAGGACACGCTGACGCTGCCGGTGCAGATCAACGGCAAGAAGCGCGCCGATGTGACCGTTGCGCGAGACGCGCAAAAGGCCGAGATCGAGAGCGCCGTGCTGGCGCTTGACGCGGTGAAGAAGGCGCTCGACGGCAAGCCGCCGAAAAAGGTGATCATCGTGCCGCAACGCATCGTCAACGTGGTGGCGTGACTTTCGCTCGTGAACCTCGCCAATGACCGCCATCAAAGCCGCAGACGTAGATGCCTTCATCGCCCGCCCCGATCCTGCGCGGCCGGTGGTGCTGGTGTTCGGTCCGGACGCCGGCCTAGTCAGCGAGCGCGTCAATGCGCTGGTCAAGGCGTCGGTCGACGACCCCAACGATCCGTTCTCGCTGGTGCGGCTGGAAGGCGAGGAACTTGCGGCCAATCCGGGCCGCTTGGTCGAGGAGGCGCAGACCATTCCGCTGTTCGGCGGCCGGCGCGCGGCGTGGGTGAAGGCCGGCAGCCGCAACATCGCGCCGGCGGTCGAGGCGCTGCTGGCGTTGCCGGGGAGCGAATGCCGCGTGGTGATCGAGGCCGGCGACCTGCGCCGCAGCGCGCCGCTGCGCACCTTATGCGAGCGCGCCAAGAACGCCGCGGCGCTGCCGTGTTACGCGGATTCCGAGCGCGACCTGGCGCGATTGATCGACACCGAGATGCGTGCCGCCGGGCTGACGCTGGCGCCCGAGGCGCGCGCTTTGCTGGTTCCTTTGCTCGGCGGCGACCGCGCGGCCTCGCGCAACGAGATCCGCAAGCTCGTGCTCTACGCCCGCGATGCCGGCCAGATCGGAGTCGACGACGTCGCCGCGGTGGTCTCCGATGCCTCGACACTGGCGCTCGACGAGCTTGTCGACACGGCGTTTGCCGGCCGTCCGGCCGAGCTCGAAGCGCAGCTCGCCAAGGCCCGCGCCGCCGGCAGCGCCGTCGGCTCGATCTTCTTTGCCGCCCAGCGCCAGCTCGCGCAGCTGCATAAATGGCGCACGGCGATCGAACAGGGCGGATATTTCTCGCTCGACAGCGTGCAGCCGCCGCTGCACTTCCGGCGCAAAAGCCTGGTCGAAGTCGCGCTCAAGCAGTGGAGCGCGGCGCGGCTGACCGCCGCCATGGCCGAGCTTGCCGACGCCGTTCTCGCCTCGCGGCGCACGCCGGCGCTCTCCGACACCATCGCCGAACGGGCGTTGCTCTCGATCGCGGTGAAGGCGCGGCGCAATGCGGCGTAGGCGTCCCGCCAGGCCTTACGTCGGATTCTCCAGACTGAAGGCCTGCGAATCGTCGTCGTAGGCGAAGGCTTCGGCGTAGCGGCCCCAGGCGGTGACCGAGCGCAGCGTCTGCTCCGCGTCGGCGGTGCTCATGTGATCTTCCAGCTCGTCGAAGAAGCGGCTCCGCGGCGCGCCGTGGTGAGTGCGCTCCTGCAGCACGCGGCGGATGTGGGCGGCGAGCGGAACGTTGGCGAGCAACTGGCGCTGAAATATCTTCTTGCGTTCATCGGTGCCCGCCTCGACGAATTGCTTGCCGACGTCGCTGAGCTTGATATCGCCGCCTTCGATCTCCACGAGGTGCAAAATCTGCAAGGCATCCGACACAGGAAAGAGGTTATCCGCCTCCATGTGCAGTTCGTCGGCGATGACCGGAAGATCGGCCTTGCCGTTATAAGGCTCGGCGGCGAGCGCCTCGAGCAGGCCGGACAGCAGGTTGGCCGAAACCCGCGGCAGGATGGTGTCGATTGTTGCCGCCACAGTGCCCGGTGCCATTCCGATGTGCGGCGGGGTCGGCGTCCGCGCGGTCATCGCCGCATAGATTTTTTCGACCAGCTCGCGGAAATGCGGGTCGAGCCGGTTGCGCGGCTGCTTCAACTCGACGGCGATCTCGCGAATGATGCGGCCCGGATTGGTCGAAAACAACAGGATGCGGTCGCACATCAGCACCGCTTCCTCGATGTTGTGGGTCACCAGGAGGACGCCCTTGATCGGCAGCTTGCCGTCGCCCCAAAGCTCGAGGAAGTCGGTGCGCAACGTCTCTGCGGTCAGCACGTCGAGCGCCGAGAACGGCTCGTCCATCAACAGGATGTTCGGGTGGACGACCAGCGCGCGGGCAAAGCCGACGCGCTGGCGCATGCCGCCCGACAATTCGCGCGGATAGGCGGATTCGTAGCCGTCGAGACCGATGAGATCGATCGCCGCCAGCGCGCGCTGGCGGATTTCCGGCTCGGGAAGCCCGAGCGCCTCGAGGCCGAGCTGGACGTTTTCCAGCACCGTCAGCCAGGGGAACAGCGCGAAGGACTGGAACACCATGGCAATGCCGGGCGCCGGCGCGACCACCGGCTGGCCGAGATAGGTGATGCTGCCGGCCGACGGCGGCATCAAACCGGCGATCGAGCGCAGCAAGGTCGACTTGCCCGACCCGGTGCGGCCGAGCAGCCCGACGATCTGTCCCTGCGACAACTGGAAGTCGACGCCGTCGAGCACCAGCAGTTCGCCGCCGTCGGCCCGGGGAAAGGTCTGCCGCAGGCCGTGAATGTCGAGCAGAGCGGCGCTCATGGCACACCTCACCCCAAGCGGAATTTGCGTTCGGCGTAGCGGTACAGCGGCCGCCAGAACGTGCGATTGACCAGGACGACGAAAAAACTCATCACGGCGATGCCGAGCACGATGCGGTGGAAATCGCCGGCCTCGGTCTCCTGGGCAATATAAGCACCGAGCCCGATCGCTTGCAGGTGCTGATCGCCCCAGGACGCGACCTCGGCGACGATGCTGGCATTCCACGATCCTCCCGAGGCGGTGATCGCGCCGGTCACGTAGTACGGAAACACCGCTGGCAGCGCGATCCGCCGCCACCACAACCAGCCGCGCACGCGCAGATTGGCCCCGACGGCCCGCAGTTCGGCAGGGATCGCCGCCGCGCCGGCTACGACATTGAACAGGATGTACCATTGGGTGCCGAGAATCATCAGCGGGCTGAGCCAGATATTCGGATTGAGATGCAGCGCGACGATGGCCGAAACCATAATGGGGAACAGCAGATTCGCCGGAAAGGCGGCGAGGAACTGCGCCACCGGCTGCACCCGTTCGGCGACGTGCGGCCGCGTGCCGACCCACACGCCGATCGGCACCCAGATGAGGCTGGCGATCGCGATGAGCACGACGACGCGGGTCAGTGTCGCCAGGCCGAGCAGCAGCGTGGTGCCGACGTCGGCGGCGCTGACGTCCTCGGTGGCGAAGCGCATGACTTCGTACAGGGCCAGCGCCGCCAGCGCGATGACGGCGCCGTTCCATAAAAGCGCAGACCAACCGTTCGGCTTTCGCGGTGCGTGTTTGACCGCCTCCGCAGCGCCCGGCTGGCGCGGTCGCAGCAAGCTTCGCCAGTGCAAGGACAGCGTCTGCGTCAGCCGGTCAACCAGCCGGGAGCGGCGCAGAACGTCGAGCACCCACGAATGCGGCGGCAGCACGCCGGCTTCCTGTTCGAAGCGGAAACGATCGGCCCAGGCCACCAGCGGCCGAAACAACAGTTGATCGTAGATCAGGATCACGATCAGCATGGTGACGATCGCATAGCCGACCGCCCCCAGGTCCCGGTGCTCGATGGCGAGCGCGATATAGGAGCCGACGCCGGGCAGCGTGATCGTGGTGTTGCCGACGCTGATCGCTTCGGAGGCCACGACGAAAAACCAGCTTCCCGACATCGACATCATCATGTTCCAGATGAGCTGCGGCATGGCGAACGGCACGTCGAGGCGCCAAAAGCTCATCCAGGGGCTGAGCCGGAAGTTGCGCGACGCCTCCACCAGCTCGGTCGGCACGGTGCGCAGCGACTGGTAGAAGCTGAACGCCATGTTCCAGGCCTGGCTGGTGAAGATCGCAAAAATCGCGGCGAATTCGGCGCCGAGCACGCGCCCGGGCGCGAGCGCCATGAAGAAGACGACGGTGACCGAGATGAAGCCGAGAATCGGCACCGACTGCAGGATGTCGAGCAGCGGGACCAGCAGCCGTTCGGCTCGCTTGTTCTTGGCGGCCACCGTCGCATAGGTGAAGGTGAACAGGAGCGACAACGCCATGGCGATGAGCATGCGCAGCGTCGTACGCGCGGCGTAGTCCGGCAGATTGCCGGGATCGAGCGATACCGGCTCGCGCTGCAGTTCCGCCAGCGGCTGCAACAGGTGCCGGCTGGCCTCGGCCAGGAACACCAAAAGCCCGAGGATCAGCAGCAGCGCGAGCACATCCCAGCGGGTGAAAAAACGGCCCCAGCCGCCGACGGAGATTGGCACGATCACGCGCATCGGCGATGCCCGGCGTTCGCTGTTGTCATACGTTCGTCATGAGATCGCGGCCTCGATCCCCCGGCGGCCGCGAGCTTCGCGCGATCACATAACATCCGCGTGGCGTCATTCAAACATTATCGTGCGTGCGGCGGCAGCCGAATGTCGAGATCGGGTCATCCGTGCTTCCGTCACTCGGACGGAACGACGACGACCGGCGCGGTCAGCGCGCCGATCATGTCCGCTGGGCCATCGCCGCGAAGGCTTGCGTCAGCTCCATCGGGAACGGAAATACGATCGTCGAAGAGCGTTCGCCCGCGATGTCGAACAGGGTGGCGAGATAGCGAAGCTGCATCGCCTGCGGCACGCCCGACAGGATGCGCGCGGCATCGACCAGCTTCTGCGCCGCCTGCTGCTCACCCTCGGCATTGATGATCTTGGCCCGGCGCGTGCGCTCGGCCTCGGCCTGCCGCGCGATGGCGCGGATCATGCTCTCGTCGAGATCGATGCGCTTGATTTCGACGGTGGAGACCTTGATGCCCCAGCCTTCGGTCTGCTTGTCGAGGACGTCCTGGATGTCGGCATTGAGCTTGTCGCGCTCGGCCAGCATTTGATCGAGGTCGTGCTTGCCCAACACCCAGCGCAGCGTGGTCTGGGCGAGCTGGCTCGTGGCCATGAGGTAGTTGCTGACCTGAATGATGGCACGCTCGGGATCGACGACACGGAAATAGAGGACGGCGCTCACCTTGACCGAGACGTTGTCGCGGGAAATCACGTCCTGCGGCGGAACTTCGTCGACGACGACACGCAGATCGACGCGCACCATCTGCTGCACGAACGGCACCAGCAGAAACAGCCCGGGACCCTTGGTCCCGGTGTAGCGACCGAGGGTGAAGACCACGCCGCGCTCGTATTCGCGCAGGATGCGAATGGAGGCGTAGATGAAGATCAGCAGCAGAACGGCGATGACGATGACGGCTGTGAGAATCATGGCTGTGCTCCTTGTTCGGATTAACCAGGCCGTATTAGTTCGACGCCGAGGACGAGACCGTCGCGGCTGACCACCTTGACGCGGCTGCCGACGTGAAGCGGCACATGCGAGCGCGCGCGCCAGATTTCGCCGTGAACCCTGACCCGCCCTTCGCCGTCCTGCCATGACACCGTCTCGCCGTCGGCTCCGAGCAGTGCGTCGGCCCCGGTTACCACCGGCCGCTTGCGCGAGCGCAGCAGCACCGTCAGGACGAAGAGGAGCAGCACGGCGCTGCCAATAGCGGCCCCAGCGACGACCGCGCCGGAAAGCGAAAAGCCCGGCGCCCGCGAGGGAAACATCAGCAGCGCGCCGATGACGAATGCGGCAATCCCGCCGACGCCGAGCGCGCCGAAGGCGCCGATATGGGCCTCGGCGACCATGAGCGCGACGCCGAGCAGCACCAGCGCGGCACCCGCATAATTGATCGGCACGAAGGCGAGCGCATAGAGCGCGACCAGGAGCGAGATGGCGCCGACCAGGCCCGGCAGGACGCTGCCTGGATTGAAGAATTCGAGGATCAGGCCATAGACACCAATCAGCATGAGGAGGAAGGCGACGTTCGGATCGGTGACCAGCCTGAGCAGATCGGTGTGCCAGCCCGGCGGCTCGGTTACGAGCTTGAGCCCAGCGGTTTCCAGACGCTGGGGCTTTCCGGCAACGATCACCTTACGTCCATCGATCTTGGCCAGCAGATCGGCGTTGTCGTTGGCGATCGCGTCGATGACGTGCAGCGCCAGCGCCTCGGAGGCCGGAAGGCTTGCAGCGGAACGCACGGCATCGGCGGCCCAGTCGGCATTGCGGCCGTTGAGCGCGGCAAGGCTGCGAATATAGGCGACAGCGTCGTTGACAATCTTGCGGGTCTCCGTATCCGCCGGTTCGCCGTTCTTGCCTTGCTGTTTTTGTTCCTTTTGATCCGCGGGCAGCAGCGGAATGCCACCGAGCTTAACCGGCGTTGCCGCGCCGATATTGGTGCCCGGCGCCATCGCCGCGATGGCGCTCGCATAGGCGATATAGGTACCGGCGCTGGCCGCCCGCGCGCCGTTCGGCGCGACGTAGGTGGCCACCGGCACCGGCGAGGCGAGGATGGCGCTGACGATCTGGCGCATCGAGCTGTCCAGACCGCCGGGCGTGTTCATGCGCAGAATAATCAGCCCGGCCGTTTCCGGTTTGGCCGCCTGCAGTTCCTGCACAACGTAATCGGCGATGGGGGGACCGATCGCGCCGTCGATCTCGAGCACCAGCGCGCGATCGGCCGCTCTGGAGGGCACGGCGAGCGTGGCAAAAGCTAATGCCACCAGCATCGCATCTGCGCGCAACCGCATCATGGCCGCGACCTCGCCCGCTACCCGCCGGAAACTTATCCCGTTCGGCGTGGACGAGCCATCGTCGTCATTACCCCACGAGGCCATAGAGCGCTGGAAGCGCCGGAACTTCCTGCCCAGGCGGCGAGTTCGAACTCGGTTGCGGCGGCAGGGCGCAAGCCGCATAAATCGTCGGATCATCGAATAGGGGCGCTGCTTCGGGCATGAAGGCGAACGAGCAGACCATCGCGCTGCGGCCACCTTTGATGAGCGAGGTTGACCAAGCGCTTGAAGCATGGCGCTTGAAGGCCAACACGCGCCGCCTCTGGAGCGCCGATGCCACGCTGTGGACCGGCAGCGACGAAGGCGATTGGCTGGGCTGGCTCGACATCGCGAAGAATAAGCTGTGCCACGTCGAACCGTTACAGGAATTCGCCCACGAGATACGCGCCGAGAAATTCACCGACGTGCTGCTCTTGGGCATGGGTGGATCGAGCCTGGGCCCCGAAGTGCTGGCTAAGAGCCTCGGATCGGCGCCGGGCTACCCCACGCTGCACGTGCTCGATTCCACCGACCCGCAGCAGGTGCGGCGTTTCGAACGCCGCATCGATGCAGCACACACATTGTTCATCGTGTCGAGCAAATCGGGCACGACGCTCGAGCCGAACGTGCTCATGGATTATTTTTTCGCCAAGGCGTCGGCTGCCCTCGGCGGCGCCGCGGCGCGACACTTCGTTGCCATCACCGATCCGGGAAGCCACTTGCAAACGACGGCGGAGCAGAAAGGCTTCCGCCGCATCTTCTTCGGCGTTCCGAGCGTCGGCGGACGTTATTCCGTGCTTTCCAATTTCGGCATGGTGCCGCTGGCGGCGACCGGGCATGACCCACAAGCGTTTCTCGAGGCGGCCCGCATCATGGCGCGGGCTTGCGGTCCCGAGGTGGCGGACGCGGAAAATCCCGGCGTCGCGCTCGGCCTCACGATCGGCGTTCTGGCCCGTCACGGACGCGACAAGCTTACCATCATCGCCTCGCCGTCGATCGCCGCCTTCGGCGCCTGGGCGGAACAATTGCTGGCGGAATCGACGGGCAAGAACGGAAAGGGCGTCATTCCCATCGCCGGAGAGCCGCTCGGCGCGCCGGTGGTTTACGACGCGCACCGGCTGTTCGTGTTCCTGCGCGATGCCATGCACCCGGATCCCGCGCAGGATCAAGCGGTCGACGCGCTCGAACGCGCCGGGCGCCCGGTCGTACGAATCGGCGTCGCCTCTACCCAGCTTCTCGCGCAGGAATTCTTCCGCTTTGAGATCGCGACCGCCGTCGCCGGAGCGGTCCTCGGCATCAACCCGTTCGATCAGCCCGACGTCGAGGCGAGCAAGATCGCGACGCGCGAGATGACGGAGGCATTCGAGAAGACGGGCTCGCTGCCATCGGAACCGCCGGTGTTCGAAGTGCATCGCATCGCGCTCTACACCGACAAGCGCAACGCTCAAGCTCTCCGGCAGATGGGAGCGAACGCCACGCTTGAAAGCTGGCTCAGGGCGCACCTCGCCCGCCTCGATGACGGCGATTACTTCGCGCTGCTTGCCTATATCGACGGCGACGACGCGCGGCTACAGTCGCTGCAGAGCCTGCGCACGGCCGTACGCGACCGCAAGCGGGTTGCGACTTGCCTGCAATTCGGGCCGCGTTTCCTGCACTCGACCGGACAAGCCTACAAAGGCGGACCGAACTCCGGCGTGTTTCTTCAAATCACCGCGGAGCCCGCTCCCGATCTCGCTATTCCGGGGCGCAAGGCGAGCTTCGGCGTGATCGAGGCCGCGCAGGCGCAGGGGGACTTCCAGGTGCTGACCGAGCGCGGCCGGCGCCTGTTACACGCACATATCGCGGGTGATGTGGATGAAGGCCTTGCCATCATCGGCAAGGCCGCGCGGCAGGCGCTGGAATGAACGCGCCTACAGCGAAACAAATTGCCGCAGCCGCGCAAAAAGGCCGGGGGAAGGCCGCCGGCCCAGATACGTGGCTACGATCGCATGCGGCGTGGCGCCGATGAGCCGCGCACCGAACGGAATGCGCTGCACCGCAACGACCGTGATCCAGCTCAGGATCAGCGTCGCGCTGAACACGATCGCGCCTTTGATGACCGCAAACAGCGCGGCGCCAAGCAGCGCGTATTGCAGCCAAACCACGAAGCCGTAATGCACGAGATAAAGGCTGTAGGCATTGGCTGAGAGGCTGTCGAAAGTCTGCGAGCGGTTGGCGGCAAAGCGCAGGCTTGCGGCGATCAGGAAGAGAGAGCCGCTAGCGCATGCCAGCACGAAGCTGCAATCGGCGGCAATATCGACGGCGATCGGCGCCGGGCCGTTCATGGTCAGCGCGGTCAAGCCCATCCAGAGAAAAAGGCAACCCAGCGCCGCAGCGAGCCACCACGCCCAGCGCCGCGGCAACGGGCCGTCGACCGCCAACAGGCTGTGATCGACACCCTCGACGCCGATTCCGACTCCAGCAAAGAAATAGACGGCATAGAGCAGCGGGCGGCAGAACTGCACGGCAAGCGGCCCGGAATTGGACCACTCCCATGGCGTGAATGCGAGGGCCATCGGGACATAGGCCAGCGCCGAGACAGCGACGAGGATGGCAAAATAGCGGGCCGGACGTTTGCCCGCCGCGGCCGACCATCGGCCGAGAGCCTTGAGCGCGTTCGGCGCGATCCAATTGAGAGCAGTGACCACGACATTCAGCGCCAGCAGCTGCCAGAGAAACCACAGCTGCCCATTCGGCAAGAACGGCAGCGACAGATAGTGCTGCCAATAGGCGCTCACGCTCGGATCCAGCGCCCTGACCCGGTAGGCCGGATAAATGGCCAGCGGAACCAGGAAGACGACGCCGAAGACGAAGGGCAGGCCGAGCCTGAGCAGGCGGTCGCGCAAGAAGCCCCAGTTCCGCTTGCGAAGGAGGCTCGGCCACACGAACAGCCCGGAGAGCAGAAAAAGAAGCGACATCAGGTACACGTTCTGCCAAGCACAGAACAGGTCGACGCCGAACCAGCGGTGGCTGTCCACAATCGGAAAAGCGCGCCACGCATAAGGCGGATCGTCAAAGCCGGCAGAGGTCGCAGGCGTCCACTCGACGTAAGCCAGTACCGAGTGGAAGGCGAGCACGATCAGGATGACCACGACCCGCAAGTTATCGAGGGCGAGGCTGGAGCGGGACAGGGCGGCAGGGCGCGGCATGCAAATCAAATCCCAACCAGCCAAATTGATCGAATGGCCTGCAACTCAATCATTGGAACCTGCTGTGGCCGTTGCAAGCGGAAATAGCCGCCGCCGGCCATTTTCGGGACTCCCGGCGCTTGGGCGTCCTGAAATCACCGCATTGTGGAACGAATAGTTCCACGCCATCAATAGCAATTGGTTGATTCTGGCGGGCGCAGACGGACGGAGAGAGCCAATTGGCAGGGACATTGACAAGGCTGGTTGTGGTGGGACTCGTGGCGCTTGGCGCCGCCGTTCAGCCCCTGGCTGCCGCCGGACCGCCGACGGCGGAACCATCGGTGGCCGGCCTGTGGCAAAAGATCGATCCTGAGACCGGCAAGACGGTCATATGGTTCCTGTTCGTCGAGAATGGCGAAACCTACCAAGGCGTCGCTGCGAAGCTGTTTCCGCGACCGAGTGACGGTCCGACGCCGCCGGTCTGTACGACCTGCCGGGACGAGCGCAAGGATGCGCCGCTCTTGGGATTGCCCATTATCAAGGACATGAAGCGAAATGGCTTGAGGTACGTCGAAGGAAATATCCTCGATCCGCGGGACGGCAACATCTACAGCGCGAGCATGACACTGAGCCCTGACGGCCAGCAGCTGACCGTGCGCGGCTATCTCGCCTTCGAGTTCCTCGGGCGGGATGAGGTCTGGTATCGCCTGCCCGACACCGCCATGAAGGAACTCGATCCCATGGTGGTCGGCAAGTATCTGCCGCGGCAGACGCAGACTTTGACGACATCCACGATCCGGCATCCGCAAAGCAGTGCAAAATCGACGAACCCGGTTCGCTAAGAGCGCGATCGACGTCAATCCGTGCCGACGCCGAACTCGCAACCTGGCGCTACATAGTGATAACGGGCGACACCGTAACGGTCGCGCTCGATGACCGGCCGACAGTGCGCGAGCCACTTGTGATCGCGCGTCGCAAGACGCGCCTTGTCTGCCTCGCCGAGCGCCTCCGGCACCTGCCTGACATAAGGATCGCCAGCGGTTCCCCATTGCGCCGCGCAATTGAAGCTCTTCGCCGGACCGACGCAGCTCAGATCGACGACGGTCCCGGCGTAGGCCGAGGTGAAGGCGATGAGCGACAGCACAATCGCGGCGCCGAGTGACGCGGCTGCCCGCGGTGCGGAAAATGCTTTGGCAGAACGATTGGTTAACACCGCTCTCTCCCTGCGAGCGTGGCCAAGTTGAGGTTCAACCCCGGTTCCACCCTCGTACGTGACGCGGCGCAGGGTTCGAAAACAAGATTTCACCTGCCGGAACAGGCGCCAAGCGTCGGTGGAGAGCGAGCAAGCCGAGTGCCAGCCGGCATGCCCTATTTTGGCACAGAGGCGCAGATTTCTGCGGCCGCGTTAACGTTTGATGACGACCGATGATGACAGCCGGCGCTGTTCCCATCCCATCTGCTCCAGCTCGGGCACGGTGTCTTCGAGCTGCGGATAGCCGAGACAGAAGTAGCCGATGAACTTCCACTCCATGGGAACATCGAGCAGCGCGGCGACCGCTTTTGGATCGAGGATCGACACCCAGCCCATGCCAATGCCTTGAGCGCGCGCGACGAGCCAGATCGTGTGCACGGCGGTCACTGCCGAATACTCGATCATCTCCGGCATGGTGAGGCGTCCGACGCCGTGTCCTTGAGTAGTGCCGCGATCGGCGAAGACCGCAAAGTGGCAGGGCGCCTCTTCCAATCCGGCGAGCTTGAGCTTCGCATAGCGCCCCGCCCGCTCGCTGCCTTGTGCCGCGAGCGCGGCGGCGTTGCAGGTCGCGAAATTCCGCCGGATCGCAGCGCGTATCGCTTCGTCGTCCACGATGACGAAACGCCAGGGCTGGCTCAATCCTACCGAGGGGGCAAGGCATGCCGACTCGATGAGGGCTTCCATGGTGCCGCTGGGTAATGGATCGCGCCGGAAGCGCCGGACGTCGCGGCGCCAGACTAGAAGATCACGCAGGCGCGCACGGAAAGCATCATCGAAGACGATCGAGGTTCCTGGCACTGCGGCCACCCCTCCGACCTGCGGGCCGGGCAACGGGCTCATGAGCGATGGCCCTTTCTGCGGTCGCGGAAGGAAGCCATGGAATCGTCCAGCCGCTGCCACTCCCGCTTGTTCGCCGGCAAACCGAAGCGCAGCCAGCTCAGGTTTTCCGGGAACGCGCGCACCAAAATGCCGGCGCGGCCCAGATGACGGAATAATGCGCCGGCTTCCGGCGTTCGCGCCAGCCGGAACAAGCTCGTGCCGCCGACGATGTCGAGACCCACGTTGCCGAGAATCGCGTCGAGCCGCTTCGCCGCCTTTTCGAGCCGCCGCCGCGTCCGTTGGCGCCACGCTGTGTCCGCCAGCGCCTTGGCGCCGACGGCAAGCGCCGGGCTGGACACCGCCCAGGGGCCGAGCGCCGCACCGAGCCGCGCGGCCAGCGCCGGCGCGGCGAGCGCGAAACCAAGTCTGATTCCGGCCAATCCGAAGAGCTTACCGAAGGAACGAAGCACCACGACATTGCCGCACGATACGTCGGCCGCAAGACTCGCGTCCGGCGGTCCGACGTCCATGAACGCCTCGTCGACCACGAGCAGGCCGCCACGACCGCGCAAGTCTTTGGCAAGATCGAGCAAAGCCGTGCGGGCATGCAGCCTGCCGTCGGGATTATTGGGATTGCCGAGGATGACTAGCCCGGCGCCTCCGCACGCGTCGATCTGGCGGACCGCTTTGACCTCGTGTCCGGCAAAGGCCGCGGCACGGGCGTGCTCGGCATAGGTCGGCGCGACAATGGCGGCCCGGCATGGCCGGACCAGCCCGGCGACCAGGGGCAACAAAATCTGCGTGCCCGGCGCGGGCACGACCTGGTCGGCGGAGTGAGCGCCATAGGCGCGCGCTGCGGCTGCCGCGACTGCGGCGTTGGCAGCCGGCTGCGGCAAACGGGCGAATAGATCAGCGGAAAAACGCGGCACCGGATAGCGATTGGGATTGATCCCGGTCGAGAGGTCGATGAATGGTTCGGGGGCGCCCGGGAACAGGCGCCGAGCGGCATTAAGATCGCCGCCATGCTGCAGCTGTTCGTCTGCGCCGCCAATGGGGACCATGTCAGTCGCGCTTGCCCTCATCGCCATGCTGATCGAGCTCTGTTTCGGCTACCCGGAGCGGATCGCAGGCGCGATCGGGCATCCGGTAACCTGGATCGGCCACTTGATCGATGCGCTCGACCGGTTGTTCAATCGCGAAACGGTGGGAGCGCGTGCGCGCCGCGCGGCGGGCATCGTCGCGGTGCTCATCCTGATCGTTGTCGTCGGCGCGGTCGGCTTGGTCGTGGAGCGGGAGCTGCTGCGCCTTCCCTTCGGTCTCCTCGCCGTTGGCCTCGTCGCCAGCACGCTGATCGCGCAAAGAAGCCTGCACCGGCACGTGGCGGATGTCGCCGTTGCGCTGGAGAAACGAGGCACCGAAGTCGGCCGCACCGCAGTGTCGCACATCGTCGGCCGCGATACCGAGGCACTCGATACGGCGGGCGTCGCCCGCGCGGCCATAGAGAGCCTCGCCGAGAATTTCTCCGATGCGGTGGTCGCGCCGATCCTATGGCTGGCCATTGCCGGACTCCCTGGCGCCGCACTCTACAAGGCGATCAACACCGCCGACAGTATGATCGGCCACCGCACGCGCCGCTACGATGCCTTCGGCTGGGCCGCAGCCCGGCTCGACGACCTCGTCAACCTGCCGGTGTCGCGCCTCTCCGCGCTCCTTCTCATCGCGGCCGCGGGCTTGAGCAAAAATGCGTCCGCCAATGGCGCATGGCGCGCGGTGCGGCGTGACGCGGCACGGCACCGCTCTCCCAATGCCGGTTATCCCGAAGCGGCGATGGCGGGAGCGCTCGGCCTTTCGCTCGCTGGTCCGCGCGTTTATGGCGGCGTGCGCGTCGACGATGCCACGATGGGCGACGGGCGCCGCGACGCCGAGAGCGCCGACATTGTCCGCGCGCTCGCGCTCTACCGGCGCGCCGACGCGATTCTGCTCGCGCTGCTTGCCACTGCGACGGTCTTTGTCATCGCGCCAAGGTGAGCAGGCGATCGAGATCGAGGTGGGCGGCGAGATGCGCGGCGAGAGCGTCGAGCGTCCGCTCGACCAAGACGTCGTAGGCGATGGTCGCGGTGCCCTGGAAGCGCGCGAGCCACGCCGCGCGCTGCCGGTCATCGGCGAACAAGCCGTGGACATAGGTGCCGAGCACGCGGCTGTCGGCCGAGACCGCGCCTTCCGGCGAGCCGTCGGCGAGCCGCGCGAAAGGCCGCGCACAATCGGGCCCTTCGGTCACGCCCATATGCATCTCGTAGCCGGTAAACGGCGCGCCGTCGCTGGTCGTGCCGCGCACCGGTTCCAGTCGCTTCTCGGCCGAGAGCGTCGTTGCGACATCGAGCAGGCCGAGGCCTTCGACCGCCCCGGGCGGTCCTTCGATTCCCCCGGGGTCGGCAATGCTGCGCCCGAGCATCTGGAAGCCGCCGCAAAGACCGAGCACCATTCCGCCCCGGCGCCGGTGCGCGGCGATGTCGATGTCGAATCCGGCGGTGCGCAGCGCGGCGAGGTCGGCGATGGTCGCCTTCGAACCAGGCAGCACGATGAGATCGGCGTCGCCGGGAAGCGCCGCGCCCAGACGCACACGCACGACATCGACCGACGGCTCGGCGTCGAGCGGATCGAGGTCGTCGAAATTGGCGATGTGCGGCAGGATCGGCACGGCGATGCGCAGGCGCGCTTGCGGTTTCGACGGCCGGTTTTGCTCCAACGCGAGCGCATCTTCCGCCGGCAGCAAGCGCGCATCCGCGAAGTACGGGACCAAGCCGAGCGCCTGCCACCCGGTCGCTTGCGCGATACGCTCCATTCCCGCGGCAAACAGCGCGGCATCGCCGCGAAATTTGTTGACGATGAAGCCGCAAACCAGCGCCGCATCCTCCGGCGCCAGCACGGCTTTGGTGCCGACGAGGCTGGCGATGACGCCGCCGCGGTCGATATCGCCGATCAGGACGACCGGCACAGCGGCGGCGCGGGCAAATCCCATATTGGCGATGTCGTTTGCCCGCAGATTGACTTCGGCGGCGCTGCCGGCGCCTTCGATGAGCACGATATCGGCCTCGCTCCGCAGGCGCGTAAAACTGTCGAGCACGAACGGCAGCAGATCGTTTTTCATCTGCTGGTAGGCGGCCGCCTTGGCGCTGCCGTAGACGCGGCCCTGCACCACGATCTGCGCGCCGATCTCACTCTGCGGCTTCAGCAGCACCGGGTTCATGTGAATGCTGGCGGGCGTGCGCGCGGCGCGCGCCTGCAGCGCCTGCGCGCGGCCGATCTCGCCGCCGTCCGCCGTGACCGCCGCATTGTTCGACATGTTCTGCGGCTTGAACGGCCGCACCGCGAGCCCGCGCAGCGTGAACGCACGCGCCAGCCCAGCGACGATCAAGGACTTGCCGACATCCGAGCCCGTGCCCTGAAACATAAGCGCGCGGGCGGCAGCCATCGCCGGCGCTCCGCTCAGAACTCGATGCCCGGCTGGGCCTTCACGCCGGCGGCGAAATGGTGCTTCACCAGCGTCATCTCGGTGACGAGATCGGCGGCGGCGATCAGTTCCGGCTTGGCATTGCGGCCGGTGACGACGACGTGCAAGCCCTCGCGGCGTGCGGCAAGCGCGGCGACGACGGCATGAAGATCGAGATAATCGTAGCGCAGTGCAATGTTGAGCTCGTCGAGAATAACGAGTCCGAAGCTCAGATCGGCCATGAGTTCACGCGCCTTCGACCAGGCGCGCTCCGCGGCGGCGACGTCGCGCACGCGATCCTGCGTCTCCCAGGTGAAACCTTCGCCCATCGTATACCAGGCGATTTGATCGCCGAATTTAGCGAGCGCGTCGCGCTCTGCCGTGTGCCAGGCGCCCTTGATGAACTGCACCACGCCGACGCGGTGGCCGCGGCCGAGCATGCGCAAAGCGAGGCCGAAGGCGGCCGTCGATTTTCCCTTGCCGGTGCCGGTATGCACGATGAGAAGGCCCTTCTCGATTTTTTTCTCGGCGACCTCGGCATCCTGCACCGCTTTGCGCTTGGCCATCTTGGCGCGATGGCGTTCGGCCTCCGCCTTATCGATCGTTTTCGTCATGATGTCTCCTTCAGAGCACCCTTCACCGCGACCGGCAAGCCCGCCACCATGAGGACGACGCGGTCCGCGCGTGCAGCGATGCGCTGGTTGAGAAGGCCCTGCAAATCGCGGAATTTTCGCCCGAGCGGATGATCCGGCACGATCCCGGATCCCACTTCGTTCGCGACCAGAACGATCGGCGCCGCGGCTTCCGCCAGCGTCTTTTCCAGGCTGCCGATTTCCGTGTCGATATCCGCGTTGGCAAGCAGGAGATTGGAAAGCCACAGCGTCAGGCAATCGATCAGCACCGGCATCCCTTCGCACGCCGCAAGCGCCGCTTGCAGATCGCGCGGCGCCTCGATGGTCTGCCAGGACGGCCCGCGGCGCGATCGATGGACCCTGATGCGCGCGGCCATTTCGTGGTCGCCCGCTTCCGCCGTCGCCACATAGACCCAGGGCGGCGGCAAGGCGGCGACCAAGCCCTCCGCATAGCGGCTCTTGCCCGAGCGCGCGCCGCCGAGGACGAAGGTCAGCGAGGCGCCCATGGCGGCCCTTCCGGTGTCATGCGTTGTATCGCTGCGCGTGCCATTTTGCGGCCCTTCGCGGAGCGGGAACCGTCAATCCGCGGCACTATAGCGACCGGGCGGCGCCATTGACAAAGGCGCACCGGCAAACGTTAAGTACTGCGATCGACGGTCTCTCGTCAGAGAGCGAACAGGGAATGCGGTGCGGAACGAAGGTTCCTAATCCGCAGCTGCCCCCGCAACTGTAAGCGGAAGGCCCGTACCACAGAGCCACTGGAGCATCCGGGAAGGCGGTGACGGGCGGCGAACCGCGAGCCAGGAGACCTGCCGTCGATGCGGTCGCCGCCGGGCGGGGTGCCTCGGCTCAGGCCGGTTCGCATCGCACCCG
>Ga0208937_1000682_pt1 | contig 21961 bp, 26 predicted proteins | sample June2015DPH_11_5_FD_184705 | JGI IMG/M metagenome (GOLD analysis project Ga0208937, IMG submission 184705) | Peatland microbial communities from SPRUCE experiment site at the Marcell Experimental Forest, Minnesota, USA - June2015DPH_11_40... | ecosystem: Environmental > Terrestrial > Soil >...
AACCGCGCCGCCCGCAAGCGTCGCTGCTCCAGTGCCTGAAAATCTCGCCGCACTCCCGCCGGATTTCCCATGGGCCGACGATAGCATACCCAGCTAGAAATGTCACTATATTATTCAACAATCAATAAGCGATCTTATCCCCTTTCTCAGCAGAAATAAGTTTGGTGCGAGCCCCTTTTGAGATTGCCTAGCCCGCACCCCTTTCCGCGGACAGCAGGTGCTTCGCTTCGCTCAGCATGACAAATTCTTGAAGATCTTCAACAAACTGTGGGTACCAGAAACTGCGAACTGATAGCTGATAGCTGAAAGCCAATAGCCAATAGCTAAAAGCCAAAAGCCAAAAGCCCTCCATGTTAGATTCGAACCATGCGCTCCATCCTGCAAGAACGCTCGCTGCGATTTGTGTTTGCGGCGAACGTGATCTCCATGCTGGGCAGCGGGATGAATTCCGCCGCGGTGGCCTGGACGATCTTGCAGCGCACTCACTCCGAAATGGCGTTGGGCACGTTTGCCGCTCTGCAGACGATTCCGGCCATGCTGATGCTGCCCTTCACGGGCGTCATTATTGATCGCGAAGACCGGCGGCGGCTGGTAATGATGCTGGATGCGGGACGCGCCGTCGTCATTCTTGCGGTCACGGTGCTTGCCTTCCTGCACCGCGTGCAGGTGTGGGAACTCTACCTGATGAACACGCTGGTGGCGGCGGGCTTTTGGATGTTCTGGCCGACCATCACAGCGCTGATTCAGGAGCTGACGCCCGAGGGCAGGTTCGTGCACTCGAATACATTTCTGCTGGCGGGCATCCAGGGTGGCTGGCTGATTGCCGGCGCGCTCGTGGGTTTCGTCTACGAACACATTGGGCTGGGCGGCGTGCTGCTCATCGACGTGAGCACGTACGTCGTTTCTTTTTCGTGCTACTTCGCGGTGCGCCAGGGCCGACATGTTGTGCCGCGGGCCGTCGAACTTCGTCACGATCTGGAAGCGGCGGAAACCGCAGCCGAACGCTTCCTGCGCGAGATGCGCGAAGGGCTGGTCTTTCTGCGCGAGCATCGCAGCGTGGTTTTCCTGGGTACGAGTTGGGCCTTATTTCTGGGCGCGATGATGACGGGAGTGGTGGTCACGGCGCCGCTCAGCGATCGCGTCTTCCACGCCGGCGCGACCGGCTACGGATGGTTGAACGGGGGATGGGGTGTGGGCGCATTCCTGAGCGCTCTTTACGCCCCAGCGCTGATTGCGCGGATGGGAGCGCGCAGTTTGATTGCGATTTCGATGCTGCTACTGACTTTTACCATGGCGCTGTCGCCGTTTTCGCCGTGGCTGGCGATTGCCGTACTGCTTTATGGGCTGATGGGATCGGCGCGGGGCGTTAGCGGCGTGGCCATGAATACCAGCCTGATGGAGCAAGTGCCGCCGCATTTCATGGGACGTGTCCAGAATACTTTCTATTTCTTTGGCACGTTTCTGCAGGTGGCACTGGGGCTGGCCGTGGGTGCGGTCGCATCGCGGATCAGCCTGGTGGCCGGGTTTGGCGTGATCGCTGCGGTGTATGCGGTCGCATTTGGCAGCGCCTGCTGGCCGATGAAAGCACGGCAGGCGGTGGCTTCCGCTGCCGATTAGCGCCACTCATGAGTCGCGTTCGCCGAGAAAAGCTCTCACCACAGGGGGCACAGGGGAACACAGGGGACTTCATCCCCTGCTATTCTTATTGACTTCGTACCAGGAGAGTTTTTCATGTTTGAGGACTTGAAAGGCCGGACGGCGGTCGTTTTCGGAGTGGCGAACAAGCGCTCGATCGCGTGGGCAATCGCGCAAGGACTGCACGCGGCGGGCGCGAACCTCGCCATCACGTATCAGAACGAACGGCTGGAGCAGGAGGCCAGAGACCTGATTCTATCGCTCCCGGGCGCGGAAGGATTCATGTGCGACGTTTCGAACGATGCGGCGATTGCGGGCCTGTTCGAGAAGCTCAAGGAGCGCTACGGCAAGCTGCATGTGCTCGTGCACAGCGTGGCTTTCGCGCCGCCCGACGAACTGAAGGGCGACTTCGTGAACACGACTCGAGAGGGCTTCCGCATCGCGCATGATGTCAGCGTGTATTCGCTAATCGCGGTCTGCCACGCCGCCGCGCCCCTGATGGAAGACGGGGGCAGCGTTATCACCATGACCTACTACGGGGCGGAAAAAGTTGTCCCCAACTACAACGTGATGGGCGTAGCTAAAGCCGCGCTGGAGTGTACCGTGCGATACCTGGCTCACGATCTGGGCCGAAAGAAGATTCGCGTCAACGCCATTTCCGCCGGACCGATCAAAACGCTGGCCGCGCGCGGCATCTCCGGCATGGGAGACATGATGAAAGGACACGCCGAGCGCGCCCCCCTGCAACGCAATGTTGAAGTCGGCGAGGTGGGCAGCACCGGCGTGTTCCTCGCCTCCGATGCAAGCTCCGGCATCACGGGCGAGACCATCTACGTGGATTGCGGATATAACATCATGGGGTTCTGAAGGACCAAGGATCAATGAGGCTGCTTCTTTAATTTCCTCCGGATATCGGGCCAGAACTCCTTGACCACCAGCGTAATCGTGTCGTAGCCCACCTGCGATCCCCAGACACTGGCCGTATTCGGCAAGGTGCGGTCGGCGTGGGGGTGGTAACTGTAGGTTGAAATGCCCGACGCGATGGCGGCACCAAAGATTTCGGAGAAGTTGAATTGATTGTGTCCGGAGTCGGTGCGAGTTACGAAGATCCGGCTGACGGCATACTCGGTGCGGTTAAAAAAACTGCCGTGGCCTGACTGAAAATAGCGCGGATCCTGGCGAAGCACGGAAGGAAGAATCGCGCCCACAAAAAAATTCTCGATGGTGCCGTCGGCAGCGTAGGCGCCATAGCGCTTGCCGTACCCTTGGGCGCCCTGTCCGTAACCGGGCTCGCTGTTCTCGGCCTGAGCGATACCGGAGAGCGCACCGTACCAGACAATCTGAATGGGGTCGAACGAGCCTTGGGCGACAACTTTGAATTTTTGCCCGGTCGTCAGGGGTGGAACCTGGCCAGCATTCTCCAAGGTCAAGAAGTTGGGTAGAGCAAAAAAGAGCCGGTCTTTCGACGTGCCGGACGTCACGGACGGGGCGTCCGGCGCGTCTTTTGCGCCCTGGCTGTCCTGGCTCTGGCCCTGAGTTTGATCGGCAGGCTGCGCCGCTTGGCCGGCTGACGGTTTGGCTGGAGGCGGCGTTTGCCCGGGTGTCTGGCCGGTGCCAGTCGCGGGCGGTTGGGCGGACTGGTTCGCGTCCGAGTTCGCAGGCTGTGGTGCGCTTTGCGCGGCGCAAAGAGTCGCGGTGATCAACATCAATAAGATCAACAGGCAGACAAGTGCGAAATAGGTGAGTTTCAAGTTGATTCTGGCTCCAAATTCAGTTGATTGCAATGCGCCCCAGGCAATGTTGACAGTCTACTGTGGGCAGTCCACGGAATTCATCGGGTGGTCCGTTGGATTCTGCGCTCAGTTTCCCCCACTCGCTCCAGGGTAATTTCGACGTTCTGATCGCGTTGCAAGCGAGGGAACTTCTCTCCCCACTCTATCAGTAAGATGCAGTTGGGAGCGAGCAGGTCGTCAAGGCCGAGCGTTTCCAGATCGCGCTGGGTATCGATGCGGTAAAGGTCGATGTGGTACAGGGTGGTGCGGGGTCCGCGGTATTCGTGGACGAGCGTGAAGGTGGGGCTGGTCACGTCCTCGGCGCGAGCGGCTTCGAACCCTTCCGCGATCCCCTTCATCAGGGTCGTCTTTCCCGCCCCGAGGTCGCCGCGCAGCAGCACAATGAGAGGAGGAGACAAATCGGCGGCAAGCTTCCGCCCGAAAGCGATCGTCTCCTCGGCGGAGTGCGTGATGGTCTCGTTCGTCATCCCGAAGGACTCAGTATAGCGACAAGCAGAACCTGCGTGTGACGATGCGGCTCAAAACCCGGGGGCTCAGAATCCTGGCGGCGTCTGAAGCTGCTCGGAAACAGGGTCCAGGAAACTGCGGTCCAGAGCGGAATCGAGCGCCATACGCAGCTTGCGGTGGTCATCGTCGCCCAAGGCAATGAAGCGGAAAGGCTGCAGACACGCGCTCTGAAACTTGCGCATCGGGTGCAGCATTTCGGCCATGCCGTGGATGGCGCCCGATCGGGTGTGGAAAGCGATTTCGACGAAGTCTCCGGTGGAAAGCTCATGCTGCAACTGAAGCAATCCGCCGGTGATGGAAATGGATTGTAGTTTTGCGCGCGCCCGCTGGCCACCTTCGGCCATCACTGCGGCCGCGACAGATCCATGGAGTTGTACTCGGGGGGAACGCCGGTTGGCATTGGTTTGGGGGAAGTGAGTCATAGCCGATTGAACTATGCCATGCTCCGGCCGGTGGGGGCAGATTACGAAAGCGCCTGTACACGGGCGTATGCTTGATAGGGCCGATCTGGTTCTACCAGTTGGACAAGTTTGCGATAATAAGAGCAGTAACTTTCGGGCTTGCGTCCAAGAGAGTACCTTTGTGCAGTAGGGTGTTGATAAGACAAAGTTTGCGCGATGTGAGGCGTTCAGAGATATGCGTATTGCTAAAGGGTCGAGATTTCAGTATGCGGTAGCGGCGGTTTGCTTGCTGGCGGCGTTGCTGACGGGCTGCTCGCGGGATCCGAACGTCCGCAAGCAGAAGTACCTGGAGAGCGGCCAGCGCTACTTCGACAAAGGCCAGTACCGGGAAGCCGCGATTCAGTTCGAGAACGCCATTCAGGTTGATTCGCATTTCGCCGACGCCCACTACAAGCTGGCGCTGACGGCGATGAAGCTGCAGCAGTGGCCAACCGCCTACCAGGAGTTGTCGACCACCGTCCAACTCCAGCCGGACCACTATGCGGCGCACCTTGACATGGCCAACCTGCTGATCCTCGGTCGTCAGTTCAATGACGCGAAGGAGCATCTGGACCTGCTCGCGCAAAAACAGCCCAACAACCCCGACGTCTATATCGCACGAGCCAACTACTACGCCGGTACTAATAACACCACCGCCGCGCTGGCGGACCTGCAGAAGGCGCTGCAACTGGATCCCAGACGTTCCGACTCTTATCTGAATTTGGCTGTGCTCCAGGTGCACGGACAACAGTGGGACGCGGCGGAGGTGAATTTCAAGAAAGCGGTCGAACTGAGTCCCAAGTCCACGAATACGCTGGTCTCGCTGGGGAACTTCTACCAGACTCGCGGGCGATTTCCCGAGGCAGAGCAGTGGTTCCGGCGGGCGATTGAGACCGCAGCGGACGATCCCAACCCCAGGCTCTCTCTTGCCAGCCTGTACATGGCCGAGAACAAGCCCGGCCAAGCCGAGGAATTCCTGCGGCAATCGAAGAAGGATCTCCCGAATGATTCGGTGGGCTACCGCATGCTTGGCGATTTCTATTTTGCCAATAACCAGCTCGACAAAGCCACGGCCGAGTATGCCTCGCTGTATCGGGACCATGCCAAGGACATGGTGGTCAAGAAGAATTACATTCAGCTGCTCATCCTGAAAGACCGGCTCGACGATGCCCGCAAGTTGAATGACGAAGTTGTGAAGGCAAAGCCGGATGACCCCGACACCCAGGTTTACAAGGGTGAGATCGAGATTCGTAGCGGCAAGGCCAGCGACGCCGTCAATACGCTGCAAGCCGTGTTGAAGAACGATCCCGATAACGCAGTGGCGCATTACCAGCAGGGCCTGGCATTCGACCAGCTAGGCAACACCAATCGGGCAGAAGCAGAGTGGCGCGATGCCGTTCGACTGCGTCCTGACATTGTGGAAGCGCACCGGGCGTTGGCGGGCGTTGCCATCCACCGGAGTGATCCCGGGGGTCTCGCGCAGGAAGCGGACCAGATCATCGCCTTGCAGCCAGCAGCTCCTGACGGATACCTCTTGCGCGCGGTGGCCGACATCGATCGCAAGCAGTTCTCGACGGCCGATGAGTTTATTAAGCGGTCCCTGGAAAAGGAGCCCAGCAATCCTGCCGCCTACGTGCAGTTGGGCAACCTGCGGATGGCGCAGAGCCAGTATGCCGAAGCGCAAAAAGCCTACCAGCAGGCGCTTGATCAGGATCCGAATTCCACCGACGCACTGGGCGGCGTGCTCAACGTAGACCTGGTGCAGAAGCAGCCGGACAGGGCCATCGCTACGGCGAACACACAGTTGGCCAGGTATCCCAAGAACGTCGGGTTTCACATCATGCTGGGCCAACTCCTGATGGCACAGAAAAAAGATCTAGCGGGCGCAGAGCAGGAGTTCAAACGAGCCTCCGAGCTCGATAAGAAGAACAGCGAGGCGCTAGTTAAGTTCGGCCTGGTTCAGAACCTACGCGGCGCCACTGATCAGGCGCTGCAAACTTATCTCGATGGGGCCAAGATCAATCCCAAGGAGATCGCTTTCCACCTGCTGGCTGGTGGCATCTATGAGAGCAAGCAGGATTGGGACCACGCGAAACAGCAGTATCAGAAGGTTCTTGAGATTCAGCCGGACAATCCGCTGGCCTCCAACAACTTGGCTTACGTGATGCTGGAGCAGGGTGGCAATGTGGACGTGGCTTTCGCGATGGCGCAGACGGCCCGGCGTCAGCTTCCCGATAATCCGAACTCCGCTGACACGCTGGGCTGGGCGTTCTACCACAAGCACGTCTACGCGTCCGCGACAACCCTGTTCAAAGAAGCTGTGAAAAAGGAACCGGACAACGCGCTCTTCAACTACCACCTGGGACTCGCCTACGCAAAAAGTGGTCAAGCCGCACTGGCCCGGCAACAACTGGACCGCGTGGTGAAGCTTAATCCGAATTTACCGGGTGTGGACGAACTACGGCGAGCGCTGGCCGCGATCAAAGGGTAAATACACTTGTTGCCCGGTGCGTCTAGACGGGGTAAGCCCCGGCTCATCAGAATGAGGCTCTCGCCGTCCCTAATCCGATAGTTTATCCCGCGTTGGAGATTCACTCCAAACGGAGCACACATCTCTAAATAGGAAATGACGTCGCCTGGGCTTAGCATCAGGACCTGAGGCTTACATCATACCAGCAGTTCTTCCTGCATCCATCCGCCGGTTGCCTCGAGCTTGGGCTCAGTGGCGAGATCCAGAACCAGCTTTTCGAGGACCAGCCGCTTGCCGGGAGGATTCGAGCGCAACGCCAGATCGGCTTTCGCGACCAGGCGAATGGCGCGCGTCAGTTCCCGCTTCGATTTGTAGCGTCGCGCCTGCCGGATGATATCGTCGGCGGCAAACGGCGGCACGCGAAAGCCCTGCCACAATGCCGCCCAGAGCATGCGCTGGTCGCGCACGTTGCGCTCCAGAATGACCAGCATCTGGCGAAAAGTTTTGGCCAGCATGTAGAGATGACCGATGGCAGCTTCTTCGCCGTCGCCGGTCGAAAGCAACGCATCGAGGACTTGCAGCGCGCGCACGCGGTCTTTGGAGGAAATCGCATCGGTCAACTCATATAACGAGCGCTGTTTCGCGGCGAGCACCATGGTCTCGACATCGCCGAGCGTGATTTTTTTCTTTTCGCCGACGTAAAGAATCAGCTTCTCCAGTTCGTTCGAGACCATCATCATGTCGCCGCCCAGCGCATCCACTAACTCGCGGGCGCCGTCGGCGTCGATCTTGACTGCGCGCGTGGCACAGTACTCGCCAATCCAGCGGACCGCTTCACCCTCTTGCACGCGAGACAGTTCCACAATGCCACAGAACGGACCCAGGTCTTCGCGGATCTTCTGGTAGCGGTCCTTGTCCGTCATATCCATGCGGCGGGCATCGGCGGGAATGCTGATGTGATCGGCAACAAACACCAGGAGCGCATCGGGATTGGGATTCTTGCAGTACGCTTCGATGGCTCCGATTTTTTCTTCGTTGGAGCCGCGGCCAAACAAGGTCTTCACTCCGCGCACGAAGAACACCTGAAACGGAGCCATCAGCGAGGGCGTGCGGGCGCGATCCAGAACTTCAGTCAGCGAAGTCTCGTTGAGGTCGAACTCAAACAAGCCGAAATCACGCGAGTCGGGCGCGACCAGGTGCTCAAGAATGGCATCGCGGCAGCGCTTGCGAAAAAACGCTTCATCGCCAACCAACACATAAGCCGGCTTCAGCTTGCGCGACTCAAGTTCGGAGAGAAAGCGGTCCGCCTGGCTGAAGGCGCGCATCAGTAGGCCTCCAGGATATTGGCTACCAGGGTGCGCGCGAAATCCCGCGACAGGCGATCCACGGCCGGAGAATCTTCCTGGAAAAAACTGGGGAGATCGCGCGACAGTTCGTATTGATCGTGAAAAAGGTAGGAAGGATTCTCGAAGAGCACCTTGCCGTGACGGTCGGTTAGTGTCACCTGTATGCTCACGGTGACCAGGGCGCTGACTGCGCGTCCGGTTGTGGAGTCGTAAGCAAGCGGGTTAGCAGACGCGGACAAAACCGTCGCCTTCAACACCGCATCCGCGTCGCCATTCGCTTCATGGATTACATGGTACTGCGTGCGGGCGTTGAATTCGCGCACGACGGCGTCGGTTAGCAGTTGCTCGATGCGAAACGTCTGGCTGTGGCTCACGAAGCCGGGAATCGCGATGGTGCGGATATTCTGCGGCAGTTCGACTGCATTTCCGGCGGTGTGGTAGCCGCAGCCGGTCAAGGTCGACGCCAGGCCCACTCCGAGAGCCACCGTGGCCGCCCACCGGTTCATTGAATCTGCCCTCTCGGCCGGGATGCGGTCATGGTCTCGGCGCATTCGACCGCAGTCAAAGCGGCAACGCGCAGGTTGTCGGTCGCTGCCCAGAGCCACAAGCCGTTCTTGTGATTCGCGTCGATGGTCAGTGAGACCAAGATGTCCGGCTGACCGGCGGCGCTCACGCTGGTGGGCATATCTTCAGGGCTGCCGCTCACGACCACGTGCTCTCCCGCCAGGGCGTGCGAAAAATCTGCGATCGCGACTGGCTTCTCCATATCCAGGTAAACAGAAAAGCCGTGTCCATGGAAGACAGGCGCCTGCAGCACCTGTAGCGCAGGCTCGGCTGCGCCACGGGCAATGTGCCGGTAGTGCTTCCGGATTCGTTGCGATACAGCTTCCAGCGCCAATTCAGATCTCTGTCCGTAACGCGCCACCATGTTGAAGGCCACCTGGATGTCGAACACATTCTTCGGCAGATCCTGGAAGGAGAGCAGATTCACCGTCTGCTCGTGCAGTTCGTCCATCCCCTTCTGGCCGTTCTCGGACGCCGGTTCAAATACGGTCGCGACCATGCGTTGTATTTTGGCAGCCTTCTCGCTGCGCAAAGCGAGCAGCGCGAGGACCGTGGCCGCTGGATGGGCGACCACCACCGGGCCCGGCTGCAACTCTGGAGCAATGGGTTGGCCGGTCTGGCGCTCGATCCAAGGCGAGCGGACCGATGCTCCCGCTTCATCTTCCAGCGCGAACGAGAGATCCACAATCGTATCGCCCAGGTCGCGCGCCGCCTTCCAGTTATTGCGCGTAGAGCGCGGGTCGGAAGCGAAGAAGGTAAAGTCCACGCGCTCGAACTGTTCAGAGCGGATGCTCTGGATAAAGTTCATCTCGTCGCCGACCGCCTCCAACTGGCCGAGAGACTCGTCGTCATCGAGCAACCGGACATCGACGGCGGGAAAATTCCGTTCGCGCAGAATTTCGGCGATCTCTTTTCCCTTGAGTGACGCCGCGCCGACGATCGCCACGCGATAAAGGTTCGTGCCGCGGAGATCGGCCTGCGAGCCGGCGGATTTCGAAAGGGGAGTCTTCGAAAGGGGAGTCATGGAGTCTGAGATGCCTCCCGGTACACCGGAGGTGCAGGCGGAGTCTTGCGATGGAAGATCCACTGCAGGCGCCATAGGACGCCGGAAGCCATGTACAGTATGGCAACCGCGAATAGTACGGGGCGCGAAAATCGCGCGATCAACGCGATCAGCACGGCCATCAGCACAATCAAGCGGAAGGGATGGCGCGAACGAAAATCAATGTCCTTGAAGCTGTAGAAACGCCACGTGCTGACCATCAGATAACCGACCACGACGACCATCATCAACCAGCTCATCGCCGTCCACCAGGAAGTTACGGGCGCCCCGGCGGAGTAGTGGACGATCGCCGCGATCACTCCCGCCCCGGCTGGAATCGGCATGCCCACGAAATATTTCTTCCCCGGACGTCCCGGATTCGAAGGCTGTGGATTCTTCGCAATGTTGAAGCGCGCCAGGCGGCTCGCGCCCGCCATGAGGAAAGCGAAGCAGGCTACCGAGCCCAGGTCTGTAATTTTCAGGCGCAGATCGGGCGCAATGGTCATCGGCAACAGATGAAAGCCCCACATCCAGGCGAGCAGCGCCGGGGCAACGCCGAAGGTAATCACGTCGGCCAGCGAATCGAGTTCTCTGCCAAAATCGCTGGAGGTATGGGTCATACGCGCGATGCGGCCGTCCAGACCGTCAAACAATACGGCAAAGCCGATGGCCATCGCGGCGAAGTCCATGTGCCAGGCTTCACCCGCGGTGCCATGCACGGTCTGCAGAATCGCGTAGAACCCAAGCGCGATATTCGCCGTGGTGAACAGCGAGGGCAGTATATACATGCCCTTGCGCAATTTTCCGCGCGGACGGTCGGATTCACGACGACGCGGCTCTGGCTCTTCCATGTTCAATGAGCCTCCCGCTCCCCGGCCGTGCCGGCATGAACCGGCTGGGCAACCGGCAAAAGAGCAAGTACCGTTGCTCCTCCCTTGACGCGATCGCCCCGTTTCACCTGGATCGCGGCATCGCGATCGAACAGAACATCCACGCGAGAGCCAAACTTGATGAGCCCAACCCGCTCGCCGCAGGCTACATGGTCCCCCACTTTAAAATTGAAAACGATACGGCGCGCAATCAGGCCGGCGATCTGTTTGAATATTACGGTACGGCCTTCGCCTTCAACGGTGACGATGTTCTGCTCGTTCTCCTCTGCCGAATGCACTCCCATGGCGTTGAGGAACTTGCCGCGCCGATAGTGCACGTCGCGGATCACGCCTGCAATCGGCGAACGGTTCACGTGCACATCGAAGACGCTAAGGAAAATGCTGATCCGGTTCCGCGTAGTTCCGCCAGAAGCTCCATCGGAAGCCACGACCGAAACATCCGTTACCTTGCCGTCCCCCGGAGAAACGATAGGAACGCTGTCTCCGGCGGTTTCGGGAATCTGGCGCTCTGGATCGCGGAAAAACCACAGAAAAAAAGCTCCGAGCAGCAACACCGGGACGGCGTAAGGCCAAGCCGCCAGCCACGCGACAATGACCGCGGCCAGCACGCAGCCCGCACCATAGAAGTAGCCGTCACGAACCATGGGAATTCAGAATGATTATAGAGCGAGGCCGCGACATTCTACATAACTGCAATAAAAAAAGGCGCTTAGACGCGCCCGGTATGATGGCATGAATCAAGTGGGGCCTTGCGTTTTCTTGCGATTCGGGCCCCCTAATTCAGTCCCGTTGGTCTAAGGCTCGGCTAATCTAGGCAGACTGCCGATGAACCTGCTGCTCCAGATTCTGCATCTGGTCTTTGAGGCGCAGCTTTAGTTTCTTCAGCCGCACTTCCTCCAGTTTTTCATCGTCGGTGAGGTACCTTTTCTGGGTCAGGGATTCCAGCCGTTGGGAATATTGCGAGTGCTCCTGAACCAGCCGCTGGAACTCATTATGACCGGTCAGGAGTTGCTCTCTCGGAGTCAGCATCCTTGCTAGACCTCCTGCTGTTTGTTACTGCACGGTTAAAAAGTAGCACAGAGATCGGTAGGGGTTCAATGAGATTTCATAGAGAGATTTCCACCGTTGCGCAAGCGGCCCCCGGGATACGAAGTTGCACAGAAAATGGTGCGGAAACTCGCGGCTTTTCGGCTGGGGTCATCGGTCGAACCGAAGCGCATACACAATCGCGTCCTCTGCAGGATCCCGGTAATACGCCCGGCGGCGGCTCACCTCGCGAAAACCGTGCTTTTCGTACAGTCCGTGGGCAGGCAGATTCGATTCGCGCACTTCGAGCAGAATCGCTGACGCAGCCTCGCTCTCCGCGCGCTGAATCAACTCGCGCAACAACTCGTTGGCGATGCCACGGCGGAGGAACTCGGCGGCCACCACCACGTTCTCGATCTCCCACTCGCCCGCGACCGCCATCGCGCAAACGAATCCGCAAAGCTTGCCTGCATCCTCGGCCACTAGAACGACACCGCTACCCACCAACTGGTTGTACTGCTCGAACGTCCAGTGGGCTGCGCCCGGCGCCTGCTGCTCGATGGCGAGAATCGCCGGCACATCATTCAACGCGGCGGAGCGGATGGCCACGGGCATGGAGAGTCTCACGGCGCCGGCTTCGAGAAAATTTCAGCGTCGGAATGGCGGATGTAGTTGGCTTCCAGATCTTCCGAACGAACCGTCTCGCCCCGCTGGAGATGCTCCCAACCCAGACGGGCAATCACCCCGCTGTTCGGATACTCAATCAGATCAACCTCGATTCCCGCAGCCCGAACCGTCTCCGCCAACGCGGCATCGGGCGTAACAACCAACTTCCCCTTGGCTTCGGCAACAAACTCTTCCCTGCTCAGCAGGCGTTCGCTGTGCATGTGAGCGTGCATGAGAACCTGCGGACCGAGTTCGTAGTCGCCAACATACACGTCGCCCCGGAGCGCATCCAGCGCCGCGAGAACCCGGCCGCGCGCCGCGCCGCTGCACGCAACTGCTTCCAGCAATGAAATCGCAGCGATTGGTTTCCGCAGGGCCTCGGCCAGAGCTTTAATGGCAGCCAAGCCCACGCGCAGCCCCGTAAACGATCCCGGACCGGACGCGACCGCAAATGCCCCCAGATCGCTCTTGCCATGTCCGTGCTTTTCAAGCACTGCGGCAATCTGCGGTACCAGTTGCGCCGAAAACGCGCCGCCCGCGAGCGGCACAACTTCAAGCACGTCAATTTCGCTCTGGCCCGGCGTCACGCGGGCCAGCGCCAGACTGCCGTTCTTCCCGGAAGTGTCAACCGCGAGCAGAAGCGTCATTCAGTGGCTGCTCTCCACCAATTCGAGCAACACGCCCGACGTGCTCTGCGGATGCACGAACACATACCGATGGCCGCCCGCGCCCGTCTTGATCTCATTCGACACCAGGCGCACGCCGTCGCTCTTCAATTTTGCAACCGCTGCCGCCAGATCCGGAACGCGCATACAAACATGATGCAGCCCCTCGCCACGCTTGGCGATGAACCGGGCGATGGGCGAATCCTCCGAAGTCGCTTCCAGCAGTTCCAGCCGGCTCTCGCCCGCGGGCACCATCACCAGCCGCACTTTTTCCGCCTCAACGGTCTCTTCCGGAGAAACGCTCAACCCGAGCTTCTCGTAAATGGACTTTGCCGCCGCCAGCGACTTCACCGCGATGCCAAGATGATCAATGCTGAATTCCATGATTGCCTGCCTGTTGCCGAAGCCAAGGTGCGTCGATTTCCCGTAGAGACGGGACAAGCCCCGTCTCTACTTGATCATAGTTCCCCTAATTGCGTTCTGTGCCGCGCACAATCTCCTCCACCAGCGAATACGGGTCGCGCTTGTGCTCGGCGATCTCGGCCGCATAACGCTCGAGGCTGCCACCGTCCATCTGCGCGCGCGCTTTTCCCAGCATGGCATCGCGCAGCATCTCGACCAGCCGTTCCTGCCAGTTCTCGACGTTCTTCTTGAACACCAGGTTCTCTTTCTTCAGGTACGCCTCGTATTCTGCGATCGCTTCCGCTAACTCTTCGGTTCCCATGCCCTCGCTTGCGACCGTCTTCACGATCGGCGGCGTCCAGCGGTCGTTGCGCGTGGCCAGCGATTGCATGGCGCGAACCTCGCGCTCGACGCGCTCGGCCCCCTCGCGGTCGCTTTTGTTGATCACAAAGATGTCGGCGATTTCCATGATCCCGGCTTTGATCGTCTGCACATCATCGCCCATGCCGGGGACAAGAATCACGACGGTGACATCCGCCAGCCGTACAATATCGACTTCGTCCTGCCCGACGCCAACCGTTTCGATCATGACCAAGTCGCGCCCCGAGGCATCGAGTACAGTGGCGGCATCCGCCGTAGCGCGCGCCAGCCCGCCAAGCGATCCGCGCGTCGCCATGCTGCGGATGAAAATTCCCGGGTCGCTATAGTGATCCTGCATGCGGATGCGGTCGCCCAAAATCGCTCCGCCCGTGTAAGGGCTGGTCGGGTCAACCGCGATGATGCCGACGGTCTGATTTTCTTTGCGATAGTGCTTGGCAAGCTGATCGACCAGCGTGCTCTTGCCCGATCCTGGGGCACCGGTCAGACCGATGACTCGGGCCTTGCCCGTATGCGGGAAGAGAGCCTTGAGCAGCTCCGACCAGCCGGCATCGCGGTTCTCGACCGTAGAGATGGCGCGAGCCAGCGCGCGGGGGTCGCCGGAGCGGAGACGGTCGACGAGAATTGTACTCGCAGGAGCCAAGCAGGATAGTGTAACAACCCGCGCCGATCCGCGCCGATCCGCGTTGATCCGACTTCAGCGCCCGATCGCAGTCGGGTGCTTGGGCTGGTAGAGCCCGATCTTCCCGCCTCCGGGGAGAAGGATCGCGGTCAGGCAGCCCCAGCGCACTTCTTGCACCGGGCCACACTTCACTTTCTTCCCCTTCAGCGATTCCATCGTCGCCTTCAGGTCGTCGCACATGAAGTACAGCTCGTGCAGGTCGTTCTTCTCGGAGGGATGAAACGCGGCTTCCGCGGGCGGCAGCGCAAAGATGAGCCAGCCGTGACCGGCGTCCACTGCGGGAAATTTGAGAACATCGCGAAAGAAAGCGCGGTCGCTTTCCGGGTCCTTGCTGTAAACGATGACATGAGCTCCGGTGATCATCGCAGCTCCCTTCTCGCCTCGCTGAATGGCGAGCATCTTAATCTTTCAGCAACTGCCGCGCAATCACCAGTCGCTGGATTTCGCTCGTCCCTTCGCCAATCGTGCACAGCTTCACGTCGCGATAAAACTTCTCCGCCGGATAGTCCTTGATGAAGCCATACCCGCCGTGAATCTGCACGCCTTCGTTCGCGCATTTCACGGCTACCTCGCTCGCGTAAAGTTTGGCCATCGACGATTCTAGCGTGGTCTTCATCCCGGCATCTTTCATGGCGGCGGCCCGCAGCGTCAGAAGTTTTGCCGCCTCGATTTCCGTCGCCATGTCGGCCAGCTTCCACTGGATCGCTTGAAATTGAGAAATCGCCTTCCCAAATTGCTGCCGCTCTTTCGAATACTTCAGCGCCGCCCCGTATGCGCCCTCGGCCATGCCGAGCGAGAGCGCGGCGATCGAAATGCGCCCGCCGTCGAGGATGCGCATGGCATCGATGAAGCCGTCGCCTTCCTTACCCAGTAGGTTTTCTTTCGGTACGAAACAATCTTCGAAGATCAGTTCGGCGGTGTCGCTGGCGCGCAGTCCGAGCTTGTTCTCTTTCTTTCCCGGGCGAAATCCCTTGGCGCCCTTCTCCACCAGGAAGGCGGAGAGTCCGTGCGTGTGCGCCGTGCGATCGGTCACCGCCAGCACGACCAATACGTCGGCATAGTGGCCATTGGTGATGAAAGTCTTGGTGCCGTTGAGCACCCATCCGCCCTTCGCCCGCGCCGCCGTCATGCGCGCGCTGCCCGCATCCGACCCCGCCGAGGGCTCGGTCAGCCCCCATGCTCCGATGTATTCGCCGGTGGCCAGCTTCGGCACATACTTCTTCTTCTGCGCCTCGTTTCCCGCCAAATAAATGTGGTTCGAACAAAGGGACGTATGCGCCGCGACAATGATCCCCACCGAACCGTCCACGCGCGCAAGTTCCTCAATGGCCGTGACGTACTCCACGTAGCCCATGCCTGGGCCGCCGTATTCGGGTGGGAAGATGGCGCCCATCAGGCCGAGCTTGCCTAGTTCCTTGATCGTCGTCAGCGGGAATTCGCAGGCTTCATCCCACTTCATGACGTTCGGTGCAATCTCACGTTCGGCAAACTCGCGCACGCTCTTCTTCAAGTGCAGTTGCTCTTCGTTCAACTGGAAGTCCAAAGGTCCTCCAACGGATCTTCCCGCCCCCGCTTAGGATCTGTCGTCTTAAGACTTGTCATCCCGAGCGGAGCGAGGGATCTGTAGTTCGTTCTGAATTGACGATTGGGTGCCGCGCGCGGGGATGGCGCAAAAGTTGGCGCCCAACTTTTCATTTAAGCACGGCCGGGCAGCAATCACGAAATTCTCGTACCGACCGGTTGGCTTGGAATCGAAGGCATCGTCAGTCTTGACAATGGGGAGCGGGTGCATCTTTATAAGTTTTATTTAAACAATAGAAAACAAAAGCTTTCGAACTAAGAACTGGGTATATTAATTGGTACCGGCATGACCTAGGCAGGCGACATCGTCGGCACGCTCGAATACATGTCGCCCGAGCAAGCTCTGGGCAGTGCGCTCGACCAGCGCTCCGACATTTTCAGCGTCGGCCTGATCTTCTACGAGCTGCTCACCGGAAAAGCTCCCTACGCGGCCGACACCGCCATCGCCAGCCTCATGAAACGCACGCGCGAGGAGGCACGCTCGGCTTCCGACGTCGACGCCTCCGTTCCCCGATCCTTGAGCGCGATCGTTGACCCGAGCTGTTGAACGAGCTAACCTCGCCGACATTCCCCGAAAGCTGGGAGACGGGTCACCCAGCTAGATTCCTTTGGTGAGCAGGAAAACCTCGATGAAAACTTCTCAGATCTGCGCGTTTGCTTTGCTGCTTTTAGTGGGATCGGTGATGGCCTTCGCCGACGGGATCAACGATCCAAAGTCATCACGGAAACCAGCACATCTCAATAAAATATCCGGATAACATGCAAACTATTGCGCACAACCAACCGGAACTGTGTAAACCTCTGCACGTCGCTCACTTACTGCGCGCATCGTATTCCGCACAGTCCACAAGAAAGCCGGAGCCCGAAGCCCCGGCTGTCCAGTTGGTTGTGTGCCCGGATAAAAGACAAAAATTGAGTGTCGGCGCGGCCGATAGAAACGCGGCTTACGGAGCCTCGCTAGCCAGAAGCTGGTAGCTGTCTACGCACTCCGTCGCGGCCGCACCGTCAAGTCCCGCACCTGCGCCAGAATGCTCGACATCTGCATTCCGTTCAGCTGTGACAGATACGGCAGAACTTCGGCCACGAACTGATCTTCCATCAACTCGCGAACTTCCTCCTGCCGGTTCCGTTCTCCACCAGAGAGCAAATCCGGCACACTTACCTCGAGCGCCTTCGCCAGTCGCTCCAACGAAGACAGCGTCGGCGTCGCCTTCTCGTTTTCGATTTTCGACACGTAAGTCCGGGGCACCGACATTCGCAGCGCCAGTTGCCGCTGGCTCAAGCCATTGCGCAGCCTCAGCGATCGGATCGAGTGCGCCAGCTTCAGATGCCCGCGCCCGTTAGAATGGACGTTCACCGGCAGCACTTCTGGCGCCGGAGTCATAGCGGCAATCTCCGCCTCGTCCTCATCCAATGACAGATGGCAACGGCGGCAGAGACTATTCGATGTGCGGAATTGCACCAACAGACAACGGTCGCATCGTACGACTTCCCGTGAGTCCACGGGAGTTAATGTGGTAGCCATTCAGGGTTTGCGAGTGCCAGAGCGGGGGCTACTCTCAAAGCCAACTAGAGCGTAATCTGCTGGATTGGGCCTGTGGAAGTCAAGACAAAAATGCGAGAAAACAAAGCGCTTATCGAAACAAAGCCATAATTAGGCGGCGGAAATCGGAAAAAAACAGGGAAAAAACCATGAATCAACGCGACACCGCATGGTGTTTACTAACTGAGTTCACCCAATCGGAAAGTCTTCGGAAACATGCGCTCGCAGTCGAAGCTTGCATGCGCGCCTACGCCCGCCAAGCCGGAGCCGACGAAGAATTGTGGGGCCTGGTCGGCCTTCTCCATGACTTTGATTACGAGAAATATCCGAGCGCCGACGACCACCCCTACAAAGGCTCCGAGATTCTGAGAGAACGCGGCTATTCCGAAGAAGTGCGCCGCGCCATCATGTCGCACGCCCAGTACACCGGCGTCGCGCGCCTCTCACCGATGGAAAGGACCCTCTTCGCCTGCGACGAACTCGCCGGATTCATCACCGCTTGCGCTCTCATCAAGCCGGGAAAATCGCTCGCTGAAGTCGAAGCCAAGTCCGTCCGGAAAAAAATGAAAGACAAAGCCTTCGCCCGCGGCGTCCACCGCGAAGACATCGTCGAAGGCGCCGCCGATCTCGGTTTGGATCTCGAAGCCCACATCGCTTTCTGCATCGAAGCCATGAAGGCGATCGCCCGCGAACTGGGCTTGGATGGATCGGCAGCCAAGTCCGCCTAGCAAGACCTTTGCAGGGATGAGAGCACATTGTTTACCGCACCACCTCGGCCAGCTTCCCGCTGGCGATCAACTCCGCGATGCGCGCGAAATCCTGGTACATCACGCGGTCCTTCTCCATCGTCGCGCACACCGCCCGGATCGCCGCGTGCGCCTGCTGCAACGGCTTGGAAGTCTTCAGCGGCGCGAGGAAGTCAATCGCCTGTGCCGCCGCCATGGCCTCGATGGCCAGCGTATTGCGCGTGTTCTCCACCACCTTCTTCAACTTGTTCGCCGCGGTCATGCCCATCGAGACGAAGTCTTCTTTATTTCCCGAGGTCGTAATCGAATCGACCGACGCGGGATGCGCCAGCACTTTGTTCTCACTGACCAGCGCGGCGGCGGTCACTTGCGGCATCATGAAGCCCGAGTTCATTCCCGCACCCGGCGCGAGAAATGGCGGCAGCCCCTCGCTGAGCGCGGGATTCACCATACGTTCGAGCCGCCGCTCGCTGATGCCGGCCAGCGCGCTCAAAGCAATCGCGAGAAAATCGAGCGCGAACGCGAGCGGCTCGCCGTGAAAGTTTCCGCCGGAGAGCACGTCGCCCTCGCCGTCCATTGCCTTCGGATTCTTCACGAACACCAGCGGGTTATCGACGGCCGAGTTCGTCTCGGTCTCAAACACCGCGCGGCAATGGGCGAGCGTGTCGCGCACCGCGCCATGCACCTGCGGGATACAGCGCAACGAATAGGCATCCTGCACGCGGCCGCAGTCGCGATGCGAATCGCGGATCTCGCTCGGTTCGAGCAGACGGCGCAGGTTCGCCGCGGTCTTGATTTGTCCGGCATGAGGGCGGGCCTTTTGAATGCGCTCGTCGAAGGCAACGACGGTTCCCTTGAGCGCATCGCACGCCATCGCGCTGATGACGTCGGCGGTATCGACCAGGGTCTCGGCGGCGAGCAGCGCCAGAGTGCCGATGGCGAGCATGGCTTGTGTGCCATTGATGAGCGACACCGCTTCTTTCGCTTCAAGCACCAACGGCTTGATTTGCGTGCGCTTTAACGCTTCAGCACTTGCCATGCGCGCGCCTTTTTCGTCAAAGCATTCGCCTTCACCGATCAATGCCAGCGCCAGGTGCGCCAGCGGCGCAAGATCGCCGCTCGCTCCCACGCTTCCCTGCGATGGAACCATCGGAGTCACACCGCGATTGAGCATCTCGCAGATAGTGTCGATGGTGATGGCGCGCACTCCCGAGTTGCCTTTCGATAGCGAGTTGGCGCGCAAGAGCATCATGGCACGCGTGTCGGGGATCGAAAGCGGTTCGCCTACGCCGACGGCGTGCGAGCGCACGAGGTTGACTTGCAGCTCGCGGATCTGATCGCCGACGATGTGCACATCGCTCAGCTTGCCGACGCCAGTCGTGATCGCGTAAGAAATCTTATTGTTGGCGACCAGAGCGTCGACGACGGCGCGGGCGCGGTTGACGGCCTCGCGCGCGTCGGGATCGAGGAGGACGGGGCGACGGACGTCGGGCTGCGCTACTTCGCGCACGGCTTCAAGCGTGAGATCGTTTCCGTCGATGCGCAGGGCTTTCAATAGCAGTTCCTGGTTTCTGGCTTCGAGTTTTTCACTTTCCTTGCAAGACCACTCTGAACGGGTACAACGTTGCCGTCATCACGCCCTTCTTTACGGCCGGATCGCCGTTCATAATCTGGCGGGCGACGTCTTCGGATTCGGCGCGGAAGACCGCCAGCCCCATCGCATTTTCGTCGGTATTCAGGGTGCGGCCCACGAAGATTATGACGCCTTGGGCGTTGAGGTCCTGGAGATAGGCGAAGTGTTCGGCCACCACGGCCTGTTCCGAGTCGGTCGGGCCGGTATGGAGCATGTCTCCGCGCACGAGTTGCAGTCTGTAGAGGAACTCTTGCATCGGACCTTTCTTTCCTATCTCCCCACTGCAGCCCGGAACACCTGCATGTACTTCTCCGGCAGCGGGCGCGGCTTCATCTTTGAATCGGCGACGATGTGCGTGGTCTCGCCTTCGGCCAGCAACTCGCCTGTTTCCGCCCTTCGCAGTTCGTATCCGAAGCGGATCACTTTCTCCCGAACATGTTTCAGATACGTGCGCACAATGACCTCGTCATCATAGTGTACGGGAGCCTTGTATCGGCAGCGGGCATCGACTACGGCGATGAAGCAATCGTCTTCGCGCTCCATATCTTTATAGCTGAAGCCGAACTGGCGGAGGAGTTCCACACGTCCCACTTCAAACCAGATGAAATGATTGGCGTGATAGACGACGCCCATCTGGTCGGTTTCGGCATAGCGGGCGCGGATGCGAGTTTCATTCACCGTCGCCGTCGCCCTCTGATTTATATTGACAGACATCGATGTATGACCGCTTCATCGGCCCGTCCATTTTGGTTTGCGCTTTTCGAGGAACGACGCGATCCCTTCGCGGAAATCGGCGCTCTCGCGGATGCCGGCATTTTCGCGGATAGCGGCTTCAATTTGCGAATCGAGTTCCGCACGTGCGTGATCGGTCAGCAGGCGCTTGGTATAGAAAAGTGAGAGCGGACTGTTCTCCCCCAACTGCGCGGCGAGTTCACGGGCACGGTCGAGCAACTTTTCCGAAGGAACGATTTCGTTGATTAGGCCCATCTTCAGGGCTTCCGCCGCGTCGAAGATGCGGCCCGTAAGCAGAAGGTCGCGGGTGATTTTTTCGCCGACCTGGCGCAGGAGAAAAGTCGCGACGATGGCGGGCACGAATCCGATCCGGACCTCGGTGTAGCCAAACTTGGCTTCCGGCACGGCAAGCGTGAAGTCGCAGAGCAGGGCGAGTCCGGTGCCGCCGGCGATGGCCGCGCCGTTGACCGCGGCAATCGTCGGTTTGGGGAATTCATAGAGCGAACGGAACAGGCCAACCATGGTTCGCGAGTCTTCGAGATTCTGCTCGGGAGTGCGGCCGATCAGGGCTTTCAGGTTGTCGAGGTCCAAGCCGGAGCAGAAAGCCTTCCCTGCCCCGGTCAGGATCAGGATGCCGGCGGAGGAGTTTCTCACTTCGTCCAGAGCGCGGATCAGATCGTCAATGAGTTCGTAGCTGACGGCGTTGCGCTTGTCGGGCCGGTTGAGGGTGATGGTGGCCAAGGCGGAGTCGAGCGTGAGTTGGAGCGTTTTGTAGTTCATGGTGAAGCCGGGGCAGCTACGAAACGATTGAAAGTATACAAGAGGCGGTTGTGGGTTGCCGGTCCAGGCAGACGCGGACAGGAGGAAGGTCCGCGCCACACATAGGTGAGACCCACTCTTTCGCAGAGGGTGCGAAAGAGTGGGAGATACGGCTAACAGGCAGTGTAGGGAACGTAGTTACTCCAAAGCTCGGTGGCACGAACTGCGACCGTTGAACCACAAACGGCCTGCTGCACGGTAGCGACAATCTGGTTATTGTAGGGCGACGGACTGGTGAGCCAGTTCGGGTTCCAACTGTTAATGGTCGCTCCAGTGTCCCGCCTCAGTTGGAAATGGAGAAAGCGTTCGTCCGTTAAGATAGCGGAGCGAACGTATGAGAAAAGAGCGCAAGCACTACACTGCTGAAGAGAAGGTGGCTCTTCTACGACGCCATCTTTTAG
>Ga0208937_1000686_pt1 | contig 21865 bp, 21 predicted proteins | sample June2015DPH_11_5_FD_184705 | JGI IMG/M metagenome (GOLD analysis project Ga0208937, IMG submission 184705) | Peatland microbial communities from SPRUCE experiment site at the Marcell Experimental Forest, Minnesota, USA - June2015DPH_11_40... | ecosystem: Environmental > Terrestrial > Soil >...
AATCCTATGATGATCTCGTCGATCATTGTTGCGCTGCCTGGAATAAGCTCGTTGATCAACCCTGGCGCATCATGTCCATTGGATTGCGGTCGTGGGCTCACGGGTTTTGATCAATGAGATTTGGTATTATACCTCTCGCTCGACCCGGCCATGCGCGGCTGGATGAACGAAGGCAAATCCTATATCGCGCCGGTCGGAATTGGCGAGGTTATGCGCGCCGGCGGCGTCGGTAGGGTCATGGCCTCGAAGCATTCCGGTTTTGCCGTGGGCGATTATGTCAGCGGCTCAGTTGGGGTTCAGGAATACGCCGCGCTCGACGGCGCGCAACTGATCAAGATTGATCCCAAAGTCGCACCCTTGCCGACGTTCCTCAACACGCTCGGCATGCCGGGCATGACCGCCTATTTCGGGTTGCTGGACGTGGGCCAACCCAAGCCGGGCGAAACCGTCGTGGTCTCGGGAGCCGCCGGTGCGGTCGGCGCCACCGTCGGCCAAATCGCGAAGATCAAGGGGTGCCGCGCGGTCGGAATCGCGGGAGGCGCCGCCAAATGCCGCTACCTCGTCGACGAACTCGGTTTCGATGCAGCGGTCGACTACAAGGCAGGAGACACGCGCAAGAGCTTGCGGACGCACTGTCCAAACGGCGTGGACGTGTATTTCGACAATGTCGGCGGCGATATCCTCGACCTCGTGCTCGCTGTCTTGAGGAGGCCCGCCCGCGTGGTGATTTGCGGGGCCATTTCGCAGTACAACAACACCACGCCGGTCAAGGGCCCGAGCAACTATCTCTCGCTCCTCGTCAACCGCGCCCGCATGGAGGGCATGGTGGTGTTCGACTACGTCGATCGGTTTCCGCAAGCGGCGCGAGACATCGCCGCCTGGATCACCGCCGGCAAGCTCAAGTCGCGCGAGGACATTGTCGAGGGTCTGGAGACATTTCCAGAGACGCTGCTGAAACTGTTCAGCGGCGAGAATTTCGGCAAGCTGATCCTCAAAGTGGAGAAGTCTCGTTGATGGCGACGACTGCCCCGTCCAGCCCGCGGCGGCGGCGATCAGCGTTCGTAATAGTCCTCGACGAGCCGGTCGAGCAGGCGCACGCCCCAGCCGGAGCTCCAGCTTTTGTTGATATCTGTCTGCGGCGAGCCGAGCGCAGTTCCGGCGATATCGAGATGCACCCATGGCGTTTTGCTAACGAAGCGCTGAAGAAATTGCGCGGCGGTGATCGAGCCGGCAAAGCGGCCGCCGGTATTCTTCATGTCGGCGATTTTTGAATCGATGATCTTGTCGTATTCGGGTCCGAGCGGCATGCGCCACACCCGCTCGTCGGTTGCCTCTCCCGCTTTGCTCAGGCGCTCGGCAAGCTTGTCGTCGTTGGAGAACACGCCGGCATATTCCTGCCCGAGCGCCACCATGATCGCGCCGGTGAGCGTCGCCAGGTCGATCATGAATTTCGGTTTAAAGCGTTTGTTGATGTAGTGCAGCACGTCGGCGAGCACGAGCCGGCCCTCGGCATCGGTATTGATGACTTCTACAGTCTGACCCGACATCGTGGTGACGATGTCGCCGGGGCGTTGCGCCTTGCCGTCGGGCATGTTCTCGACGAGGCCGATGGCGCCGACCACGTTGACCTTGGCCTTGCGCACCGCAAGCGCCTGCATGAGGCCGACGACGCACGCGGCACCCGCCATGTCGCCCTTCATGTCCTCCATGCCCTGCGCCGGTTTGATGGAGATGCCGCCGGTGTCGAAGCACACGCCCTTGCCGATGAACGCTATGGGATCGGCACCGCGCTTGCCGCCGTTCCAACGCATGACGACGAGCTTTGGTTCATGCGCCGACCCCTGCCCGACGCCGAGCAGCGCCCCCATTCCGAGCTTCTTCATGGCCGCAACGTCGAGAACCTCGACGACAAGGCCCAGCCTTCGCAAGGCCGACGCCCGACGGGCGAACTCGCCGGGATAGAGCACATTAGCCGGTTCATTGGTGAGATCGCGCGCCAACACGACGCCGTCGGCGACGCCCATCGTGCTGTCCCAGGCCTTCTCCGCCGCGGCCGGGCTGCCGCAGGCGAAGCTCACTTCCATCTTTTTGGCCCGCTCCTCGTCTTCCTTGCGCTTGGTCTTGTAGCGGTCGAACGTATACGCACGCAGGCGTCCGCCGAGCGCAAGATGGGCGACCTGATCGCCCTTGAGCGCGCCCCCGGCAAATTCGGCAAAAATTGTCGCCTGCGGCGCGGCGATCGGTATCTTGCCCATTGCCACCCCGCCAAGCCTGACGAGATCCCGCTCCTTGAGCTCGCGCTCCTTGCCGGTGCCAACAATGACCAGACGCGGCACGTTGAGGCCGGCAGGCGCAATGATGTCGAGGGCCGATGCCTTCTTGCCGGTGAAGCGGTCCGCCGCCGCCGCACGGCGATGAAGATCGCCGATCGGCAATAGGACCTTTTGGGTTGCCGGGCCAAACTTGAGTCCTTCCGAGCAGAACACAACGAGAACGCCCCGCAAGCGGTTGAATGAGGTAAAGCCGAGCTTGAGGGTCATGGTCGGTCCTTCCTGGCCGGGTCAAAGGTTTTGTGACCCGACATATGACCCGGACCGTGCCATTGTGCAAAGCGCCTTCTCATAATGGACTGCAAGGGCCGCCGATCCCTTTCGAGGTCAACAGCTTTGCCTTGGCGAGGCCATTTTGTGACAGCATGAAATTGCAAGAACTCGACTTGGGAGGCCGCGTAGCCTCAGGGTCCGGCGGTGCCCATGAGCGCCGCGCCAGGGGGATGAAAAATCCGATGGGGTCGATCGGCCGTTACATGTTTCGCACCACGATGGGTGCGTTCCTGATCACCCTTGTCAGCCTGACTGTCGTGATGTGGTTCACGCAGGCGATCCGTGAATTCGACCTGATCACGAGCCAGCGGCAAACGGTCTTCGTCTTCGTCGGCCTTACCGGCCTGTTCGTTCCCCTGCTCGTCATGATGATCGCGCCGATCTCGCTGGTGCTCGCCGCCGCGCATGTCCTCAACAAGCTCAGTTCGGATTCCGAGATCATCGTCATGAACGCCGCCGGCGTCTCGCCGTGGCGGTTATTAACTCCCTTCCTCGTCGCGGCCTTTGTCGTTTCGCTCCTGGTCGCCGCCATGGCCGCCTACGTGTCGCCGAGCGCGCTCCGCGAGATGCGCGACTGGGGCACACAGGTGCGCGCCGATATTCTCTCCAATATCGTGCAACCGGGCCGCTTCGCCACGGTGGGCGGCAATCTCACCTTCCACATCGCTGACCGGCGGCCGAACGGACTCCTGGTGGGGATTTTTCTTGACGATCGGCGCGATCCAAATGAACACGCCACCTATCTCGCCGAGCAGGGCGAGATTGTGAAGAACGAGACGGGGTCGTTCCTGGTGCTCGAAGGCGGCAACGTGCAGCGGCTTGAAGCCGGCCAGCGCGATCCGCGCATCGTGACATTCGAGCGTTACGCGTTCGACATGTCGAAATTCACCGCCGGCCCGCAAAACGTCGTCTACAATGCTCGCGAGAAAAATATTTGGGATTTGATCTGGCCGCAGCCCGGCGACGTGCTCTCCGCGGCGCAGTCGGCCCAGTATCGATCGGAACTGCATGACCGGCTTGCGGCGCCGCTTTATCCGCTGGCATTCGCCATCCTTGCCTACGCCTTCCTTGGTCCGCCGCAAACGACACGGCAGAGCCGTACGCTGGCGCTGTTGGGCCTGGGCGTCGCAGTGTCGTTGCTGCGCATTGTCGGCTTTCTCAGCGTCATCGTCGGCGTTAACGTGCCTAGCATGCTCGCCGTGCAATATATCGCTCTCATCAGTTCGGCGATCGCCGGATTGTGGCTGATTTCCCGCGGGCAGGCCCTCGAGCCTGCCGCTGCGGTGTCCAAAATCGCAACTGCCGTCGGCGACCGTGTCGCGCGAGCGACAGCCAGTTGAGGAGCGGACCGATGCTCATGGGTACGCTTTCACGTTACTTCGGATTGCGCTTTCTCAAATCCGTCATCGCCACGTTCGTCGGCGTTGTGGCACTGGCGGCGATGATCGACTATATCGAACTCATGCGCCGCAACGCCGACTGGCCCAAGGCCACGGCGTGGCTGCTCGCCGAGATTTCCCTATTCCGCGTTCCCCAGCTCGCCGAACGCATCATGCCGTTCGCCGTGCTGGTGGGCGCGATGTCATGCTATCTGGCGCTGTCGCGCCGCCTCGAACTGGTCGTTGCGCGCGCCGCCGGTATGTCCGCCTGGCAATTCGTGGCGCCGGCGATGATCGCGGCGTTCCTGTTCGGCACGGTCGCCACGACCATTTACAACCCGGTCGCCGCGATTTTGCACGAGCGGTCGAAGCGCCTCGAAGCCGAGATGCAGGGCGAGACGCCGACCTCGGCACTGCAAGAGAACACCGCCGGGTTCTGGGTTCGGCAGAGGAGCGCCGATGGCGCGGCCATCATCAATGCCAAGTCGAGCCGCAATCAGGGCTCGGAGCTCGGCGGCGTTAGCGTCTACACCTTCGATAGCTCCGGTCATTTCCAGGAGCGGATAGAGGCGAAAAGTGCGGCGCTGGAGCGAGGCTACTGGCGGCTGGATGACGTGCGGGTCTATGCGAGCGGCACACCACCGGCCAACCAAGATACCTATCGGCTCGGCACCAACTTGACGCTCGAGCAAGTGCGAGAGAGCTTTGCCACGCCCGAAACAGTACCGTTCTGGCAGCTGCCCTCATACATCGAGCTGGCCGATCGGGCCGGCCTCGTCGCCGCGGGTTACCGGCTGCAATACCAACTGCTGTTGTCGCGGCCGTTCCTGCTCACGAGCATGGTCCTGCTGGCGGCTTCGGTAAGCCTGCGGTTCTTTCGGTTCGGTGGTGTGCAGAAGATGGTCCTGACCGGAATCACCGCGGGCCTTTTGTTGTTCGTCTTGTCGAAATTTACCGAGGATATGGGCAAATCGGAGCTCATGCCGCCGGTTATGGCGGCGTGGATTCCGGTGCTGGTCGGCGGGCTGACCGGATTTGTTGCGCTGTTGTACCAGGAGGACGGCTAGTCACGCGCATCGGCGTTCTAAATTCCGTATTGAGATGGTAATGGTGCGCTTGACGAGGACTGGGATAACCAAACGAGGGGCGGCGACGCCTTGGTCGAGGGAGAACAAGAGTTTGATATCGCGATTCCCGCTGCGTACCCGCCGGCAGGCTTTTGTGACGACGATGCTCGCCGCAGCGATCATGCTCGCCCTTCCTTCGGGGGCCCGCTCGCAACAGGTCGTGGCGTTCGTCAATGGCCAGCCCATTACGACACTCGATGTCGAACATCGGAGCAAATTCATCCAGCTCAGCAGCAAAAAGGTGCCGACGCGCAAGGAAGTGCTCGATAGCCTTATCGACGAAATCCTGGAAGTGGCGGAAGCCAAGCGTTACAGCGTCGAGGTTCCCGATTCGGAAGTGGAAAAGTCTTATGCCGCCGTCGCGACCCGAATGGGCGTCGACGCGGCGAGGTTGAACCAAATTCTTACGAGCAGCGGTACGAGCGCCGACACGCTCAAGCGCCGTTTGCGGGCGCAGGTTGCCTGGACCAATCTGGTGCGCGGACGCTTCAGAGCGAGCCTGGAAATCAGGGACAAGGATGTCGAAGCGCAACTCGAGCTGCACAAGCCCGCGGAAAAGGACGACGTGGGCTACGAATACATCATGCGCCCCGTCGTTCTCATTGTACCGCGCGGTTCGCCCGAGGCCGCTTACGAGGCCCGCAAACATGACGCCGACGCCCTGCGCGCGCGCTTTCAGAACTGCAACGACGGCATTCCGTTTGCTCGGGCGCTACCCGACGTCGCGGTACGTGATCAGGTTTCGAAGTATTCCGCCGAGCTGGCGCAGCAATTGCGCGACATTCTCGACAGCACCGGCGTCGGTCACCTGACTCCGCCCGAAACGACGGCGGAGGGAGTGCAGATGTTCGCGATTTGCGACAAGAAAGAGACCAAATCCAATACGCCGGGTATGAAAGAAATTCGCGATCAAATGTTCCAGGAGAAGTTCGGCGCCCAAGCCAAGCGCTACCTTGAGAGTTTGCGGCGCGCGGCCATGATCGAATACAAGACGCCTGAAGAAAAATAGCTGGCGAGAAGCGAAAATCGTGCAGCCACTGGCATTGACGCTCGGCGAGCCGGCCGGCATCGGCCCCGACCTGGCCCTCGCGGTCTGGCATCGACGCGCCGAACTCGACGTTCCGCGATTCTACGTTGTCGCGGACCCGGATTTTCTCAGCCGGCGGGCCGGTCGGCTCGGGCTCGACGTTCCGATCGCCGCGGTGACGCCGGTCGCGGCCGCCGCGGCGTTTGCTTCCGCCTTGCCGGTGGTTGCCATCGACGTCGCGGTGAGCGCCGAGCCCGGCCGCCCGGATCGATCGAGCGCGCCGGCCGCCATCGCCTCGATCCGCCGCGCGGTCGCCGACGTCATGGCAGGCGCGGCCGCAGCTATCGTCACCAACCCGATTGCAAAGAATGTGCTCTATGACTGGGGTTTTGCCGAGCCCGGCCATACCGAATTCCTGGCCACGTTGGTGCAGGAAGCGACCGGAACGTCGCTGCGGCCGATCATGATGTTGTGGTCGCCGGAGCTTGCTGTCGTACCGGTGACGATCCACCTGCCGCTGAGAGAAATATTCAAGCATCTTTCGACTGAACTTGTGGTTGCGACCGGACGCATCGTCGCGCGCGACCTTGCCGTACGCTTTCGTATTTCGCGCCCGCGGCTCGCGGTCGCGGGCCTCAACCCCCATGCCGGCGAGAACGGTGCGCTGGGCGAGGAGGATCGCGCGATCGTGGCGCCGGCCGTCGCTCGGCTTATCGCCGACGGCATCGATGCACGGGGCCCGCTGCCGGCCGATTCGCTGTTCCACGAGCGGGCACGCGCGACCTACGATGTGGCTCTGTGCATGTATCACGATCAGGCGCTGATCCCGATCAAGACGCTCGCCTTCGACCACGCCGTCAATGTCACGCTTGGCCTTCCCTTCGTGCGTACGTCGCCCGATCACGGCACCGCATTCGACATCGCCGGCACCGGTGCCGCCGACGTGACGAGCCTGGTTGCGGCGCTGCGACTGGCGGCGCGGCTGGCCAAGGCGGACAGCCAGGCGCGGCTGCCCGCGTCGTGACCGCTACGCCGGACGGCCTGCCGCCATTGCGCGACGTCATTCGCCGGCATGATCTCGTCGCCAGAAAATCGCTTGGACAGAATTTCCTTCTCGACCTTAACCTAGCCGCGCGCATCGGACGCGCGGCGGGTCCGCTTACCGGCGTGACGGTGCTGGAAGTCGGTCCTGGGCCGGGCGGCCTGACGCGCGCATTGTTGGCACTCGGCGCCGCTCGCGTGGTCGCCGTCGAACGCGATGAGCGCGCCATTGCGGCCCTGCAGGAGATCGCCGAACACTATCCCGGGCGCCTCGACATCGTCGCGGCGGACGCACTCGTGTTCGATCCGCGCTCGCGCTTGGAAGGCGGTCCCGTCCGCATCGTCGCCAATCTGCCCTACAACATCGCCACGGCGCTGCTGGTGTCCTGGGTCTGCATCGAGCCGTGGCCGCCCTGGTACGATGCCGCCGTCCTGATGTTCCAGCGCGAGGTCGCCGAGCGCATCGTTGCCGCGCCCGGCTCCAAGAGCTATGGCCGGCTGTCCGTGCTGGTGCAATGGCGCTGCGAGACGCGCATTCTTTTCGACGTCAATCCTTCGGCATTCGTACCGGCGCCGAAAGTCATGTCCTCGCTGGTGCGTGTCGTGCCGCGGGCGGCGCCGCTGTCTTGCGATCGCCGATTGCTCGAGGCCGTAACCCAAGCCGCCTTCGGGCAACGCCGCAAGATGCTGCGCCAAAGCCTGCGCTCGCTCGGCGTCGATGTCGCGTGCCTGCTCTCGACTGCCGGCCTCGCCCCGACGGCGCGTGCCGAGGAAATTACCGTCGCCGGCTTTGTATCGCTCGCGCGGGCTCTCGCCGTGCAGCGCGGTCTCGGGCATGATGTCGACGCCTGACACCGTTGGAGAGAAGGGCCGCCATGACCAAGATGTACCGTGAATCGCTCGTAGCCTACGGGCAACCACTCTGCGAGACCGTGGTGGACTGTCCTACCCCACGCGGCAGCGAAGTGCTGGTGCGCGTCGAGCGTTGCGGCGTGTGCCACTCTGACTTGCATTTGCAGGACGGCCATTTCCTACTCGGTGGCGAGAAGCGGCTCGATGTCACCGCGGGTCGCACGCTCCCGTTCACGCTCGGACACGAGATCGCCGGCGTGATCGAAGCCACGGGAGGTGAAGCCGACGGAGCGATCATTGGCCGCCAGGTCGCGGTCTATCCCTGGATCGGCTGCGGCACTTGCGCGGCGTGCCGCGCTGGCGAGGAGAATTTGTGTGCTGCGCCTCGCCATCTCGGCATCGCCGTTGATGGCGGCTTTGCCACGCATGTGCTCGTCCCGCATCCTCGCTACCTGCTCGATTATGCTCCGCTCTCCCCGAGCTTCGCCGGGCCGCTGATGTGCTCCGGATTGACCGCTTATTCAGCGCTCAAGCGGCTCACCGGTCGGCCCGAGCGCGGCCCCGTGCTGCTCGTCGGAGTTGGCGGCGTAGGCACAATGGGTCTCGCCATTGCGCGCGCGCTATTCCGTGAGCCGCCGATCGTTGCCGACATCGATGCGGAAAAGCGCCAGGCTGCACTCGCAGCCGGCGCGGCACAAGCCTACGACCCGTCCGATCCGCAAGCACGCAAGGCAATCATGACGGCAACCGGCGGCCTGCTTGCGGTCTGCGATTTCGTCGGTTCCGAAAAATCGCTGCATTTCTCGACGGGAGTGCTTGGGCGCGGCGGCAAAGTGGTGGTAACAGGACTTCTGGGCGGCGGCTTTTCGATCGCCGCCGCCATGTTCGCGCTCAAGGCGATGACGATCGAAGGCACGCTGACCGGCACGCTAGCAGAGGCCCGCGAGCTTCTCGCGCTTGCCTGCGGCGGCAGGATCGCGCCGATTCGGACCCATGAGCGCCCGCTTGCGCAAGCGCAAGCAGCGCTCGATGATTTACGCGCCGGCCACGTCGTCGGCCGCACCGTGCTGTCGGCTTAGGGCTCGAACGGCCGATAGCGACACGATGACCGACGATCTGCCGGCTGGCATCTTGTTGCCGCCTGAAATTTTGCAACCGTTTTTCCTGCAGTTCCACCGTGACGATCTACACGTAATGGCGTTCATCGAGGGGCATCCGCAATACGAGTCCGTTGAGGCTATGATCAAGCATCGCGCCGACGGCGCCTCGAACATCCGCGCTATAATCACGCTTCATGATCAATCGCAGATCGACCACATCAACAACGAGACTGGTCTGTTGCAGATGCGAGGCGCTAAGCGGAATGTCTGCGGCCGGGCAATCGCGCTGGAGACAGGCGTGAACGGCGACAAGCGCCGGGCGCGGATCGCCTTCGTCTCTCATGCCGCGGAAGCCATCGATCTCGATGTGACTGCTGTCGGTCCACCAGACCGAGCCCGCGCGGGCCTCTCGGATCCAGGCGGACATTCCGCCACCAGCAGCCTGCCAATGATGTGGCGCGGCGCTAGCTCGCTGGCAGGACCAGAAAGCCAGGTCCTGATTGATGGCCAACGCTTCGGAGTATCACCTAAGCGGCATGCCGGCGCCCTGGTCGGTTACGAAGGGTATTATACCGAGGGCCACTCGATGGGGGTTCTGCGTGCCGGCGAGGTCGACCTGAAGCTACTACGCAAACCGGATCGGCTTGAGCTTGGCGCAGACTGGGTGTTCGAAACCGCAGAGCGCACGATTACGTATCGCGTGAGCGATCGGTCACGCGAGGGAGCATTTCGCATCACCAGGCTCGACGAATCGGGAGAAACCATCACCGCGTATGCGGCTGATGAACGACTGCGGTTGATGGAGATTCGCCTTGCAGCCGACGACGATGCGACGCGCGGACTTGTCCTTTCGTTTGAGGAAACCGGATGCTTCCGATTCGACATGGAAGGCACGAAAGGGCTCGTCAGCGGCCGCGTAGGGGTCACCGAGGTGCCGAAGCAAACGCGGATCAGGCTTGAGCCACTGCAACCTGCTTGGGCAACCAAGCGCGGGGTGTCTGTTGAGTGTTCGACGAGCGCCAATCGGCTTAGGGTTGTCACGACTGTCGCTGACACCGCGGTGAGCAAATGATTCTCGGCATCACAGCTTCGCCTGCAAAGCACGCACGAAGCTGGAAAGACCGATCTGCCGCTCGCGCTTGAGCCGTTCCGCCGCCAGGACAGCTTTCACTTCGGCGAATGCTTCATCTTTGTCACGGTTGACAATGACGTAGTCGTATTCCGGCCAATGGCTCATCTCGTCCGCCGCCTTGGCCATGCGCGAGCCGATGATGTCGTGACTGTCCTGCGCGCGTCGCTTGAGCCGGCGCTCGAGTTCTTTCACCGTCGGCGGCAGGATGAAGACGCTGACCAGATCGTCGCGCGCCTTTTCGCTCAACTGCTGCGTGCCTTGCCAATCGATATCGAACAGGACGTCGCGGCCGGCTTGCAACGCCTTCTCCACCGGCCGCCGCGGCGTGCCGTAGCAATGGCCGAAAACTTCGGCCCATTCCAGAAGCTTGCCCGATTTCACCATGGCCTGGAAGCGATGCAGATCGATAAAGTGATAATCGCGGCCATCGACCTCGCCGCGGCGCTGCGGACGCGTCGTCACCGACACTGAAAGCTCGACGTGACGATCGGCCTTGAGCAGCATGCGCGACAGCGTGGTCTTGCCGGCGCCTGACGGCGAAGACAAGACCAGCATGAGGCCGCGACGCGCGATTCTTTTTTGATTCCGCCCCCCGTTCGCCATGCTCTATTCCACGTTCTGCACCTGCTCGCGGAATTGCTCCACCGCGGCCTTGAGCTCCAACCCGATATTGGTCAGTTCGACGTCATTCGCCTTGGCGCAGAGCGTGTTGGCTTCGCGGTTGAGCTCCTGCGCGAGAAAGTCGAGCCGGCGGCCGATCGGTCCGCCCTGCCCAATAAGAAGCTGGGCCTGCGCGATATGCGCGGCCAGGCGGTCGAGCTCCTCGCGCACGTCGGCTTTGGCGGCGATCAGGATCGCCTCCTGATGCAGCCGGTCAGGATCGAACCGATCGGACTGCGCCAATAGCGTCGCGACTTGCTCGGCAAGCCGCACGCGTATTGCCTCGGGCCGCCGGCCGGGGACCAATTCCGCGCGCTGCGCGAGCGCGGCAATTTCGCCAAGCCGCGCCTCCAGAACGCGGCCAAGAGCGGCGCCTTCGTGGCGGCGCATGTCCGCCAGTGCTCCGATGACCTCGGCGAAGCCGGCAGTGACCGCCGTCTCGGCAATGCGCCGCTCCTCCTCGCGCTCCTCGACATCGCCGACCTCCATCACGCCTTTGAGCGCCAGCAGGCCATCGAGCGACGGCGGCGATGCCTCGATCCGCGGTGCAAGCTGTCGCACCGTCGCCAAGACGGCCTCGAGCACCGCCGTGTTGACCCGCACGACCGGCTGAACACCGGTACGCTCGACCGTCAGGTTCGCTTGAATGGAGCCGCGTGCAAGCGTCTCCGCGGCGCGGGCGCGAACCGTCACTTCGATCGCGTCCCAGCCGGGCGGCAGGCGCAGCCGCAGATCGAGACCCTTGCCGTTGACCGATTTGACCTCCCAGGCCCAAGCATACGGGCCGCTGACGCCGTGGCCGCGAGCAAAGCCGGTCATGCTCGACAGCGCCATGGAACGCGAGCTCCGATAAAATTGGGAAGAGGTGGGGCCGAACTTAGCGGCGGCTTTCCAGGGTCACAAGGGCGATCAGGGCGCCTGTGGGCGGCAAACCGGGAAATCGTGCACGCACTGCCGCGCGCTGAATAACGCGGCGCTTATTCGTCGCCAGTCCACTGCAGGAGAATCGCTGCTTGGCTAGCGCGTGCGATGGCCGGACGAGCGCCGCGGTTGCGGCGCCGGAGCAGGCGTGGCCGGCGGCGATGAAATCAACTGCGCATCGGCAGGAGCCTGATCCTTCTGATCGGTTTCGATCAGCCGCAGGCGAGCGACGTTCTTCTGATGCTGCTCATAAGTCTCGGCGAAGGCGTGACCGCCGGTGCCGTCGGCCACAAAATAAAGTTCGCGCGTGCGCGCCGGATTGGCCGCGGCTTCGAGCGAAGCGCGGCCCGGATTGCCGATCGGTCCGGGCGGCAGCCCGTCGATCTGGTAGGTGTTGTAGGGCGTCGGCTGATCGATCTCGCTCTTCATGATCGGCCGGCCGAGCGTACCCTTGCCGCCGACCAGCCCGTAGATGATGGTGGGGTCCGATTGCAGCCTCATCTTCTGTTTCAGCCGGTTGACGAACACGGCAGCGACCCGCGTGCGCTCCTCAGGCTTGCCGGTCTCCTTCTCGACCAGCGACGCGAGGATGACCAGCTGATCCGGTGTCTTGATCGGTAGATCCGGGGAGTGGCGGTCCCAGATTTCCTTGACCACGCGCTGCTGCGCTTGTTGCATGCGCTGGATCATCTGTTCTCGCGTCACCCCGCGGGTGAAATTATAGGTATCGGGCAGGAGGTTGCCTTCGCGTGGGATTTCCTTGATGTTTCCGGTCAGTACGTCGTCGTCCAGGAGCCGCGCGACGATCTGCTCGGAGGTCAGGCCTTCCGGAATGGTGAGCTGATGCGGCACCACGCGACCCTCGACGATGGTCGCGACCACGTCGCGCAAGCTGGCATGGGCCTTGAACTGATATTCGCCGGCTTTGAGATCCTCGCGGGCCTTGAGCACCAGCACGCCACCAATGAACACCCAGGGCTGATCGATGACGCCCTCGTGCACCAGCACGTCGGCGATATCGCGGATGCCGGCGCCGCGCGGAATATTGACGATGCGGTCCTCCGGCGACGGCCCCGGAGCTTCAAACCGCTGCTTGCCGATGACAAGCGCGATACCGGCCACGATCGCCGCCAATACGAAGATGCTGATGATGGCATTGCCGATCACGACAAAAGGATGCCGCACACTCTTTGAGCGGCGGGTCGGCATCTCCACGGTATCAGGCTCGAGCGCCGTTCGCGGGCTGCGCGGCGTGATTTGCTTGGGATTTTTCGAGCCCGCCGCAGCCGCGCCAATCCCGTTCACCGGCCGGTCCGATAGCGGCGGATATGGCTCGCCCGCGGCCGGCACGGCTTTTTTGGTTTCTCGCGAGGATGAAAGCGCGGATGAAGGCTCGCTCGCCGCCCGAGCACGCGTCGTCGAGACCGCCGGCGGCGCGCCTCCGTTCCCGTTGGCGGCGCTGCGCATCTTTGCGGCACCCACAGCGGTAGACGATTGTTGCACCGCGGGCGCTCTGCCGCGTGTATTCGGATCGGGTTGGTTTGCGGCGTGCACGGGTGCCGCACGCGGACGTACCCCGGCGCGGTCGCTGCCATTGCGCGGTGGATCGGAGCTGGTCACCGCCGCATGTCCACTTTTACGCTATGCATCATCGGTGAAAGGTGAGCCCCGTCCAGCGAACCAAATAGTCGCCGATTCTCCCGCGTCCGCCCATCGGTGCGATAATGGGCTCTCGCTCTCGCAGTGAATTGCAGGCGAGTGCGGAGCAAATATGGCGAAACGGCGATGGGCTGCACTAATCCGGCACCCGGCTGAACACAACTGAGGCATTGGTGCCGCCGAATCCGAACGAGTTCGAGAGCGCGACATTGACGGAGCGCTTGCGCGGCTTGTGCGGCACGAGGTCGATGACGGTGTCGACCGAGGGGTTGTCGAGATTGATGGTGGGCGGCACCACCTGATCGCGCATTGCCAGCAAGCAGAAGATCGCCTCGACTGCGCCGGCTGCGCCCAGCAGATGGCCAATCGACGACTTCGTCGACGACATGGTGATGTGGCCGGCGGCATTGCCGACCAGCCGTTCGACGGCCTTCAGCTCGATCTCGTCGCCGAGCGGCGTCGAGGTGCCATGCGCGTTAATATAGTCGATCTCACCGGGCGAAATGCCGGCGCGGCGAAGCGCGGCTCGCATGCAGCGTAGCGCGCCGTCCCCGTCTTCCGCCGGCGCCGTGATATGGAACGCATCGCCGGAAAGGCCATAACCGATGAGCTCGGCGTAGATGCGAGCACCGCGGCGCTTGGCGTGCTCGTACTCTTCAAGCACCAACGCACCGGCGCCCTCGCCCATCACAAATCCGTCCCGATCGCGATCGTAGGGCCGCGAGGCGCGTTGCGGTGTCTCGTTGTAGCCGGTCGACAGCGCCCGGCACGCGGCAAAGCCGGCGAGCGCGATGCGGCTGACAGGCGATTCTGCGCCACCGGCCACCATCACGTCGGCATCGCCGAGCGCAATAAGTCTGCCGGCGTCGCCGATCGCATGAGCGCCGGTCGAGCAGGCGGTGACCACCGCATGATTGGGACCTTTCAGCGAATGCGCGATCGATACGTAACCCGACGCAAGATTGATGATCCGACCCGGGATGAAAAACGGCGACACCCGCCGCGGACCGCGGTCGCGCAGGAGCAGAGCAGTTTCGGCGATGCCTTCAATGCCGCCGATGCCGGAGCCGATCAGCACACCGGTCGTTATTTGTTCTTCGTAGTCCCGCGGGTGCCAGTCGGCGTCATCGAGCGCCTGTTTCGCTGCCCCCATAGCATAGAGGATGAAGTCATCGACTTTGCGCTGTTCCTTCGGTTCCATCCAGTCATCGGGATTGAAGGTGCCGTTCGAGCCGTTCCCGCGAGGAACCTGGCCGGCAATCTGGCATGGCAGATCGGAGACATCGAATTTCTCGATGCGCCCAATCCCGCTCTCCCCTGCGAGCAGCCGCTGCCACGTGTGCTCGACCCCGCAAGCCAGCGGCGTCAGCATACCAAGACCAGTGACGACGACGCGTCTCATCATCGACGCTCCCGGCGGACGCTTCGCCTGATGTTGCCTCGGTCAAGCCTGCCGCCGCAGCATCTGCCCGCCCGTAACCGCGGGCGAACATCACGCCCGGGCGCGTAATCCGTGCAGCGCAAACGACCAGTACCGCGTGTCAGCTCTTCGCGTTCTTTTCGAGGAACTTGATGGCGTCGCCCACGGTGAGAATCGTTTCGGCGGCGTCGTCGGGAATCTCGCAACCAAATTCCTCCTCGAAGGCCATGACGAGCTCGACCGTGTCGAGGCTGTCGGCGCCGAGATCATCGATGAAACTGGCGTTTTCGGTTACCTTGTCGGGCTCGACGCCGAGATGCTCCACGACGATCTTCTTCACCCGCTCGCCAATATCACTCATCGTTTCCAACCTCTTCTTTGCAGCGCGACCCGCTCAATGTCTTGGCCCCGTGACGGGCAATAGCCGCGGGTCGACAGCGAACAGAGGCGGACGCCTATTCCCGCTCTCCGGCTTTCCGGCTCCCCCAGCTCAGTCACGGTCCGGTTACCACACTTCCATAGCGTTGACCAGCGCGGCCGCTCGCCACCGCTGCAACCTCTATCACCTTCAAATCATGGCCATTCCGCCGTTCACGTGCAACGTCTGCCCGGTCACATAGCCGGCCTCGTTGGTGGCGAGAAACGCGACTGCGGCGGCCACCTCCTCGGCCGTACCGGCGCGGTTTGCCGGAATCTTCGCAACGATCGCTTCGCGTTGTTTGTCGGTGAGCTTGTCGGTCATTGGCGTGACAATGAATCCGGGCGCAACGCAATTGGCGGTGACGCCGCGTTTGGCATATTCCTGCGCGATCGATTTGATCATGCCGGTAATGCCGGCTTTGGCAGCAACATAATTGGCTTGCCCGGGATTTCCAGTCGTCCCCACCACCGAGGTGATCGCGATGACACGTCCGAAGCGGCGGCGCATCATGCCGCGCACCGCGGCACGGGCGAGCCGGAACGTAGCCGAGAGATTGATGGCAATGACCTGGTCCCAGTCGTCGTCGCGCAGCTGCACGAACAAATTGTCCTTTGTTACTCCGGCATTGGCGACGAGCACGTCGAGCTGACCCATCGCCTGCTCGGCCTGCGGAACCAAAGCGTCGGTCTCGGCGCCGTCGGCGAGATTGCAGGGCAGCACGTGAACGCGATCGCCGAGATCGGCGGCAAGCTGGTCGAGGGCGTCGCGACGGGTACCGGAGATGGCGACCGTGGCGCCCTGCCTATGCAGAACGCGGGCGATGGTGCCGCCGATCGCGCCGGAGGCTCCTGTGATCAATGCGGTCTTTCCGGTAAGTTCAAACATGACCATCCTCGCGAACGCGCAAGCTCAACCCTGCGCAGCCTTGAACCGGGCGATGTCGTCGGGCGTGCCGGTCGACGACGCATTGGCCGTCTCGGCGATTCGCTTGATCAACCCGGTGAGCACTTTGCCGGCACCGACCTCGTGGAAAGTGGTCACACCCGCTTGCACCATGAACAGAACCGATTCGCGCCAACGAACCGTGCCGGTTACCTGCTCGACCAAGCAGCGCACGATCACGGCGGGGTCGCTGATCGGCTGCGCCAGCACGTTGGCCACGACCGGCACGCATGGCGGCCTGACGTCGACCGCGGCAAGCGCCGCGGCCATGGCATCCGCCGCCGGCTGCATCAGCGAGCAGTGAAACGGCGCCGAGACCGGCAACATCATTGCGCGCTTCACGCCGTGCGCCTTGGCGATCTCGACGGCGCGTTCAACGGCCGATTTCTCCCCCGACAAGACGACCTGCCCGCCGCCATTATCGTTGGCCGCCGCGCAGACGCCTACCTCGGCCGCTTCAGCGGCGATCAGTTTGGCTTCACCGATTTCGACGCCGATCAACGCAGCCATGGCGCCGACGCCAACCGGCACTGCTTTCTGCATGGCACGTCCGCGAATGCGCAGAAGGCACGCCGCATCGGCAATCGTCAGCGACCGAGCAGCGGCAAGCGCCGAATATTCTCCGAGCGAGTGGCCGGCAACGAAAGCCGCATCGCGCCCCAGATCGATGCCGGCCTCCGCTTCGATCACTCGCAGCGCGGCGAGCGAGACCGCCATGAGCGCGGGCTGTGCGTTTTCGGTCAGAGTGAGCGTTTCCGCCGGCCCGTTCCAGATCGTATCGCTGAGCTTTTCGCCGAGCGCTGCGTCGATTTCCTCAAAGACCTGGCGCGCCGGGACAAAGGCTTCGGCCAACCCTCTGCCCATGCCGACCGACTGACTACCTTGGCCGGGAAAAACGAACGCAACCGCCATTGCATGCCCCTCGGTGTCCCCACGCGAGGATCGCAGCTTATTCGCGACCCGCGTTGCAACCTGCAATTAAGCGACACCAGCAAATCGATGATTCTGGTGGGGATTTCGACTGTGTTTCCCCGCGATCTTACGGCTTCAAATTCACTCCACCCTGGGAGGGGCGAAAGATACCGCGATGACGGCGCTGTCAAGGGAAAGAGGCGTCGAGCAGGAAGGAAGTGGATATCGGCGATCTCGCACATACTTGAACACTCAAGGCTAACGCGACCGAGCGCAGGGTTGACCGCCGTCTTGCCTTTCCGTGCAGGCCGCGTATAAGGCCTGTTTTTCCGCTCGACCCCGGCCGGGGGCTGAACGGACGGCCGAAACTTTATAGTGCGGTAGGACTTTAGGGTCCGGCGTCCGGTGTCCCCGCCTTCAGAGCATTCGAGCCTTTCCCGAAGGGCTCGAGGGGCTTGGCGCCGGGAGCGAGCGAGGGCAACGAAGGAAAGGGCAGCCATGCCGCTGTACGAGCACGTCTACCTTGCGCGCCAGGACGCGAGCGCGCAGCAGGTGGAGGAATTGACCGCACAATTGAAGAGCGTCGTCGAAGGATTGGGCGGATTGATCACCAAGACCGAATATTGGGGCGTCAAATCCCTGTCCTACCGGCTGCGCAAGAACCGCAAGGCGCATTTCACGCTGATGAACATCAATGCTCCGCCAGCCGCGATCAACGAGATCGAACGCCTGGAGCGCCTCAACGAAGACGTGTTGCGCTATCTCACGATCCGGGTCGAGGAGCATGAGGAAGGCCCGTCTGCCATGATGCGCCGCGCCGAACGCGACCGTGATCGCGACGACCGCCGCGGCGAGCGCCCGCGGGACCGTGACCGCGACAGGGATCGCGATCGGCGTCCCCGCGAGGGCGCTGACGAGATCGACACGGCAACGGAGGAATGACTATGGCCATGTCACCACAATCCGCTGGCGGCCGCCGGCCGTTCTTTCGCCGCCGCAAGAGCTGCCCGTTTTCGGGCGCCAACGCACCAAAGATCGACTATAAGGATGTCAAGCTGTTGCAGCGGTTCGTGTCGGAGCGCGGCAAGATCGTTCCGAGCCGTATCACGGCGGTCTCGGCAAAGAAACAGCGTGAGCTTGCCCAAGCGATCAAGCGCGCCCGCTTCCTTGGGCTCTTGCCCTACGTGATCCGCTGAATGTGATCCGGCCGACCACTCGCTGAGCCGAGCCGGCAGAAGCGGTGGCAAGGAGAAGTCGAGATGGAAGTGATCTTGCTCGAACGGGTACCCAGATTGGGGCAGATGGGCGAGGTGGTGCGCGTCAAGGACGGCTTCGCCCGCAATTTCCTGTTGCCGCGCGGCAAGGCGCTGCGCGCCACCACTGAAAACCGCACGCGTTTTGAATCCATGAAAGACGAGCTCCAGGCGCGTTCGCTGGCGCTCAAAAGCGAGGCGGGTCAAGTCGCCGACAAACTCGACGGCAAGAGCTTCACGGTGCTGCGGCAGGCTTCGGAAGCAGGTCAGCTGTTTGGATCGGTTTCGCCTCGCGACCTCGTCGGCATTATTGCAAACGCCGGCTATAACGTGAGCCGTAATCAGGTCGCGCTCAACGCGCCGATCAAAACCATCGGCCGGCACAGCGTCCCGTTATCGCTGCATCCAGAGATCGAGACATCGATCACGGTGATTGTCGCTCGCAACAATGAGGAAGCCGCACGTATCGAACGCGGCGAGGAAGTGACGCGGCTACGCGAAGAGCCGACACCCGAGGAAGCCGCAGTGATTGCAGCGGAAGCATTCTTCGAGCCGGAGGCCGCCGAATCGCTGCACACTCGCGAAGGTGCCGAACCGGCCGAGAGTCCGCCGCCCGCCGACAAGACCTGATCTCGACGTCTGCTCTTCTTCAGTCTGGAATATTGTCGCGCGGCACCGTTTCGCCGCCGCCCGATGCGGCATCCGCCGGCGGAGCCGCGGCCGCTGGACCCGGGCTTGTTTCCTGGCGCGGTGGCTCGGTCGGGGCGGCCGGCTCAGCGACGACCGCCGCAGGCTCATGGGCAACCGCAGCCGGCTCTTGGGACGGTGGAGCGTTAGGCTCCTCGCGATGGTTTCGCGCGGCCGTTGCCGGGCGCCGTTGGTGTAGCTTAGCGGTCGCCGGTGTCCCCTCTTCGGGCTGTCCAGGCTGCCGGACCTGGCGTTTTGCCGGCTTGGGCTCCTCGGCGGGTGCCGTGGCATGGACCCCCGATGGCTTTTGCCCGCGTTGAGCCGCGCCGCTCTCGCCACCGCGCGCCGCACTCAGCACGTAGGCGGCCAGCGCAGCCGCTTGCTCGCGGCTTGTCGTGTAATGCTCCTGCAGGAAATCCGTAAGCGTTGAGCTATTTTTGCCGCTTGCCAGCGCGCGGGTAGCCTTGTGGCATTCGGAACAGGCGGACGCAAAGATCTGCGCCGGGGTCTTGCCCTGGTCGATATTGGTCTGAGCGTGGGCCCAGACTGGAGCTAGTCCTGCCAGTAGGCCGATCGTAGCCGCAAGACGCCGGGTCACCCTGAACTCCTCAAATCGCTTCGGCAGGCCAGCCATCCTTACCCCAAAACCGGCCAAATGCGAGCCGGGCGTGGCGGTCGCCGCGGAACAAGACCGTCGTCGCCTGCATTGCTGGTCAACGAGGATTTTGTTTTAATGACGGCAAGCAGAAACCCTGCTCGCCCAAAAGGTCCATGAGCCGACCGGGTAGCGGGTGTAACGTGGAAGCCGTCGATCGTCGCATCTGCTGCGGCGTAGGAGCGCGTGGAGGAGGCCTTGGATCGGTTGCCATCGATATTCTTAAGCCGGTTCATCCGTCATGGGTCCTTTACGGTTACCACGGCGGCGGGCAACACCTACACCTTCGGCGATGGCAGCGGCCCCCCCGTCGCCGTGCGCTTCACCAACGCAAAGGCGCAGCGGGCGGTCTTGCTCAATCCCGAGCTTCGGCTCGGCGAAGCCTATATGGACGGCACATTCGTTCTCGAGCAAGGCTCGATCGGGGACGCGCTCGCAATCCTGATGCGGCAAGAACGCATCGCCCCGCCGGCCTGGGCCCTGCCGTGGCGGTTCGTCCGCTATCTGTTCCGTCGCCTGCAGCAGTTCAATCCGCGGTCCCGGGCACGGCGCAATGTCGCGCACCACTACGACCTCGACGGCAGGCTCTATGCGCTCTTCCTCGACGCCGACCAGCAGTATAGCTGCGCCTACTTCGAGGAGCCCCCCGACCAGTCGCTCGACGATGCGCAGCTCGCCAAGAAGCGCCACCTCGCCGCCAAGCTGCGGGTCGAACCCGGCGCCACCGTGCTCGATATCGGCTGCGGCTGGGGCGGCCTCGCCCTTTACCTTGCCGAGGTCGCCGGCGCACGCGTCACCGGCATCACGCTCTCGCAGGAACAGTACGCCCGCGCCCAGCAGCGAGCGCTCGAGCGCGGCCGCACCGGGGACGCGACTTTCCGCCTCGAGGACTACCGCGATGTCACCGGCCGGTTCGATCGCATCGTCTCGGTCGGCATGTTCGAGCATGTCGGAGTCGGTTTTTACGATATCTTCTTCCGCAAGGGCGCGCAGCTCCTTGCTGACGATGGCGTTTTTCTCCTGCACACGATCGGGCGCAGCGGCCCGCCAAGCGCCACCAATCCCTGGATCGCCAAATATATTTTTCCGGGAGGCTATATCCCCGCGCTCTCGGAAGTCCTGCCGGCCGTCCAACGCGCCGGGCTTATGGTCACCGACGTCGAAATCCTGCAACTCCACTATGCCGAGACGCTGAAGGCCTGGCGCGAGCGTTTCCTCGCCCACCGTGAAGACGTCGAGCGGCTCTACGATGGGCGCTTCGTGCGCATGTGGGAATTCTACCTGGCATCCTCCGAGATGGCGTTCCGCGAGAGCGATCTGGTGGTGTTTCAAATCCAGATGGCCAAGCGCAAAGGCGTGGTGCCGGCGACGCGCGATTACATCGGGCGCGAGGAAGCGCGGTTACGCGAAGTCGAAACCAGCTACACCGCGCCGCTGCGCCTGGCCGGAGAATAGCGCGGGCACCATCCGGCCGTCGGATAGCGGACGTCAAGGGCCAGTGGCCCCTATCAACGGTGTCGTCTCGACACGCGGTGGTTAGCGGGGAAAGCCGCAAAGAGTATTTCCCATGGTGCCCTGGCTGGACTATCGACGACGTGCTCGCGGTAAGCGTACAGCGGCCGGGAATTGCGAGTAGTGGCGCTGTCGCCGAGTGATCCGCGACGTTGAGTTACCCTCAACCGGCTAATTCCATAGTGGCCAACCCAAAATTGGCCACACGCGAACCCCTTGATCGGGACCATGGCACAAATCGATTCGATCGCACGCAAACAGGCTCCGGCGGAACTTCCGGTCCGCGCGCTGCCCCACAACATCGAGGCCGAGCAGGCTCTGCTCGGCGCGATCCTCGTTAATAACGAGGCTTTTTATCGCGTTTCCGATTTCCTCGAAGCCAAGCACTTCTTCGAAGAGATTAATCAGCGAATCTTCGAATTGGCCGGCAGTCTAATCCGGGCCGGAAAACTGGCAACGCCAGTAACGCTCAAGACCTTCCTTCCGGCGGACCAAGACATCGCCGGGCTCTCCGTCAATCAATATCTGGCGCGACTCGCCGCCGAAGCGACCACCATCATCA
>Ga0208937_1000688_pt1 | contig 21773 bp, 16 predicted proteins | sample June2015DPH_11_5_FD_184705 | JGI IMG/M metagenome (GOLD analysis project Ga0208937, IMG submission 184705) | Peatland microbial communities from SPRUCE experiment site at the Marcell Experimental Forest, Minnesota, USA - June2015DPH_11_40... | ecosystem: Environmental > Terrestrial > Soil >...
TCAGGCGGAGAAGGGTCTTGGTCTATACTACACCGACTCTTGCCTGACCACCCCTTGAAACTGTGCGACTTGCACAACGATCAAACCTCAAAAAAATCAGTTCCGCATCCCGGTAGAGAAATTTCGGTTGGGGGCGAATTAAGGGGGTTCTGCGAATCGGCACCCGCCTCGGAACCAATGAAGAAGTTGCGTTGGGGTGGTTCACGAATCTCCTTGCCGTCTTTCACAATTCTAGGAGTTACAGGACAGTGACTGATGGTGACGGTAGATTCGTCTTTACTTATGTGCCACCCGGTGTGCGTGGCATTTCCCACAATGGCATCCGAGAAATATTTGTCGTCAAGCCCGGGGAAACCAACCACATCATCGTCGGCGGAAGCGGGCGCGCGGTCATCGGTAAACTGTCGGTTCCTTTCGAGGTGTCGCCTGAAGGCACGACTGATACCAGCAGGCCGTTTGCTGGAATCATGCTTGAAGCTCCCGCCCCCGATTACCGCGCGATTAAAGGGCAAATCGCGCCCGACGGGACATTTCGCGTGGACGATGTGCCCGCCGGAATCTGGGGGTTTGAGTTGAGGGTTGCCAGAGACAAAGTCGGCGGCGGTGCCGAACTTGTTTGCGCGGCTGGAAGGACGATTGTAATTCCTGAAATGCCCGGTAGCCGCAGCGACGAACCGTTTGACATGGGAACGGTGCAACCGGAAATGATTCATGTGCCGCAAATTGGCGAAACGGTGACACCATTTGAAGTGAAGACCACGGACGGTGAAACCTTCAAACTGGCCGATCAGCGCGGGAAGTATGTGCTGCTGGAATTCGAGTCTGCTTTCAGTGCAAATCAGGAAAGCAAGTTTGTCGGAGAAACACGGGCTGCGTTCGGAACAAACCAACTTGCCGTGTTGACCTTGAAGGTGCAGCCAGCGGGTGGTTATACCATAGTAGGAGGTGTCCCCGACGTGGAATTTCCATGGCCGCAGACGCATTTGCGAGATATGCCGTGGTATCTGCAAACCCCATTGCGCATCAGCTTGGGTCTGCCGGCTGATTCCATTAAACGGGATTCTGATTTCCAGGGTTGCACGCTTCTCGGTCCAGACGGAAAAATTGTCGCCAAAGGCTTGCACGGAGACGCCATCAAAGCCGCTGTCACAAAAGCTTTGGGAAAAGGTAATACTGGTATCTAATGCGTGGAATCATGTGATAAAAACGCTGTCTATGGTGAGGATAGACCGCACGGCCACTTTCACAAATTGAACCAGAGCATCTTTCACGCTGCCCGCTGCTCGTAATCCTCCAGCGATGGAATTTTCATCAAGGCGCGTTTTGCATAAGCCCGATGCACCGCCTTGCTGTTGTGCCCTAAAGCCTCTTGTGCAAATCGTTCCGGGTAGCCAACAGTCTTTGCCCGTTCTGCCCATGCGTAGCGGTAGCTGTGCAACGACACGCCAGAAATGCCAAGCTGCCGGCAACGTGATCTAAATTCGGTCGCCCGGTCATTCGCCCGCACCCGTGACAGATACGGAAACAGCACCCCTTCTGCAGGCAGGTCTTTGAACAGGTTCAACGCCTCGGTGCCCAAGTGAACGATCACCGGCACGCCCGTTTTTTTGCGGACGAAGCTGACGGTGTTATTCTGCCAGTCAACATCTTGGCCCTTCATGTTCGCAATGTCGCCTTGGCTTCCGCCCAAGTGCCAGCATAACTGATAAAGCGCCTTGCGTTCCGGGTTCACTTCGGCTGCGATGATTCGTTCGTGTTCCCCCAGCGTAATCGCCCGTTTGTCTTTGAATTTCACTTGAGGCCACTGCCGTTTGGGAATTAACGGCCACGGCAGCCAGTTCATGTCCACGCAAAAGTTGTGCAAGCGTCGGAGAAAAACATTCGTGGACACCTTGCCCGTTTGCATCACTTTCAAAAGCAGTTCGCCGGGCGTCTCAATGATGATCCTCGGCATCAAGGGCGCGAATGCCTTGTCTCTGGCCGCTGTTTTCCAGCGGTGCTGGTTTGCTCCCTGCTTGGTGCTGGTGAGGCTTTCAATTGCCTGCTGCCAGGTGCGCGTGGCAATCCCGTTGTCTGTTCCTGCCAGATACGCCTTGGCGATTTGCAGATTGAGCACCGGCTGGCGTTCGGACTGGTTCTTGGCCTCGACAATTTGTTGCGCGGCCTCGCCGCTGGTCGTGCGCAGGCTGGTGCGTTTGCCGGTGGTGGTGTCCACGCAATAGAACCTGTCGCCCCGGATGCCCCGGCGGGTTAAGCGGTAACGTGTTTTCATAGTTTCTTTCACGCAACCGCGAGGATAAATGAAGCCGGTTCCGAAGAGTTAGCGAGTAGTGGGCGAGTTATCGCCGGTTACGCTGAGTTCTTACGGAGTAGTAAATATGGTGTCCGTTTTGGTATCCGTTGCGGACCCTGCGTCTCCAATATCCTTGCTGCAAAGTCAGTTAAGACTGGAGGCGGAGGTCGGAATCGGACGGCTAATGCCCGTTTTTCGACCAAAAACTACAATCTTCGCCGAACAATTTCAATATAATCTTTCACTATTCGGCTTAACTTGTTTTAACCCTCTTACTGAAGATTTTACTGAAGGTTTTTGACGGTCTTTTGGGCCGGCCTTTTGCCACCTTTGGTCAAAAGATTCGGCAATACAGACTAAAATTGCGGAAAACGAGAAAGCAATTGGCGGCGGAATTAGGCATCAGCATCAAAACGCTGTGGGCTAGGGAAACAGACCGTTGGCTACCGACAACCGTATTTCCAAAAATCGGATGAATGTCCCAGCGGCTGACATCGGCGGCCTCACCCTTATTTCGCTACCAATTCCTGCAAACATTTCAGTAGTTCCGTCAATTTCTCCAACAGAATCTCGTTTTTACCGAGCAATTGCTCGATGCGCAGAAGCTGGTTGTATGTCCGCGACTGCTGATAATAACGATTAACATACCTGCTTTAATTGCCGAGTCATTATTGGTTTGTCTTGACCACAGGCGCTTGGCCACATACCATAAGTCATCCGCGTTGTTTTTATGAAGACTCAAACCAAATCACCCTTGAACAACTTCCGCATCTTTTTAGCCGCCAGCCTTTGCCGCCGGTCACGTCGAACCATCGGCGGACTGGCGGTCTTGCTCGCTGGTTTGCACTTGAGCGGATCCGTCCAGGCGGCGGACATCGTCTGGACCAACACCGCCGGCGGCAACTGGTCCAGCACCAACAACTGGAGTCCAAACCAGGTTCCCAGCACAAACGACACAGCCGTGATCACCGTCGCGGGCACTTACAGCGTCACCCTGAATGTCAGCCCGACAGTGGCTGGTCTGGATTTGGGCGCAAGCACCGGCGGCACCACACAAAGCCTGGTCTGGGCAGGGTTTACCCTGACGGTCAATGGACCGATTCAGGTAAGTTCCAATGGCCAATTCAACCTCTCCAGCGGCACGCTCAGCGGAACCAATGTGTTGATGGGGATGCTGACCTGGAGCGGTGGCAGCATCTCCGGCGTATTGACTCTTGCCACCAACAGCATCTTGGACATTGTGAACGGGGGCGGCAACAGTATGAACGGCCTTGTCTTGACCAACTATGGGACGGTCAACTGGACCAATAGCACCATCTACAGCCGGACTCCCGGCAACGCGCTCATTTACAATTACGGTTTGTGGAACGCGCAAAGCGACAACACCTTTCAGGGGGGCACCGGCGGGGGCTCGACACTCTTTGACAACTTCGGGACGTTCCTCAAGTCGGGCAACACGGGCACCACCATTCTCGATAGCGGTGTCGTGTTCAACAACACCGGCACGGTCACTGTTGAGAGCGGCACGCTGGACGTTAACGGTGGGGGCACGAGCAGCGGCGGCAACTTGACCACCAGCGGCACCGGGATTCTCAACTTTTCCAGCTACAACTTTACCAACACCAATACGTTCACCGGCATCGGCAGTTTCGTGGCGGCTGGCGCGACTTTTGGGGGCACGATTGTCGGCACGCTCAGTTGGGATGGCGGAAGTGTGAGCGGCGTCCTGACTCTTGCCACCAACAGCGTCTTGGACATTGTGAACGGGGGCGGCAACAGTATGAACGGCCTTGTCTTGACCAACTATGGGACGGTCAACTGGACCAATAGCACCATCTACAGCCGGCCTCCCGGCAACGCGCTCATTTATAATTACGGTTTGTGGAACGCGCAAAGCGACAACACCTTTCAGGGGGGCACCGGCGGGGGCTCGACACTCTTTGACAACTTCGGGACGTTCCTCAAATCGGGCAACATAGGCACCACCATTCTCGATAGCGGTGTCGTTTTCAACAATACCGGCACGGTCAACGTGCAGACAGGCACGCTGAATATTGGCGGGGGGACGAGCAGCGGCGGCGACTTTGCAACCGCCAGCGGGGCGTTCCTGAATTTCATCACAACGGCCTATGATTTTACCAACACCAATACGTTCACCGGCATCGGCAGTTTCGTGGCGGCTGGCGCGACTTTTGGGGGCACGATTGTCGGCACGCTCAGTTGGGATGGCGGAAGTGTGAGCGGCGTCCTGACTCTTGCCACCAACAGCGTCTTGGACATTGTGAACGGGGGCGGCAACAGTATGAACGGCCTTGTCTTGACCAACTATGGGACGGTCAACTGGACCAATAGCACCATCTACAGCCGGCCTCCCGGCAACGCGCTCATTTATAATTACGGTTTGTGGAACGCGCAAAGCGACAACACCTTTCAGGGGGGCACCGGCGGAGGCTCGACACTCTTTGACAACTTCGGGACGTTCCTCAAATCGGGCAACACAGGCACCACCACTCTCGATAGCGGTGTCGTTTTCAACAATACCGGCACGGTCAGCGGGGACAGCGGGACACTGGCCATTGAAGGCGGGGGCATCAATAGCGGCAGCGGCACTTTTACGACGACCAACGGCGGGTTGCTGGTTCTGGATGGCATTACCTTTGCCAACAGCGCCACGATCAGTAGCAGCACCGTTGTGTATCTTGGGGGCAATACGTCGGTTAACGGCGTTTTGACAGCTCCCGAACTGCAACTGGTCAGCGGCACGCTCAGCGGAACCAATGTGTTGGCGGGGATGCTGACCTGGAGCGGTGGCAGCATCTCCGGCGTGTTGACTCTTGCCACCAACAGCGTCTTGGACATTGTGAACGGGGGCGGCAACAGTATGAACGGCCTTGTCTTGACCAACTATGGGACGGTCAACTGGACCAATAGCACCATCTACAGCCGGACTCCCGGCAACGCGCTCATTTACAATTACGGTTTGTGGAACGCGCAAAGCGACAACACCTTTCAGGGGGGCACCGGCGGGGGCTCGACACTCTTTGACAATTTCGGGACATTCCTCAAGTCGGGCAACACAGGCACCACCGTGCTGGATGGCAATGTCGTGTTCAACAACACAGGAACCGTTAACGTGGAGAGCGGGACCCTGGGGCTGGATGGCGGGGGCACCTGCAGCGGGGGCGACTTTACTACGGCCAGCGCGGGCAACATCAATATCTATGGCTACACCTTTACCAACCGTGCGACGTTTACTGGCCCCGGCACTTATGTGGCGGGGGGCCAGGCGACTTTTTGGGCTACCATTGCCGGGACGCTGAACTGGGATGGTGGAAGTGTGAGCGGCGTCCTGACTGTTGCCACCAACAGCGTGTTGAACATTGTGGCCGGGGGCGGGGATGGCTTCAACGGCTTGGTTTTAACCAATTACGGGACGGTCAACTGGACCAATGCCCAGCTCTATGGCATCAGCGGCAACAACGCGCAGATTTACAACTACGGTTTGTGGAACGCGCAAAGTGGCAACACGTTTACGGGCGGCAACAATGGGGGCACGACGCTCTTTGACAATTTCGGGACATTCCTCAAGTCGGGCGACACCGGCGCCGCCTCGCTTGACAACCACGTTGTGTTCAACAACACCGGCACAGTCAATGTCCAGAGCGGCACCCTGAACATTGGCCAGGGCACGAGCAGCGGCGGCAACTTTACCACCGCCAGCGGCCAGACCGTCAATGTTTCCAGCTTCACCTTTACCAACACCAATACGTTCATCGGCAGCGGCAGTTTCGTGGCGGGCGGCGCGACCTTTGCGGGCACGATTGTAGGGACGTTGAACTGGGATGGCGGGAGTTTGAATGGCGTGCTGACGGTAGCCAGCAACAGCTTCTTTAACATTGGGCTTGGGGGCGCCAATGGCGCATTTTACGGTCTGACTTTAACCAATTATGGGACGGTCACTTGGACGAACACCCCGCTCTATGGCGACAACGACCAGAACGCGCAGATTTACAACTACGGTTTGTGGAACGCGCAGAGTGACAACACGTTTACGGGCGGCAACAATGGCGGCACGAGCCTGTTTGACAACTTCGGAACGTTCCTCAAGTCGGGCAACACGGGCACCACCATTCTTGATAGCGGTGTCGTTTTCAACAACACCGGCACAGTGCAGGCCAGCAGTGGCACGGTGAGTTTCGGCAGCACCTTCATCCAGAACACCGGCCAGACGGTGCTGAATGGCGGCAACTTTGCCTTCTCGCAAGCCGCACAACTTCTCGGTGGCACACTTACCGGTGCCGGCACGATCACCGGCAGCGTTTCCAACAACGCCGTCATCGGCACCGGCGCGTCACCCGGTTTGCTTGCCATCAGCGGCAACTACACCGAAGGCCCCAATGCGCATCTGGCAATCAAGCTGGGCGGCACCTCGGCGGGCACCAACTACGATCAATTGTCCATCAGCGGCAGCGCCGCGCTGGCCGGCACGCTGGACATTTCCTATTGGAATGGCTTCACCCCCTCGGCCGGCAACGTCTTCACCGTGCTCGCTGCCAGCGCAGTCACCGGCGGATTTTCAGCCATCACGGCCCCAACCAACAGAATTGCCGTCCTCTATACCGCTACGAACGTCCTGGTCGAACCCGGCAACGCCCCCCCTATCGCGGAACTCACGGTGCCCTCGCAGCCGCTCGCCGGTCACACCTTCGTGATCGTTGGCTCTGGAACGGATCCGGATGGCACCGTTACCAACTTGACCGTGCTGTTCGGCACCAACGTCCTCGCGTCGGCGCCGGGAAGCGTGGCTCAAGCCAGCTTCAGCTCCGACTTCCCCGGCAACCTGACCTTCACCGCTGTGGCCACCGATAACGATGGTGCCCAAGGCGCGACGAACGCCACCGTGACCATCACCACGCTGCCGCTGCGAACACTCGATGCCATCGGCTTCCAGAGTAACGGCGCCTTCAAACTGCTCATGTTGGGCGATGTGGGCACCAATTATCAGGTGCTGGTCAGCACCAACCTGGCGGTGACGAACTGGACCGTACTTGGAACGATGCAAAACACCAATGGCATCTGGCGTTATTTTGACACCACCGCCACGAACTTCGCCCAGCGCTTCTACCGGGCGAAGCAACTGCCGTAAGTTTGCTGCCACCATCGCTAAAACAAAACCCCGGAAGCCAGTTGCCTGACTTCCGGGTTTGAATATTTGGTAGGGACGCCGTACGGCATCCGCATTGCCGTGAGCAGCGGCACTATCTGGTAGTCTTCCACCTCGATGGCCCCGTGCCTCGGCCACCGCCCATGATAACACAGAGATCCTGGCCGCTGTTGGTGTGCAATTGAAAGGAATTGTCAATGAATGTGATGGTCTGGCCGCCTGAAACAATTTTGAAAGTGGACATGGTGATTTTCCCTCACGATGCATCAAGAGAAGGCAACTACGATAGTGGCACATTGACAATAAAGGAACGGTGACCGGCGACGATTCCAAACGATCCAGAGTTTGTCGAGTTCATCGCCGTGATCAGCATGAATTTGAAAGGGAGGCGGAGGTCGGTTTTCAACCAACGCCCTAAAACTTAAAAATCTACGTAAGTCGTTGGAGGCGAGGGTCGGAATCGGGCAGGCACAGCGAGCTTTGACTTGCTGACCCTTCTTATCCCAAACCCCAGCTAAAACGCAAATTACAGAAATTACGCTGCTAACATTGAGAGTTTCGCAGGTTTTCTCGCTTCGGTCAAGACTTAGAATTAACCATCTGTAACTCCGGTATTACTCCGGCACTACTCCTTTATTACTCCGCTGCTGGCAGTTTTGCTGGCAGTCGAATACACAAATGTTTTTGTCGAAGTCTCAACAATCTCACTGTAAATGAGTAAATGGAAACCGTGAATGGTTGGAGGAATGATCTGAACACGACAAGGGAACGATTGGCCTGTCGGCACTCAAGGAGGAATTGACTGGTCCGTATTAAAAAAGAGGTCGGCCGTGTGGCGGCTTCTTTTTCTTAACCATCAGGTCTCGAAAGCTGGTCGCGGCGGGCTTTCAAAGCGCTCCACCCAACAACGGACCATGATTCACCTTCGCGCTGGTTTCGGTTAGATAGGGAAACCTCAGCAATACCTGCGTCACAATACGTCCGGTTTGACATCACCTTAAATTGCTCACCGATGACAAGAATGGTGGATTGACCCGGTTCTGGAATCGTGCGCAAATCGTCATTGCTGTGAAAGTGGTCAAGTAGCCTATTTATGCAAACTCCAGTACTTCGCAACTCAAAGTTGAGGTTTCATAATGTAAATCTTGTTTGCCAGCGAGTTCGGCTTGGCTGCGCCATGAGACTGCTGGAAATGCTGCTGCTGGTGTTGCCCTCGCTAGCTCAAGCCCAATTGATGTTCACGATGAATAATGACGGCTCGCTCAACATCACCGGCTACTCCGGTTCCAACGGCATTGTGATCATCCCCAGCACAATTAATGGCTTGCCGGTTGACAGCGTCGGAGACTCGGCGTTCTATGACTACACCAACCCGACCAGCATGGCGATAGGCACTAACGTCATCACCATCGGGGGCCAAGCGTTTTATTCTTGTGAATAACTTGCCTTTCGCTCGATGTAATGATTTTATGAATTAAATCTTTTGTGCGGGCTATCCTCCACGAGGGCTAGGATGATCACGCCTTCTGTGGCACCACGTGCCGGGCGTGTCCCAACTCCAGATCGGGTCGGTGAGTTTTGTTGCAGCACTATGTGGTCGCTGACGATGGACGGAAGCTTCAACTCCGCGTGCAAAGCGAGCGACGATGTACAGGTGAGGAGAGCAATCGCGGGAAAGACAAGGAAATATTTCATGGTCTATAACAGGTAACGAATTCGGAGACTGTCATGAATTTGGTTGACAGGTGATGTTTGTATCAAGCGCTGAAAAAATCAGGCGCTCGCGGGTTCAAGTGCCCGGATTCGCTTTCGTTCGACGCGAGCGGTTAAACTGGAGCGCAGGGAATCCAGCGCAACTGCAATGAAAATTACGATACCGGTTGTCACGGGATAGGCGTAAGGGTTGGCGTTAATCAATGCCATGCCGTCCTGAACCGTCGTGATCAGAACGACGCCCACGATCGGTCCCCAGACATTGCCGCGCCCACCGAAAAGGCTGGTGCCGCCAAGCACCGCCGCGGAAATCGCGAGAAACTCGGCATTCAATCCAAACGCCGGCGAAACGGAAGCTGTCTGGGCTAGAGAGATCAGGCCGCCGATGCCGGCAAATGCACCGGCAAGCACATAAACGCTCCAAGTCACTCGAGTGATGGGCACGCCTGCCCGCCGTGCTCCTTCGTGGTCTGCGCCAATGGCCTGCACAAAGCTGCCGAATTCCAAGGCTCGCATCAGGGTCAGTGAGACGAGCAAACCGGCTGCGGCGAACCAGATCACCACTGGAATACCCAACCAGGACCCTCGACCCACAGCAGCGAGGCGGGCTCCGGCGTCAAGCGCCTGGGCTGCCGAGAAAAAGAGCCCCAACCCACGTCCGATGAACGCGGTTGCGAGTGTCGCGATGAACGGTGGTATTCCCAATCGAACGATGAACAATCCATTCGCGCTTCCGAAGACGGCTCCAACGAGCATGGCCACCAGCACCACGACCCAAACTGGCGCGGTGGGAACTGCCAAGCTTACGGTCACTGCGGCGAGATACATGATGGCGCCGACGGAGAGGTCCACGCCGGCGGTCAGCAGGACGAAATTCATGCCCAACGCGACGAGTGCCAGCCAGCTTGATTGTACGAAGATCGCTTGGATGTTGCTGATAGTGAAAAACCGTCGCGTCAAAATGGTGAAAACGATGGCCACAACGCAGAGGAACAGCAGCGGCGACCACCGTAGAACTCGGTTTAGAATTTGAACGATTGATTCTGTTTTCATACTGCCTTCGCTCGACCGAAGGCGGCCGACAAGATTGTCTTTTGATCGAATTCCATGCGGCTGAATTCGCTGACGATGCAACCTCGATGCATCACGACAATGCGGTCGCACAGCCCGATCAGTTCCTCGATCTCAGACGATATGACCAGAATGCTCTTTCCTTGCGCGACTAGCTTGGCGAGCATGGCATAGATTTCTTCCCTGGCGCCAACGTCCACGCCGCGGGTCGGCTCATCCAGAATCAGAAGCTTGGGCTGGCACAAAAGCCAACGCCCAATTACGACCTTCTGTTGATTGCCGCCGGAGAGGGAGCGCACCGGCGCGATTTCAATGTTGTCGCACTTCAAACGAAGTTGCCCGGCCATTGCCTTCAACGCCGGCTTGAGCCTCGCCGTTTGCAGTCGTCCATAAATGCTCGACGAAAAGGATCGGAGGGCGGCGAGCGACATGTTCTCGGAGGCGCTGGCATCCATCATAAGCCCTTCGTGCCGACGATCCTCGGTCAGGAAAGCCATGCCTGAGCGAAGACGGGCGCTGAGATCGCCCGAAATCAGCGAGGCTCCGTTCACCCTGATCTGTCCCTGACGGTGGGGATCGAGACCGAAAACGATGCGCGCCAACTCAGAGCGACCCGAGCCCATCAAACCGAAGATGCCGACGATTTCACTCACCGTCACCTTGAGATTGATGCCTTCGACAATTCCGGGTTCGCTTACACCGCGTAATTCAAGGACAGGAGTTTCTTCTCGTTTGGACACCGTTCCGCGAGATGGCGGAAATAGCGCATCAATGGATCGACCAACCATCGCAACAATCAATCGTTCCGGGGACATGTCCGCCCTGGGTCCGTGAAAGGTCACCCGGCCATCGCGCATCACGAGAAGTTTGTCGGAGAGTTGAAGGACATCATTCAGCACATGGCTGACATATAAAATCGCGATGCCGGAAGCCTTGAGCCTGCGGGTCAGCGCGAACAACCGTTCCGTTTCCTTGCTGGTCAAGGAAGTGGTCGGCTCGTCGAGGATCATCACCCGGGCATCAATCGAAAGCCCGCGAGCGATTTCCAATAATTGCCTTTCGCCAGGCGAAAGCCGGCTGGCCGGCGTGCCCGTGTTCACGTCGAGTCCCACAGCCTGCATGAATTCCATTGCCTGCCTCCGGCGCTGCTTTCGGTAAATGAACGGCAGGGCGCCTGATACCCGCGGCGCGCGGCCCAAAAGCAGATTCTCTTCAACCGACAGATTCGGAAAAATTGTCAGCTCCTGCTGAATAAACGCGATGCCGGCCTTTTCCGCGGCGCGACGATCTGCAGGAGCGAACTTGTGTCCGTCCAGCGCCATGGCGCCTTCATCGGGAGCAAGGACGCCGGCAATGATGTTCATCGTGGTTGATTTGCCGGAACCGTTTTCGCCGACTATGCCGAGGACTTCTCCCGCGCCGATCTCAAAACTCACGCCGTGCAGCACGCGAACAGTGGAGAAGCTCTTGGTCAGTCCATCCACCCGCAGTCGCGGCGTATTGGTCATGGTGGAATTCATACTCATGCTTTGGCGGCGCGTCGGCGCCGGGTAATATCAATGAATGTGGCCGCGAGAATCGCGATGCCTTTAACACTGAGCACGATGAAAAAGGGCAAACCCATAAGCTGAAGGGCCTTGTCCAAGACGGAAAGGAATAAAACTCCGACGACGACCATTCGAACGGTGCCGCGCCCGCCGAACAGACTCACTCCGCCGATGATTGCGGCGCCGATGATATCCAGAAGCATGTCTTTCCCAAGGGTTGGGGAACCAGTTTGCATGCGACTGGTGTAGATGATTGCTGCCAAAGCCGCACAAAATCCGGAGGCCGTGAAAGCCCCGATGGTCACAAGCGTTACCGGCACACCGGATATTTGCGCGGTTTTGGGATTGTGGCCGATCGCATATATCCAACGTCCGATGATCGTGCCCGACAGAATGTAAGTCGTCGCGAGCAGCACCGCAGCGCAAAGCACGAAAGCAATCGGAATTACGAAACAAGTGCCGTAGCCGATGGAGCAGAACGATTCCGGCAGGCCGCCAATGCTAACCGAGTTGCTGAGAGTCGATGCATACCACACAGCTGCTCCGCTGCCCGTCATCGTCGTTGCCAGCGTAACAATGAACGAGGGCATCTTGACCACAGCGGTGCAAACACCGTTGAAAGCGCCGATGAAGATGCCGATCACGAGAAAGACGAGTATTCCTGAAACACTTGCCAGCCATTGGCCGTCGGCATGCCGTGTCATGACCGCAGCGGCGAGGATAGCTCCCAAGCCCATGACGCCGGGCATTGAGAGATCAATCTCGCGGAGCAGCAACACGAGCAATTGGCCGGTAGCGAGAATCGCCAGCGGGAGCATGGCTGTGAAGATGTCGGCTGCCGTGCCCCACGTAAACATTGAGCGAATGCCGGCGGCGAGATTCGCCAGCTCTGAGCCTGCGTTTGACTGGGCTTTGGGAGCCTCGGGTGCCGTGCCTTTTTGTTGGTTCGCGAGCCAGACGTGATAGCCCCACATGTCGCTTCGGCTTTCCTTTAGGTTGTCCTGCATGACTACCAAGCCGGGGTCAACAACTATTTTTCCCGGCTTTTCGCCCCGCCACTCGCGTTCCAAAGTCTCGTAGGCCAGTTTCACTTCGTAGCCGATATTCTGGACGCCATCCACATCGTAGTAGCCGGCGGCAAGTTCGCGATAGGCGTTCTCGTCGCCATCGAACCCGGCGATCCAAACATGTCCGGGTTCGCCAGTCATCTTCCATTTTTCGGCCTGCCGTAGCGCCTGTTCGATCTGGGGCGTTAGAAAGTCGGAGGAGGTCACGAGCATGTTAATGTCGGGGTGGGCTTGCAAGGCGTTGACCAGCCCGGCGAAGGCCTTGTCCGCGTTCCAGTCGGTGGGAATTTCCGCCACCACGTCCACGAAGTCTTTGTTTTGCGCTACCGCTTCTTCGAAACCCGTACGGCGGTTCACTGCGTTCAAGTCTCCCAAGTCACCGACCAGGAGCGCGGCTTTGCAATGTTCACCTGTGCGGCGCGCCTTTTCGATGAGGGCAAGCGCCGTGCGGCGCATCAGATCCCGATTATCGCAGACTACCGCCACTGAATCGGCGTCGCTCTCCGCCGGAGGGCGATTGAAACAGACAATGGGAATGTGGGCCTCATTGGCGGCCTGGATTGCCGGAATGACCGCCTTGTTGTCGGTGGGCATGATGATGATTCCGTCAACTCCGCGTTGAATCATCGCCTTCAACTGCTGGTATTGGCGGCTGTCATCCATGTTGGACAGTGCCTCGAGCACCACCCAGCCGCGGCGTGCCCCTTCCCTCCGCAGAACCTCGCGGCTTTGCAGCCAGAACGGGGTCGTCAAGCTATCAAACAACAGGGCAATCGTGTGTTGTTTACCCGCTGGAATCTGGTTAGTCGGCGATGAATCCTGCGGAGCGGCAAAGGAAGCGAGGCCGAAACCTGCCGTCGCAAGAAATACGAGAATGAAGCGAATGAGCGGCGATTTCATTCTGTCTTACCACTCCTTGAGAACCGATGTGCCACATTCGGCCAAAGCCTCTCATGCTTTGGCCAAACGCGATGGCCGACCCTGAAATCGAGTTCCGTGTTGGTCATTTCACCGGTTTGCTGCGTATCTTTGCGACCGTTTCCCACCGGACCTTCTGACACCGCTGCGGCGTCAGTCCATTGAGAATCAGCTCCATTTCGTCCACGACGAAATGCCCCATCCACGGCCAGATTTCTGAACGTTGCCCGCGCGATGCGCTTGCAGCAGGGTGTTTGGCGTCTTGCGCGCGCGATGGTTTGCCGGGATCGGCTCCTCTGGCCAGACATCAATTCCAACGCACACTTGCCCAGCGGCCGCCGCGTCAAGCAGTTCGTCAAAATTGACCCACCGGCGCGGCTCGCCAGCAGCACCATGCCGGCCGAGCGCATCAACTCAAGATAGCGTTTGCCGATGCCGCCCACGTTTGCCATCGTGACGGCGCCCGTCAGGAACACAGCGGCGGCTCTTTGAAAATATTCTTCCAACGGCACGGGCGTAACACCCAGTTCCTTGAACACGTTGGGATGAATCCACGGATTGTGCGCGAGCATTTCCCCGCCGAACGGCCGCATCAGCGAAAGCAGCGCGCTCCCGACGTTGTCGCAACCGACCAACGATATCGTCCGGCCCGACAGCAGGATGGAGTCGTAGTTCTCGTCCATGCCGTAAAGCGACTAGGAACCGCTGCGGATGGCCGCATCGCCCTGATGAATGCGCCGCGCCAGTGAGAGGGCCATGCCCAGCGCCATTTTCGCGACGGGCTTCGCGAACACCGGCCCGATGGAAAGCACATGGATTCCACGGTGATGACACTCCCCATAGTCCACGTTTGGCAGGAAGTTGCTTTCCACGTTAAAAATTGCCTTCAGCTTCGCCGCCCGATCCAGGCGCTCCTTGGGCATTGCCGATTGCCCGACCACAAATACCGCTTCCGGCAAATGCTTTTCAAATATATTCGTTTGATGCGAGGGAGCCTTCGTGCCAGACGACGTACCCGAGGCCTTCCACTCGTTTTTGGTCGCGGGATCAAAAAGGAGATCAATGGGTCGCGGGTGCGGGTGCGGGTCGAACGCAATCAAAGGTTTCTCGGATGAGTTCATAAAAGTTAAGCTGAAATATATGCCATTCAGTGCAGCCGGTAAAGCACGGGGATATTCATTTCCGGTGTGTGACGGTTTCTTTTTTATCGTGGGCGTTCGATTGCAAATACCATTTGGTTTGGTCTGCTAAGTCGTCGCGCTTGAATTGATGTCCCAGATTGACGAGGACGACGTCGGACGAGTTCTCAGGATGAACTTCTCGGATGAACCAGTTTTTCCTGCCTCGTTGGTGTTGACGGCGGTACTCGCTGGGGCTGCTGCCGAAGACCGTATAGAATTGGTGGTTGAAGTTGGAGATGTTGTTGAACCCGCTGGCAAAGGCGACCTGAGCGATGCCCTCGCTGGTTTCGATCAGAAGCCTACGGGCATGCCCCAAGCGCACCTCGCGAACGAAATCGGATAGGGTGCGTCCCGTGACTCGTTTGAAATAGCGACAGAAGGCCGACTGGCTCATGCCAGCTTTCTTTGCAATTTCTTCGTAGTCCAGTGGTTCGCCGAAATATTTAAAGACGTACTGATAAGCCAGTTTAATGCGTTGGCTGGCGAGTTCGTCCAGAAGGGGGGTAAATCCGGCGCTGGAGAGGGGTATGGGAGCTTCCGCTTGAGTCAGAAGTTGGAGGATCGAAAGAAGGTCGATAAGCTGAGCCATTTCTCCATGCTTTCGCATTTCGAGCATGATAGCTGCAACAGCGTCGCGGGTCCGACCGGTGAATTGCAGGCCCCGTTTGGCTGTATGCAGCAGCTTACGAATGCCCGCCATTTCCGGCAGCGAAAAAAAGTCCGGGCCCAAGCAGTCCTGGTGGAATTGAATAACCAATGAATGTGCGAATGTCTCGGCTCCGCACGCAACGGTGTTGTTGAGCCAGACATGGGGAAGATTCGCGCCCACGAGAACCAAGTCGCCCGGATGAAAGAAGCCCATGTGGTCTCCGACAAACCGTCTTCCTTGGCTCTGTAATATGTAGTTGATTTCGATTTCCGGGTGGAAGTGCCAGGGGTTGGAAAAGGCAGGCAGCTTGAATTCGCGCAACGTGAACGAAGATTGCTCGCTGCGCGGCACCAACTCGAACTCGGCTTTCGACTCAATCTGCATACAGGGCTACGATGAAGTTTACGTGACATTGCGCACATCCACGAACTCCGACATCACATTGCTGCTCGGCTGTTCAATCCCGGACAACCCGAGCAAAGTCATGAGGTGCAGGAATGAGCGTTTGTTCAATGAGCGTTTGTTCATTTTGGATTTTGGTTAATGGTCTATTGGCTTAAACAGCACTAAAATTTACGCTGAGCAGATGTCATAAGCTTGTCGCAAGGCAAAGATGGCATCGACCTTGGGCCTGAACTCGTGGCCGAGGTAAAGGTCGTAGCCGGTAGCGTTGATGGCACGGCAGATGCCGGTGTAATTGATCTCCTGGTCGCAGCCTAGATCGCGGCGTCCAGGATTGCCAGCGGTGTGGTAATGACCAATCCAGCGGGCGGCGCGGCGGATACTGCGGATGATATCCCCCTCCATGATCTGCATGTGGTAGATGTCGTAAAGTATCTTTACACGCGGGCTGTTGACCATCTCGCAGAGAGCAACCACCCAATCGGTGTTATCGCAAAGATAATGAGGATGATCAACTTTCGTGTTGAGCAGTTCCATGTTTAGATTGATCCCCTTTTCCTCGGCATAGGGCACAATTCGGCGCAATCCCTCGGCGCAAATAAGAAGACTTTCGTAGTCACTCTCACCCGCGTTACGGTGGCCACTCAACGTGATGATCCCCGGAATATCATAACGTGAGGCCACGTCAATTGATTCGCGCAATTCAGCCTCGATGCGGTCATGGTTCCGGCGACGGGAAAACCCCTCGGCATGGGTACCGGCCGTGGGTGAGATATGTTCGTGACCGACAAAACTAACCACTTTCAACCCCCGACTGCGCGAAGCTTCAATTACCTCTTCGAAACCAGCCTCACGGCTCCAGACTTCCACGGCTGAAAAACCGATTCCCTTTATTTCATCAAGAAATTCTCCTAGGGTCATTGACCCTGGTTTGACCATCGGTATCACTACGCTCTGCTTCAGTGGCATAGAATAAATTCTAACGGATCTCTAGGTTTCTTCAGTTGGGTGGTTTGTCGTTCACTCAGTATTCAACCCCCATTTTGATGGAACGATCTTTATCTGCCATGATTCGCTCGTAATCAGCCACCAAATTATCACCGAACTTGATAACCGGGTGGACGATGGCGTCACCGTCAATTTTACCTTCGATAATAAGTCGGAGAATGGTCTCGCGGACACGAACGTTGTCCCAATTGGGATGCTCGCGGTTGGGATCTGACTCGGTACGGGTGAAGACGATATTCGGACGGTTCATATGTGCCTCGCCGCCAAAGTCGAGCCCTGCTTGATAGGGGTCAGGAAAAGCACCGCAGGCTACAGTGCCCCCAAAGGCAACACCCCGCAGGGCGGCATTCAGTGCAGGAACGACTCCGGAATATTCGATGATCCTGTCCACTCCGCGCCAGTTTGTCAGTTCGCGAAGCTTCAATCCTACATCCAATCCGTCTGGATTTAGTGTTATGTTCGCACCGAGAGTCTCAGCAATTTGTCGACGACTGGCAACAGGATCAATCGCAATGATTGGATAACAGCCGGTCAATTTGCAAAGAGCCACCGCTGTAAGTCCGATAGCCCCAAGACCAAAAATGGCGACGGAGTCACCGATGCGAGTATTGGAATCACGTAAGGCCGTGAACGCGAAGCTTGTAGGATCCAGACAAGTGGCCGCTTTCCAGCAAGTATCTTTTTGAATTAACCATCCTTCCACCTCTTCGATTAAAGACCAAGTTTCGAACCCCCGAAAGCAGACTAATCGGTCACCGACTTTGTACCGGGTGACAAGCGCCCCGACCTTCTCGACAACTCCAACCTGCATGTTACCCAGTGGGATCGGATATGGCCATACGACTCCTTGGCCAGGGGTGTGCATGAGGCGTTCAGTATCCCAAGCACCGCGCTTGTTTCCATGCTTATGAATAAATGCCTCCATTGTTCCATGCTTCTCAGCTCCGAAAATGTTTCGGACAAGAACCTGGGTATCGGCCAACGTTCGTGGTAAGGTGTATTCCAAAAGTTCAATGGTATTGTGGCGAGAGCATATTAACCTTTTGCAAAGCCGTGGCGGACTAAGCCGAGAAGCGGTCGACGCTTCAAATGCTACAGGTTGTTCCATGATCCCAGTAGTTGTCAAAACACCTTGATTTTTAATGGTACTCATACATATTACATGACTCGAAAGCATGCGTAATTTAATATCACTCTAAAGAATACCAGACGGCTAAAGCGTAAAGAATAGTCGTTTGGAGAATAAACATATACTTTTCGATAATTCACTCAATCCTTAATAGAGCACAGTGGAGCCAGGCTTCGGCATTATCGAAGCAGCTTTAGGGTTTCGCTGTTTTCGTCCACGCGGCTAGAAAACGTCCGAACCGAATGGTCTTTGATTGGTTTGGCCTTCAACTGCCGGCGGCGGGCCCTGCGCCGAAGTTGAGGTCCGAGCCGAGTCTGACAAACACCGGCCCCATTGCCTCACACCCCATCGAAAAGTGAATCGGACATGTTCAAACCACAATGCTGGCCGTTAGCAGGCCTTAAGTCCGACAGAATGATTAGCTCGCGGCCCGGCCCCGGCTCGTTTAGCCGGCTGCCGGCGCCGGCAGGACGTTCAACCCCAAAAATTCCTTGCATCCAAGACCAGAACTGTTATGAAATCCCCGTTTCAAAGTAGCCAGTTTTCAACTGCCCGGCGACACTCCTGCAACAAGCGAACACTCTCGGCAAGAGATCCGACGTCTGCGAAGGTTCATCCATGGGCCCGAATGCCGGCAGCTTTATTGGGTCGGCAGCAACTTAGTCCGTCTCAGATAGAGAGTTTGTTAACTGTTTGCAGTCCACCAGAGACAACTCAACTCTTTTGCGCTGAGGCGTTGGTTTTTCCAGAACCAATCTGCTGGAGTCTCCTATATTCACGGGGACTCTGGTGGAAGGCCTTGGTGAAACGGCGGGTAAAATAAAATGCGTTAGAAAAGCCTGTTTGCTCCGCGATCGCGCTGATACGCATTCCTTCGTGCATGAGCCAATATCGTGCTTCTTGTAGGCGCTCTCTCTCGATATATTGCTGCACGCTACAGTTAAGTTGCGCGCGGAAAAGTTGCTGCAAGCGAGAGGGGGAAAGGCTGACGCGTTTTGCCACTACTGCAACCGGAAGTTTTTGCCGAAGGTTTCCTGTAATCCAGTGGCGGGCTCGCCTCACAGGATCCCATACGTCGGCTGAGTGATTGGTGACATTATATCCTCGACAAAGCTCACGCAATAAAAGGTGGATATTTGCGGAGAGAGCAAGCAGGTCGGGTTTCTCAAAGGCTTGAAATTCGCGCAACAGACGCGAGAAGCACCCCAACAGATGCGACGCATCCTGGAATCTCTGCGGACGCTCGAATGCTGCTCGCATCCAGTCCTGTTCTAGGTCATCGCCTGAGAACACGACCCATGAATGATCCCATGGTTGGCTCACATTCCCGAAATAATGCGGTCGTTTTTCATCCCACAAAATGACCGTCCCAGGCAAAACCTCAATGCGCTCGCTCATGACCTCCACTGATACTTTGTCATGGAACAAGACGCAAAGGAACGCCGGAAGCCCCAGTCGTCTTGACACGAAACCAGCCGGCATGATCTCTCGGCAAGCTACCCCAAGAAGGCGGATATGGGTATTAAATCGCGGGTCTTCGTCCGTAAAATAAATGCGATTTAAACTTGGTGTTGTATAACCTAATGGCATCAGTGATTTCATCACCAGTGTTGTGGCTTTGCTTATTGCTGCATAAAGAATAACATGTCTCAATGTTTGGCTCCAGTCCTAGTTGACCTAGCCTAACTTCCTAACAGATCGAACGAAAAGCCCAATGAAACCGAGGGAATATCGATTTTGTCGGGCTACGGGTCTACGGTTTTGGTGGTGCCGCAAAGAGCGAAGTCAGGCCCAACTTTTGCAGTTGCTCATTCAGGTTCTTGGGGATTTGGGTCATCAGCGTGCGCGGCCCCTTTTGGCCCATTTGTAAAAAGCCCAGCCGTATGGTTTGCAGGTGACGCAAGATGCGCGGCACTTCTTCGGTCTCGCCCTGGGCGCGCCATTCCCCGCCCAGACGCGCACTCAACCAATAAGCCAAAAAACACAAGCGCACATGGTTGACCACCCGATCGGGCCGGCGATGATGCACGGGGCGGACTTCCAGGTAGCTCTTGAGTTCGCAGAAGGCTTCCTCCACGTCCAGTAATCCTTTGTAGTGAGCCAGGACCTGCTCCCCCGTGCAGCGCTCGAGGGTTTCATTGGTGTGCAGCAAGTACCACCCGTCCTGCTGGGCCTCCTGAGCAATGAGTTCTTCCTTGCGTTGCCACTGCAACCGGCCTCCCGCCTCGACACGGTAGGTAAAATACTTGTGGGCCTTGAGCCGTTGCAGACTGCGGCCCACCTGGCTGGCCAGCTTTTGCAGGTCGATTTTCTTGCGCTTGACCGCCGCCAGGCGCTTTAACTCCGCTTCCGCCTTGGCGATCCGGCTTTGACGGCGCTCCTGATCCCGTTGCTGGCGCCAGGGGCCACCCGCAATCACATAGCGCTTGCCCTGGTGGCTGATCTCCATGAGCCGCTGGCGATCACCCAACTCCAACTGCTTTTCCAGTGCCAGCTCGGAGACCAGCGTTTGCAGGGTGGCTGCCGAGAGGCGCGTCACATAGCCCAAGTTGGCGGCGCTCATCGCCTCCAGGTTGATCCGGCTGCTCATGCCGCCATCAAAGACAAAGGTCGCCTCCCTGATTCCAAAGCGGCGCCGCAGGGTGTGCAGGAGCCCTTGCAGCGTCTGCGTGTCGTTCCGGTTGCCCCGGAGGATCGAAACGTGCAGGGGCAGGCCCTCGGTGTCCGTCGCCACCGCCAGGATGATTTGCGGCCGATCCCCCCGATGATCCCGGCTGTGGCCGTATTGGGCCAAGTAGTCCGGTCCGTTGCCTTCGAAGTAAACGCTGGTCAGATCGTAGAGCACCAACCGGACCGCTCGGGGGAAGGCCCGCTGGTAGAGTTGCTTTTCCAGGCTCACCCAGTGGCCATTGAGCAGATCCATCGCGGCGTAAATATCGTCCTCCTTAAAGGACTCGGAGGCTTCCAGCCCGCAGGCTGGCGCCAGCCAGGTGCCTTGGGCTTTGTGCGCCAGGGCCAGCTTGGCGCAGGGAAAGAGCAGGCGGCTATAAATGGTGGCTTGGAGCAATCCCCGTTGGCGGGCTGAGCCGATATCCGCAAAGAGTTCTGCCAGACGGAATCGCGACCAGGCATCATTCAGGACGGCCAGACCTCCGTAGTCCAGAGCGGACTCCAGTCGAACCCGTTCGGCGGGCAGGAAGCTCTGCCCTTTGAGGGAGGAGGCGATCAGGTCGCGGAGGTCGGGAGGCAGATCGGTGATGTTACAGACGGTGCGCGAGCGCGGTCCGCTGGCGGTGCGGAAGGACTCGCGCACCAGATAGGAGACGTAGGTCTTGCCATTCTGCCGGGCGGATTTGGTGGTTTGGACGAACACGGGCTACAGTCTAAGTTATACAAGCTATACCTGTCAACATGTATTTTGATATAATAACTATATTACTTGCTACACATTTTGCCAAAACCCAAGCATTCTCCATGTTTTGAATGGTTTTTTTAGGAAGTTAGCCCAAGTTCGTCACATCGGGAGCGGAAGCAGTTTTTTCAGGAGGTTGGTAGGGGCAAAACACTGGTTTTTTTGTCGTTGGCAGCGTCCAAAGCTTCTGTAGTGGAGAAGAGCCTGTTGTGAGTCCCC
>Ga0208937_1000693_pt1 | contig 21472 bp, 24 predicted proteins | sample June2015DPH_11_5_FD_184705 | JGI IMG/M metagenome (GOLD analysis project Ga0208937, IMG submission 184705) | Peatland microbial communities from SPRUCE experiment site at the Marcell Experimental Forest, Minnesota, USA - June2015DPH_11_40... | ecosystem: Environmental > Terrestrial > Soil >...
CCAGCACATCGACCTGCCGCAACTTCGCGACAATCTCTTCAGGCGTGTACCGTTTCTTCGGCATAGCAGTCCTCCTTGATGCCAAAAGACATACTTCAAGTCGGACCACTTCAAAGGGGGTGGATCATTTGCGCCTGCAGCCGCGCAGTGTGCGCGAAGTGTTCCGAAACCAAATCGTCCTATTTTTGAACCCCGACGATTCCCCTATGCACTAAGGTGCTTAGCACACGCTCGGCGAGCTGTCCCGGCAACCGATCCAACGTGTGCAAATGCAATTCGGGGCTTTCGGGCGCTTCATAGGGCGCATCGACGCCGGTGAAGTTCTTCAATTGTCCGGTCTGCGCTTTTGCGTAAAGCCCCTTTGGATCACGCCGGATGCAGTCTTCGATCGGGGCGTCGACGAAAACCTCGATGAATTCATCGGGCTTTACTAGGTTCCGCACCATGTCGCGCTCAGCCCGATATGGCGAAATGAAGGAGCACAGCACGATGAGCCCGCTCTCGACCATGAGCTTAGCGACTTCACCGACGCGACGGATATTTTCGACGCGGTCTGCCTCGGTAAACCCAAGATCGCGATTGAGACCATGGCGGACATTGTCGCCATCGAGCAGCATCGTGTGGTGGCCGGCGGCGTTAAGCTGCTGCTCAACAATATTCGCGATCGTCGACTTGCCGGCGCCCGAGAGGCCGGTGAACCAGATGATGGCTGGCTTCTGATTATTCAACGCTGCCCGCTTGGCTTTGTCGACGAGCGTGGGCTGCCAATGAATGTTGCTGCCGCGGCGCAGTCCGAATGCGACCACACCTGCACCAACCGTGTGATTCGTAAACCGGTTGATGACGATGAACGAGCCGGTCTTTCTGTTCTGCTCATAGGGATCGAACGCGACGGGAGCCGCGGTCGACAGATTGCAAAAACCAATATCATTTAGTGCCAAGGTGTGCGCCGCAAGATGTTCACGCGTGTTCACGTCGAGCTTGTATTTGATCGTAGTTACGGTAATCGGCGTCGTCTTCGTACCGATACGAGCCAAGTACGAACGACCAGGTATGAGAGGTTCTTCACTCATCCAAATGAGGTGGGCGGCGAATTGATCCGAGACTTCCGGACGCGACGTCGGCGCAACCAATATATCGCCTCTCGCAATATCGATTTCGTCTGAGAGTGTTAGGGTAACGGCGTCGCCGGTTTCTGCCGTTGCGAGGGAGCGGTCATACGTTACGATCTGCTCGACCCGGGACATCCAGCCTGAGGTGGCTACCACAATTGGGTCCCCGACACTTATTCTGCCCGACGCGACCGTTCCCGCATAGCCGCGGAAATCGAGGTTCGGGCGATTGACCCACTGAACCGGGAACCGGAACGGCTGTGCCGCGGTTCCGCCCGCAACGTCCACCGACTCCAAATACTGCAACAGCGTGGGTCCGCGATACCATGACATGTTGCTCGAAGGATTTGTGACATTGTCGCCGAAGCGGGCCGATAGCGGAATGGGTACGATGGAAAGGAAGCCGAGCGGGGCAGCGAACGCGTTATAATCGCTGACGATGCGGTCGAATGTCTCCTTTTGAAAACCGACCAAATCGATCTTGTTCACCGCAATGACCGCATGCCGTATGCCAAGTACCGAACAAATCAGGGAGTGCCTGCGGGTTTGCACCAGCACGCCTTTGCGGGCATCAATGAGAATGACTGCGAGATCCGCTCCGGAAGCTCCAGTGGCCATATTTCGGGTGAACTGCTCGTGTCCCGGAGTATCGGCAACGATAAATGAACGGCGGGCGGTGGAAAAAAATCGGTAAGCTACATCGATCGTGATGCCCTGTTCGCGTTCGGCCGCTAGGCCATCCACAAGGAGGGCTAAATCGATATCTTCGCCCGCGGTTCCGTGGCGCGCAGAATCGACTGCCAGCGCCGCCAAATGATCCTCGGCAATAAGCTTTGAATCGTGCAAGAGCCGGCCAATCAGAGTCGACTTGCCGTCATCCACCGAACCGCAGGTAATGAAGCGGAGCAGGTCGTTCGCCGGCATATCGTCCCGGAAATACTTGGCGGGAACCATTTCCATTTAGAAATATCCTTCGCGCTTCTTCTTTTCCATCGAGCCCGCCTCATCCGCGTCGATGAGGCGCCCCTGGCGCTCTGAAACACGCGCAATCTGCATCTCGGCAACGATATCGGTGAGCGTCGCAGCTCCGGATTCGATCGCGCCAGTAAGCGGATAGCAACCCAACGTCCGGAAACGGACCAACCGCATCTGCGGCTCTTCACCGGACTCCAGCGGCATGCGCTCATCATCGACCATGATCCACGTGCCTGCGCGCCGAACGACCGGTCGTTCCTTCGCAAAATAGAGGGGTACGACAGGAATGTCTTGCAGCATGATGTAGGTCCAAACGTCCAGTTCGGTCCAATTCGATAGCGGAAAGACGCGGATCGATTCACCCGGCCGCACGCGTGTATTGAATAGGTTCCAGAGTTCGGGCCGCTGATTTCGCGGGTCCCACACGTGATCTTTCGATCGGAAGGAAAAGATTCGTTCTTTGGCTCGGCTTTTCTCTTCGTCGCGCCGCGCGCCGCCAAACGCTGCGTCGAAGCCATATTTATCAAAAGCTTGCTTAAGCGCTTCGGTTTTCATGACGTGAGTGTGCAGCGATGAGCCGGAGCCAAAAGGATTGATGCCACGATCGAGGCCGTCCTGATTGATGTAAACAATAAGATTGAGATTGAGCCGTCGCGCCGTTTCGTCGCGAAAGGCAATCATATCCCTGAACTTCCAGGTGGTATCTACGTGTAACAGCGGGAACGGCAGGGGAGCGGGATGAAATGCCTTGATCGCCAGATGAAGCATGACACTCGAATCCTTACCGATCGAGTAGAGCATCACCGGCTTGCGAAACTCTGCGACCACTTCCCGCATGATCTCGATCGACTCTGCCTCGAGCCGCTTGAGATGTTTCGGGAGGGCCTTGATCGTGGGAGTCAAGCTCTGGAAGTGCATCATGACCATCGGAGAATTCAATGAAAAGTCTGTCGCAATGAACGTTTGCGCGCCAGGTTAACGAAGTCACTGTTCTTATATCCTATTTCAGCGGCGCTCCACCGTGAGCCACCGCGAACCCGCCCGCGGCGCTCAGGAAAGCGTGCCTGGCAGCCGTATCCCGTGGGGTACGCGTTTATATATACATCCGCGGCGACGGGCGCAATCAAGCAGAATTAACTCTGATCAGGTCTCTCATGTAAGTCGTTTTCTGAGATACCGGCGATGAATCCGCTCATCGTTCGGACTGTTGCCTCTCCATGCAGGTGAGAGACGGAAGCCGAGTCTAATGGGTTGTGGTTGTTTTCACCGCAATAACGTTTGAGGAAAATTGAATTAAGCCAAATGAGAGCTTCGTCGCCACCACAATCAGCACTCCGGCCAGTACGAGGCGAAGCGCCCGCTCGGGTATGTTAACGGCGGCATAGCTTGCCGAGTAGAATTCCCGGTACCGATCCCAAGATCAACGAAGCAAAGACCTGCAGGTCGATCGAACCCAAGAGCCAATGTCCGATGCCGCCAGCAAGCGTGAGCGGCACAGCGTGCGCAATGTCCGTTCCCACAATTCGTGCCGTTGCGAGTTTCGGGTAGAGCAGAACGAGAGCTGTGACCGCCCGCGCCGACCGATGATATCGACACGATCGTTCCAAGAACAGCGCCCACTGCAACAGTGAGAGCCGCGGCGCGTTTGCCCGCCAGACCGCCGAGCCGGGCCGAGTACCGAGCAACGATCTTGTCCCGGAAGACCAAAGTCACGGTCGTTATCACAAGAGCGACCGTCAGAACCGTATCGATCAGTTCTTGTGCCACCGCGCCATGGATGTCGAGGGCGCTCAGGGCAGCCATCGTCGTCACAGTCATGGGAATGCTGCCCGCAGCCAGTAGGCGCACCACACGGCAATCGATCGTTCGCTTGCGCCCGTGCACCAGGCTCCCGGCGGTCTTCGTCACTGCCGCGTGTAAAAGGTCAGTTCCGACTGCCGCAGCCGGATGAATTCCAAACAGCAAGATGAGCACGGGGGTCATCAGCGAGCCGCCGCCCACTCCCGTCAGCCCAACCAGCACGCCGACGGCGAATCCAGCTATTGAATAGATCGGTTGCAACGCATGGATCTCGCTCATGGCGTCATCTTACCGCAGCCCTGCATCGGACGACACGGCTCTCATGATGATAGCGATGTTCACGTTAGCCGGCGCCATTGAGTTGAGATGTATTTCACTCCCAAGACCGCCTTACGTCCGGGCGGGCGATCTCAACGAGGGACTCTCCGTCCTTGCGAAGGAAGCGCGAACCCGTACCGTGGTAACAAACAAATCTGGGCTCAACGATGTCAGAAGTTGAAGCGTGACGTGAAAACCAAGGCGTTGCTGTATGCCGGGGTCATCGGGCTGGGGCGGTAGTTCGGCGCCACCGCGATCTGATATCCGATTCCGGTTGTGAACAGTATGCCGTCCGCGAGTCGAAAGCGGCCGATCACCAGCCCCGGCGTCAGGTAGACCTGATTCAGCCCGCCGCGCTGACCGTCCGCGTAGTAGGTCCAGTTTACCTCGAACTCCGGCCAGAACACTTTCATTAGATGGTACTGGAAGGCGACGTTGGTCTGGATTTGATCGCCCAGCGTGGCGACGCGCGAAGCAGGCAATACGCCGCCGACTGTCGCTTGGATATCGAAGTCGCCCCATCCCTTGCCGATTGCGAGTGTGGGCAGGTAGGTCCAGGCGTTGCTGGTCAGCGGCGCGATGCCTGTAGGCGCCTGGATCTGCAGCCATGCCGTGATGAAGTAATTTCCGCCGCTGGCCGGGCTGCTCGCCAGCAGCTGCTTCACGCGCAGAAATGCCCAGTCGTCGAACCCGCTGAACGACCCTTTGCCGGTTGATGTGTTGCGGATGTCATAAGGCGGTGCCGTAATCTGAATTTCATTGCTGTTGCTCACGATCAGATCCAGCCCCCTGCCGCCACCGAGCACCGTAGTGTCCGCACCGTTGACGGCATGCTCCTCAGAAACATCGAAGCGGAACCGCTGCTCGAGCATGCCAGTCGTGGTGATCAATGGGCTGCTCCAGGCTGGCTGGTTTGCGCGCACCTGCGCCGCCCGCGCTTGCCAAGCCGCGATAAAGTTCGACACGGCCTTCGCATCTACGACCGGCGCGACCGACGCAGCGCCCTGCGACAGCTGCTGTCCGGAAACGTCGAGCTGTGGCAGCGTCCAATCAAACCCGTCCGCCCGCACCGGCTGCCACGTAGCATTCAGCAACAGGGTGATGCCGGCCGCCAGCGACAATGACCCTGCGCCCAGGTTCGTCAAACGCACTCCGTTGCGTGTCTCGATCCCGTGCTCGACAATCAACGCCGCCTCAGTAATCGGCGAAGTTTTCATCGGATGCCTGCCGGTCGTCATAGTGCCGGGCAACGCCCGGCGACCGCATCGCATGGGCGCGGCGCTGTCCTAGCTTCAACATCCCGCGATAGTAGCGTCGAACTTGACGAAGAGGTACGCGCGCGTCATATAGGTATATCCTTCCGGGATATACCTATATGAGGTGAGTTAGTGGCACGCTCGACGGTGTTTACGACCAACCGCAGCCAAGCTGTGCGCTTACCCAAGCCTGTAGCGTTACCGGCAGGGGTGCGCCACGTAGAAATCACGAAGATGGGACGCAGCCGCCTCATCAGCCCGGCCGATCAGTCCTGGGATATTTTCTTCGACGGGCCGCGGCCTGAGGGTGAGTTCATGTCCGAACGTCGACAGCCGCCGGCCGAAGAGCGCGAACCTTTCTGATGCTTCGCTACATGCTCGATACAAACATCTGCATCAACGTCATCAAGAATCGACCCGAAGGGCTGCGCGAGCGGTTCAACAGGCTTGCGGATCAGCTTTGCATCTCCGCCGTCACTCTTGCCGAGATCATCTATGGTGCGGAGAAATCGGCACGGCAGATCGAAAACATCAAGGTCGTCGACCAGTTTGCTGCCCGCCTGGACGTACTCCCTTTTGGCGAGCGAGCTGCAACCCATTACGGCCAGATTCGTGCAGATCTCGAGCGAGCCGGCCATCCTGTTGGGCTTCATGACATGATGATTGGCGGTCATGCGCGCAGTGAGGGCCTGACACTTGTTAGCAATAACGTCCGTGAATTTCAGCACATCGAAGGGCTTCGCATTGATAACTGGGTCTAGATTGCGGAGCTTTGAGCCGGCGACGGCGACGGCGTTCGCAAATCGGCTGACAGGTCGTCACGCCAGTAAGGCGTGCAGCACGTAGACCGCATCGGCATAGCGCACCGAATAAACCGCGCGATAGGCATTGCCCTCGTGGCTCTTCTTCCACTTCCACCATTTACTGCCACCAAAACTTTGAGCGTTCGCACCATCGTCGGATGGCGTTCGCCCATCTGCGCTAGGAACAGGGCATATCCCATCTCGCGCTGCACGTGCTCCGGAAACGCCTTGAAGTCTCTTTTGGATGTACCGCGCCAAATCAAAGGGCGCGGTACGCGAGATTTTCGCAACATAAATGTTTAAAGGGCGCGGTACGCGAAATTTTCGCAACATAAATGTTTATGTGATTGTACACTCTGTCAAGCACTACCGCGGCTGATAGCATTGAGCCGACGGAATTCAAGCGCACGCAGGACGCGATGCGTACTAGGGCGCGAGGGCGCGCCGAGCGGCATTCGGTTCGCGATCGATGATGCGCAACAACGCACGCATCGCGTCATCGAGGCTGCGCCGGCCCTGCTCGTAGGATTCCATCGTTCGCGCTGGAATCCCAAATAGCCGCTCGAATTCTTTGGTCGACAACGCAACCTTTGAGCGGATCGCCTTGATTTGGGCCGGTGTCAAGGCGCCGCCCGGTAGGTCATGCGCCTCTAATTCAATTTCGCCGCGCAGGTGCTTTGCCATCTCCTCAAAGGCGTCGACAAGATCGTCGCCGACGCGGGAGCCTTTGGCGCGTGATCCGCCTTGCCGGAGCCAGGCCGGCCGCGGATATGGCTGATGCGGTTATCCTCGAGCCAGTCGCCAAGCTCGCTCGACACATAGGATGGCGCGTTATCGCGCGTGGGGTAAGGCAGCCGACGACGTCATCGACTGGACCGCTCGGCAACGAGGACCTTGCCAAGGCGATCTTGTCCGTCATCCGCAGGGAAAGTCAGACCAGCCTCCGCGCGCTTGGCGAAAGCTAAATGTGGATCGGTCAATCGATCAGAGCTCTGATATCCTTGAGCAGCAGGAAGAGATGCATAGGGTCGGATGGCGACTCGATGAAATCGAAATGTCGGTAAAAGGCGCGCACCTCATCGTCCTTGGCGTGAACAGCGAAGGCGCGGATGCCTGCGATGTCGGCTGCTTGCAGGCACCGCAGCAGCGCGTCCTTCAACAAGGCCTGTCCGATGCCCCGCCCCTGGTAGTCCCGATCGACCGCAAGCCGAGCCAGCAGCATGATGGGGACACCATGCCGCGCGAGACCTTTGGTAAGGCGCCCCGGTGCTGCGGCAAAGGCGACTTCACCGACGACCAGCGTATGATAGCCGATGACGCGGTTGTTTGTGATGAGAACATAAGTTTGCGAGGCGTTTGCCTGCTGGTTCTGCAGGGCATTGCGCATCAAAAATCGGTTAAGCGGTTCCTTGCCGCAGTCGAAGCCTTCTAGAGCATGATCACGTCTGAGCTTTTCGACCTTGTAGTCGGGGTTCATTTACGCCGGATCTCGATCATGCTGGGCTTCTTCAGCAAGCGCCCCAAACGGGGCAGCGGCCTGGGGTCTGCGTCAAGTGCCGCCTGGAACGCTTTCCAACGCTCGACGGTCAACTCAAAACGCTGGCGGTCCGGCAGGGTTTCTGCCGCACGGGCAAGCGCGCTTTCGAGCACAAACTCACTCACTGACCGGCTCGCAGCCGCGGCGGCGGCGTTAAGCGTCTTCTTGGCTTCCGGGGTCAATCTCAGATCGAGCTTTTCCGAGCGGGTTGCCGAAGCTGGCATTGGCAGGTCTCCTTCTTCTCACCCCGCCTAGCACATTTGCCAGACAATGTCATGACAAATTGTCGGGCGCGGCGAAGTGGCTGACTGCGCGCCGCGACGGCTCTGCAGCCACGCCGCCGGCGCCGTACCCCCGCTCCTTTTCGGCCATCTAACGGGGCCGGAGATCGCGCGGGTCGGCCAGTCTAGCTTCTTCGCAGGAACGAGCGCCGCGCTTACCTCAAGCTGCCCGCTCCTGTCTGACTTTGATGAGCGACTCTGCGGGAATTCCGAGCCCCTTATGCAGTCGCCAGATCATTTTTTGAGCGTGAGCGAGCGCCTGCGATTAAGGACCTCGTGCACCCGGTTGCGGCTGCCGATGAAGGGAATGAGGTCGCGCGGTTGCGGCCCGTTCTGGTCCATATGATACTTGATTGCCTCCACCGGATCCGGGAGATCGAACCGATTTCTGCTCCCAGGCTTCGACCAATGTGACCAGCACGTCGAGCCGATCGCCCTGGGGCGTGTTGCGCTTCGCAGTCATCAGGCCCTCGATCTCCTTGAGGCCGTTGCGGTATTCATGTTGGGTCTTGATTGGTGCGATGTCCATGACTGCTACCTTCAAACGGTTTGTGCGTCGGGCCGCACGAGTGCGATGTCAAGCAGCATGCAACATGATATCGACACGGATGGCATCATAGGGAAAGACAATTAAACCGTCTTCGGTTTTTTGCAGGATACCGGCTGTTAGCAGTGTATGCACGTCGCCATGCACGCCCTTAACGTCGCGATCGACGCGTCGCGCGGCTTCTCTGATCGTGAGCGGTCCAGCCCCTGTCATCGTCCGGATCAATTCCCAGCGCTTCGCCGTCATGAGCTGGAAGAGCAACTCCGGCGTTGCGAAGCTAATCCGCGCCCCTTGTTTTCTGCCCTTGAATGCATCTTGAGCGCGACGCTTAACATCTTTGAGCGTTGCTACTCCGAGCGTCACAGTCTTCATTTCAACGTCTCCATGCTTCAACGTCACTCCAGAAATCTGCCAACAGGGTCTCCGGGTCTACGAAGTTATGGCGCTTTTCAGCACCGCCAATGTGCCGATGATCACCTTTCCCCGCTTCATTGTCGTAACGCAGGACACACGTTGAGTCTGCAACGAGCGCCAACCGATACTTGAACCTGTGGGTTGAGCCTTGCACCGGTCGATCCAAGCGCCAAACAACAATCTCGACAAACGTACGACTATCCAACACGTAATGATTCGTCGATGAGCAGCTCGGCTTTCATGTTGGTGTGTACTACAACGCAGTTTGCCGTGTTGTCAATAAACCCAACATCGAGCGGTTTCACCTGATGTTTATAAAATCAGGACACGGTTGGAGAGAAAAGAATTTAAGGGACGTTGAGAAGTTTACCCGCTCGATCGGGTCCTGCCCAGTCGGAGGACGACCTCGTGTTTTTGTATTACGTGAATTGCTCGGGCGACGAAGGGCGTTGGCTTCAAATGCGACTTTCGTCGCGATTTCGTTTTGGCCCCGAGGGCCATTTCGACTAGGCGCCGAATTGCTGCCGAACGCGAAGGTTTGTCCAGTTGTTGCTTGGCCCAATCGTCGATCTGCGATTTAAGCACAGGCGACAGCCGGACTGCTGTCACCGGATCCTGGCCGGTTGCAGGGCGACCGCGTTTTTTGTATTACGCTCCTGCATGGTCACACAGATTCAGGAGCGGCGTTCTTGTATAGATTTTTGGCGTCAGGCCAACGCAAGCGCGCGTGTGACGGCGTCTGGTTCCTTGTCGATGACTATCAACAAGATGCGCGCTGCTCCATCAGGATGACGTCGGTTCTGTTCCCAATCGCGTAATGTAGATGGCAAGATGCCAAAGCGGGCGGCGAATGCGTTCTGACTCATTTTGAGTTTGGTCCGAATTGCCCGCACGTCGATATTGGCCGGTACGTGCACCTTGTAGGTTTTCGGATCGGCTTCACCTCTGGCGATTGCCTGCGCCGACTTCGCTGCCTTAATCAGCCGCTTGCCGAGCTTGCTCATCTGTCATCATCCTCATCATAATTTCATTCGTCGTCTAGCCGCTCTGACTTTGACCGACGTTCTATAAGCATCCGCGATTCCCTGGAGTTGCTTCTTCAATACGTTGCATTCCGCCTTCGATAGATTGTCGCGATCGCCTTTTTTAATGACCGCGAGCATGAAGACGGGAACGTCGTCGCCTCCAAAGTAGTGCACTGTGCGGACGCCTCCGCGTTTGCCCTTGCCGCTGGCGGCAAACCGAAGCTTCCGCGCGCTACCGGTTCCTACCATCACGTCGCCCGCCCTGGGGTCGGACGCGATGACCTGAATGATGGCCGCCATCTCGTCTTCGGATAGACCCGCGTCCTTGGCGTCTTGCAGGTAATCCGGAGTTTCGATGACCGTGTGCATGGTAATATATACGGCAATGCCGTATATATTTCAACAGCGGTGCTCATGCCGCCACATTCAATCAGTTCCGCCAGACACGCCTTGTAGAGCATTTTTGGGAAGAATGCCGGTCGGTCGATCGCGTCTGATTTGTGTGGGATGCCCGCTTCGTCGCTGCGGTCGCCATTTACACCGCGTGCAGCTCGGCTGGAATGCACTGTCCACCACCTCGGCTTGGCGCTGGGCGGCCGGCCTGGCGCAAGTTTTGCCCAGCGGACTGACGCGGGCATTCGCCATTCGCGCAGCGGTGCCGATTGCTTGGCCGGGCATCTATCACTTGGGGGGCTTCGCCCGCTGGCGTTTGCGGAGACGAACCCCAGGGCTGCCGCCGTTCTCGTCGATGAAATCGACGCCGGCCACCTCAAGCGCCCGTCTGAGCACCGCAAGAGTCGCCTGACGCCGCAGGCGGCGCGGTATCTATCGTTTCTTCTCGGTCGCCTTGGCGGTTTTGCGGCGGGCTGCTTTCGCGGCAACCGTCGGATTTGACGCGCTGGCAGGCTCGCCGGAGTGCGCTGCAGCGACCTTGGTGAGGCGGACGCCAGGCTGCTCACCATTGGTGAACTCGACGCCGGCTGCCTCAAAGACGCGCCCAAGCGCTAGCTCATTCGCCGTGGTTAGCGACGTTTTTCCGTCCTTTGCCTCAGCGCGTTTGATGGTGTTGCGGCCCAGCGATGCTTCTTGGGCAAGCTGCTCAACGCTCCACCGTAGAAGAGCGCGAGCGGCGCGGATTTGACCCCCTGAAAGCCAATGATTCTTCATTTGACTCTGCGTTCATAATGGGCCATATAGACCCAGATGGGACGTACGGTCCCACCGTCATTATACTCTCAGAGGAACGGCAACATGAAATCGGCGATGTCAACAGCATCAATCGTAAACCGTCGCTGCTTCGTCGGCGGCTCGGACGCCCGGATCATCATGGGCGACGATGAAGGTGCCCTTCTCCGCCTGTGGCGGGAAAAGCGCGGCGAAGTCGAGCCAGAGGACCTATCCGGAAACCTTATCGTCCAGCTCGGGATGGTCACCGAACCCCTTAACCGCCACTGGTTCGAACGCAACACCGGCCAAGTCCTTACGGGGGTCCAGCGTCGCGTGCAGCATCCTGTCCGGGGTTGGATGGCCGCGACCCTCGACGGCATTGTGGAGGCCACAGGAGCGGTTTTCGAGGCCAAATTCATGCTGCCCTGGTCGTTCACTGAAGAAGGGGCGGCCGAAAAGTACATGCCCCAGCTGCAGCACAACATGTGGGTCGTCAATACCAAGCTGTCGGTCCTCTCGATCATCACCGGCGGCGGCAAATGGGTCGAGATCAGCATCTCGGCCGATCCGCTCTATCAGCACCTCCTGTTCACTGCGGAGAAAAAGTTCTGGCGGTGCGTGGAGAGTGGCGAGCCCCCTCGCCTCTTCGGCGTCGAACCGCCGCGGCCGCGGATTGAGGCGGTGCGGATCGTCGACATGAGCGCGTCAAATTCGTGGGCGGAATTCGCCGGCGTGTTCCGCTCGACCCGCTCCGCCTTCCTCGAGCACGAGAGGGCCAAGGTCGAGCTCAAGGGGCTGATGCCCGATGATGCCAAGGAGGCGATCGGCCACGGGGTTCGCGCCAAGCGCTCCAAATCCGGCGCCATCAGCTTCGATCTGCTCGAAGTGGAGGGCAGTCATGCAGCGGTCCAGTGAATCGATCGGGGCCATTGCGGCGGCGCTGGCCAAAGCGCAGGCCGAGCTCGTCAATCCCGAAAAATCCCTCGTGGCGACAATCCGCGCGGATGGCCCCGGCGCGGCCGAACGGTCGTTCCGCTATGCCCCGCTATCGAGCGGTCTTGACATCGTGCGTAAGACCTTGAGCCAACATGAAATCGCCACGGTGCAGACCACGGCGATCGACCAGACCGCCGGCATCGTCAACCTCACCACTGTGCTGGCGCATGCTTCGGGGGAATGGATAGCGTCGGACTGGCCGGTCTGCGCCCTCAGCGAAACCGCGACCCCACATCGGATGGGCGCGGCGCTAACCTATGCGCGCCGCTATGCGTTATTCACGCTGGTCGGGATCGCCGGCGAGGATGATCTCGACGCCCCTAACCTCGCGGCCCCAACGCAATCGACATCGGGTCAGCAAAAGCCGAGGGGTCATGGAAAGCTCAACGGCGGTCACGAGCATCCGAGCCAACGGGCAAACATGGGCCGAAGCGGCAAGGACCGCTCGAGCTCCGCCGCGCCGCCCATGCTTGGAGCGGAGGCATCGGCGGAACTACGCGATCGACTGCTCGGTGAACTCAACGAACTTGTCTCAACCGACGACGCGGCCATCTGGGCGCAGCGGTGCCTTCCTGAAAAGAACCGATTGACCGCGGCCGATGCCGCACGCGTCGAGGAAGCTTTTCGAGCACGCGTTGCAATCCTCACGCCTCTTGCGATCGATGCCGTGGACGCGCCTCTGACATCTGAGGCTTCCGGGCAGACCCGGACGCCACAGGCGATGGATCAGCGCAAACCAAATCGAAAAAAGTCGCGACAAGCGTCGCAGCCCACGGTCATCGATAAGACCGTGCTGGCTTTCCCAGAGCCCCGTCGGATACGGGATCGGGATCACGTCAGATACGTCGCCAAGCAGCCTTGCCTCGTTTGCGGCCGGCAGCCAGCGGATGCCCACCATCTACGCTTTGCGCAAAGCCCCGCGCTCGGCCGTAAGGTCAGCGATGAATTCACCGTGCCATTGTGCCGGGGCCACCATCGCGAGGTCCACCGCTGCGGCGACGAACCCGTGTGGTGGCTAAAGGTACGAATCAATCCGATGGTTACCGCTGCCGCGCTATGGCTTAAGACGCATCCGCTGCCGGCAGGTCCGGCGCACTCGCGTGTTGGAGCCACAGAGCCGGCAGCGTCGGCGTGACAGGTCGGGTCAATGTGAAGCGCGCGCGAGGCCCGCAAGCAGCGGACCGTATAACTTCAAAGTTCCACGAAAGCCCGTTGGGCACGGCTTTTACCGCTCCCGTTTGGCAGCCCGCGGGAGGATCACCACCTCGCCAAGCCGTCGCCTCTTTCCGCTCAATACAACATCACGCGTCGACTGCGAACCGGTACTGTCGGCCGTGCTTCTTGCCAAAGCGGACGATGCGCTCATCATAGGTGACCAACGGACAAGCAAGCTCGATCGCCGTCGCAATCAGAAGTCTGTCCGCCGGATCGCGGTGTTCGAGATGATGCAGCTGATAGCTGCGGGAGGCAGCCTGGTGACCCAGCGGCACTGCTTCGATGCCGGGACAATCGAGGAAACGCTCGATCCATGCCGCAACGGGAACGTCGAGGTCGATCCGTCCGGTGTCAAGGAGAAGCGCAATCTCCCAAACCGTGATGGCGCTGAGCAAAATGGCGCCGCCGTTTTGCCAGCAGCCGTCGATCAAGGCACGCGTCGAAGCGCGCAGTCGGTCGTCGCCACTGTCGAGCCAGAGGGCGATGTGGGTGTCGAGCAGAAGGCGATCGGTCACCGCTCGATCTCTCGGCCGGTCTCGGCATCGGGCTCGACATCAAGAGCCGGCGCGACGACGTCAACACCTTCGTGAACGCGCACCGATCCGCGATGCACCCCGAAAAGCGATCCCGCGCGGGCCGTCTCCTCCAAGAGGCGCCGCACGGCGAGGGCGACCGCTTCGGTCTTGTTGCCCTCAGTCAGCTTGTTCGCTGCTTCCTCGATCAGGGCAACCACGTCCGGACGGTTGATAGTTACGACGTTCGCCACAACGATACCCTATATCATTACGCAAGTACTTATATGCGTACCAAAACAGAAGTGCAAGCCTCACCTGACTGCTTCTCATCTGGCACTGGGTGCGCCGGTCGGCCATCCAGGTTTCGGGCGGATTCCGGCGGCTCCCGGCATTGCCGACGGGACGAGAACGCCGCCCGGCTCAGGCTCAAAATCTGATTGGCCTGTCGCTGGGACCGCCGAGCTTGCGCGGCTTTTTGCGCCTCCAATCGGTCGGCACGGAGCCGCCGCATGATGGGCATTCGAGGGGGCGGCGTCCCAGGGTTTTGTGCGCGGTCCGGATCGGTCGCAACGAATCCACGGAAATGGCCCCGCCGTGGTGCCTAACGCCACCGTGCTGAAAGTGATGCGAGCGCTCGGCCTCAAGTTTAAGGTAGCCGTTTAGTGTGCGCTAGCCGACAGCAGCGCTCACAATCAATGTCTTTTCGACACATCGAGACAGCCTGGGCGGATGCAGCGCTCATGCCTTCGCGGAGACAACCCTGATCCCAGCATACAGCGCCAGGCAAGGTGTCACCAGAAAACGCTATTGACGAGGTGCGCGCGACAACGAACCCAATTACCGCGACTGGCTGCATGCCGGTTCACACTTCAGGCAGATCGAACCATACTACGATGCCGGGACATCTTGAAACTTCCGCTTGTCTGCCTTATCACAAATGTGTATAATATTTTGCTATATACACATCATACGGAATGTGGCGCATGCGCACCAATATCGAAATCGATGACGTCCTCATGAGAGAAGCCCAAAAGGTTTCGGGACACGCCACCAAGAAACAGACTGTGGAGCAGGCACTCCGATTGATGATCAGACTGCGGCGGCAACGTGAAGTCGACGCCGCCTTCGGCAGATACCGCTGGCGTGGTAACTTAGCTCGCAGCCGCACAGGGCGAGGGATGACGTGATCGTTGTCGACAGCAGTGTCTGGATAGACTTTCTGAATGGCCGCAATGCTCCCCATGTGCGCCGACTGCGCGCGATCCTCGGCATGGAGGAGGTTATCCTCGGCGACTTGATGCTTTGCGAGGTCCTGCAAGGCTTAGAGAGCGAGCGGGCGGCTCGCGACGTTGAGGCGCTACTTCGCCGCTTCGAAATTGTATCGATGGCTGGAGATGCGATTGCCGTAGCGGGCGCCCGCAATTTTCGCTTTTTGCGCCGGCGCGGGATCACGGTCCGCAAGACTATCGATCTCTTGATCGGGACCTGGTGCATCGAAAACCGCGCGCTGCTGCTCCACAACGATAGCGATTTTCATCTCATGGCACGCTATCTCCGGCTCAAGGAGATCGGAGGTTGAGAGAGGCCGTAACGTGGCGACAGGCCATGGCAGAGCCCGTTTGACCGCATGATTATTGCATGTCGATGGGGCGCCGATTTTTGATGATATCCGAGGCCGCCTCCTCAGGCCGCAGCCACCTTGCTGAGGCGCACGCCAGGCTGTTCACTGTTGGTGAACTCGACCCGCCAAACTCGAGTGTCGCCCGCCGAGTTCAGAACCTTGCTGCGGCAATCTCCATCAAGGTTTCGCTTGCTTTGCGCAGCAAAATCGACCTACCTCGGAGTGACCTGTAGGGGAACCATGCGTCGGAAAGCGGTCAGGAGCCAAATCGGGAAAAGGGCTACCGAGAAGAAGCCGAACCTTCGGCCAGATTTCCCTGCGCGACCCTGTCAAGGGAGGATCGAGCTCAATTTCAAAATCACGAATGAAGCACGGCCAAGCGCGACTTCGTTTGCCGCGCCGGGCAACCCGCATAAGCCTGTCGCTCGGTGACTAGATTTCCACAAGCCGTTCGTCTATTGCACCGCACGCCTACTTCGTCCTTTCTTCCCCGCAATGGTATCGATAGGTTCCGGGCACGGCGCGACGCGGAACTGAGAGCATGAAAGAGTAAGGTGGGGTAGCCTTGACCAATCTTATGCAAGCCAACGATAGCGGCGAGACCCGGACGCGCGGGCGGCTGAAGATCGGCGATGACTGGAACGCAATCACAATCATCGCCCTGTCGCAGAGCAGTCCGCTGAAGGCAATCGCGGAGCTCGTGGAGAACAGCATCGACGCCAAGGCGCGCATTGTCACGATCACACGCGGCCGCGAGCGCCGACAGCATTTTCTTGCCATACGCGACGACGGCGAAGGAGTGCCGCGAGACATCGAAGGCAGGCCGGATTTCCGCTACGTCGCTACCCATATTTGCGATTCGGTGAAGCGGCGGCTGAACTCCGATGGTAGCGCAGGATTGCAAGGCGAATTCGGCATTGGGCTACTGAGCTTCTGGACGGTCGGCGAGGAGCTCATCATGACCTCGACCAGCGCCGACCGGCGGGTCTACCAGATGGTGATGCGTAAGGGCGATCCGAGCTATTCCGTCTCGATCAAGCGCACGCTCTTCGGCGAGAGCGGTACCGAGGTTCGGATCGCACCACTGCTTGATGGTATCCGTGCACTTTCGGGCGAAAAAATCCAATGGTATCTCGCAGCAGAGCTGCGCGACCGCATCCGCCAGACCGGGATACGGATCACCATTAACGATCGCCTGGGGCACAAGCAGTACGCGGTTGAGCCGCGCCAGTACGAAGGACGCCTGTTGCATCAGCTGCCTGCGGTACGGACGCCACTCGGTGACATCTATGTCGAGCTTTATTTGCATGAGCCGGCCGACGCTAACCGCGTCGCCCTGTACCGGCGCGGTACGCGCGTGATCGACGACCTCACGTTGCTTGATCATCTGTCACGCGCCCCGTGGAACGCTCGCTGGCTGCAGGGACATCTCGACGCGCCGTTTCTTGATCTGACTCCGGGTACCCGCACTGGCATCATCCAGGATTCGGCGTACATGATGTTCTGTGAGGCATTGGCGCCGCTCGAGCAAAAGCTGATTGAGATCATCGAAGCACAGCGCCGCGCCGAAGAGGAACGGGCCAGTCGCGAGCAGCTTCGCACCATCCACCGCGCCTTTCGCGAAGCGCTGCTCGCCTTGCCCGCCGAGGAATACGACTGGTTCGACATCGGGGCGCGGCGACTCCTCACCGTCGCCGCCCGCGCTGGGGATGCGGAACCGCAGGCGGCGTCGCACGGATTCGGTGAGGCTTCGCCGGAGGCGGGTGTACCGGAGACTGCCGGAGAGCGGCAACGGCGGTTCTTCGAATTTCCCGGCCCTTTATTCAGCGTCGCGATCTCACCGGCATCCACGATCGTGCATGTCGGCGCCGCCAAAGAACTGCGCGCTCTGCCGCGCGACCGCTCGCGGCGCCGCGTCGAGGACGATTTGGAATTTGATTGGCAACTCGTCGAAGGGCTCGGCACGCTCGCCGATGCCCACAGCCAGGCAGTCACGTACCTTGCGCCGGACGAGCCGGGCCTTGCCCGCGTCAAGCTGACAGTTCGCCAGCGTGACATTGTGTGTGCTAACGAGGCCTTGATCACAGTAACAAACGAATTGCCGGCGCAGATCAATGCAGCGACCGCGCCGGCGCGCGGCCTGCCCGGCTACACCTTGGAGCGCGCGCCGGGCGAATCCTGGCGGTCGAAATTCGACACCAAGCGCAATCTCATCGTCATCAACAATGGCCACCGAGATTTCGTCTATGCCTCGCGCACCAAGTCTCTGAAACTTCGCTACCTCGTGCGGCTTTACGCCAAGGAGCTGGTGTTGCACAACTTCGCCGGTCTTCCTGCCGACCACCTACTCGAACGGATGGTCGAGCTCTCATTGCGAACGGAGGAGCATCTTTAATACCAGCGCCCCATTGCGTCATCGGAGGCCGGCGTGGAGGCGAGCCAGACAACGGGGGCGGCCAGCCGCTACGGGTATTAACAGCGCTCGGCCGCAAGGTGAGCGATGAGTTCACGGTCCCATTGTGTCGAGGACACCACCGCGAGGTTCACCGCTGCGGCGATGAAGCCGGATGGTGACACAACGCCGGACCACTCGTGGCGGCGCGCGCGCTGTCGGCTCGAAACGCATCCGCTCCCAACTGATTCGAATACTTCCCAACTGATCGCGCAGCTTCTGCAGTCGCCGACACGACCGATCGGGTGAACGCGAAGCGTTCGAGCCCATGCGCTACAATGCGTTCAAGAGCACCAAAAAAACCGCGGCTGGAACAAAGAAGTGCAAGGCCGTAACCGTCGATTTTGAGGGTCGACTGCCATTTTTGAACTGTGGCGGCCGCTGGCGCGAGGGTTCGACCAGAAAGCATGTGGAAAGGCGATCAAGATGCTTTTGGGCGAATAATGCCTAAATTTTAATGCTCACATCCGAATTCCAATGAATTCGAGTTTCAGGTAATAATAGGAAACAACTGAAGGGAATGGGCTATGCGCTACACAGTCGTCTTGGAACAAGAAGAGGACGGCGGCTACGTCGCGATCGTCCCAGCGCTTCCGGGATGCGTCAGTCAGGGCGACGACCGCGCTGAAGCGCTCGCCAACATCCGCGAGGCAATTGAGCTGTACATCGAGGATTGCCGTGAAGCAGGAGATCCGGTTCCGACCGAGATCGGCAGAGAATTCGTCGATATCGAAGCAGCCTAACGGGGAAGATCGCAGCTCGTGGCCAAATTGGCGACGGACCTTTCGGGTCGAGACGTGAGGACGGCCCTGGAACGGGTTGGTTTCGTATTTCGTCGCCAGAGCGGTAGTCACATGGTGCTGCGTCGGGCCGAGCCTTACGCCAGAGTCGTTATTCCCCGACCATAAGCAGATTCGTGCAGGGACCCTCCGGCGCATCATCGCCGACGCCGGAATGACGGTCGACCAATTCATGCAACTGCTCAAACGCTGAGCCGGCTAGGCGGCTGATCGAGGCTCAGACATGGCAGCTGGCGACGACCCGGACTGAACAGATTGGCTACTGATAGCAGTGATGCAGAATTTTTCGCGAATTGCATCCATTGCCGGCAACTTCGGAGAAAGTTGACATTGACGGCGCGCCTTCCGCTTCCGCCGTCAGCAGCGAACAGTGCAAAGGCAAACGCGATCGGCCGATCAGCAAACGAAGCCCAAAATTACAAAAGGAAGGCAATTAGACCGCGACACTTTCGGTGATCTGCAGCGTGGGCTTCTAGTGAATGGCTTACGAGCTTCGCGAGGTTCGCGATCTGACGCAGCGTCTTCAGCATTTGCGCCCGTTCCACCCGGCTTCGCTGCGTTGAGCCGGCTGCGTGACCCGGCCATAGCCGAGGAGCCCGCGGCTATAATCTTTGCGCGCATCATCGACGTGGTGACGCCGACACGCGGCCACGACGTCGGCCATGACAGGGACGGCTTCTACGCGCGCGCACGGACACAGACGGCAGGGCCGGAGCGCGAGTTGCGGGATCTTGGCGGGAAGGCGCGGAAGGCCGTGGACGGGAAGCTCAGTGGAGAGGTGTGGATCGACGCTTGGGCAGCGCTGCCGGACCGGACCAAGCGCCGACTGTGGCGTCCTCGTCTGGTCGAGCGATCAAGCCGGCGCCAGCCCTACACCCACCGGACAGCGGACGCAACCCGACCGACAAAACATGGAGGTCGGCACGGAGCCGCCGCATGATGGGCATTCGAGGGGGCGGCATCCCAGGGTTTTGTGCGCGGTCCGGATCGGTCGCAACGAATCGTCGCTCTCAAATCCCCCTATCGTTGTTGTGCAATCCCTGCAACGTGGTTGCGGATTGTTGCTTGCGAGCGCACAATAAAGCGGCACACAAAGTGCCGGAGCAAATACAGTGTTCGAGCTGCGTTTTGAAATTTCTGATTTAGAGCGTCGTGCTCGCGAGTCGGTTTCGGCGCCCGACGAGACGCGCTTCGCTGTGGCGCAGAGCTTGAACCGCGCGGCGGGGCTACGCCACGGCGCTCAATAATATTGGGCAATGCCCTCCGGGACGTCAGGCGGTATACTGCCTAGGATCAATTGAGTGAACATGCATCCATGAACCGCAAACAACGGCGGCGTGCCAGCAAACTCGGACAGATACCGGGCAATCCTGCTGCGAACACCGGGACCGTGGTCGTCCCGCCGGGTCACGCTAATCTCTTAGGGGTGGGCCTCAAGCACCACCAAGCGGGCCGCTTGGCCGAGGCCGAGGCTTATTACCGACGCGTGCTGGCAGCCCAACCTGACCACGCGGACGCTCTGCACCTGCTCGGTATCGTTGCCAATCAGGCCAGACGGCATGACCTGGCCGTCCAATTGATCAGTCAGGCCATAAAACAGAACGGAGAGAGGCCTGACTACTTTTGTAGCCTCGGCATAGCGCTCAAAAATCAAGGCAAGCTCGACGAGGCGGTCGCTGCCTATCGCCAGGCCATCCGGATCAACCCTGACTTGCCTGAGGCCCATTGCAACCTTGGGAATGCACTGCATGACCAGGACAAGCTCACCGAATCGCTGGCGAGCTACGACCGCGCGCTAGCCGTGCGGCCGGACTATGCCGAGGCGCTCTACAGTCGTGGCGTCATCCTGCAGAAGCTGAAGCGGTTCGAGGAGGCGCTGGCGAGCTACGACCGCGCCCTCACAGTGCGGCCGGACTATGCTGGGGCGCTTTCCAATCGTGGCGTCATCCTGCAGAAGCTGAAGCGGTTTGACGAGGCGCTGGCGAGCTACGACCGCGCGCTCACCGTGCGGCCGGACTATGCCGAGGCGCTCAGCAACCGCGGCAACACGCTGCACGAATTGAAGCGGTTCGAGGAGGCGCTGGCGAGCTACGACCGCGCGCTAGCCGTGCGGCCGGATTATGCCGAGGCGCTCAGCAACCGCGGCAACACGCTGCACGAATTGAAGCGGTTCGAGGAGGCGCTGGCGAGCTACGACCGCGCGCTCACCGTGCGGCCGGACTATGCCGAGGCGCTCAGCAACCGCGGCAACACGCTGCACGAATTGAAGCGGTTCGAGGAGGCGCTGGCGAGCTGCGACCGCGCACTCGCGGTGCGGCCGAATTTTGCCGAGGCGCTCTACAATCGTGGCAACACGCTGCACGAACTGAAGCGGTTCGAGGAGGCGCTGGCGAGCTGCGACCGAGCACTCGCGGTGCGGCCGAATTTTGCCGAGGCGCTCTACAATCGTGGCAACACGCTGCACGAATTGAGGCGGTTCGAGGAGGCGCTGGCGAGCTACGACCGCGCCCTCGCCATGCGGCCTGACTTTGCCGAGGCGCTCAGCAACCGCGGCAACACGCTGCACGAATTGAAGCGGTTCGAGGAGGCGCTGGCGAGCTACGACCGCGCGCTAGCCGTGCGGCCGGATTATGCCGAG
>Ga0208937_1000698_pt1 | contig 21168 bp, 20 predicted proteins | sample June2015DPH_11_5_FD_184705 | JGI IMG/M metagenome (GOLD analysis project Ga0208937, IMG submission 184705) | Peatland microbial communities from SPRUCE experiment site at the Marcell Experimental Forest, Minnesota, USA - June2015DPH_11_40... | ecosystem: Environmental > Terrestrial > Soil >...
CATGAGCGACATTGCCTTACCCGGCTCGATCGAGCCCGCAGCCCGCAAGAGGCCGGACCTCGGTGGCGGCATCAATCCTCTGACCGGCATCCTCTTTGGCGGCGTCGTCGCCGCGGTTCTGCTTTTCGTCGCCTACAGCATCTATTCCGACATCGGAGCAACCGGCGCAAAAGTCACGAGCTACGCGCCCTTCCTGCTGCTGTTCGTCGCGCTTTTGATCGCGCTCGGCTTCGAGTTCGTCAACGGCTTTCACGACACTGCGAACGCGGTGGCGACCGTCATCTATACGCGGGCGCTGCCGGCCAACTTCGCGGTGGTATGGTCGGGAATGTTCAACCTGCTCGGTGTGCTGGCGTCCTCGGGCGCCGTCGCCTTCGGCATCATCTCGCTTTTGCCCGTCGAGTTGATCCTGCAGGTCGGCAGCCATGCCGGCTTTGCGATGGTCTTTGCGCTCCTGATCGCGGCCATCATCTGGAACCTCGGAACCTGGGCCTTCGGCCTGCCGGCATCGAGTTCGCACACTTTGATCGGCTCCATTATCGGTGTCGGCATCACCAACGCACTGCTGCATGGCCGCAGTGGCACATCCGGCGTCGATTGGTCGAAAGCCAAGGAAGTCGGCGAGGCATTGCTGTTCTCACCCCTGTTCGGCTTTGCCCTTGCCGCCCTGCTTCTGTTGGCCCTCAAATTCGTCGTCCGTAGTCCGGCCCTTTATGCCGAGCCCAAGGGCGACCAGCCGCCGCCATGGTGGATCCGCGGCATCCTGATCCTGACCTGCACGCTGGTGAGCTTCTTTCACGGCTCCAATGATGGCCAGAAGGGCATGGGCCTGATCATGCTCATCCTGATCGGCACGGTACCGACGGCCTATGCGCTCAATCGCGCCCTGCCGCCGAACCAGGTGCAGGCCTTTGCGTCAACATCGCAAGCCGCAAGCGCCGTCATTGAGCAAAAGGCGGCCGGTTATAACGTGTTGGGCAATCCGCGCCCGGCGGTGACTGCTTACGTGGCCAGCCACGAACTCACCGAAGGAACCTATCCCTCATTGGCCGCCCTGGTGCGGGAAATCTCCAAGGAAGTCACGCAATACGGGTCGATCGCCAGAATGCCGGCGGAGAGCGTGGGCAACGCGCGCAACGATATGTATCTCGCGTCGGAGGCGATCCGCTTTCTCATGAAAGACAAGGAGAGCGACCTCTCGCCGGGAGAGATCAAAGCACTGAACGCCTATAAGCTATCGCTCGACGAGGCGACCAAGTTCATTCCCACCTGGGTCAAGGTCGCGGTGGCCATCGCGCTCGGCCTTGGAACGATGATCGGCTGGAAGCGTATCGTTGTCACCGTCGGCGAGAAAATCGGCAAGACGCATTTGACCTACGCGCAAGGTGCGTGCGCCGAAATCACCGCCGCCGCGACCATTGCCGCCGCCGACATGTATGGATTGCCGGTTTCAACGACCCACGTGCTGTCGTCGGGGATAGCCGGCACCATGTCGGCGAACGGCTCCGGCTGCAGCTCTCGACCGTGCGCAACATCGCGCTGGCCTGGGTGCTGACATTGCCGGCGGCCATGGTGATTTCCGGCACCCTCTATTGGGCGTTCTCAGGGCTATTCTGAACTTCGACGAAGCGTCGGGTTGGTCTCGACATCAACTCGCATCGCCCGCCGTCGTCTTCACGGCACCTGGAAGCGGGCGATGACTTCATCCGGAATGGGCTCGGACCTGATCACGGACGAGTCGGCCGCGTCGCGCAACGCCCAAACGCGGGTTTCGCGACCTTCGACCGCGAGTTCGCCGCGCACCATCAGCCGGTGCTCGACATCGAAGCTCGACCGGCGGAACTCCCTGATCTGCGACGTCAACTCCACGACATCGCCGAACCGTGCCGGGGCGAGGAAACGGGCGCGGGCGTCGACCAGCGGAATGCCGATGATGCCGAAGGCGCCGACCAAGTCGCGAGCGGGCACGCCCAGCGCGGCCTCGAACAGCCACCAAGTTCCCCAGTCAAAGAATTCGAAGAAGCGGCCATTGAAGACGATGCCGGCCGGATCGCAATGACCCCATTCGATCGCGAATTGCCGTTGACTGATGAAAGAGGCCATGACGTCGCTGAATCGACGCATCGCGGGTCCCACGTCAAGCCATGCGCGCCTTAGCGTCTGCCTAATGTTTCATCAGCGCTTTTTTATGATTTTAAAAGGGAACTGCCTAATTAATGGGCGGCGATGCGCGGAGATCGGATTCAAAATGGGCGCGGCGCGTCCGTCCGATGGCCGGCACCCGAAAGAATTATCACGCAAGCTCAATCACATACACTCTGTCGGCTGTTGGCACGCTCCTTGCGATTTGGCGACCGCGGGACGGCGCCGGGCCGGTCGCGCGTCAAACAGAGGACATCGCGATGCTCAACTTAACGAACGCGGTCGCCGAACGACCGCCAAGCCGCCGCTGGCTTGCAGCCGCGGCTGGTCTTGCCTTAGGCCTCACGGCGGCGCTGCCCGCCCGCGCCGAAGATACGATCAAGGTCGGCATTCTCCATTCGCTTTCCGGCACCATGGCGATCAGCGAGACGACGCTGAAGGACGTGGTGCTCATGCTTATCGACGAGCAGAACAAGAAGGGTGGCGTGCTCGGCAAGAAGCTCGAGGCGGTCGTGGTCGATCCCGCCTCGAACTGGCCGCTGTTCGCGGAAAAGGCCCGTGAGCTGATCAGCAAGGACAAGGTCGCCGTCGTGTTCGGCTGCTGGACCTCGGTGTCGCGCAAGTCCGTGCTGCCGGTGTTCAAGGAGCTCAACAGCATCCTGTTCTATCCGGTGCAGTACGAAGGCGAAGAGAGCGAGCGCAACGTGTTTTACACCGGCGCCGCGCCGAACCAGCAGGCCATCCCCGCCGTCGACTATCTGGCGAGCAAGGACGGCGGCTCGGTGAAGCGCTGGGTGCTGGAAGGCACCGACTACGTCTATCCGCGCACCACCAACAAGATCCTCGAGGCTTACCTAAAGGACGTGCTTAAGGTGGCCCCCGAGGACATCATGATCAACTACACGCCGTTCGGCTTCTCCGACTGGCAGACCGAAGTCTCCAAGATCAAGGCGTTCGGCTCGGCGGGCAAGAAGACGGCCGTGGTGTCGACCATCAACGGCGACGCCAACGTGCCGTTCTACAAGGAGCTCGGCAACCAGGGCATCAAGGCGACCGACATCCCGGTGGTGGCATTCTCGGTCGGCGAAGAGGAACTCGCCGGCCTCGACACCAAGCCGCTGGTCGGCCACCTCGCCGCCTGGAATTACTTCGAATCGATCAAGGATCCGAAGAACGAGGCCTTCATCAAGGAATGGCACGCGTTCACCAAGAACCCGAAACGCACCACCAACGATCCGATGGAAGCGCATGTCATCGGCTTCGCCATGTGGGTGAAAGCAGTCGAGAAGGTCAAGACGACCGACGCCGACAAGGTAATCGAGGCGCTGCCCGGCACCAAGGCGCCGAACCTCACTGGCGGCATCTCGGAGTTGCTGCCCAACCATCACATCACCAAGCCGGTCTTCATCGGCGAAATTCGCCCGGACGGCCAGTTCGACGTGGTGTGGAAGACCAAGGGGTTGGTCCCCGGCGCCGCCTGGTCGGCTTACCTGCCCGGATCGAAAGACCTCATTGGCGATTGGGTTACGCTCAAGTGCGGCAACTACAACACCGTAACCAAGAAGTGCGGCGGCGCCTCGTAACGATGCCGGCGCTGTGACCATGAAAGGCGCGGGAAGGCGGCGTATCGCCTTCCCGCATCCCGAGCATGTTCCCGAAAAGTGGATACCGGCTTTCGGACAAGATCCTGCTCCAACAAGAAATACAAGCTGTCTCTGACTCGTCAGAACGGTTAAGGCTTTGTTCCGGGAACCTTGCGATGCGTTTCAGCCGAGCTTGCCTCGTCGCTCTGCTATTGGCCTTCAGCTTCGCGCTCGGCTGCGCGACCGCGCATGCCGCGAGCCTCGACGAGGCGCTCGCCCACTTCACCGCCGACGATTTCAGCGAGACCATTACCGGCATCCAGGAAGTCGCCGCCAGCGGCAGCCCGCGAGCCGAAACCATCATTCGCGCCCTGCAGGACGGCCGCTTGATGTTCAGCGCCGAGCGCAAGGCGGTCTATATCAAAGACAATGCCGGCACGCTGACCGATGCCGCCACCGGACAGCCGGCGAGCGGCGAAACACCGGCCGATCTTGACACCGTGCGTCTCAACAATCGGCTGCGCGGCGCGATCGACGCCGCGCTTGGCGGACTGACGCTGCTCGCCAACGATCCCGGCGCTCGATACGAAGCCGCGCAGGCCGTGTTCAAGTCGCGCGCGACTAGCGCGTTGCCGACTCTCGAGACCGCCATCGCCAAGGAGCGAGACCCGCGGATCAAGCGTGGACTGCTGGAGGCACGAGCCGCAGTCATTTTGTCCGGCGACACGGCCAGCGACGAAGACAAGCTCGCCGCCGTGGACGTTATCCGCCAGCGCGGCGATCAAGATGCTCTCGGGCTGCTCTCCAGCCTGCCGGCCGACACCTCGCCGCCGGTCATGAAAGCTGCCGCTGCCGCGATTGCCGCCATCCAGAACCGTCTCGTTGTGTGGGAAGCCGTGCAGAACGCCTGGTATGGGATTTCGCTCGGCTCGGTGCTTTTGCTGGCGGGCATCGGCCTTGCCATCACCTTCGGCGTCATGGGCGTGATCAACATGGCCCACGGCGAGATGGTGATGATCGGCGCCTACGTCACCTTCGTCGTGCAGGACCTGATCCGAACGCGGGACCCGGCGCTGTTCGACTATTCGCTGGCCATTGCCATCCCGCTTTCCTTCCTGGTCGCCGGGTTCATCGGCATATTGATCGAACGCTGCATCATCCGTTTTCTCTATGGACGGCCGCTGGAAACCCTGCTCGCCACCTGGGGTCTTTCGCTGATTCTGCAACAAGCGGTGCGCACGACATTCGGCCCGAACAATCGCGAGGTCGGCAATCCGTCCTGGATGAGCGGCGCGTTCGATCTCGGCGGCATCACCATCACCTATAACCGCTTGTGGATCATTTGCTTTGCGCTCGCGGTATTCATCGCGCTGCTGGCGCTGCTGCGCTTCACGCGGTTCGGGCTCGAAATGCGCGCGGTGACACAGAACCGTCCCATGGCCGCCTCCATGGGCATCCGTACCGGCCGCGTCGACGCGCTCACCTTCGGCCTAGGCTCCGGCATCGCCGGCATGGCCGGCGTGGCGCTCTCGCAGATCGACAATGTCAGTCCCAATCTCGGTCAGGGCTACATCATCGACAGCTTCATGGTCGTGGTGTTCGGCGGCGTCGGCAATCTATGGGGCACGCTGGTCGGCTCCTTCGTGCTCGGTATCGCCAACAAGTTCCTCGAACCTTTTGCCGGTGCGGTGCTTGGCAAGATCGCGATTCTCGTGCTCATCATTTTGTTCATCCAGAAGCGGCCGCGGGGCATGTTCGCCCTCAAGGGCCGCGCAGTGGAAGCATGAAGACGGGTTCGCACATCCTCATCCGCTCGCTCGACCGCGGCGCGACGATCTTTCTGATCGTCGTCGCAGCCATCGCGATCGTGGTGCCCATACTCAATCTGGCGGTTCCGGAATCATCCGTCTTTCATCTGCCGACTTACCTCGTCGCGCTGTTCGGAAAGTACGCCTGCTATGCGCTGCTCGCTTTGTCGATCGACCTCATCTGGGGCTATTGCGGCATCCTCTCGCTCGGTCACGGTGCGTTCTTCGCGCTCGGCGGCTACGCCATGGGCATGTACCTGATGCGGCAGATCGGCACCCGCGGCGTCTACGCCGATCCGATCCTGCCGGATTTCATGGTGTTCCTGAACTGGAAAGAGCTGCCGGTCTATTGGTACGGCTTCCAATTCTTTCCCTACGCGGCGCTCATGATTTTTCTGGTTCCCGGCGTGCTCGCCTTCGTCTTCGGCTGGTTCGCGTTTAGGAGCCGCGTTACCGGCGTCTATCTGTCGATCATCACGCAGGCGCTGACTTATGCGCTGAAGCTCGGCTTCTTTCGCAATAATTTCGGGTTCGGCGGCAACAACGGCCTCACCGACTTCAAAGACGTGCTAGGCTTCAACGTGCAGGCCGAGGCGACGCGTAACGCTTTGTTCTCGATCTCCTGCATTGCGCTCATCCTTGCCTTCCTTCTGTGCCGCGCCATCATCACATCCAAGTTCGGCAAGGTGCTGATTGCCATTCGCGATGCCGAATCACGCACGCGATTCCTCGGCTACCGGGTGGAATCCTACAAGCTCTTCGTGTTCACGTTGTCGGCCTGCATGGCCGGCGTCGCCGGCGCCCTCTACGTGCCGCAGGTCGGCATCATCAACCCGAGCGAGTTCGAGCCCGGCAATTCCATCGAGGCGGTGATCTGGGTCGCGGTCGGCGGCCGCGGCACCCTCATCGGAGCGGCCCTCGGCGCGGTCGTGGTCAACTATGCCAAGACGTATTTCACCTCCGGCATACTCGCGCCCTACTGGCTATTCCTGCTCGGCAGCCTGTTCATCGCCGTCACGTTGCTGTTGCCGCGCGGCATCGTCGGCACGCTGCGGCATTGGACCGCGTTGCGGCGGGATCGGGCGTCGGCTGCCGCCGAGGACGGCGTGAGGGAGCCGCTGCCGGCGGAATGAGGTCTGGCCATGGAAGCGCTGACCAGCGCACTGCTGTATCTCAACGGCGTCACCGTCTCGTTCGACGGATTTAAGGCGCTGAATAATCTTTCCTTCGCCATTGAGCCCGGCGAGATGCGCGCCATCATCGGCCCGAACGGCGCCGGCAAGACGACGATGATGGACGTCGTGACCGGCAAGACCCGGCCGGACCTCGGCGACGTCATGTTCGACGGTTCGTATGATCTCACGCGGCTCGACGAGGCCGAGATCGCCGCGCTCGGCATCGGTCGCAAGTTCCAGAAGCCTACGGTGTTCCAGAGCCAGACCGTCGCCGACAACCTCGAGCTCGCGCTCAAGTCGGACCGCCGCGCCCGCGCCGCGCTGTGGTGGCAGGAAAGCCCGGAAGAACGCGGTCGCATCGACAGCCTGTTGGAGATCATCCGCTTGACGGCGGTGCGCGACCGCTTGGCCGGCAGCCTGTCGCACGGCCAGCGGCAGTGGCTCGAGATCGGCATGCTGCTGGCGCAGGAACCGAAGCTGCTTCTGGTCGACGAGCCGGCCGCCGGCATGACCGATGCGGAAACACACCAGACAGCGGAGCTGCTCAAGGAGATCAACCGCGAGCGCACGATTGTCGTCGTCGAACACGACATGGCCTTCGTGCGCGATCTCGGCGTCAAGGTCACCTGTCTGCACGAGGGCTCGGTGCTGGCCGAGGGCACCATCGACCAAGTCTCGGCGAACGAGCGGGTGGTGGAAGTGTATTTGGGACGGTAGGGAGCGAATGGCGAATTCGCTGGGCGAATAGGATCAACGATGCTCGAGGTCAACGCAATCGATCTGCACTACGGCGCCGCGCAAACATTGCGCGCCGTGTCGCTCAAGGCGGAGCCCGGCAAGGTGACCTGCGTGCTCGGCCGAAACGGGGTCGGCAAAACCAGTTTGCTCGACGCGCTGGCCGGCCAGCATCCGGTGAGCCGCGGCACTATCATCTGGGAGGGCGAAGACATCACCGCGCTGCGGCCGCCGGAACGGGCGCGGCGCGGCATCTCCTATGTACCGCAAGGCCGCGAAATCTTTCCGTTGCTGACCGTCGAGGAAAACCTGAGGACCGGCTTTGCGCCGCTCAAGCGCGATGACCGCAGCGTGCCGGACGAGGTCTTCTCGCTGTTTCCCGTGCTCAGGGACATGCTGCGCCGGCGCGGCGGCGACCTTTCGGGAGGTCAGCAGCAGCAGCTCGCCATCGGCCGCGCGCTGGTGATGCGGCCGCGGCTCTTGCTGCTCGACGAGCCGACGGAGGGCATCCAGCCTTCGATCATCAAGGACATCGGCCGCGCCATCGCCTATCTGCGCTCGCTCGGCCAGATCGCCATCGTGCTGGTAGAGCAGTATCTCGACTTTGCCCGCGAACTCGGCGACCATTTCGCCGTCATGGAGCGCGGCGCCATCATCTATGCCTGCAACCGTGACGACCTCGACGAGGGCGCGCTGCGCCGGGCCATGGCGATTTGATTTTGATGAACGATGATCGTTGCGGGAGATGAAACTTGCTTGCCAACGTGCCGACGGACTCGGCAGACGATGAAATCTTCGCCGCCAATCGCGCGGTCGGATGCGTTGCGCTCGCGGTAGCGGCCGTTGCCGGCGAGAGCCGCCGCACGCGGGTGCACGAGGCCGGCTCGTTGCGGGTGCGTTTCCCGAACGGAACGAGCAGGGCGACGCTCGATGCCGTCATCGTCAATACCGCCGGCGGCATGACCGGCGGCGACCGCTTCGACATCGACATGACGGTGGGCGCCGGCGCGCGGCTGACCGTGACCACCGCCGCCGCGGAAAAGATCTATCGCTCGCTTGGCCCGGATACGCAGGTCGCGGTGAAAGCCGCCATCGGCTGCGGCGGCGCACTGGCGTGGCTGCCGCAGGAGACGATCCTGTTCGATCAAGTGCGGCTGCGACGCACCATCGACATCGAGCTCGCGCGCGATGCCAAGCTGGTCCTGGCCGAAGCCGTCGTATTTGGCCGCTCGGCCATGGGCGAGGCCGTGCTGCAGGGACATCTATTCGACCGCTGGCGCGTACGCGTCGGCGGTGCGCTCACTTTCGCCGAGACGCTGCGCCTTGACGGCGCCATCGCGCAGCGGCTAGCACAGCGCGCGATCGCGGCCGAAAGCATCGCCGTGGCGAGCGTGCTCAAAGTCCCCGGCGATGACGCTAACGTTGCGGCGGTCCGCTCGATGGAGAAAGACTTCGCTGGCGAAGTCGGCGTGTCGACGTGGAACGGACTCGCCGTGGCGCGGCTCGTCGCGCCTGACGGTGCCGCCCTGCGCCGCGACCTAATTGCCGTGTTGACGGCGCTCGGCGCCGGGCCGCTGCCGCGGCTGTGGATCAACTAGAGGGACCCGATGCATCTCACTCCGCGCGAGAAGGACAAGCTCCTGATCGCCATGGCGGCGATGGTGGCGCGGCGCCGGCTCGAGCGCGGCGTCAAACTCAACCATCCGGAGGCCGTGGCGATCATTTCCGATTTCATTCTCGAAGGCGCGCGCGACGGCCGCTCGGTCGCCGAATTGATGGCGGAAGGCGCCCATGTGCTGACGCGCGCGCAGGTGATGGACGGCATCGCCGAGATGATCCCGGAGATTCAGGTCGAAGCGACGTTTCCGGACGGAACGAAGCTCGTCACGGTGCACGAGCCGATACGATGATTGTTCCCTCTCCCCTTGCGGGAGAGGGTTTAAGGAGGCGGCGGAGATGATCCCCGGCGAATATTTCATCAAGGACGGCGAGATCGAGCTTAATAAAGGCCGTAAGAACGTGACGCTCTCGGTTTCGAACAGCGGCGACCGGCCGATTCAGGTCGGCTCGCATTATCATTTCTTCGAGACCAATCCGGCGCTGAAATTCGACCGCAAGAAAGCCCGCGGCATGCGCCTCGACATTCCCGCCGGCACAGCGGTGCGCTTCGAGCCCGGTCAGACGCGCGAGGTCAAGCTGGTGGCGCTCTCCGGCACCCGCACGGTCTACGGATTTCGGCAGGAGATCATGGGCAAGCTGGAAAAGGGGAGCCGGCAAAAATCATGACGAGCGGACTTGCGCAAGCCCGCTCGTCACGTTCTCAGCGCTGCTACCGCGGCTGGGACCAGGATCAACTCAGCACTTGGTGCGACGCTGGTAGCGGCTTCAGCACCAAGCCGATCTGACCTTGGCGATCTCTCTCATTCGGCGAAACCAAACGCGAGCGATCTGGATGTGAGCATACCGCAGAGCCGGCGCGAGGCAAGTTAAAGCAGGCGACGCGGCGCCTGTGCGATGCAGTGGGGATAACACTGGGGATTCTTTTTGTGCGTCGGGCGAGCCGCAAGCAACCACGGAGGACGTCATGCCAGCGAAATTGAGCCGCGCGGTCTATGCCGATATGTTCGGCCCGACCACGGGTGACCGCGTGCGGCTTGCCGACACCGATCTCATCATCGAGGTCGAAAAAGACTTTTGCATTTACGGCGAGGAGGTGAAGTTCGGCGGCGGCAAGGTGATCCGCGACGGCATGGGCCAGAGCCAGGTCAGCAACAAGCAGGGCGCCGTCGACACCGTCATCACCAACGCTCTGATCCTCGACCATTGGGGCATTGTCAAAGCCGACGTCGGGCTGAAGGACGGCAAAATCGCCGCCATCGGCAAGGCCGGCAATCCGGACATCCAGCCCGGCGTCACCATCGTCATCGGCCCCGGCACCGACGTGATCGCCGGCGAAGGCAAAATCCTCACCGCCGGCGGCTTCGACACCCACATCCATTTCATCTGCCCGCAGCAGGTCGACGAGGCGCTGATGTCGGGCGTGACTTCGATGCTCGGCGGCGGCACCGGACCGTCGCACGGCACCTTCGCCACCACCTGCACGCCCGGCCCCTGGCACATCGCGCGCATGATCCAGGCGGCGGACGATTTCCCGGTCAATCTCGGCTTTGCCGGCAAGGGCAACGCCTCGCGGCCGGCGGCGCTCGAGGAAATGATCAAAGCCGGCGCCTGCGCGATGAAGCTGCACGAAGACTGGGGCACGACGCCAGCGGCGATCGACTGCTGCCTTGCGGTCGCCGACGACTACGACGTGCAGGTGATGATCCACACAGACACGCTCAACGAATCCGGCTTTGTCGAGGACACCATCAAGGCATTCAAGGGCCGCACCATCCATGCTCTGCACACCGAAGGTGCCGGCGGCGGCCACGCCCCCGACATCATCAAGGTGGCGGGGCTGCCAAACGTACTGCCGTCCTCGACCAATCCGACGCGGCCCTACACCCGCAACACCATCGACGAGCATCTCGACATGATGATGGTCTGCCACCATCTCGATCCGTCGATCGCCGAGGACCTCGCCTTCGCCGAAAGCCGCATCCGCAAGGAGACCATCGCGGCGGAGGACATCCTGCACGACATCGGCGCGCTCTCGATGATGTCGTCGGACTCTCAAGCCATGGGCCGCGTCGGCGAGGTCATCATCCGCACCTGGCAGACCGCCCATAAGATGAAGAAGCAGCGCGGGCGTCTGAAACAGGAAAAGGGCGACAACGATAATTTTCGCGCGAAGCGGTACGTTTCCAAATACACCATCAATCCCGCCATCGCCCACGGCGTCTCGAAACTGATCGGTTCGGTGGAGAAGGGCAAGCTGGCCGATCTGGTGCTGTGGTCGCCGGCGTTCTTCGGCGTCAAGCCCGATTGCATCATCAAGGGCGGCACCATCGTCGCCGCGCCGATGGGCGACCCCAACGCCTCGATCCCGACACCGCAGCCGATCCATTATCGGCCGATGTTCGGCGCCTACGGCCGCGCGCGCACCGCATCCTCCGTGGTGTTTGCGTCGAAGGCCGCGGTGAAGGCCGGGCTCGGAAAAAAGCTCGGCATCCACAAAGAGCTGTTCGCGGTCCAAAATACGCGCGGAAAAATCTCCAAGAAGAGCATGATCCACAACGATGCGACGCCGCACATCGACGTCGATCCCGAGACCTACGAGGTGCGAGCCGACGGCGAACTCCTCACCTGCGCGGCGGCGGAAACGCTGCCGATGACGCAACGCTATTTCTTGTTTTGAGACTTTTTCCTCCCCGCAAAGCGGGGAAGGAAAATTGATATGCGCGGCCACAGGCTCATTCTACGCCAGCCGCCAAGCCAGCACGCGGCGTTCAAGCGCCTGCAGCATGGCGTTGCTGGCGTAGCCGATGGCGCCGAGAAGGGCGACGCTGGCGAACAGATCGGCGCTGCGGTACGAGCGAGCCGCCAGTAAGATCGCCAGGCCGAGGCCGTGCTGCGAACTCAGCATCTCGCCCACCACCGCCAGGATGAGCGAAACCGTGAGCGACAACCGCAGCCCGGCGAAGATGTCCGGCAGCGCGTTGGGCAGACCCATCTTCCAGATAAACGCCGGCCGTGACAGCCGCAGTACCCGCGACACCTCATCGAGACGCGGCTCGATCGCCGAAAAGCCGTGCACGGTGGCCAGCAGCACCGGCCAGACCGAGCCGAACGCCACCACCGCCAGCACCATGCCGGGGCTGAGGCCGAATATGGCGATCGCGATGGGCATCACCGACGAGGCAGGGATCGGCCGGATAAACTCTAGTGTGGGCTGCAGCCAGGCCCGCGCCGCCGGAGAAACGCCGATCAGCGCGCCGACGGCGACGCCGACCAGTGAGGCAACAACCCACCCCAGAAGCATGCGTTCGACCGTACCGGAGATCAGCGGCCACAGCTCGCCGCTGACGAAGCCGTCGCGCAGACTGGCGAGCGCCGCCAGCGGCGTCGGCAGGAACACCGGCGACACCAGCCGCCACCCGGCCACGCCCTCCCACAGCAGCACGATGGCGAGGGCGACGAGGACGCTGCCTGCCTGCCATGTCCATGCCGGGGCCGGGCGTTTCATGCCGTCCTCGCGAAGCGGCCGAACAAGCTCCGCTGCAGCGCCAGCAGACCGGCGTTGATGGCCCAGCCGAGGACTCCCACCCACAGCAGCAACGCGAACATCAGTTCCGGTCTCAGGTTCTGCTGCGCCAGGATCATCCCGTAGCCGAGGCCGCGCGGATTGGCGGCGATCTCCACCGTGACCGCCACCACCATGGCGATGCCGACCACGAGCCGGAACGCCACGAACACGCGCGGCGAGGATGCCGGAAGAACGATCCTGCCGATTTGCTGCAGCCGGCCCATGCCGAGGATGCGCGCCACTTCGAGCAGGCGTGGTTCTACTCCCGCCACCGCCGCCTGCGAGAGGATCAACATCGGCCAGAAACAGGCGAAGGAGACAATCGCGATCTCCATGCGGTAGCCGAAGCCGTAGACGAGCAGGGCGATGGGAATGAGCGCCACCGACGGAATGGGCCGGAACAACTCGACGGAGACCACCGACAGGCGCGCGGCGATGCGCGACAGGCCGAGCCACAAGCCGACGGCCAGCCCCAGGCCGCCGCCGATGACGATCCCGCCCGCCGCCGCACCCAGAGTCTGGCCGCTCTGCGCGACGATGGTGCCATCGGTCAGCGCCGTCCATACAGCAACGGCAACGTCGCTGGGACGGGCCAGAGCGTCGCTGCGGGTGCCGTTCACCCGCATGATCACTTCCGCGGCGAGCAGCAACGCCAGCGGCACCGCCCAGCCGCGCCCGCGTATCTTCACTGCAGCATCTCCTGGATGAAGCCGAACAGCAGGTGGCGGAGACGCAGGAAGTCGGCGTTCTCGCGGGTCGAAAGCTGGTCGCGCGGCCGCGCCAAGGGAACGTCGATATCCTGCGCCAGACGACCCGGATTCGACCGCAGCGAGATCACCCGGTCGCCGAGGTAGATCGCCTCTTCCAAATCGTGGGTGACGAACATGACGGTGACCCTGGTGGCGGCGACGAGAGCGGCAACCTCGTCCTGCAAGCCATGCCGGGTGATGGCGTCGAGTGCGCCGAACGGCTCGTCCATCAATAGAATCGACGGTTCCTGCGCCAGACAGCGCGCGATTTGCAAACGCTGCTGCATGCCGCCGGAAAGCTGCGCCGGGTATCTCTCAGCGTGGGCGGCGAGGCCGACCTTGCTCAGCAGCTCGCCGATGCGGGAAGCGCGCTGCCGCTTCGGCATGCCGATGGCCTCCAGCGCCAGCGCCACGTTTCCGGCGGCGGTGCGCCAGGGTAGCAGCGCCTTGCCGTAGTCCTGGAACACGACTGCGACCTCGCGCGCGGGACCGGTCACCGCCACCCCTTCGCGCCGGACCGAACCGGAAGTCGGCGCGACGAGCCCGGTGACCATGCGCAGCAGCGTTGTCTTGCCGCATCCCGACGGACCTACGACGCAGACGAACTGCCCGCGCGGCACGCTGAAAGACAGCTGTTCGATGATACGCCGGCCGCCAAGGTCGAGATCGACGCGATCGAAGGTGACGGCGGGCTCCGCGGGGTGCGGCTTCCCGCGCACGCTTTCGGGACGCAGCGGTTGCACGCCTCGGCCTTAAGGCAGGATCAGGTTTTGCGCCGTCACCTTGGTCTTCAGCATTTTTTGCTCGTTCATGGTGTCGATCCACACCGCCAGCGACGGCACCGTCGGTTCGGCGTTCAACCCGGTGAAGACGATGGTGGCGAGCACCGGCGGCGGCAGCTTGACGTGTTTGCCGAAGTCCGCCCTGGCGCCGTCGAGATTGGAGCCGGCGAAAGCCACGCCCTCGGCAATCGCCTCGCGGAAGGCCTTGGCGGCGTCCGCATGCTTGGTCGCCCAGTCGCGGGTCGAGCTGTAGAAGAACGACGCCATGCCAACCGGCATGTCGGGCGCCATGTTGGTCACCAAATTCCCGATCTTGCCGTCGATGATGCGGCCCATGAACGGATTGGCGCTCACCACCGCGTCGACGGAGCCGCCCTTGAGCATGTCCGGCATCTGCGGGAACGGCGTCTCGATGAAGGTCACCTTGTTATAATCGACGCCTTTGACCGTGAGCCACTTGCGGAAGAGCACCTGCAGGGTGGCTCCGATGCCGGGAACACCGACTTTTTTGCCGGCGAAATCGGCGGCGTCCTTGATGCCGGCTTCCGGCCGCGCGACGACGCCAAAATTGGTGTCGGTCTTGCCGCCAACCGCGCCGCCGGCGACGGCGATCAGGTCGAGGCCGCCATCGACCGCTTGCAGCAGCACCGGGGGTGTCAGTGACGCGATCTGGATGGAATCCGATTGCAGCGCCGCCGGCATCAGCGAGTTGAGCGGGATCAGCTGGATGGTCACGTCGAGGCCGTGCTTGGCGAAAAACCCCTCCTCCTTGGCGATCATCACCGGCGCGACCTCGTTGAACTGGGTGAGGCCGACGATCATTTTGGTCTGGGCAAAGGCCGGTGGGGAAAGAGCCGCGAGCATCGCCGCCAGTAGCAACGCCTTCGAGACCGGGCGGCCGATGCCGCGGGTTTTGCCGGTTAGCAAGGCCACACGTCGCATGACATCCTCCTTGGGGCGGTTCTGCGCTATCGTCAGTGCATCATGAGCGCCGGCCGATTGTCGTGGTCAAGAGAATGCTGCGCACTATAGTCGTGCCGCAAGACCGGCAGAGTGGAGAGAACAGCGATGCCTCGAACAATCATCGACATTTCCGTGCCGCTGCAGAACCACGTCGCGGCCGATCCGCCCGGAACCGGTCCGTCAATCGAATATATCGACCATCAGCAAAGCCTGCCGCAGATCCTGAGCTTCTTCCCCGGCCTCAAGGCGGAGGATTTGCCCGACGGCCAGGGCTGGGCGGTCGAGCGCGTGCAGCTTTCGACGCATAACGGCACGCACCTTGACGCGCCCTGGCACTATCATCCGACGATGAACCGCGGCCAGCGTTCGGCGACGATCGACGAGATTCCGCTCGACTGGTGCTTCCAGCCCGGCGTCAAGCTCGATTTTCGTCATTTCGCCGACGGTTACGTCGCCAGCGCCGCCGACGTCGCCGCCGAATTGAAACGCATCGGGCACGAGCTCAAGCCGCTGGAGATCGTCGTCGTCAACACCAGCGCCGGCGCCAAATACGGCCAGCCCGATTACGTCGCCTCGGGCTGCGGCCTGGGCTACGAAGCAACGATGTTTCTGACCGAGCGCGGCGTGCGCGTCACCGGCACCGACGGCTGGAGCTGGGACGCGCCCTTCGTCTACACGGCGAAGAGATACGCCGAGACGCATGACGCGTCGCTGATCTGGGAAGGGCACAAGGCCGGCCGCCATATTGGCTATTGCCATCTCGAGAAGCTGCACAATCTCGAGCAGCTCCCAGCAACCGGTTTCATGGTCGCCTGCTTTCCGATGAAAATCGAGCGCGCCTCGGCCGGCTGGACGCGAGCGGTGGCTATTCTCGACGACTAGGAAGGCGCCCGCTTTCATCCAACGAGCATCGATCGCCACGAGGCGGTGGGTTACGGGCTTCGCCCTAACTCGCCCTACGCGCTACGCGCTTGCACGAGACGGTCGCCTCCATTACAGACAAATCGCTCCGGTGAGGAGGCGATCATCGAAAGCGATCCGCTGCTCGCAAGTCAGATTGTAGTGCGAGTTTGCCTGTTCCTCGTTGCGGCGATCGCAATGTTGGGCGGTGCTCTGCAATTTTTCTCGGGGCAGCCCCATACAACGCCAGCGCTGGACAACGTTCACCGTTTCATGGCCGGCGTGTACTTCTCCACCGGACTCATAAGCCTGTGGGCCGGCATAACGATCCGCCAGCAAGGCACGCTCATATACCTGCTCGCTTTGGGCGTATTTCTCGCGGGCCTCGGCAGGCTGGTATCCATCAGCCGCGTCGGGTTGCCGAAACCGGCTGCCCTGTGGCTGGGCTATCTGGTTCCCGAACTGTCGTTACCGTTCATCATTGCGGTCGCTCACCACGCCAGCCACTGAACGCTTGGCGCCGATTCGTTGGGCCGACCCGCCTCCGGCTCATTGCGGCCACTCGCCTCCCTCAGATCATGCCATGATTCAGCCAAGGCTTTGGTACTATGGTCCAAATTGCGTCACGGGCGGAGGGGTCCTTTGTTTTCAGCACGATTTCCAGCACGCCGGTTTATTCCAGCTGTCACGGCGTTATGGCCGATCGCAGGGGCATTTTTGCTGTTCCCGGCCGCGGACGCGCGCGCCGCAGGACTGTTCGGCTCTTGCGAAGACTCAGCCGATATCGCCGTCTTGTCCGCGCCGTTCGCGCCGTGGACCGGGGCACCGTTGCGCGTCATCGTCGCCGCGGAGAAGCCGCTCGACGGCGAACTGTCGCTGATCACCCCCGAGGGGCGGGTCGCCGCCAAATCGCGCGGCCGCCAGGGCGGGCCGCCCTATTTCTGGTTCGCCGAGATGCCGTCGCCGGCCGCGGGGACGTGGCACGCGACGCTCACGGCGGCCGGCTGCAGCCCGATCACCCGCGACATCGTCGTGCGCGACGCCGCCGAGCCGCCGCCCGCGGCGGGAGGCACCTGGCCGGTGCGCAGCAGCTGGAACCGCGCCACCGAGAATCTTTATTCGGCGTGGATCGAGAAGCTGTTCGACGCGCCGCTCGACGCCGAGCCGTCGTGGCCGTCGCTGCGCGAGGTGCTGCACGACCGCTCGCGCAATGTGCTGTTCAACTATCTGGGTCGCGGCGAAGACGAGGCGAAGATCGTCATCAGCCCCGATTGCGCCGATCTGGTATATTTCCTGCGCGCCTATTTCGCCTACAAGATGGGACTGCCGTTCGGCTACTCGAAGTGCTCGCGCGGCGGCAGCGGCAGCCCGCCGAAGTGCTACGGCTGGTTCACCAATCAAAGCCCCGACGCGGCAAGGCCCGCGGCCTCGTTCGCCGAATATCTGCGGGTAGTCGCCGACGCCGTGCAGTCCGGCGCCGTGCGCGTCGCCGCCAACGACGACCATACCGATTTCTATACCGTGCCGCTGAAGCAGGAAACGCTGCGCCCGGGAACCGTGTACGCCGATCCGTACGGGCACGTGATGGTTTTGGTGCGGCGGGTGCCGCAGGCGGGCGGCGGCGCCGGCGTCTTCCTCGCCGTCGACGGCGAGCCCGACGGCACCGTGGCGCGCAAGCGGTTCTGGCGCGGCACTTTCCTGTTTGCCCACGAACCCTCGCTCGGCAGCCCCGGCTTCAAGCGCTTCCGGCCGATCGTGCGCGATGCGGGCGGCGGCCTGCGCCGGCTGAGCAATGCCGAGATCGCCAAGGATCCGCAGTACGGCGACTTTTCCCTGCAACAGTCGCAGCTCTCGGTCGAAGACTTTTACGACCGCATGGACGACGTGATGTCGCCGCAGCCGCTCGATCCGTTCCGCGCCATGAAAGCGGCGATCGACTCGCTCGAGGAGCAAGTGAAGACGCGCGTGGGATCGGTCGAGAACGGGCGCAAGTACCAGAACGGGCACGGCGGCGACGCCGGCATGCCGGACGGCCCGGCGATCTTCGCCACCACCGGCGCCTGGGAGGATTTCGCCACCCCGGCGCGCGACTTCCGGCTGTTGATCGCGATCGACGTGGTGCGCGGCTATCCGGACCGCGTGGCGCGGCAGCCGCAACGCTACGCCATGCCGTTCGGCAAGAGCGTCGCCGGCGTGCAAGCCGAAATGCAGAGCGCGCTCGCCTCCGAGCTTGCGGCGCGCAAGTTTACCTATACGCGCAGCGACGGCTCGGCGTGGACGCTGTCGCTCAAGGACGTGGTCGACCGCGCCACGGAATACGAGATGGGCTACAATTTGAACGACTGCGTCGAGCTGCGCTGGGGCGCGCCGGCGGGGAGCGACGAGGCCTCGACCTGCAAGCGCCACGCGCCGGCGGCGCAGCGCGCAAAGATGACGGATTATCGCCGCTGGTTCCGCGAGCGGCACTGGCCGGCGCGGGCCTAGCGGGCAGTGCGGTGCGTGATCACGCCGCGGCGTGGACCGATACCGAAACCGCTTGGCCGAGCGCCGCGAACGCCGCCTCAAGCTGCTGCAGCCGCGAGGCGTGGTCGAGCCGGAACAGCCGGTCTACCGATTCGCGTTTCCACCCCAGTCGGCGCGCCAGCTCGGCGCGTGTCATACCGGCTGCGCGCAGCTGCCGGTAAAGCTCGACTTTCAGCACCGTCAGCGCAGGCAACCGCACTAGGCGGGGTCCGCGCTGGTGACCCTCAGGGACATCCTCGCCGTCCGCCATGCGCGCCGCGATTGCCTCTTCGAGGGCGCCGACCGCGCGCCGCATCGCATCGGCCTCGTCATCGCCGAATGTCGTCACTTCCGGAAGCGCCGGACAGGCGACCAGGAGTGTGCCATTGTCGTCCGGTTCGATCTTGATCCGATAGCCGAGCATCATTTCAGTCCCAGGTCTTTGAGGATCTTGTTGACTAGGCCGGTGCCCAATTCCTTGCGGCCGCCGTGCATAGGCAATTGCGATTTCCGGTCACCGCGCCGAACCGTTAGGTGCCCGCTGCCGCCCTTGTGAGCTTCAAAGGTGCAACCCTTTGACGCAAGCAGGCGCCTGAGTTCCTGGGCGTTCATTAATCTAGGCTACTCCACAGAGCTGTTGAAGTCAACATAAGTGTGGAACATATCTCTCCGCCACGCTCGGTTTCCCTCCCTTCGGGCCGGACCCGTTGCCTCATCCAGTCAACGCTTTCTTTCAATGGGCATAAAACTCAATTAATCCCGCATCCCCCGGATGACACACTGATTTGCGCAACGCTCGCGCCGATTCAGATATAGCCATCAGCACTTTATCCTGGATCGAGCGAGGCCGCGATGGCGAACGCAGCGGGTGAATCAAACGACGAGGTTCTCAAGCTCGATTTCGACCGCCGGCTAATGCTCCAGTTTCGCGGCTCCATGGTGACCTCGGATGCTGGATTGTTGGCTTATCGTGAACTCGACGACGTTCTCGGACTTACGACGATGGCGAGTGATGTTCTTGCCGATGTACGCACCGGCAAGAATGGTCGGCACGCATTGGCGGGGTTGTTCCGGCAGTCTGTATTTGGTCGCCTTGCCGGATACGAAGACGTGAACGACGCTGAACGTCTGCGTCACGATCCCGCGATGCGCTGGATTGTCGGCGGCAAAGCAGCGCAGGGCTGCGCAGCTTCGCCGAGCCAGATGGGCCGCTTCGAGACGCAGTGGCTTGCGGCGCCTGCGAATCTTTCCGCTCTTGCTAACTTGTCTGGCCAATGGATCGACCTTGTGCATGGCCGCCGCCCGCCGGGAGGCATCGTGCTCGATATGGATTCCAGCGTGAGCCCGACCCACGGTGAGCAGGAGATGAGCGTCTGGAATGGTCATTACGCCTGCACCTGCTATCATCCGCTGTTCGTGTTCAACCAGTTCGGCGACCTGGAGCGCAGCGCGCTGCGTCCCGGCAACGTGCACAGTGCCGATGGTTGGGGCGATGTGCTCAAGCCCGTCGTTGCACGCTATCAGGGTAAGGTCTCACGCATCTATTTCCGGGCGGACGCAGCCTTCGCCATGCCAGAAGTCTACGAGTTCCTGGAGGCGGAGCGGATCAAATACGCGATCCGGTTGCCTGCCAACCAAGTCTTGCAGAACAGGATCGGCTACCTGCTCAAGCGTCCGGTCGGGCGACCGCCGAACGAAGTGCGCCGGTTCCATGCCAATTTCACCTATCAGGCGCGAAGCTGGAGCAAGCCGCGCCGGGTGATCGCCAAAATCGAGTGGCATCCGGGCGAGCTTTATCCGCGTGTCGGCTTCATCGTCACCAACCTGTCGCGCCCGGCCGAGCGGGTCGTCGTCTTCTACAACAAGCGCGGCACATGCGAGCAATGGATCAAAGAAGGCAAGGGAGCGATCAAGTGGACGCGGCTGTCGTGCCGGACGTTCGCCGCCAACGCCGTGCGGCTCCAGCTTCATGCGCTCGCCTACAATCTCGGAAATTTCCTACGGACACTGGCGACGCCCGAACCGATCAAAGACTGGTCGCTGACGAGCTTGAAGGAGAAGTTGATCAAGATCGGCGCGAAGGTGGTGAACCACGGACGCTATGTCGCCTTCCAGATGGCCGAGGTCGCCATCCACGACAGATGTTCCAAGAGATTTTGCGGCTGATCGCGGAACTACGGCCGCACCCACCACCAGCGCCAGCGTGAGGCGCTCGATTGTCATGCGTTCAAGAGCTACCGACGGGTGGAGTGCGTCCAAATGCCAGCGAAAATAGCCAAATCAGCCCCTCGACCAGCGTTCGGGTTGTCTCCAAGGTGGCCGCAGCCGTCCATACCTTGCGTCTTCCTTGCAGGAAGGTCGAAAAAACGTCAATATTCGCGCCGGTTTGGGAGTCCTCTGGGGAATCCCGGCTTGAGGGATTAGGAAAGATGTATAAGCCATTCACCACAAGCCTGCGCTTCAAATCACGGAAAGTTGCGCGGTCATTTGTACTGACAGTTCTGTCTGTTGTCGTATTAGAGCAATTTCCGAAAAGACTGAATCGCGGGATTCCCCTGCGGGAACGAATCGGATTCAAGGTTCGTGCTGGAATGGAGGCCAGCATGGATGGCGAAACCGTATTCGGAGGATCTGCGTGCGCGCG
>Ga0208937_1000708_pt1 | contig 20975 bp, 19 predicted proteins | sample June2015DPH_11_5_FD_184705 | JGI IMG/M metagenome (GOLD analysis project Ga0208937, IMG submission 184705) | Peatland microbial communities from SPRUCE experiment site at the Marcell Experimental Forest, Minnesota, USA - June2015DPH_11_40... | ecosystem: Environmental > Terrestrial > Soil >...
CGGTGAGCGCTCAATCCCCACCCTCTGGGATCGGATCGGAGCTATCCTCAAAACCTTCACTCCAGAGGAATGCAACAACTACTTCAAAAACACCGGGTATGGATCAAACTGAAGGGAATCTGCTCTAGTGCCGCGCCGCGGAGCCGGGCCTGCCCATTTCGTCTTGCTGCCGGTATTCGGCGTCGTAATTCATGATCTCGCGCATCAGCTGCTCGATCATGGCTTGGCGACCGGCGGCATCTTGCCCGTAGGTCAGTTCCGCTACCGTTTTGGCGATGGCGGTAACGACTTCATCGGTATCGATCGCGTCCGGCTCTTCGCTGGAAATGGGATACTCGGCAAAAAAGCTGTCGATCACGTCGACGATCAGGCAATGCAGGCACGGCCGTTCCTCGTCTTCGTTTTGATCGTCTGACATGGCCGTTAATCCGGTTTGTTAGGGGATGAGCGTAGGGTCATTGCGCTCGCGCTGCGCTGACAGCTCCTAATCAGTCTGACGGAAGGCTCCTCATTCCGCCAGAGCGATTTCACGCGTAGGCAAGGTTACGTAAGCAGCCGGGACGCGAATGTCGAGAGCGGGGCTAACCAGGCCTGCTCGAGTGCCGTGAGGCTTGGGACGATGTGGTCTCTGGACACCCGGTTTCAGCTGCTGCGCGGCGCGCGGGCATCGAGCTCGGCGGCGAGCCTGGCAAAAAGCGGATTGTCGCGCACATAGACGTATTCGAGCGTGGCGACTGAGACCGCCTCGGCGCCGTGCTCGCGCAGGAAGCTTGCCAGCGCATGCACGTGCTTGGGCGGGCAGTGCAGGGTGAGCATGCCGGAGGAGGTGGGGCCGCCGAACGGCGCGGCGACGCCGAATTGTTCGCGCGCGGTATTGAGCAGCGTCTCGTTCAAGCCGGGGAAGCGCGTGCGCACTTCGCGGTACGCATGCCCGCGTTTCTGCGCGGCGATGCGGTCGAGCAGCAGCCGCGCGGCTTCGCGCTGTGCGGCGTCCCAGGAAGCGCTCCGTGCGGCGACGAGGTTGGCCTGCGAGCGCAGAATGACGCCGTCCTCGATCACCTTGAGGCCGTTCGCCGCCAGCGTGGCGCCGGTCGTCGTGATATCGACGATCATTTCGGCGGTGCCGGCCGCCGGTGCGGCTTCGGTGGCGCCCGAGCTTTCCACGATGCGGTAATCGACGACGCCGTGCGCGGCAAAGAAGGCGCGCGTCAGATTGGCGTATTTGGTGGCGAGCCGCATCTTGCGCTCGTGCTTGAGCCGGAACGCGGTGGCGACATCGTCGACGTCGACCATGCTGCGTACGTCGATCCAGGCCTGCGGCACGGCGACGACGACATTGGCAAAACCGAAGCCGAGCTGGTCGATGAACACGACCTGCCGGTCGGCGTCGGGGATCATCTCGCGCACCAGATCCTCGCCGGTGACGCCGAGATGGACGGCGCCTTGCGCGAGTTGCGCGGTGATTTCCGCCGCCGACAGATAGGCGATCTCGACGCCGTCAAATCCGGCGATGGCGCCGCGGTAGTCGCGCGCTCCGCGCGGCTTGATGAGCTCAAGCCCGGAGCGCGCAAAGAAGGCCTCGGCATTCTGCTGCAAGCGGCCTTTCGAAGGGATGGCGAGAAGGAGCGGGGCGCTCATGCAGCGCCTCCACAAGCCGCCAGCTCCTCGATCGAGGCGGCAAAACCAACCGCCGGAATCGGCTCGCGCGCGCCGAGCCGCGACAATAGCCCGTCATAGCGGCCGCCGGCGATCAGCGGGCCCTTGCTGCGGACATCATGCAGTTCGAACACGAAGCCGGTGTAGTAATCGAAGCCGCGGCCGAACGCGGTCGAGAAATGGATGGCGCGCACGTCGATGCCGCGCGCGGCGAGAAAGCCGGTGCGGGTCTCGAACAGATCGAGCGCGGCCCCGAGCGAAAGTTTGGCGTCGGCGGCGAGCGCGCGCAATTCGCCGGCGGCCTCGTCCGGGTCGCCGCGCACGGCGAGGAAGCGTTCGATCAGGGCGCGAGTCTCGCGCGGCAGCCGCGTCCCGGCGCCGAGCGCGGCTTGTTCGAGAAAGCGCTCGGCGATCTCGGCAACCGAGCGGCCACCGACCGCTTCGATGCCGGCGATGGAGAGAAGATCGGTGACGAGGTGATGCGCGGCCCTGGGATCGGAACCGGCCAGCGCGGCAAGCACGCCCTGGTACTCCGGCGGCCCGCTGGCGGCGGTAAGCGCGAGCTGATCGAGATCGTGCGCCAGCGACCATTTCCTGTTGAAATCCTTGACCAGGCGGCGCTTCCAGGCCGGCGCCAGATCGAGCGCGGCGACGAAGGCGGAAAACAGCCCCACGTCGCCGACGCGGATGTCCGGCGCGGCCAAGCCATAAAGCGTGGTCGCTTCCAGACCCAGCGCCAGCATTTCGGCATCGGCCGCCGCCTTGTCCTGCCGGGCGAAGGATTCGATGCCGGCCTGCGGGAACTCAGCGGCCAATCCCTCGCGGTGGCGAAAGACGGCGCCGAGATAGCAGAACGCGGCCGCCTTGCCGGCCGCCGGCGATTGCAGATAGGCGCGCGAGACCGGAATGGTGAGGTCGGGCCGCAGGCACAATTCGCGCCCGTGCGGATCGCTGGTGAGAAACATGCGCCGGCGGATATCCTCGCCGGACAGGTCGAGGAACGGCTCCGCCGGCTGCACGACCGGCGGCTCGATCGGGGTGTAGCCGGCGCGCACATAGGAGGCGACGAGCTGTTGCGCGCGCTGGTCCGAGCCGTTCATTGCCATGCTCGACATGATGGTCATATCCACGCCGGCCTATGGTTAATCGTTTCCATGCGCGACGCTCAGGCTAATTCCGCGGCCCTTTAGCACGACAAGCGTCGCTATTCGATGAAGATTGGCGGGAGCCGTTAATAGGCGCGCCGCGGCGGCCGGCCGCCAGCCGCTATCAATCCGGAAAAGCGCCTAGCGGTTGGACTGAACGGAGCCTGCGCCGCGCACCGCCGCGACGATAGCCGGAACCGCGCGGGGGTCCGTGGTCATTTCGATGTGGCTCAGCCCGGGGATGACGATCACCGGAATGTCGGTCCTGACCGCGGCAATGGTGGGGGCAAACTTGGCGGCATCGAACAGTTCGTCCTTTTCCCCGACCAGCACGGCGATTGGGCTAGCCGCATTGCGCAGATCGGCGGCGTAGTCCTTTGTCGCGAAGCCGCGCATCAGCAGCCACGAATAGCGGTCGGTGAGGATATCGGCCCGTTTCGGGTCGATGGCAAAGGCCAGCACCGTGAGATGGTCGAATACGTGAATCCCGATGCGATTGAGCAAGGACAGCGCAATGATCCGCGGGATGTAAGGCGCGGCCCACGCTTGCGTCTGCCGATAGGTCGGCACGCGCGCGCCGAGCATCGGCGACAGCAGCACTGCCCGCGTGAAGGATTTTCCGACCGGCGCGGCTGCCGCATGCAGTGCATAGCCACCGCCGGCGGAGAAGCCGAGCAAAACCAGCTTCGCATTCGGATGGCGGGCCGCGACAGCGGCGACAAAATCCGCAAGGTCGTCGTCGAGCTGACCGGCATAGTCGATATCGCCGCGCACCCCGGTCCGGCCGTGGCCGCGAATGTCGGGAGCGTACACTGCGATCCCCTGCGCGCTCAGCGCCTTCGCCAGCGGATGCAGGCTGGAACTCGATCCCGACGAACCGTGGATGCCGATGACGACCAGCGCCGGATCGGACACAGGCGGGTTTTCGCGCCAGACGCGGAAGGCGATTGGCGCGCCGTGGTGCCGCCGGGATTGTTTCGATCGCGGGCAGATCGCGGAAATCAACGCTCTTGAACGGGTCGCTGACCGACGCCAGCGGCGGCGCCGGCTTGCTGGTCCCGAATGCAAGCATGGCACCCAGGCCGACCACGACGGCGACCACCAGGCCGCCCACGACGAACGCAAATATCCGCAACATCCGCGTGCCTCTCGGTGCCACTTTTGCCGATCGAAAGACTCAATCTCGATTAAGCCCGTGGCGCGCGAGCACCTTGCGCACGGCTTCGACCAGTTTCTTCTCGGCGACAGCAAACTGCGCCTCCGCCTGCTTCTGCAAATGCTCCTCTCGGCCCTTTTCCAGCTTTGCCAGTTCGGCGCCGACGATCAGGTCCTTGATGGTGATTTCGCCCTTGGCCTTCTCGTCGGAGCCCTGGATCACCACGCAAGGCGCGTTGCGCTTGTCGGCGTATTTGAGCTGATTGCCGAGATTGCGCGGGTTGCCGAGATAAAGCTCGGCGCGGATGTTGGCCGCGCGCAGCTTGGCGACCATGTTCTGATAGTCGGCGAGGCGGTCCTTGTCGAACACGGTGACGACGACCGGGCCGGGCTCGGGTTTGCTCTCGAGCTTGCCGAGGTGTTGCAGCGCGGCGGCAAGCCGCGACACGCCGATGGAAAAGCCGGTCGCCGGTACCGGCTCGCCGCGAAAGCGCGAGACTAGCCCGTCATAACGTCCGCCCGCTGCTACCGAGCCGAAGCGCACCGGCCTTCCATCGTCGCTCGAAATCGGAAAGGTGAGATCAACTTCGAAAACCGGGCCGGTGTAATATTCAAGGCCGCGGACGACAGAGGGATCGATCATAATTTGCGCGCCCGCGTACCCCACAGCCAAGCACAAATCCACTATCTGATTCATTTCATCAATGCCTTCATGTCCGATTTGTGAGCCTCTCATGCTCTCGGACAGCACACGATGTGCTTGCGCGTCTGACATGGGCCCCATAAAAAGATACAGAAGAATGCGATTGACTTGATCCTGATTTAATTCAGCGCCTCTCGTGAAATCACTAGACTCGTCCTTGCGGCCTGGCCCGAGTAAAAGTTTGACGCCTTCACGTCCGAGCCGGTCAAGCTTGTCGATTGCGCGCAACACTGTGAGCCGCTTTCTAGCATTGGCTTCTCCGCCGAGATCAATTGACTCCAAGAGCCCGTCCAGCAACTTACGGTTATTCACCTTCACCACGTAGTGGCCGCTCAGGCCGAGCGCTTCCATCGTATCGGCGGCCATCATGCACATCTCGGCGTCGGCCGCGGGCGAAGCAGAGCCCACCGTGTCGGCGTCGAATTGCATGAACTGGCGGAAGCGGCCCGGCCCGGGCTTCTCGTTGCGAAACACCCAGCCGAAGCGGTAGCTGCGATAGGGCTTCGGCAGCGTGTCGAAATTCTCCGCCACATAGCGCGCCAGCGGCGCGGTCAAGTCGTAGCGCAGCGACAGCCATTGCTCGTCGTCGTCCTGGAACGAGAACACACCCTCGTTCGGCCGGTCCTGGTCGGGCAGGAATTTGCCGAGCGCGTCGGTATATTCGATCGCCGGCGTCTCCACCGGCTCGAAGCCGTAGCGCTCGTAGACCTGACGGATCGTCTCCATCATCCGCCGGGTCGCGGCGATCTCCGCCGGCCCGCGATCGGCGAGCCCGCGCGGCAAGCGGGCTTTAAGTTTGTTGGTTTTGGGTTTGTCGGCCATCGCTTATGCCCTAGCCAACTCATATCCGGATGGCTAGTACTTGCGAGGGTATTTTTAGCGAGGATTTGCCATGATTTCCCGACGCCAGGCCATCGTGGTGGCCATCACAGCTCTGGTCGGGGCGGCGACCCCGGCCCGGGCGAAGGATTCCAGTTTGGTCGGTCAATTCGATACCGACCATGACGGCACCGTCGACCTTGCCGAAGCCAAGAAGGCCGGCAGCGACATGTTCGATAAGCTCGATGTCGACCATGACGGCACGCTCACCTTCAAGGAACTGCACGGCCGCATGAGCCGCAAGGAATTCGCCGCCGCCGATCCCGACAAGGACGGCACCTTGACCAAGGAAGAGTACCTTGCCGTGGTCGAGCAGCGGTTCAAGGCGGCCGACAAGGACCATGACGGGACGTTGAGCAATTGGGAGTTTCAGACGCCCAAGGGCCGTGCCCTGGTCCGGCTGTTGCGCTAGAGTCGGCGAGACGGCGCGGGCCCGACGGCGGCACCGTTGCCGGTTCCGACGCGCAAGTCCGCAGGACAGCAGTCATGACAAATACCAACGTATTGGCGCGGCAGACCAACGATCTCGACGCATTTTGGCTGCCGTTTACGCCAAACCGCGCCTTCAAGCGCGCGCCGCGGCTGATCTCGCGGGCCAAGGACATGCATTACTTCACGCCCGACGGCCGCGCGGTGCTCGACGGCCTCGCCGGGCTGTGGTGCAGCAATGCCGGCCATAACCGCGACCCGATCGTCGCCGCGATCCAGCGCCAGGCGGCGGAGCTCGACTTCTCGCCGGCCTTCCAGTTTGCCCACCCCAAGGCGTTTTCGCTGGCGAGCCGGATCGCCGCGCTGGCGCCGGGCGATCTCAATCGCGTGTTCTTCTGCAATTCAGGCTCGGAGGCGTGCGATACCGCGCTCAAGATCGCGCTCGCTTACCATCATGTGCGCGGGGAGGGCACCCGCACGCGGTTGATCGGCCGCGAGCGCGGTTATCACGGCGTCGGGTTCGGTGGCATTTCCGTCGGCGGCATGGTCAACAATCGCAAGTTCTTCGGCACGCTGTTGGCCGGCGTCGATCATCTGCCGGCGACCTATAGCCGCGAGCACCAAGCGTTCACCAAAGGTGAGCCGGAATGGGGCGCTCATCTGGCGGATGAACTCGAACGCATCGTCGCGCTGCACGACGCCTCGACCATCGCCGCCGTCATTGTCGAGCCGATGGCCGGCTCGACCGGCGTGCTGCCGCCGCCCAAGGGTTACCTCCAGCGTCTGCGCGCGATCTGCGACAAATACGGCATCCTGCTGATTTTCGACGAGGTCATCACCGGCTTCGGCCGTCTCGGCCATGCCTTTGCCGCGGAGCGCTATGGCGTGACGCCCGATCTCATCTGCTTTGCCAAGGGCGTCACCTCCGGCGCGGTGCCGATGGGCGGGGTAATCGCGCGCGAGAGCCTCTACGACGCTTTCATGCGTGGGCCCGAGCACGTCATCGAGCTGTTCCACGGCTATACCTATTCGGCGCATCCGCTCGCCTGCGCCGCCGGCCTCGCTGCGCTCGATCTCTACCGCGACGAAGGACTGTTCGAACGGGCGAAGAAGCTGGAACCGGTCATGGCCAACGCGGCGATGACGCTCAAAGGCCTGCCGGGGGTGCTCGACGTGCGCACCGTCGGCGTCGCCGCCGGCATCGATCTCGCCTCGCGCCCCGGCGCCGTCGGCTTGCGCGCCTACGAGGCCATGGAGCGCGCGTTCCACGACGAAGACCTGGTGATCCGCGTCGGCGGCGAGACCATCGCCATTGCGCCGCCGTTGATCGTGAGCGAGGCGCAGATCGCCGAGATTTTCGACAAACTCGCGCGCGTCATCCGGGCGGTCAGCTGATCTGCAATTGCCAGAGTTTTACGCAAACGCCGGGCTTGCGGCTGCGCAGGGCTTGTGGACACTGATACTCTCGGCAAACGAATCATTTCGGGTCTTGGAAATCCGACATTTCCCGGAAGACCGCTTTGGCGCTTCGGGAAATGGTGCTGCGCAAGCGAAACGGGGTCCGCATGGTGCGCATCCGCGTCATCTTCATTGCCGTCTGCATCGTGCTTATCGCCGCCGCGCTCGGCGCCGTGCTCTATCTTCGCTTGGGGTTCTCCGTCACTGACGCGGTCCTGGTGGCACTCTGTTTGCCGGCGGCGGCCGCGGTCTACAGTGCCGTCGCCGCCGACAAGCGTGAGCGCGCCGTTGTGAACCAGCAGGTGTCCGAGCTTGTCCGCGGCTCGAGCGATCTGGCGCGCCAGCTCGCGGACTTCGACCGCCGGCTCGGAGCGGCGGAGGGCAAGGTCGAAACAGTCCTCGACAAAGCGCTGGCGGCGACCGCGCCGCTCGCCGGCGAGGTCGAGGAGCTTTCGCGGCTGGTCAAACAGCTTGCCGACTTGGTTGCGGCGCACGACATTGTGCTCGCCCGTCCCCGTGGCGACGATCAGGGCGCCCCGTATGCGGCCGCCGAGGCCGCACCGGCGGCGGCAATCGCCAGCGCCAAGCCGGCTGACCCGGCCGCTGCGCCTGCCGTTCGCGAGGTCACCGCCTTTAGCGGGCTCGACAAGGACGCCATCATCGCCGCCGTCCGCGCCGCCATCGAAGGCGGCAAGATCGATCTCCACCTGCAGCCCATCGTCACTTTGCCGCAACGCAAGGTGCGCTATTACGAGGCGATGTCCCGGCTCAATACCGAGAACGGCGAGATCGTGGCGGCGGTCGATTTCCTGCCCTATGCCGAGGCCGGTGCGCTCCTGCCGAAGCTCGACGGCCTTGCCGTGTCGCGATGCGTGCAGGTGGTGCGGCGGCTGCTGCTCAAGAGCGGCGACATCGGCTTGTTCTGCAATCTTTCCTCAGCGACCTTGACCGATGCGGGCTTTCCGCGATTGCTCGAATTCATCGACGCCAACCGTGCGATCGCGCCGTCGCTAATCTTCGAGTTCACCCAGGGCGCGGTTCGCGCCATGGGACCGGCAGAGTACGCCAGCCTTGCGGCGCTCGCCGGCCGCGGATTTCATTTTTCCATGGACAACCTGTCCGACCTTCGCATCGAGCCGCGCGAATTGACCGAGCGCGGCTTTCGTTTCATCAAGGTGCCGGCTGCGCTGTTGCTCAACCGGCCCGGTGCCGCTTCGACCGACGTCCAGACCGCCGAATTCTCCGACCGGCTCGGCCGCTTCGGCATCGATCTCATCGCCGAGCGGATCGAGAGCGAACCGGTCGTGGTTGATCTTCTGGATTACGATGTCCGCTTCGGTCAGGGATTTTTGTTCTCGCCGCCACGCCCGGTGCGTCCGGACGCGCTGCAAGGCGTTGCCGGCGACGCCGCTCCCGCCGCGCTGGGCGGTGGGTCCGCGGAACTCGTTCACGCCGGCAGCGGAAGCACCTGATCCTCGGATCAGCTCGCCCGCCCATTCGACGTGCTGATGTCGCCAAGCACCTTGCCCCCCATCATCGATCGATTTGCGCCGCTGGCGCACGGCTATGACGTGCTCCTGTGCGACGTCTGGGGCGTGGTGCACAACGGTGTCGCGGCTTTCACCGCCGCCTGCGAGGCGCTCACGCGCTTTCGCGCCGGCGGCGGCACCGTAATCCTCATCACCAATGCGCCGCGGCCCGGCGCCGCCGTACAGAAGATTCTCGACCGCTTCGGCGTGCCGCATGACGCTTATGACGCGATCACCACGTCCGGCGACGTCACCCGCGGCATCGTCGAGAGCCGGCTCAGCGAACGCGTGTTTCATCTCGGGCCGCGTCGGGACCTGCCGATCTTCGCCGGGCTCGATGTCACCTTTGCGCCGCCCGAGACCGCCGATTACGTGGTGTGCTCCGGCTTGTTCGACGATGCCACGGAGACGCCGGAGAACTATCGCGAGCTGCTGGCGGCGATGCGCGCTCGTTCGCTGTTCATGGTCTGCGCCAATCCGGACATCGTCGTCGAGCGCGGCGACACGCTGCTCTACTGCGCCGGCGCGCTGGCCGACGCTTATGTGGAGCTTGGCGGCGAGGCGCTCTATTGCGGCAAGCCGCACGCCCCGATCTATGAGGTGGCGTTGGGCAAAGCCGCCGCTTGTCGCGGCGGCGAGGTGCCGCCGCCCAGCCGGGTGCTCGCGATCGGCGATTCGATCAGAACCGATCTGAAGGGCGCGGCCTCGTTCGGTGTGGATTGCCTGTTCGTCATCTCCGGCATCCACGCCGAGGAATTCGGCGGGCGCGGGACGCCGGATCTGTCCGGTGTCAACGCGATGTTCGCCGCCGCAGGCGTCGCACCCAAAGCGCTGATGCGTAAGCTCGAATGGTGAGCGGCGGGAACTGTCTATTCGCTTGCGGCGAACACCGCCTCGATCTTGCTCTTCAGCGTCTGGGCGTTGAACGGCTTGACGATATAGTTGTTCACGCCGGCTTTCCTCGCCGCGATCACGTTCTCGGTCCTCGATTCGGCCGTCACCATGATGAAGGGCGTCTCTCCCAGCTCCGGATCGTCGCGCACCTGGCGGAGCAGGTCGAAGCCGGTCATCGGCTCCATATTCCAGTCGGAAATCACCAAGCCGTAGCGCTTGGCGTGCATCTTGGCGAGCGCGGCGGCGCCGTCGGGCGCATCGTCGACGTCGGCGAAGCCGAGTTGCCGCAACAAGTTGCGGATGATGCGAACCATGGTGCAGTAGTCGTCGACAACCAGCACGGGTATCGAGGGATCGAGAGCCATCGCTCTGCTCCTTGGCGCGGGTCATTGCGCGGAGTCGAGCTCGGTCGGCTCGTTCCGAGGGTGGCAGGCGCCCCGACGCTGTCTCCCCAATGGGCGCTGATTACCATTGGGAATTTGAATATCGGGTTAATCGCTGTAATCGCTACAGCCGCGACGGTACAACTCCTGCGAAGCCCGTGCTTGACTCGGCGCCGCTGCGACGGCACCAAACGGCGCAGTTTCCTTAACCATTGAGCCCGATGGCGCCGAAACGCTTCCTGGTCGTGCGCGATACTGGGCCCGCTGGCGCGCTCCGTGGCGCCGTCCTCGCTATCGGCAATTTCGACGGGGTGCACCGCGGCCATCGGGCGGTGATCGCGGCTGCGCGCGACCGCGCCAAAAGCCTCGGCAAGACTGCCGCGGTGCTGACTTTCGAGCCGCATCCGCGCGCCTTCTTCAAGCCCGGCGAAAAGCTGTTTCGGCTGACCGACGAGGCCACCAAATTGCGGCTGCTGGCCTCCACCGGGCTCGATGGGGCGATCGTACTGACCTTCAATGCCGATCTGGCGAACGTCACGGCGGCGGAGTTCGTGACGCGGATCCTGGTCGGACGGTTCGCCATCAGCGGAGCCGTCATCGGCTTTAACTTCCACTTCGGCAAGAATCGCGCGGGCTCGGCCGACTTTCTCGCCGCCGAAGGCGTCAAGCACGGCTTCGCCGTCGACGTGGTGCCGGCCTTGGAGGTCAACGGCCGTCCGGTCTCCTCCGGCCCGATCCGGGATGCACTCGCCGCCGGGCGGCTCGACGAGGCGACGGCGTTTCTCGGCTTTCCCTGGTTCGTCTCCGCGGAGGTCATTCACGGTGACAAGCGCGGCCGCGAACTCGGCTTCCCGACCGCAAACCTGCGTCTCGACGCAGCCTGCGGGTTGCGCCACGGCGTTTATGCGGTGCGCGCCGGGTTCGGCGGACGCCGTTACGACGGGGTCGCCAGCTTCGGCCGGCGGCCGATGTTCGATAACGGGGCCGTGCTGCTCGAAGTCTTTCTGTTCGATTTTGCCGGCGAGCTTTACGGCCAGCGCATCGACGTCGCCTTTATCGAGTGGATCCGCGACGAGGAGGTGTTCGCTTCGGTCGACGAGCTGGTGGTCAGGATGAAAGAGGACAGCCGCCTTGCGCGCGCCGCGCTCAAGCGCGCTGGGGACGCTTTTCCGCCGCTTTAGCTTAAGCCTCGTCCTCGGGCCGGCGCTCGCGATGCTCGCGCGCCCATTGCGCGGCCATGAAAGCCAGCAACGCAATCGGCACCAGCCGTTGCCAGCCGAGCGAGCGGCCGGCTTGCATGGCGACACCGAGAATTTTCGGGTCGAGCAGCCAGGCCGATGACGCATGCGCGCGCGCGGCGCGTTCGAGGATGGCGCGTTCCCGAGCACGGCGGCGCGACATGGCGGCAACGATGGCGCCGATCACTGCGATCAGCACAAAAATGCCGGCCATCACCAGGCCGGCGAAGACATTTCCCCATTCCAGCGCCAGCCGGTCGTAGCCGGCGACGCAAAGGAAGACGAAGGCCGTCAGCGAAGCGATCGCCATGATTGCGAGCCAGACGAAGAGGCCGGGGGTGACACCGCTGCGCGCTTGCAGCGCAAGCGTGATGTCGTGCATCCAGCTTTTCAGCATAGCCCTCGCCTCCGCACGGCGCCGCCGCGCCAGCAGCGCCGGATTCCTCATGGCGCCATCAGCGGCGCCACGTCGCCCCGAACAGGAATGCCAGACCGGCGACGATCGCCAGCGTCGTATAGGGCCGCGTCTTGATCGACTCGTCGATCGCCTCGACGAAATGATCGGACACTTCGCGCACGGCGTCGACCGCCTCGCGCCCCTTGTCCTCGGCTTCCGACACCGCGTCCTCCATGCTGGCTTTCGCGCGGCGCCAGGCGGCGTTACCGGTGCCGGCGACGATGTCGGCGACCTGTTCGGCGAGGCGCCGGAAATCATCGCGTAGCGCCTGTAGATCGCTCTCGATGTCGCCCGAGGACTCCGCTGCCGCCTTACGCACCTCGCGTACGCCCTCGCGTGCGTCTTTGGCCGTCTCGCGAATGTTCTGTGAAGCCGTTGACGCGGTGTTCATGCCTCTTCTCCGTGCATTTGGATGAGCCAAGGTGCCCGGACAAGTATATAGGCGCGGAAAAGTTCCGTTCAATCAGGAAGTTCAGCGCCGTCGGCGGGGAACAAATGGTTGAACACAACCGTGGCGACGATCGATAGCCGGCGCGGCGAGTCCCTCGGCTTCAACGCGAAGTCGCAGCGTCGGTTCCTCCGGCGTTCGCCAGGCGCGCCGGGAACAGCCCTTTGCGCCGCGTCATCGGCTTGTTAGAAGGCCCGCCATGAACGAACCGCCGACGAAAGCCCGCGATTACAGCGAAACGCTGTTTCTGCCGAAGACCGATTTCCCGATGCGCGCCGGCCTGCCGCAGCAGGAGCCGGAAATCCTGGCGCGTTGGAAGAGCCTCGACCTCTACGGCCGCCTGCGCGCCGCCGCCAAGGGGCGGCCCCGCTTTATCCTCCACGACGGCCCGCCCTATGCCAACGGCAACATCCATATCGGGCATGCGCTCAACAAGATCCTCAAGGACGTGGTGACCAAGAGCCAGCAGATGCTGGGCTTCGATTCGAACTACGTGCCGGGCTGGGACTGCCACGGCCTGCCGATCGAATGGAAGATCGAGGAGGAGAACTACCGCGCCAAGGGAGCCGCCAAGCCAGATTTCTCAAATCCGGCCGCGCTAATCGAATTCCGCCAGGAGTGCCGCGCCTTCGCCGCGCACTGGATCCACGTGCAGCGCCAGGAGTTCGAGCGCCTCGGCGTCATCGGCGACTGGGCGCACCCCTACACCACGATGGACTTCTTTGCCGAGGCACAGATCGCGCGCGAGCTGATGAAGTTCGCCGCCAACGGCACGCTCTATCGCGGCAGTAAGCCGGTGATGTGGTCGGTGGTGGAACAGACCGCGCTCGCCGAGGCGGAGGTCGAGTACGAGGATTATGTCTCGGATCAGGTGTGGGTGAAGTTTCCGATAAAAGGCGTTCCACAGAGAAGTTTGCACGATCAGCAGAAACCCGAGTTTTACGAACTCCTACCGTCGAATACTTCCATCGTGATTTGGACCACGACGCCTTGGACACTGCCGGGAAATCGCGCGATCAGCTTTAATCCTAAAATCTCCTACGGAATTTATCGGATTAAAGATGCGGCAGCGGATAATTGGGCGAAAACCGGCGATTACTTATTGCTCGCAGATACTCTTGCGCCCGAAGTTATGAAGCAAGCACGGGTTGTTGCATACGACCGACTGGGCGTCATCGATGCAAAACACCTAGCCGCCTTAGAATGCGATCATCCCCTGCGCAATAAGATCAATGGGTACGGCTTCAGGGTTCCGCTTCTTCCGGGCGAGCACGTGACCGAGGATACCGGCACTGGCTTCGTTCACACTGCACCAGGACACGGCCGCGAGGATTTCGAAATTTGGACGGCGAATGCGCGCGTACTTGCAGCGCGCGGCATCAACACGACGATTCCCTATACTGTCGATGCCGCCGCCCGCTTCACCGATCAAGCGCCCGGCTTCACCGGCAAGCGCGTGCTCACGGAAAAAGGCGAAAAGGGCAACGCCAACGAGGCGGTAATCAAAGCGTTGATCGACGCCGGCATGCTGATCGCGCGCGGGCGCCTAAAACATCAGTACCCGCATTCATGGCGGTCGAAGAAGCCGGTGATCTTCCGCAACACGCCGCAATGGTTCATCGGCATGGACACTCCCATCACATTGTTGAGCCGCAGCGGCAGACATGGCCTGACGCTTCGCCAACTTGCGCAGCAGGCGATCAAGGCGACGCGCTGGGTGCCGGAGCAGGGCGAAAACCGCATCACCGGCATGATCGAGTCGCGTCCCGACTGGGTGATCTCGCGCCAGCGTGCTTGGGGCGTGCCGATCACGCTGTTCATCAGGGAGAATCCGGACGGGTCGGTCGAAATCCTCAACGATCCCGACGTCAATGTCCGCATCATCGACGCCTTCGAGGAAGAGGGCGCCGATGCCTGGTATAGGCCGGGCGCGCGCGAACGTTTTCTCGGCAAGATCGCCAATCAAGGCTGGCAGAAAGTCGACGACATTCTTGACGTCTGGTTCGATTCCGGCTCGACGCACGCCTTCGTTCTGGAAGACCCCAAACACTTTCCGGCGCTTGCCGGCATCCGCCGCAAGCACGACGGCGGCGACGAGATGGTGATGTACCTCGAAGGCTCCGACCAGCACCGCGGCTGGTTTCACTCTTCGCTCTTGGAATCCTGCGGCACGCGCGGGGAGGCGCCGTTCGACATCGTGGTCACTCACGGCTTCACGCTCGACGAGAACGGCCGCAAGATGTCGAAGTCGCTCGGCAATACGGTCGCGCCGCAGGACGTGATCAAGCAATCGGGCGCCGATATCCTGCGACTGTGGACGTGCGCGACCGACTACTGGGACGACCAGCGCATCGGCCCGGAAATCCTGAAAACGTCCGTCGAGACCTACCGCAAGCTGCGCAACACGCTGCGCTGGATGCTGGGCAACCTCGCGCATCTGCGCGGCGACGAGCGCGTGGCGTTGGCGAACATGCCGGAGCTTGAGCGGCTGATGCTGCATCGGCTTGCCGAGCTTGATCCGCTGGTTCGCGGCGCTTACGCGGATTTCGACTTCAAGCGCATCTTCGCCGCGCTCAACGCCTTCATGACCGTCGACCTCTCGGCGTTCTATTTCGATATCCGCAAGGACGCGCTCTATTGCGATCCGTATTCCTCGCTCAAGCGCCGCGCCTGCCTTGCCGTGCTCGATCATTTGTTCCGCTGCACGGTGACTTGGCTGGCGCCGATGCTCTCGTTCACCGCGGAGGAGGCGTGGCTGGCGCGCGATCCGGCCGCGGCGTCGGTGCACCTCGAATCCTTCCCCGGCGTGCCGGCATCCTGGCGCGACGATGCCCTGGCGGAGAAATGGCGGAAGCTGCGCAACCTGCGCCGCGTCGTCACCGGCGCGCTCGAGGTCGAGCGGGCGGCGAAGCGCATCGGCTCCTCGCTCGAGGCAGCGCCGATGGTCTATGTCGCCGACCCAGAGCTTTTCGCGCTGACGGTCGATGTCGATCTTGCCGAATTGTGCATCACCTCGGCCGCAACGCTGATCGAAGGCGAGGGGCAGCCGTCGGCGTTTCGGCTCGACGACGTGCCCGCGGTCGCGGTCGAGCCGCGCCGCGCCGAAGGCCGCAAATGTGCCCGTTCGTGGAAGATCTCACCTTCCGTCGGGCTGGATCCGCAATTTCCCGACGTGACGCCGCGCGACGCGCAGGCGCTGCGCGAATGGGATGCCATGCGCACGGCGGCGGAGTAGGGGGCGGCGTGGCCGATGCGTCACCAAGACCAGCGGCCCGCTCCTATACGTGGGGACCGCTGAGTGCACTCGGGCTTGCCGTCGCCGCGGCGACCGGCATCATCGATCAAGCGTCGAAGCTTTGGCTTTTGGATGTGTTCGATCTGACGGATCGGGGGCGGATGGCGGTCACCTCCTTTATCGATCTTGTCGTCACCTGGAACACCGGCATCAGCTATGGGCTCCTGCAGCAAAACGGGCGGTTCGGGGCGTGGGCGCTGCTCGCGTTCAAAATGGCGGCGGTGGCCTTTCTCTGGATTTGGCTCTCCCGGGCGTCCTCGCGGCTGACCGCGACGGCGCTCGGGCTTATTATCGGCGGGGCGCTCGGCAATGCGATCGACCGGCTGCATTGGCCAGGCGTCATGGATTTCGTGCTTTTTCACCTAGAAACCGCCGGTTGGAGCTTCCGCTGGTACGTTTTCAATTTGGCCGATGTGGCGATCGTGGCCGGTGTGGCGGGCCTTCTTTACGATTCGCTTCGGGCAGGGGGCGCCGCAAAAGCGCCCTGATCACGGATGAAGAAAATAGCCAGAGGTTTAGGCAACTCCTCAGGGATGATTTCTGGGATGTGCCGTACCGGCACCTCGGGGTGTGAGGGTATGCCACAGGATCATGATCGGGGCCGCAGGGTCGATCGCGGGGCGGGCGTGGGCGCTCTGCTTTGGCGCGCCGCCATCGGCGTTGCTTTCATCGGCCTTGTCGTCGGCCTTGATACGTCCACGGCGCGAGCCGCCGACGACGATACCAATGCCTCCGCCTGGTCGAAGTTCATGCAGACGCTTGGCCTCAAGAAGGGCCCCGACGACCCGGATATCGACTTGGTGGAACGGTCGCCGCTTGTCGTGCCGCCGAGCCGCGACTTGCCGCCCCCGGTGGCTGACGCGGCGGCGCCCACGCCGGATTGGCCCAAGGACCCGAAAGTCAAACCCCACAAACACCGCAAGGCCAACGTCGTTCCTGCGGCACCGGATGGCGCGGCAACCGTTCAAGCGGCCCCACCTCCGCCCTTCCAGAAGAAGGCCTGGTACAACCCTGCAACCTGGTTCAACCAGGAAGAATACGCGACGTTTACCGGCGAGCCGGGGCGCGACAGCCTGACGGATCCGCCGACCGGTTACCGCACGCCGTCGCCGGATCATCCCTACGGCATCGGCCCTGAAAAGAAGGCGAAGCCGACAACCGCGACCGCCGCGCCGGCCCCGGCCGCGGCTTCGCCTGCGGCGGCGCAGCCGGCGACGCCACCGGGGGCCCCGCAACCAGTGACGCCTTCGGCGGCGCAGCCCGCGACGCCAGCGGCGACCCAACCGGAGAGCCAGACCGGGAAGTAGCGGCGACCGGCCGACGCGCCGGAGGGACGAGGAGCGTCTCTGCCTGACGTAGTTGCGAGTGCCAGACGGCAAACTGAACGGGCGCGGCGGACTTTTTACCGTTCCGGGTAGGAGGCCATTGATCAAGCTTGGGGAGGCTCAATTCGTGTCGAAAACGCTGATTCTCCTGATCGCGCTCGTCGGCGCTGCAGGCGTCGCGCGCGCCGGCGCGGAGCCTCAGGTTGCGGATTTTACCCTCGGCAACGGTCTTGAAGTCGTCGTCGTGCCGGACCATCGCGCGCCGGTCGTTACCCACATGATCTGGTACAAGGTCGGCGGCGCCGATGAGACGCCGGGCAAATCCGGCCTCGCGCATTTCCTCGAACATCTGATGTTCAAGGGCACGGCACAGAACCCCGGCAATCGCTTCTCGCAGGACGTCGCCGCGATCGGCGGTCAGGAGAATGCGTTCACCGCCGGCGACTATACCGGGTTCTTCCAGAGGGTCCCGCGCGAGCACCTCAAGGAGATGATGGCGTTCGAGGCCGATCGCATCACCGGGCTGGTGCTCACCGACGCGGTCGTGCGTCCCGAGCTGAATGTCGTGCTTGAAGAGCAGAACATGCGGGTCGCCAACAATCCGAACGGCCGCCTGGCCGAGCAGATGAACGCCGCGCTCTATCTCAACCATCCCTACGGCCGGCCGGTGATCGGCTGGCGACCCGAGATCGAAAGCCTCGGCCGCGACGATGCACTGGCGTTCTATCGCCGCTTCTACACGCCGAACAATGCCATCGTCGTCGTTGCCGGCGACGTGACGCCCGAAGAAGTCAAGGCCGACGCCGAGGAGACCTACGGCAAGGTTGCGCCACGCGCCGAAATCGTTGCGCGCCAGCGGCCGCGGGAGCCGGTGCAGGAAGCGCCGCGCACCGTGACGCTCGCCGATGTTCGCGTCGAACAACCAAGCCTGACCCGCTTTTACCTGGTGCCCTCGCGGACAACGGCGAAACCCGGCGAGAGCGAGGCGCTGGAAGTGTTGGCCCATGTGCTCGGCGGCGGCGCCAACAGTCGTCTCTACCGCACCCTTGTGGTCGAGCAGGGTATCGCGCTCAGCGCCGGCGCCTATTATTCGGATACGGCGCTCGATTACGGCAAGTTCGGCATCTACGGCGCGCCGAAGCCGGGCAAGATCCTGCACGACGTCGAGACGGCGATCGATGCCGTCCTTGCCGATGTCAGCGAACACGGCGTCACCGCTGACGAGCTCGAACTCACCAAGAACCGGCTGATCGCCGACTCCATCTACGCGCAGGACAATCAGGCGACGCTGGCACACATGTACGGCGCCGCGCTGGCGACGGGCCAGACCGTCGACATGGTCCGCAACTGGCCCGAGGCCATTCGCGCCGTGACCGCCGACGCGGTGCATCAGGCCGCGCGGACTTGGCTCGACCGCCGCGCCTCGGTGACCGGCTATCTCGTCAACAGCCTGCAGTCGGAGGAGAAGCACTCGTGAATGCTATGACGCCGGTCTTGAGCCGCACCCTCCTGCGCCGCGGTGCCGTCGCCGTCGCGGCGCTTGTTATTTTCGCCGCGCCGGCTGGCGCCACGACCATCGAGCGCGTGGTGAGTCCCGGCGGCATCGAGGCCTGGCTGGTGCGGGAGCCGGCAGTTCCTCTCATTGCCCTCAATTTTGCCTTCGTCGGCGGCGCGGCTCAGGATCCGGCCGGCAAAGCCGGCACCGCGAACCTGGTCGCTTCGCTGCTCGACGAAGGCGCCGGCGATTTCGACTCCAGCACCTTTCACGATCGCCTGGAGCGCAAAGCCATCGAGCTCGGCTTTGAGGCGGAGCACGATACGTTGCGCGGCTCGTTACGCACGCTGGTGGAGAATCGGGATGAGGCGTTCGACGATCTGCGCCTGTCGCTCACCGCGCCGCGCTTCGATCCGCCCGCTGTCGAAATCATCCGCGCGCAGATCCTGTCGGTGCTGCGGCGTTCTGCGACCAGCCCGACCGACATCGCTTCGCGGCGCTGGTGGGACACCGCCTTCGCCGGCCATCCCTATGGCCGCCCGGTGAGCGGCACGCTGGAAACGGTCCCCGACATCACCATCGACGATCTCAACGCCTATACGCGGCGGGTGCTGGCGCGGGCAAACCTGAAGGTCGCCGTCGTCGGCGACATCGACGCCGAGACGGTCAAGTCGATGCTCGACCGGGTGTTTGGCGCGCTTCCAGCGCAGCCGGATCTTGCCCCGGTAGCCACCGTGGCGCCGCAAGGGCTCGGTCAGCGCATCATGGTCAAGCTCGACGTGCCGCAGACGGTAATTACGTTCGGTGGTACCGGCATCGCGCGCAAGGACCCAGATTTCATGGCCGCCTACCTCGTCAATCAAATTCTCGGCGGCGGGACGTTTTCCTCGCGGCTCTATCGGGAAGTGCGCGAGAAGCGTGGCCTGGCCTATTCGGTCAACGATGACCTCGTGCTGCTCGATCACGCCGCTTTGTTCCTTGGCGCCACCGCCACGCGCGCCGATCGCAGCGGCGAAACTGTCGATCTCGTCGAAAAGGAAATCCGCCGGCTGGCCGAAGGCGGCCCGACGCCCGAGGAACTCGCCAAGGCCAAGGCCTATCTCAAGGCCGCGTTCGCGCTCAATCTCGATACGTCGAGCAAGATCGCCGCATTGCTGGTGCAGTTGCAGCGCGACGATCTCGGCATCGATTATATCACCCGGCGAACGCGGTTGATCGATGCGGTGACGCTCGACGACGCCAAGCGCGTGGCCAAGCGCCTGCTCGACGGCGGGCTCCTGGTTACCGTCGTCGGCCGGCCGGAAGGGATCGTTTCGACCAGCGTCGACTTTTCCGCCCCCGCGAAGTGAAACGGAGCGGGGGAGGATAAGCTTCTTCTTTACTCGAGCCCCCCGTGATCCGCGTCACCGCCCATATCAACATCGACGAGCGCGAGATCGAGGAAAGCTTCGTGCGCGCCTCGGGGCCGGGCGGCCAGAACGTCAACAAGCTTGCGACCGCGGTGCAGCTTCGCTTCGACGTGCGGCACTCGCCGTCGCTCACCGACGACGTGCGGGCGCGGCTGGAGCGGCTTGCCGGTGCACGGCTCACCCGCGACGGCGTTCTGGTCATCATCGCGCAGCGCCATCGCACCCAGGCACGCAACCGGCAGGACGCGCTCCAGCGCCTCATCGATCTCATTCGCCGTGCGGCGATCCCACCGCGGCCGCGGCGGCCGACCCGGCCGACGCGGGCTTCGCGCGAGCGCCGCATCGAAGGCAAGAAGCATCGCGCCGGGCTCAAGCAACTGCGCCGCGCTAAGCCGTCGTTCGAGTGAGCATTTCACTCGGCACCGCTCAAACTCGCGAAAGCCCAAATTTGCGCCAAGAACGCCAGCAGATCGGTGGCGCCTCTGAGGTACAATCCCCAAAAGTAGAAATCGTCAAACGCTTGACTCAAGGCATCAGTAGACTGCGGTGCGGAAAGCCCAAGCATGATTGGTGCCGCCTTCGCCGTCACCACTAGCCCGACGATGTACAGCAGCGCCGCTAAATACATCGGGATTGCCACACCGCGGCGGCGAATCCGATCGAAATAATAGCTTATCGCCGCAGCGATGCTGAGGAGGGTGGCCCCAATGCCTTCAACAGGATAGGCCACAAGACCGGCGCCAAGATCTGCGTGACGGCTAAACTGCGCCCATGTTCCGATGCCGATTTGTTGCCAGGCCGGTCCACCAACGATCACGCGGTCTACAGTGCCGCCGGCCAATATTCCACCGGTAAGGCTGGCGGCTGCAAGAAGGACGCGTGTTCGAGCGGAAACCATGGTGGACACCGAATTTGCTACAACGCTAAGCGCGTTCAATGTGCGCCGATGCCTAAGAAGAAACATACTTGCTCGGACCGTGCCACAAACTCCCCTTGCTGGCGGTGCCACAGACACGGCTCAGGCGGCGAGCGGCTTGATCTCCACAGCGTAGCCAAGGTCGGCCAAACGTTTGACCA
>Ga0208937_1000711_pt1 | contig 20851 bp, 37 predicted proteins | sample June2015DPH_11_5_FD_184705 | JGI IMG/M metagenome (GOLD analysis project Ga0208937, IMG submission 184705) | Peatland microbial communities from SPRUCE experiment site at the Marcell Experimental Forest, Minnesota, USA - June2015DPH_11_40... | ecosystem: Environmental > Terrestrial > Soil >...
TTGTTCGTCTCGATCATTTCTTCTTTTTCCCCTTGCTCACCTCGCGATGGACGATCTCGTGCTCCACGAACCTCGCCACCTCCTCGATCTCGTCGTCGGCCCACAGGCCCCACTGCAACCGAGCGGGCCTCATCTCGCTATCGGTCTCAGGATGACGAGCATTCCACGAGATCACAGTCTTGCGGATTGCCTTGAGATGATCCGATATCTTTCTGGCCGCTGTTTTCCATCGAGACTTTTCGAGGCTCGGCCCAGTGATTTCAGCTCCACAGTGAATGCAACTGACACCATAGCAAGCCGTATGCGTATTGGATATGAGGATGGAAAACGATCCGCAGAATGGGCAACTGCGCACGAGCAAATCCCGGATTCGCGGGTGAATGGTATTGGGCATCAGCTTCCTTCCTTCGTCATCCGAAAAGTTCCTCCGCGGCCCGGACCTGCCCGCCTCCCGCGTCCACGATCAAGCGGCGGGACCGGAGGCGCTGCAGGTAGGTGTCGCGCGAGCTGCGCTTGTAGCCCGTAGCGATGTCGATGTCTTCCTTGTCGATGGCATTGGGATAGGCTGCCACGACGACGTCCAGGATCTTGAGTTCGCCCAGGGGCAATCTCGACCGCCAGTACTTGAGCAGATCGTCCCCCGTGGGCAATGGCTGGTACTGGTCCCCCAGTGCCTCCTTCCCTCCCTCGGTCGCCACGATCCGGCCGCTGGCCTCCTCGACATGCCCGGCCGCCTTGAGGCGCTGCAGGTAGGTGTCCCGCGAGCTACGCTTGTAGCCGGTCAAGACGCTGAGCTGCTCGCGGGTGACGCCCCCGGGATGCTGGGCGACAGCTGTCAGGATCTTGATCTCGCCGGGCATGAGGCGTGGACCTTCCTGGCGTGGGACGTTTTGACGTGGGGAAGGGACCGAAGGATCACGGATCGCCTGCCTGGCCTTGTCTCGCGAGGACAGGGCAGGCGGGAAGCGCCCCGCGATCTGGCTTCCGGGCGGGGCAGCTTCCACGAGATCTTTCAGGCCAATCGTCATCTCGACGATCATGGCAGCCAGTCGCGCTGCCGCCGACGAGGATTCCTCGGCCTTCTCCCTCATCTTCTTGGCGGAGGCTCGCCATCCCTCCGGGACGACGGGCACCTCGACCCTCACCTCCCTGGCAGGGCCTGACGGTCTCGCGTCGAGTTCCCGCTTCAGCCTCGCGACTTCTTCCCTGAGTCCCTTCTCCGTCTCGACCTTGACCTCAGCCTCCCTGGGCAGATCTGCCAGCTGGGGCAGCAGGTGCAGTATCTTGCCCGTCGGGGGAGGCGGCGATGCTTGCCGCCTGCCCGCCTCGGGGTGCTCCGTCCGAACGTCCCCGATCGCGACGAGGGTGGGCTCCAGGACCAGGGCCCGGCCCATGGCGAAGAATTCCCCCGGGGGAAGGTTCTTCACCTGCTTGAAGAACTCTTGCTTGTCCGTCTTGGAGATGCCGAGGCATCCCGCCGCCCTCTCCCGATCGATGTCGATGAAGGTCTGGCCGATCATCACGTTCTTCAGCTCGGCCGCGAAGTCCTTGGACAGCTTCCCCAGCCGCTGGGTCGCGGCGACGGTGCCATATCCCCGCTTGCGCCCCCTGGCCGCCAGATCGATCAAGGCACTCCTGCAGCGTTTTTCGCCTGAACTTTCGCTGGCCCCGTGCCCCGGCTCGGGCGCGAGCGTGTGTGCCTCGTCGACGTAGACGATCAGGTCACGCCACAGCTTCTTGGGAGCTTCCACCAGGGCCTGGATGAAGAGCGCCACCCAGGCCGGCCGGGTGGGAGGCGACATCTCGAACAGGTCGATGACCGCGCTCACCCCAAGCTCCAGCAGCCGATGCGCCAGCAGCGATGCCGAGCGGACGTCCGCGGGGGTGTCGCCATCCTTGCCCACCAGGATGAGATCGAACTTCTCCCGCAAGGTGGAGAACTCTCCCTCCGGATCGATGACGATCTGAGGGACCTTCCCGAACGACTGCTCGATGAGCCTCCGCAACAGCCAGCTCTTGCCGCCCCCGCTGTTGGCCTGCACCAGCAGATTGGATCGCAAGACGACGTCCAGGTCGGCGTCGAACCGGACGCCGTCCTCCGTGCGCTTGCCCATGCATACGGTCCTACTCACCCGGCCTTCCCTCCCTGAGGATCCCTCGCGTGCTTGAGAGTCCATCCCTCCGGGGGGATGTGCTTGAGCAGCCACATCCAGTGGGGATAGAGACGCATCTTCAGCACGGCATTGTGGACGGCATCCCGGAAATCTTCTCCCTTAGACTCGAACAGCGTGGACTGCAGTTCGCCCAGGGGATCTGTGGTGGTGAGCGGAGACTCGCCATAGATCCCGGCATCCTTGAAGACGGGGACATCATCCACCAGGCGGAACCGAACGATGACGTAAGCGGTCCTCATATATCCCATTCCCCCCGGACGCGGTTGTGTTCCAAGATCGCCAGTTTCCCTGCCGCGGCAGCCTCGAAGAAAGATCGGGCGAAACCGGCTCCCTTCTCGATGGCATTACGGCATGCCCGTGAATGATTGAAGCCTCCCGTCGTGATGAACTCGTGGCAGGGAGAGCACAGATCGCCCACGAAGCTCCCTTCCCCGGCATGGTTCTCGCAGTCCTTGACGATGCATCTCCTGCCCCTTACGCGATCACGCCTGATCTGATGACACTCTTTACAAACCATGATCCCACCAGGCTCCGAGATCATTCCGTTTGAATAAGCATGATTCTCGGCGGCAATCTCATCCTCGAACAAGAACTGCTTGCCCGGCACGGGAGACCCTCCGCAATGGTCGCACGTGGCGGAAGCCCTCAGATCCGCGCCTTGAATTGCTCGTGCATGGTGATGAGCGCGGGGTTCTGTGGGAACGCCTTGAGGGCTTCCTCGCACATGACCATGGCCTCGTCACGGCGATCCAGCTTGTCCAGCGCGGAGGCGACCAGGATCTTGGACATGTTCTCGAACCCCGTCCCATTGTCGATGATCTGGAGGACGTCCTTGTTCTCGATCCCCATCCGGTAGGCCTCCACCGCTTCCTGCCACTTCTGCTCGTGGAACCGCGAGCGGCACAGGCGGAAGGCAGCCTTGGATCCCGGGTGCTCGGCCAGAGCCCGCTCGTACCATTCCGAGGCCAAGGGATACTCCTGCCGGGACTCGTGGATCTCCCCCCGCATGCAGCAGGCCCAGGCAATCTCCTCCTTCCACATGGCCATCGTCAGGTACAGATCTATCACGGCGATCGCGAAATCGGGCATGGTGGCCCGTGCCTCCATGGCCAGGTAGACCAGCGTCCGGGGCGACACCATCCAGTCGTTCGCCCGTGCCTCACGGTACAGAACCTTGAGGCAGCGTCCCGGCACCCGGACCCCCATGCCCGCGCTGTCCTTCATATCCACCACCACGAGGTTGCCGTCGATCTGGGCCGTCTTGACCTGGCCCCTCAATACCTCGTGCGTGACGCCACACCATGAGATGTACGGCACGTTCTTGCAGAGGCGCTCCCGGAAGGAATCAGCCCGCGACTGGCCATCCAGCCCCATGTTGTAGATGTAGCGAGATGCCGCCAGATCGGCCCCGGCACGCTCAAGCTCCACGCACAGGCCAGGTATGCACCAGGGATCTTGGACGACGTCGTCCGCGTCCAGGAACAGGATCCACTGCTTGGTGCAACGAGACCAGCCAAGATTGCGGGCCGCTGCCCAGTCCGCCAACAATGATTCTCCGGTGAACGGACCCTCGAAAGTCTCCCCCACCAGGGGCTTGCCCATCGCGTAGGTCTCGGGAACGTCCAGCAGGTACAGTTCAGGATGATTGGTGGCCGTCACCTCGATGATGTCGAGGCCGAAGCCGGAACCCCTGAATTCCGCATACTCTCTCAGTATTGCAATGGTCCGGTCGGAGCAATCGTTGGCCACCGCCACGATCTCGTTGATGTAGGGGCCGATGTTGTCCAGCAGGCGCCCGACGCAGCTCTCGCCGTTCTTCACCATCAGGTGCAGGGATACGGTCGGGCGCTCGCCGGGCGCGAAGTCCTCGGGACGCCGGAGCGTAACCTTGCGGAAGAGGGGATTGTCGTCGCCCTTGGAAGCGATCGCGGAGCGGGCGCATCCCCACATCGAATACTGTGCCTCGTCACTCATCTGGTCCTCCTTGGTTCATTCTTCATCGTCAATCTCGTCCTCATCGCCTCGGCATTCCGGACACCCCTCGCAATCTTCTTCATTCTCCTGGCCGCCGGGGCAGTCGTCGTCCAGGGATTAGCTACTTCATGATCGACGTCGTCATCCACCTGATGTCCCTCCCTTGTCAGGATTGCCTCGTTCCACGATCCCGAGCAGACTGAGGCCTTCCTCCTGCATGTAGCTATAGAACCTGTCCATCACCTTGTCGATGAAGCCCTCAAGCTCGACGATCCTGGCTCTCAAGATCGCGATCTCGGTGGCATGACATTCCCCTTCCGACTTGGCCCGATCCCGAAGCCGACGAAGCTCGGTCTCCGCATCGGCATGGTGCGATTGCCTGCAGCCCGCGCAGAACAGGTTGGTGGGGGCCGACGCATCCCTGGGATACTCCCGCCCACAATGAGCACAGGCAGCGACAGGCACCGTGATCAGGTGGTGGCTGAGGCAACCCTCCATCGCCACGGGGACCGAGGACGACGGGAGAATCATCGCTTGTCTCCATATCGAGCGAACAGCCTGTTGAGGCCAGACGCTCCACTGTGCGACACGGGCTTCCTGGCAGACCTCTCCCTCGACCATTCGAGGATATCTTGCTCCCGTCGCTCCAGCATGCCCTGCAGCCGCATGATCTGTCCCCAGGCAGCCAGCAACAAGAACGCAGCCGGCAGCAGGTAAGCCTCGACGTCGTCCGGGCGCCGGGGCCAGCGTGCCCACAGGAAGAACACCGCGACCGTGGCCGCGAACAGGAGAGCCCATGTGGTGGTGGCCAGCTTCATGCCCTATCTCATAGCATCAATCGCCGTTGACATCTCGACGAGAGCAGTCCTCATGCGTTCCTTGGCATCCACGCTTCTGGACTCTTCAGGCAACTTGTTCGGGCTCCTTGGAGGACCCGTATTTCTGTACCAGTCCCCGCATGAAACCCAAGACGTCATCGACGTCCAAATGAGGAGGATATGGCAACTCCTGAGCTTTCGCGAGGTTCTCGATCTTGGCCGACAACTCGGACAGGATCATCTCGATCCTGTCCTCCCTCCAGGCCCGGCGGGCCTCGACCACATCGATCAAGGTGCTCATGTAGGGGAGCAGGTAGATCCAGTCACAGATCGATCGCTTCACGACCTGTCCATCCGATCTCGTCCCGAAGAACGTCCGGGCACCTTCGGCAGAACAACCACCTTCCGGATCGGGAATGATCGGAGTGTTCGTGAACCTCCACTCGGGCAGCCGGTGGTCCTTCCGCTGCATGAACATGTTGAGGGCATTCTCGTAATTCATCTTGTAGGTCGCCTTCTGCAGGAAGCCCTCCGGCAGCATCCTCTTCATCTTGATGACGAGCTTGAAGTCCTTCTTGCCGCCGGCACGGTACTCACGCCCGACCGCATTGATCTTCTCCAGGTAGTCCAGGTCGACGAAGGAGTCCTGGAAGTCGTCCAGGACCAGATCCCGGTGCCCGAGCTTGTGCATGGTGGAGCACGAGTTCCTCACCGTGGAAACCTTGTAGGTGTCGATCTCTTGCCAGCACCCTCGGTTCGGCTCGATGTCACACCAGATCACGATGTCCCGCAAAAATTTCCGGTGCTCCGTTCCCCCCAAGATCAGGCTCTTCATCCTCACCATGTCAACCGGGCCAATGATGGGATACTCGGGGACCGTGAAACCAAGCTGGTTCCAGGTAGAATGGGGAGGCTCGGGCAGGACATGGCGAAAGCAGCTGTCTGATTTATCCCAGGAATCCATGGGATTGCGCATGCCCCGGAGCGCGGCCCTGAAGCCATAGACCTCGGTTTCGGTGATCGCGATCATGAAGCCTCCATCGGGAACAGATCTTTGAGCCAGGCAGAACGAGGTGTCAAGCAGGAATCGACCGTCAGGTGTCGATTGTGGTCGATGGTGTCTCGGGCAGATGGATGAGCCTGGAGGCGTCCTCCATCCAGGCGAACGGGATCGCGTCGGGCCATGGATCGTGCTCCCTCAACCCGTCGAGGCGAGCTTGGATATAGTCTCCCAGGTCCACGCATACCTTGTCGGTCTTGCTGCCGGTGGAATCCACGGGAATGACGTTGACGCTGGCCTCGAAGGCCAGGAGGCTGTCGTCGAACCCCAGCATCCAGGTGACGTGCAACGTCCTGTGATGGAGCACGACCGATTGGCTGTGGATCGATTCCTTCTCGATCTTGAGGCACAGCCGCTTGAGTGCCCTCATGCCGTCCAGGATGCCCTCGCGATCTTGCTTGCCCATCATGGCCATGTCCCTCCTGCCTTCCTTGCCGAGTTCATGGCACTTCGCCAGCCCTCTCGTCCAGCCATCTGACGAACCGCTGGGCCGGCTCGTTCTCCCACTTGTCGATCATCTCGATGATCAGTGCCCGCCTTCCCCCTGTCCTGGCGTCCGCCAGATCCTTCTCCATCGAGCTGGCCTCGCCAGCCACCCTCTCGGCATCTGCGCTGGCCAGCAATTCCTGTATTGCATAGAGCTGTTCGGACATGCGATCGTCGATGTCCCATTTCGAGTTCAAGACATCGTGGTGGAGGTTGCCCAGCGCCACCGCCAGCCTGTCGATCAGTTGCCTGAGCCGGCCGCGCTCCGGCCAGTCGCCCATCTCGCCGATCACGGGCTCCTGATGGACACCGTCTTTCTGGGAACGGATGCCCAGCCTTTCCTCCTCCAGGGCAGCACAGGCCGCGTCCCATTCCTTCCGGTAGGCCTCCCGCATGGGCTCGGGCAGTCCCCGCCAGGCATCCAATGGCACCTTCTTGTGTGTCCTGGCAAACTCGCCGGCCATGAAGAGGATGCGACTGCCACGTTCCCTCTCGCCCATTCCGATCTCGCCATACAGGCTGCTGAGCACGTACTTCCTGATCGTCCTCGGGGGAGGCTGAGCCCCGGTCCTGGCGGCCTCGGCTTCCTCGACGTCAGACTTTCCCTGATCGAGTGCGGACGCGATCTCGCCGACGGTCATCCCGGGACACTCCCCCAATCGGGACCGACAGGGCGACACGCGATGCCACCCATGGGGATGATTCTCCTCTTCCAGTCCCCACAAAAAATACGGCATGGCCCATGTCCGGAAACCTCCATCATCATGCTCCTTGACCTTGTCGAGGAGGAACCGGCCAGATCTCCTCGACCATATCATCACCGTCTCGCCGACCTGGGGCAATCCTAGCCGTGGTTCGCACATGATGGACGTCCTCCTCAGATCCCCTGTCCCAGCCCGTCCAGCTTGACGAGGCTGGACCTCACCGCCGCCACGATGCCGGCATGGACCTGCTCGATGGCCCCCCAGGCCGGTACCACCATCCATCCCGGCTGTCCCACCGCCATCGACTTCCACAGGCCCAGGTACCGATCGCGCAGGCGGCGCTGCTTGGGCAGATCCCTCTCGTACCTGTCGCCGGCCACCGTGGTCCTGGAGGCAGCCTCTTCCGGCGAGCAGTCCAGGAGGATGTTCAGGTCGGCCCTGGGCAGGCACTCATGGGCATCGTGCAGCCACCCCTCGTCCAGGCCGTCGTCGCTGCCATAGACGTAGGCCGACTGCCACCAGCGGCCACAGACCACGATCACCCCGTCCCGCAGCGCCTGGAGAATGCGTCCCGCTGCCGCGTACTTGTCCACCGTCTGGACGCACTGGAAGACCAGGGGATCGCAATGGCACACATGGGTATCCTTCGTCAGGTGCCCGACCGCGATCTTGCCGTGAAGGTGATCGTGGATGATCTTGCCGGTCGCCGAGCCGTAGTCCGGGAACGCGAACGCCCTCGCCTTGAAGCCGCACTTGACGAGATGATCCACCAACAGCTTGACCTGGGTGGACTTGCCGAAGCGATCGCCCCCTTCCAGCACGATGAAATGCATCAGATCTTGGTCCCTTCTAATGAGGCTTCATGTGCTTCAAGCAAGGGAACAACTCTCTTGCGAGCCATCCGGGCAAGCTTCTTGCGTTCCAGCAAAGGAAGGCGATCATCCTTCAGGATAACAGCCTCCAGCCTAAACAGGAAGGCTGCATCGCTTAGATAACTTTCTCGCGGACACACCAGAACCATTTTAGTCCCGAAAGTATCGAAAAACTTGCGGCGCTTCTTGCGAATTTTTCTTTCTTGAGCTTGCTTCATTTCGGATTTCCTTGATCTTGGATATCGCTCGGCTTGGCACTGTCCGGGGAGGGCTCCCATTCCATGTGGACCGATCCAAGCGCCAATCCCATCTCTCTCAAGCGACCGTTCACTTCCCTCAAGGATTTCCGGCCGAAGTTCTTGAGCCTCAACAGATCGGTCTGGGTGAACATGATCAGATCGCCAACCCGGCGGATGGGTTTCCCCAGGGCATAGCAAAAGCAATTGGCCGATCTGACGGATAGGCTTGGTTCCAGGTCGTCCACTTGCTTGTCCAGCAATCCACGATCGACGAGCCGATCTTTCAGGCCCGTGACCGGCTCGAAAGGATTCGACGGACACGTGCTTGGCGACGTGATCGGGACCTGCACGCGCACCAGGCGTCCTAGATCCCTCCTCATGGTCCCGAGTTCGTTCTCGACGAGAACTAGGTGGTCGATGCGTATCTCCCGGATCTTCTCCTCCAGGGCCGTGATGCGAGCCAACATCTCGTCAGTGATTTTCTTGCCATCTTCGCTCATGTCGACCTCACGTGATTCTGAATGTCCTCGGGCTTGGCACTACCAGGAGAAGGTTCCCAGTCGATGTGAACAGATCCCAGAGACAATCCCATGGACTCCAAGATCTCATTCACTTCCCTCAGGGATTTTCGCCCGAAATTCTTGGTTCTAAGCAAATCAGGCTCGGTGAACATGATCAGATCGCCAACGCGAAGGATGGGTTTCTTCAGGGATGATTGTAAACAATGGGCGGAACGCATTGACAGTTCGAGATCGTCTATCGACTTGTCCAGCAACTCGCGCCTGACAGTCTGGATCTCGGCACTGGCAATCCTCTCGACATACGGATTTGACGAAGATGAAGTCCCAGCGGCAACAGGTCGCTTCACGCGCATCTGCTGGCTTCCCAAATTTCTTCTCCTGACTTCAGACACCAAGTCATGGAGTTCGTTTTCGAGGGGAAAAAGGAGAGAACGACGTATCTCCTGGATCCTGGCTTCCAAGGACACTATTCGGCTGAGTATCTTCTCGGTATCCTTCTTGTCGTCTTCGCTCATGTCGACCTCCGTCTACAAGATGACCTTCGCCACTCGCTGCTCGCACAACCTGGCATACCCGGCATTCAGTTCGATCCCCAGGTAGTGCCTCCCCAGTCCCTTGGCCACCATGCAGGTGGTGCCGCTGCCCGCGAAGGGATCCAGGATCAGATCTCCCGGCCTGGAGCCTGCCAGGATGCACGGCACCACCAGCCTGGGAGGGTACACGGCGAAGTGTGCCCCCCGGAAGGGAGACGTGGGGATGGTCCAGACCGAGCGCAGGTTCCGCTTCCCGTCTATGCTCTTGCGCAGGTCTTGTCCTCCGACGACGGAACTGCGGTGCCTGCTGTAGGTGGGGCCGGGCAATGCCTTGCGGTTGCCCTGGCTGGGAGGCTGTCCAGGCGGAGAGTACCCCGGGCCCGTCAGGTCATGGAGGGTCTTCCCCACGGCATCCTCCCGCACGGCCTTCGCATCGTAGCGATAGCGCTTCGACTTGCTCAACAAGAACACGTGCTCATGGATCTTCGTCGGGCGATCGGTGACTGATTCCGGGTGACCATTCGGCTTGTGCCAGATCACGTCGCTCCGCAGGTACCACCCGTCTGCACGGAGAGCGAAAGCCACCATCCACGGGATGCCGACCAGATCCTTGGCCTTCATGCCCGCCGGGTTCGGGGCGCGATCGCGGCTGGCCCGCGCCGGATTCTTTCGATCGGGAGCCCTCCAGGTACGATTCCCGGACGTGTACGAATCGCCCAGCACGATCCACATGACGCCGGTGTCGCGCAGGACCCTCCTCACCTCACGGAAGATCACGAGCAGGTGGTCGACATATTCCTCCGGCGTCCGCTCCCTCCCGATCTGGCCTGCCACCCCATAGTCGCGCAGTCCCCAGTAAGGTGGACTGGTGACGCAGCACTGGACACTGCCATTAGGGATGGTCTTCAAGACCTCCAGGGCATCCCCGACCAGGACGCGATCTTCGAGGAGAGACGTGTTCACCGGGTCTCTCCCTTGTATCTGCCATCTACGGGAGCGCAAGGCGAACCATCGGCGTGGTGGACCCTCATGTGCTCCTCGTAGTCCCGGCGATCTTGATCTTCCTTTTCCGAGAGCTGGGTATCCAGCCAGATCTGGAGCTTGACCGTGCAGGAATTGCAGATCCCACCGTCCTGCTCGCCCCGCCTCGGCCCCCCGCAGAACTCACAGTGATTGGTGACGGGGTACACGGACTTGAACAGCCCTCGCTTCCTGTAATCGAGGAACTGTCGCACGGCTTGCACTACCAGAAAAGGATCCATGTTCACTCCTGCCTCAATGGGCGTCCCGGGCGGACGAAACCAGAGTCGTCGGGCTCGCCGGGCTCGCCGGGCTCGTCGAGATCTCCATCCTCTCCCTCTCCAGTGCCTTCATCTGGGCCAGTCACCTCGGCACCCTCCCCAGTCCCCGGCAGGGCCAGGTCGGGCCACTCGTCTTCTCCCGATCCTGGTCCGGATCTTGGTTCCTGCCCCAGGACCACGGGCTTCGCCGGCCTGGGCCTGGCGAAGGCTTTCCTGGCAGGCTTCGGGGCCGGCATCGAGGCCAATGCCCTCTCCTCCCGTCCCCGCCCCGCCGCCAGGTGGATCATGCGGGCCACGGCGATCTCGTCGGCCGACATCCCCGCCTGCAGGGCCAGCATCATGCTGGCGTCCGCCTGACGATCGTCCCAGGCGGCAGCCTGCAGGGCGATGAACTCGCGCCCGGCCCGCCTTACCTGCACGCAGATGTCCTCCGGCTCGCCAGCCACGCAGTGCTTGTGCAGTCGCAGGGGCCAGACGGTCTCCAGCGATCGCCAGAATCCTGACATGGCGCCGACGTGCGCCGACAGGGGCCAGGGTTTCCAGCAACGGCCTCCACCAGCCACGGAATTTTCGCTCCATGCCCGGGCCAGGACCACCGACACCAGGTGCCCACGTGGAGTGTACGCCGTGAACAAGGGCTCCAGCAATGCGTCCCAGGACAGCAGCGCCACGTCGGCCAGTGCCCTCGCCGCGGCCCCGATCGCCGACTTGTCGCCATCCCTCGAAGATGGGAGGCCGAGGCCGGCCACGGAGGGAAGATCCAGGGAACCATCCGGCTGCGCCACGAGGAGGAACTCGTAGGAACCGTTCATCTCGGCGGGAGCGGGCACCATGCGCTCGACCTCGGGGGCATCGGATGGGACATCCGCCCTCGGCACCCTGCGACGGCGGCAGACGAGCGCATACACCCTGGATATCGCCGGATCATTCGGAGAGCCCGGCGGCACCTCGCCTGCCATCTGCCTCCAGGCCCACTGCGCGAGGCTGGAGCAGGTCTCGCAGATCCCGACGTCCTGCTCGCCCTTCCGGAACAGGAAAGCCTGTCCCGTTCCGTGGCAGATGATGCACGACATGCCAGGCGGCGCGTCGATGGCGTAGGTGAAGCCCGGCAGCGATCGCTCGAACGTCATGGGACCATACCAGGAGCCTTCGAGATCCCTTGCGGAGACAAGGCAGCCACGATTTCTTGGCGCTCGATCATGAGGGCTGCTATCTGGCTGTCGATCTGATCGAGCCTCCAGCAGCGCTGCCTGATGGCCAGGACCTCCTCCGGATCGTTCATCGGGTTTCCCGCGCGGAAACCTCTCCCGCCCTCGATCTTGCCGCCGGCTCCGCCGAGCCGGCCGTCTCCCGCGGCATATTCTGCCGTGCCACCGCCTCCACGGATCCCTGGGGTTCGCGCAATCTCCTTGTCCGGGAACATCCCCGGGGAGCGATGGCAATGCCTGTTGAGGCGGGCAGACGGGGTGGTCAAGATCTCCTCGGTCGTCCAGCCAGCCTTGATCCTTGAGTAGATCATGACCGGACTCCATCCCAACTTCTTGGCCCATCCACAGACAGACATGGTCAAGCCATCGTGAGTCAGGGTCTTGCCCTTGCCGCAGGGAACATATAGGAGATGAGACTCCTCCTTGCCCGGATCGAGACTTGGGGATCCTGTTGGCACTGCCTCGTCCACGATGCCTCCCTCCCTCATGATGTCTCCCAGGCGATCGCAGGCCCTGTGGATGATCTGGCAGACGCGGGACTCCGTGACCCCGAGCCCATCCCCGATTTCCTGCATCGAGACGCCTCCAAGACAGTACGCCTGGAGGATCTGGCGATCGGAAGGATCCAGCCTCTCAAGCGACGAGGCTCCCATCTCGAACCTCTCGGCCCGGATGGCCTCGTCCTCTGGATTGTTACCTGAGGGGACATGCTCAGCATCCTCCATGGGGACCGGGTACAATGCTGCCCAGGGGACTTGCTCCAGGACGCTCGTCCCCAAGTCCTTCATTTTCTTGCGATCGTCCCGGGAGACGAGATCGCGTCTCCTCAACTCGTCGAGCGTGGCGCCCCTCACCCTCAGGTAGGCGTACTGCCACAGGGTCGTGCCCTGGGAAGGATCGTGCCTCTCGTGACAGGTCCACAGGGCAAGGTTCCCGACGGCGACGAGATCTTCCAATGCAGGCTTCCCTCCCCGCCCACGGGTGATGGCACCAGCCATCCTCCAGATCCGATCTTGGTGCTCGCGGAAGACGGCGTCGAACGGGGACATGTGACATGGTGGAACCTACCTCAAAAATCGATCGGCTCATAGAGTGCGCTGCCGTCCGTGTCCCCTACCCTCCGGGCGCAAGATCCCAACCAATCGTCCAGGATCGTCAGGACGAGAGAACGCACATCATGGACAGGATCTCCCCTCGATATCTCGATCACTACCTGCCTGGTCGTGACGTCGAGCACATGGTACCCGCCCTCCACGGCCTTGTCGGCCAGGCCGGAAGTCGATAGCCGGCGCAAGGCTCGACCGTCCCTCGTCGCAATTCCTCCAGCCATCGTATCAAGCATCATGATGAAGCAGGTTCCCGCACTCATCGCGCCTTGCCATCACCCTGTGGCAGCAGAGGCATCTCCTGGCCTCCTTCGTCCCAGCACCTTCCGGCGCCCACTTGGAGGGGGTGCAATTCGTCTTGCCATCGCAAGGGGGAAAATCCCTCCCCACGATCCTCTTGGCCTTGATCGCGTCGAGATTGCGGACCCCTTGTCTCGTGAACTTTTCCATCACTTTTCCTCTCGCGGGGACTCTTCTCCTCCAGGGACGCCAGTAGCACCCAACCTGGTCTGGAGCATGGCCCTCTCTTGCTCCAGTAGTAACCTCCGCAGATCATCGTGGTCGGACATGGCCCACGCCATGGCTACGATCGCGACGACCAGGAAGGCGAGCAGCCACAGGCCCAGGATCCAGATCGCCGGCACCTACCACTCGCTGTCGCCGCGATCGCGACGGCCATGGTGCTCGCCCCCACTCCCGCGATCGCCCCACCCATGCCCGCCTCCGTTGCCTCCTCCACTCCTGCCACGCGATCCTCCCCCGCCCCCTCCCCCACCACCCCCACGGCCCGGCCTCTCCTCGGCCTCGGACGCCCGCAATGGCCGGCCGTCGAGCATGTGGCCGTTGATGTTCTCGATGGCCTCGGCAGCAGCCTGGGGGGTCTCGAACTCCACGAAGGCGAATCCACGAGACTTCCCGGTCTCGCGATCGGTGATCACCTTGGCCGACACGAACGAATAGCCCTCGGCCTTCAGCAGGTCGGCCAGATCGTCTGTCGTGGTGGCCCAAGGCAAGTTTCCCAAGTACATCCTGTTTCCCATGCGTTCTCTTTCTCTGTTGGTTGTTTCCTTCGCGGTTTCTCAGGCGACCGCGCCGCCCTGACAATCATTCCTCGTCATCATCGTCGAACGGCTCAGGTGCTTCCGGCCTGAACCTGGGGAACCCGATAGGTCGATCTGGCTGCGAGGGCCGGCCGGAAGCCGGCCGTCGAGGGGGCTCGTGCTCGTCGACCTCGATGGCAGGTCCTCCCCGCCCCTTCCCTTTCTTCAAAATTTCCTTGAACTTATGGACCAGCTTGCCCCGCGGGCTGTCCCTCAGGGGAGCCTCCCGGACAGGGAACCTCATGTTGCCCACATGGTACACGCGGGCATGGGGCCTGGCAGGAGGCGATGATTCCGGGGAAGTCTCGACCTTGTCCGGGAATGACAGTGCCTCCGGTCCGTCCATGTCAGTCGCCTTGCTCGCCGGAACCTTCGTCTCATGGGGTGGGATCTTCTTGTTCCTCATGATGGACTCATGCCCCAGGGACCAGCGCCGGCCGGCACCCGCCGAAAGGAGCAAACGGGAGCCGGCCACCCAGCCTGGGGTGAGGCCGGGGCGCATGGCTGGCGTCCCCCCCGCCGAACCCGAAGACGACGGGGTACTTGTCGGCCAGCTCGATCGACGTCCCCGCGTCCGGGAGAATGGAAGAACCCAGACGCACGGGACGGAACCTGCGAAACGAGGGAAGGATGGAAAGCATGCTTCATTCCATGCCTATTCGGTTGACGCCCCTACAGACCAAGAACCTTGCGTCCAAGTGTTCGGATTAGTTCCGGTGACGGCGAACCTACCGATTTCGTGAAACCTATCGTGTATTTTCCTTTGCCAAATTTTTTCTTGGCGATGGACACCGCTTCCGAGCGCGTAATTCTGCCGTGGGCCGTGCGAGGTGAGGAATGCCAGAAACCCATTGCTTTACTCATGAACATGTCCTTTCTCTATCGGTTTAATGGAGTGTGTGAACCGGATAAGCATGCTTCATTCCATACACGTGACGAAAGCCGACGGGACACGCGCTGGTCCCTGGTACCATAAACCTGATCGACTCTTGAATTTAGGGGGAACATTCAAGTGAGGCATTGTTCCCTCGCAACGGTCACAATGCGCTGATGATTCGCCAGGCTTTACGTAGTGAAGCGAGCCACATCCTTGACACATGCACAGCGCACTGTGATCCTTGCGATAAATTAGCTTCTTCAGCACGACACGTCTTCTCCTCTTGAATTGCTTGCGATCATCGCCCGGATGGACAAGCTTCATTCTCCCACCTTCGCCGGCACCAGGTGGCTCTTGGCAGGGATGAGGCAGGGCAGGCTGTGCCCACGGCGCACCGATATCCCCCCCGAAGGCAGGATGGACTCGATGACCAGATCGTCCATCAAGTCAGGATCTACCTTGAGGGCGGCGCCAAACACCTGGGCATATCTCGGACGGCTCTTGGGTGCTATGGCCACGTGCTGTCCCACCTCGAAGTGGGGAGAGCCTGGCTTCTTGGGCGGCTTCCACCCAGAATCTTCCAGTTCGTCCATGATGGAGTCCAGGCAGAACGCCTTGTTGATGATCTCCTCCAAGATCTTCCAGGCCATCTGCATGTGGGGATTGGCGATTCCGTTCTGCCAGCTCTTGAGGCGGGACTGGGCAAGCAGGGCATGCCTGACTATCTTGTCGGCATTGCGACGCAGCCTGCCGATGGGCGTGCTGCGCCTGTAGCTCCTTTTTTGCTTTCCCATGAGGACTGTCAACCTCTACGAATACATTTTATCCCGTGACGAACGAAGTGTCAATCAAGATTTTTCCGGCTGTTTCGAGTCCTCGTTTTTTCATGTCGGATCGTGGTGAACCAGGCTATGGCAGAAAAAAGCAGCCAACCGCCAGTAAAGATCGCCAAAAAAACATAGGGAAACATGTGCCCGATCGGTGCTCGTCAGATCAGTCCCTTGGACCTCGCGTAATCGTCGAAATTGACGTACCAGCGGCATGCCCCCACCTGGCGCTGCCTCGTCCTCACCGCGTTGCCGCTGTTGCCCTCGACGGTCCAGATGATCCTGTCCTGGCAGGCGGCAACCTGGACGACGTGGCCATGGATCTGGCCGTTGGCGATCACGCCCAGGTCCCCGCATTCCGGGACATGCGACGGCTGGTGGGACATGTCGACGACGGAGCCTGGAATGTTCTTCAAGCAAAATTGGGCGATGGACTGTGCCCCCCCGATGCGGCCGAAGGGAGAGCCTCCTGGCGCCTTGGCGAAGTTCCAGCTGGCGAAGTACGCGCACCAGGCCGGGCCGGGGATGGAGATGGGCTTGCCCACCATGCCGGTGTAGACGTCCACCTCGGGACCCCGGTTCGATCCATCCGGTATCTCGTGGACCCCCGCAGCCAGCTCTGCCTTGGCGGACGCCAGCGCGGCTGCCGCGATGGGATTGGAGGCATCCTGCTCGGGCATGCTCGACGTGGGTTGCTCCTGGGAACTGCCGGAAGGATTGTCCAGTGCCCACCAAGTGTCGGGACCCACGATCCCGTCGACCGCCAGGTTCTCCCGGCCCGGCCCGACGTGTCCGGCCTGGAACAGCTTGACGGCGGAATCCGTGGAAGGCCCGAAGATGGACGTCCCGGGATCTTCCCCGCAACCATAGCCCTGCTCGATGAGCGCCTGCTGGAGCCTGGCCACGTAAGCGCCACTATCGCCCATGGTCAGAACTGGATTTGGCATCCGGGCCTCCTTCCTCTATTCAATCAAGCCACGTCTTGCATGGTGCCCAGGACTTGGGATTGGACGGGCTGCAATGGACCTCGAACAAGCGGAAAACATCTCCTGGACATGCTCAAGCCTTCTTCTTCTTCTTCTTCATTCGCGGCTCGCGCCTGGCAGGAGGGGCATACGACACCGAGATCGAGAAAGTCACCTGGGGCGGGGGATCATCGTACACCGCCGCCACGAGATAAAGCATGACGAGGGGAGCCTCGGCCGGGACTGCCGTGTCCAGCATCGCTCGGATCGCCTTCTCGGTCATCCTCAGGCAGCCTTGGCATCCGGGCGAGCAGGGATCTGGCCTGGTATCTGGCGGATGAGCCTGGCCAGGGCCGCGGGAGAGAATGGATCTCCCTGCACCTTGCGCCGACGATCGCCCCCCTGGAAATGATCCTTCAGCAACTCGTACAGTGCCCGTGCCAGGGTCTCCAGGGTGATGTCCCGTCCCGTGCGATCATCCTCGACCGTCACGTCCGCTCCCTTCGCCACGATCTTGGCCACCTGCACCATCGACACGTAGCTTGACTCGTCGACGTCGTACAGCTTCCGGTTCGAGAACTTCTTGAATTTCCGCAGGGGCATGGGCTCCTTCCTATTGTACCAGGAATTTTCGGCCTGGGCCTGCCAGCCTCCGCTGGTGTCTCTCACGGGTCTTCCTCAAGATCACGTGAGCTATGTCGGCGACGTGCTCAGGCCCGAATGCCACCTTATCGCCCTTGTGGACCGAAGTGTCAAGGGGTTCAGACTCGACAATTCCCAAGAAAGGCAAGCATCCCTCCTCGTCATTTCGCGTGAGGACCCTGGCCCACAGTCGTTCTCCGACGCCCTCGAAGACCAGCTTCACCAGATCGCCGGGCCACAGATCTTCCCTCTCCTCCCTGGTAGGTATCTCGAACGAACTCGATTCCTTGTTCCGTCCCTCGACGTTGGCCAGCTCGGCAGATCCATGCATCTTGTTCTTCGGCATCATCCCCTCACGGTCGGCTGGGACTGCATGAGTTCCAGCAATTCCTTGATCGATATCGCCAGCATCCTGCAGTCCTTGATGTTGGCGCGGGCCACGTCGCCATGGCCGAGCTTGAAATTGGACTCGTCGGCAAACACCGTCAGGGCAGCGATCAACTGTCTCAGGTGCAGCAGGATCGTGTCGACGGGCACGCCGACAGCCCGATCGGGAGCGAAACCGTGCCAGTTCGGGTCGAGGGACGGGCCGGGCATGCCTGGGATACCGTGCTTGGATCCCTGGATCAACTCGATCTCTTCCTTCAGGTTCACTGCCAGTATGCGACAATTCCGCGCCACCGTTCGCATCGCATCGGATCCGACAGGCGAGATCTCAAGCCCATGGAGGACCATCCATCGACCAACCTCGTCCGCCACCGACTCCAGCACCGCGGCGAGCTGTGCCTCGTGCTGCATGACGGTCGCGTTGACAGCATTCACCTTGATGTCCGCCACGATGCCGTGCGCGCTCACCGTGTACCGCTCGGGGAGGGTCTGTGAGGCAGCCAGGCGCTCGCTGAGCCCGGGGAGGGGCGGCAGGTCGGGCAGGCGAGCAAGACTAGATGACTGTGATGACGGGAGTGCTGGGGGATCATACGTCATGGCGACCGGGGGCGAAGATGCCGATTGCCGCCTGCCGCAGGACCAGCAGGATGCCGATCCACGATCCACCGGACGCTTGCACACGGAACAGGCCAACTGCGAGGTATAGCCGTTGTGGCAGAAGACGCAGACGTTGAGCCCGTCTTCCACCCCATGTCCGCACACCAGGCAGTACAGGCCCATCAGGCATGCTCCTGGCACAGGATGGAAGCCAGCCAGAACCCGGATCCGACGAGGGCGACCAGATCTGCCGAGGTCGCCAGGACGGACTTGCCCATGGGCAAGGCCCACAGGGCGGCAAGGCACGCGGCAGCCAGGAAAAGCTTCATTTCCTGGTCACCCTCACCTCATATTCATGGCCGTCCATGCCGATGAACTTCGTCGAGGTCTCGGGCCGGCTCGACATGATGCACGACTCGACCCACTCGCCCATGCGCTCGACCTTGGACTTGATCCTCGGCTTGCAGGGGACTTCCACCATGTGATTCCAGGCTATCTTCTCGACGACGATCATCCCATCCCTGACAAGGTGGACACCTTGCACCAATTGCCATGATCCCTGCCCGCGATCCTCAGTGGCCTCCACCGAGTGCCCGACGCCCCGAAATGGGTCAATGAATGGCCGCAGGACGGGCATGAGACACAGTCCCGCGAATGCACGTAATCGTGACGAACGTCGACCCTCTCGTAGTCGAATACGCATCCGCACTGATCGCAGTGCGCATGAAACGTGTTGGTCCCTTCGTGGATGATCCTCTTTGCCATGTTCTCAGCCTCCTGCCGGATTGATGAATTTTCCTCGATAAATAATCATGGAGGACGCTCACTGGCCATTGATGCGTGACAGGTGGGCCATGACCTCGGCCTTCATGGAAGACAGATCGGGGCCTGAGCCAGGATGAGCCTTGGGGCCTGAGCCAGGATGAGCCTTGTTGTACGCCTCTCGCACGGCCAGGGCGTAGCGATCCACTTCCCGATCGAAAGAATCAGACCATCCTTCCAGCAGGCGCAATGACCTGGACGCCACCATCACGATGCCCATGTATCCTCCGCGCAGCACGAGGGTCCTCACCTCGTCCAGTACGTAGACAATGTCGACATCATCCACGATCGCGCTCCAGCGAGGATCGTCGGGAGCCGGGAGAGAAAACGGCCCGATGGTGACTGGCGGCGGATGTCCAGGTAGCGTCCCAGGCCCGGCCTCCAGATTTTCCTCATCCCCAAAGCTTCCCAGGGATTCCCGATCTACTTCGGGAGCCGGCCCCCCGTGCCCGGCAGGCACCTCGACCCCTGGGATCGCCCCCATCTCAGGATCGGGAGGCATCTCGACGCCCCCGAAGATCCAGGCGATGAATTTCCTGATGCCCATGTTACATGATCTCCTGGACCTGACAGCCAGTCTTCATGGCCGAGGAATGCTCGACAGCCGAGCGATGATCTTGTCCCTCAGGGGCTTTGCCCATAATGCCTCGGTTGCCCATATAGTCGGCGAGTTGCCCACAAAGTCACTTCTTCGCGTCCTTTACCCACCTCTGAAACCGGGCCAAATCGTGCGCCCACCACAGCGTCAAGCCGACCGCCTGCGACTCAAACAGCATCCTCGCATCGAACACGCCCGCGAGCACCGCTGCCGGGATAATCTGACTAGTTCCGAGTTCGGCCAGCCATTTCGTCGCCTTTGCCGCCGCGTCGCCCTTTACGCGCTTGATCGAGTTCAGCGCCGAGTTTGATACCTTGCATTCAATCGCAAGAACACGGTGGTCGTAGAGACGAACCACGATATCGGCCTTGCGCCCGCCGACCATACTCTCGGAGCAGAATTGACCCGGATGCGGTGCCGCATCGAGCGTGGTAATCGTGCGGGCGTCCGCCTGCTCAAAAGCTATCTCTTTGAGCGCCGCCCGCACCGCTGCCTCTTGCGCCGCCGCACCCTCGGATCGTCGATCGGTCGCGACGCGCTGCGCAGCCATCAACGCAGCAGACGCGATGATCGCCGCGTTCTTTTCAGCCTCGCTTGGCTCGCGCTTCTCTACGGGAGACACCCACGGGAAGCGGCGACGATCCAACCCGTCTAGGACGGTTTGAAATACCGCGCGAGCGACGGCGGGATTGTTCTTGAACGTGGATGGTGCCAGTGATGGTGTTTCGGCGAGTGTCTTTAGATCGTCCTCCGACACAGGCGGGCCAGAGAAGTAGCGGAACGCCTCTAGCAGTTTCTTGTCGCTGAGCACCTTGACAATCAAGGCATCGTCGATCGCGCCAACGTCTACCATGTCGATCAGGTGCTCTAATAGATCCTCGATATCGCCTTGGCGCTTGTCGAAAAGGTCAAGGTACTTGTCCAGCGGCTCGCTCATACGAGTAAGACGAAACGCAGCCTCCGACGTGACGCACTCGGTTTCCAACTCGGCCTTCGTCCAGCGCGGCGGAGTGATCACGACAGCATCTCCGGCGCGGGCA
>Ga0208937_1000712_pt1 | contig 20836 bp, 17 predicted proteins | sample June2015DPH_11_5_FD_184705 | JGI IMG/M metagenome (GOLD analysis project Ga0208937, IMG submission 184705) | Peatland microbial communities from SPRUCE experiment site at the Marcell Experimental Forest, Minnesota, USA - June2015DPH_11_40... | ecosystem: Environmental > Terrestrial > Soil >...
CGCACATCGTTCCGGAATGGTACTATCTGCCGTTCTACGCCATTCTCCGCGCCATCCCGAGCAAGCTTTTCGGCGTCATCGCACTTGGCGGCTCGATCGTCCTGCTCGCCTTTCTGCCGTGGCTCGATACCTCGCGTGTACGCTCGGCGAATTATCGGCCGCTCTACCGGCAGTTTCTGCTGATTTTCTTCTTAGTCGTGATCGGCCTGGGTTATCTCGGCTCGAAGCCGCCGGAGGGCGGCTACGTGATCGCGGGGCGGATCTTGACCGTGTATTACTTCGCGTTCCTGTTGATCATCCTGCCGCTGCTCGGGTTGTTCGAGAAAACCAAACCGCTGCCGAACTCGATCTCGGAGGCGGTGCTGCGCGAAGGCGTTCCGCTCGGTGCCTCGGCGCCGCCGCCGTCGGGCGGACGGGCTTAAAGGGGCCGGCCATGAACCTTCATCGCAGCACCATCCTCGCGCTCGCGGTCGCGGCATCTCTCTCGGCGCCTTGCCTGCGAGCGGCGCTGGCGCAAGAGCAGGAAGTTCCGCCGCCGCCGCAACGTTGGTCGTTTGCCGGGCCGTTCGGGCTCTACGATCCGGAGCAGCTCCAGCGCGGCTTCAAGATCTATCGTGAGGTCTGCTCCACCTGTCACGGCCTGAAGCTGTTGGCGTTCCGCAACCTCGCCGATCCCGGCGGCCCCGGCTTCACCGAAGCGCAGGCGGAGGCGATCGCGGCCGGATTTCAGGTGACCGACGGTCCGAACGACCAGGGCCAGATGTTCCAGCGGCCTGGCCGGCTGGCCGATCATTTCCAGCCGCCGTTTCCCAACGATCAGGCGGCGCGCGCCGCGCTGGGCGGAGCGTTGCCGCCCGATATGTCGGTGCTTGCCAAGGGGCGCGGCTACGAGCGCGGCTTTCCGTGGTTTATTTTCGACGCCATCACGCAATACCAGGAGGAAGGCCCCGACTACATCCACGCCCTTCTCAACGGTTACGAGAATCCGCCTGCCGGCTTCACGCTGCCGCCGGGCGCGGAGTATAACAAATATTTCCCCGGCCATGCCATCGGCATGCCCAAGCCGCTGAGCGACGGCCAGGTCGCTTATACCGACGGCACTCCCACCACAGTGGATCAATATGGCCGCGACATCGCCGCTTTCCTGGCCTGGGCGTCGGAGCCGAAGCTCGATGAGCGCAAGCGGCTCGGCTTCCAGGTGTTCGTGTATCTCATCGTGCTGACCGGCCTGCTCTATTTCACCAAGAAGCGCATCTGGCATGAGGTCAAGCATCACCCCGAGCTCACCGAGCCGCGGCCGCCGACCGAATACCGGCGCAGCTGATTTCCGCTCAGAACGACCAGCGCCGCATCATGAGGAAGCCGCCGTCGCCGAAGACGGCGGCGATAGCGGCGGCCAGCAGCGTCAGCAGGAAACCGACGATGATCGCCGCCGGAATGGCGGCGAGCGCCGCTTTGACGAAGAACAGCACCAGGCGGACAAACGGGATGCGCAGGTCGACGATGACAAAGCGCTGGGCGGTATCGCTCATGACGAGGTTCTCCGGTTGCGTCGGCCATCATCGTTCGCCAGAGTGCGGCTGGCTGCAAGTCCGCCTTGCCGGGATGCAATGGATGTGCTGCTGGGATGAATGAACCCGGATGACTGGCTTAAATTTCCGCTCGTCGCGTGCAGCAATGAGCGGAGGATGAGATGGGCCCGACCATGACCACCGTGGCGTTCGACAATGACCTCAAGGCTGCGATCCGCAGCATTCCGGATTATCCCAAACCGGGCATCATGTTTCGCGACATCACCACGCTCCTCGGCGACGCGCGGGCGTTCCGCCGCACCGTCGATGAGCTGGTGCAGCCCTGGGCCGGCGGCAAGATCGACAAGGTTGCCGGGATCGAGGCGCGCGGTTTCATCCTCGGCGGCGCCGTCGCCCATCAGGTTTCGGCCGGCTTCGTCCCGATCCGAAAAAAGGGCAAGCTGCCGTTCAAGCGCGTGAGCATCGGCTATTCGCTCGAATACGGCATCGACGAAATGGAGATGCACGAGGACGCGGTAGCCAAAGGCGAGCGCGTGATCCTGGTCGACGATCTGGTCGCCACCGGCGGCACCGCCGAGGCCGCGGTCAAGCTGTTGAAACAGCTTGGCGCCGATGTTTTGGCCGCCTGCTTCATCGTCGATCTGCCGGATCTTGGTGGCGCCGACAAGATCAGGAGGCTCGGCGTGCCGGTCCGCACGCTGGTCAGCTTCGAGGGGCATTAGCGGCGCAGCACCGGCGTCGCGTGTCGCATTGCCGCGGGCGGGGCGGCGCCTATATCACCTGCATTGGCCGGCCCTCTGGCGGAATCAAGGCCGCGAGGGCAGACTGGCCGAGGACCCAAGTAGAGGCCACCCCCCATGGCGCTGCGCGACGTCAATCTGGACGACAAATACGACCTCGGCCACAGCCACGTGTTCGTCACCGGGTTCCAGGCGCTGGTTCGCCTCTGCCTGATGCAGAAGGAACTCGACCGCCGCCGCGGGCTCAATACCGCGGGCTACGTTACCGGCTATCGCGGCTCGCCGCTGGGCGGTCTCGACGGCCAGTTCCAACGCGCTGCACCGTTCCTGACCAAGAGCGACGTCCGCTTCCAGGGCGGAATCAATGAGGACTTGGCCGCCACCGCGGTGTGGGGCACCCAACAGGCCGAGTTGCGCGGCGAAGGCAAATACGACGGCGTCTTTGCCATGTGGTATGGCAAGGGCCCCGGCGTCGACCGCACCGGCGACGTCTTCCGCCATGCCAATCTGGCCGGCACCGCCAAAAACGGCGGCGTGCTGGCGTTGATGGGCGACGACCACACCGCCGAATCTTCGACCACGGCGCACCAGTCCGAATACCACTTCATCGACGTCATGATTCCGATCCTCAATCCGGCGGGGGTGCAGGAGGTTCTCGACTACGGTCTCTACGGCTGGGCCATGTCGCGCTTCACCGGCGCCTGGGTCGCGCTGAAGACGATGCACGAGACCATCGAGTCGACCGCCGCCGTCGACGCCAGCCTGGAGCGGATCAACATCGTCATCCCGAGCGATTTTCAGATACCGGAAGGCGCGCTGAACATCCGGCTCAACGATCCCATCCTGGCGCAGGAAGCCCGGCTGCATGACTTCAAGCGCGACGCCATGCTCGCCTTCGTGCGCGCCAACAAGCTCAACCGCACCATCACCTCGGGCGGGCGCGATCCGAAGATCGGCATCATCACCACTGGCAAGAGCTATCTCGACGTCCGCCAGGCGTTCGATGAGCTCGGCATCGACGAGGTCAAATGCAACGAACTGGGCCTGCGCCTTTACAAGGTGGGATGCCCTTGGCCGCTCAGCCGGCGTGAGCTCCAGGACTTCGCCAGCGGGCTCGATCTTGTCATCGTGGTCGAGGAGAAGCGCTCGCTGATCGAGGTGCAGGTCCGCGAGGAGCTCTACGGCACGGCCAACCAGCCGGTCTGCATCGGCAAGCGCGACGAAGAGGGCAATTGGCTGTTCCCGGTCAAGGGTGCGCTCGATCCCAACGAGGTCGCGATCTGCATCGGTGAGCGACTGTTGAAGTACCACCGCAACGACGACATCGCGCAGCGTGTGGCGCGCTTGAAGGAATTCCAGCGCATCGCGGCGGAGACGCGCGACATCGCCCAGCGCATTCCTTATTTCTGCTCCGGCTGTCCGCATAATTCGTCGACCGTGGTGCCGGAGGGCATGCGCGCCTATGCCGGAATCGGCTGCCATTTCATGGCGCAGTGGATGGACCGTTCGACGCTCGGCTACACGCAAATGGGCGGCGAGGGCGCCAACTGGGTCGGCGAGGCGCCGTTCTCCAATCGCGCTCACGTTTTCCAGAATATCGGCGACGGTACCTACAACCATTCCGGCTACATGGCGATCCGCGCCGCGATCGCCGCCAAGACCAACATCACCTACAAGATCTTGTTCAACGACGCTGTGGCAATGACCGGCGGCCAGGCCAATGACGGCGGCCTGACCGTCCCGCAAGTCGCCCGCCAGGTCGCCGCCGAAGGCGCCAAGCGGGTGGTCGTGGTCACCGACGAGCCGGACAAATATCCGCGCGGCACGGCATGGCCGGCCGGCCTCACCGTGCACCATCGCGACGATTTGATGGAAGTGCAGAAACAGCTCGCGGAAATTCCCGGCGTCACCGTGCTGATCTACGACCAGACCTGTGCGGCGGAAAAGCGCCGCCGCCGCAAGCGCCACACGTTTCCCGATCCCGATAAGCGCGTCATCATCAACGAACTCATCTGCGAGGGCTGCGGCGATTGTGGCGTGAAGTCGAACTGCGTCTCGGTGCAGCCGCTGGAGACCGAGTGGGGACGAAAGCGCACCATCGATCAATCGAGCTGCAACAAGGACTTTTCCTGCGTCAAGGGCTTCTGCCCGTCCTTCGTCACCGTGCACGGCGCCAAGCTGAAGAAGGGTGCCGGCGTCGCCGCCGATCACGAGCTGCCGGTGCTGCCCGAGCCGAAGCTGCCGGCCATTGCGCGGACCTACAACATCATCGTCACCGGCGTCGGCGGCACCGGCATCGTCACCATCGGCGGCATCTTGGGCATGGCCGCGCATCTTGAAGGCCGCGGCGTCGGCGTGCTCGACATGGCAGGCCTGGCGCAGAAGGGCGGCGCGGTGTTCAGTTACATTCGCTTCGCCGAAAACCCCGAAGACATCCACGCCATCCGCGTCGCCGCCGGCCGCGCCGATCTCGTGCTCGGCGGCGACATCGTGGTCGCCGGCACGCGCAAGGTGCTCGCCGCGGTCAAGCGTGGTGCCACCGAAATGGTGGTCAATACCGCGGAATTCCTGCCCGGCGAATTTACCCGCAACGCCGATTTTTCGCTGCCGAGCGAACGGCTCAAGCGCACCATCACCGCCGATGCCGGCAGCGACAAGACGCATTTCATCAATGCCACGCGCTTGACCACTGCGCTGTTCGGGCAATCGATCGGCAGCAACATGTTCCTGGTCGGCTACGCCTATCAGCTTGGCGCCATTCCGTTGTCGGCGACCGCCATCGAGCGGGCGATCGAGCTCAACGGCGAGGCGGTCGGCATGAACAAGGCTGTCTTCCACTGGGGGCGCCGCGCCGCAGTCGATCGCGCGCAAGTCGAAGCGCTGGCCAGCCCGGCGGCGGCGGCGACCAGCGACGCGCGGCATCTCTCCGAATCGTTCGATGAGACGGTAGCGCGGCGGGTGAAGTTCCTCACCGCTTATCAGAATGCCGCCTACGCGGCGCGCTACCAGGCGGCGGTCGACCGGGTCAAGGCGGCGGAGGCCGCGCGCGCGCCCGGCAAGTGCGGGCTGGCCGATGCGGTGGCGCGCTATCTCTTCAAGCTGATGGCTTACAAGGACGAGTACGAGGTGGCGCGGCTCTATAGCGACGTCGCCTTCCTCCAGCAGGTTGCCGGCACGTTCGAGGGCGAGAATCTGCGCTTCGAGTTTCATCTGGCGCCGCCGCTGCTGGCGCGGCGCGACCGCACCACCGGACTGCCGCGCAAGATGAGTTTCGGCCCCTGGCTGTTGCCGGCCTTCCGGCTGCTGGCGAAGCTCAAATTCCTGCGCGGCACGCTGTTCGATCCATTCGGCCGCACGCTCGAGCGCCGCACCGAGCGCAAGCTGATCGAGGACTACGAGTCCATGCTCGATCAGGTGCTCGCCGCGCTGACGTCCGACAATCACCACCTCGCGGTCGGACTGGCGGCGATCCCGGAGAAGATCCGCGGCTTCGGCTACGTCAAGGAGCGGCATCTCCTCGCCGCCAAGGCCGACGAGGCGGCTCTCCTTGAACAATTCCGCGCCGGCTCACCGGTGCTGCTCAAAGCCGCGGAATGATGCCGTCAGACGGTTGAGATGCGTGCTGCAGCCAAATACGTCGGCGAGCGTTGGCTCGCGACCAATCAAGTTGCGTGGGGCGCGCCGATCATATGCCGTGGCCCTTCAGCATCTCGTTGCACGCTTTACTGAGTTTCGCCCGATGCTCCTGCAAGCAGGACAACATTTCGAATTGATCCGGAGGCAGGTCGCGCTGCGCAGGAAATACGTGCTGGCAATAGCGGTGGGTGTCGGCCTTGCATGCGTCGTCGCCCGGCGCGGCGTTTGGCCGGACTCGGTTTTGCGCTGAGGCGACATTCGCGATCAAAAATAAGGCCATGACCAACGAGATACCGCGAACCATGATCGCTTCCTTGTTGAGGCGATAAATCGGTATGCCGCCGAATAGGGCCACATTGAGGTTTCGGCCGTCAATGCGCAAATGCGTCCTGCCGGCAGGTATTTACGCGGCGTGGCGTTTGCGCGCATGCAAGGGAATTCGCAATCGAGTATGGTGAAGCCATGAACGACGTGCCGCCCGTCCCGCCAATTCCGGACACGCCTGCCGACGAACTGGCGCCGCCCATTCAGCCGGGTGAGCCCGAGCGGCCGATGGTCGGGCCGGCTCTCGGCGAGCCGGCCGCCCCGGCCGCGGCGCCGGCGGCATCCGGTATCGGCGTGCTCCTGGTCAATCTCGGCACGCCGGACGCCGCCGAGCCGGCGGCGGTCCGCCGTTATCTGAAGGAATTCCTCACCGATCCGCGCGTGATCGAGAAAAATTCGCTGCTTTGGAAATTCGTGCTCAACGGGATCATCCTGCCGCTGCGGTCGCGGCGCAAGGCGCGCGATTACCAGAAAATCTGGAACAACGAGAAGGATGAATCGCCGCTCAAGACCATCACCCGGTCGCAGGCGGAAAAACTCGCCGGCATTCTCGAGCCGCTCGGCCAGCATGTCGTCGTCGACTGGGCGATGCGCTACGCCAATCCCTCGATCGTGTCGCGGCTCGAGGCGCTGATCGCCAGCGGTTGCGACCGCATCCTGCTCATGCCGCTCTATCCGCAATATGCGGCGCCGACCACCGCGACGGTGTGCGACGAGGTGTTCCGCTATCTGATGACGCTGCGCCGGCAGCCGGCGTTGCGCATCCTGCCGGCCTACTACGACGATCCGTATTACATCGAGGTGCTGGCATCTTCGCTCAAGGCCGAGCTGAAGGCGCTGCCGTTCGCGCCGGACGTCATCGTCGCCTCCTATCACGGCATGCCGCAGGAGTACGTGCAAAAGGGCGATCCGTACGAAAGCCAGTGCGTGACCACGACGCAGCTGTTGCGCGCGCAACTCGGCTACGACGAAAACAAGCTGATGTTGACCTACCAGTCCCGCTTCGGCCGCGCCCGCTGGCTGCAGCCCTACACGATCAAGACGGTGAAGGCGCTCGCCAAGAAGGGCGTGAAGAACCTGGTCATGATCATGCCCGGTTTCTCCGCCGATTGTCTGGAAACGCTGGACGAGATCGCGGTCGAGAACGCGCACGTGTTCAAGCGCTACGGCGGGCAGAACTTCGCCACCATACCGTGCCTCAACGACAGCGAGGCCGGCATGCTGATGATCTGGCAGCTCGCCATGCGCGAGCTCAAGGGCTGGGTGTGATCGTACGGCGCCGTCCGGGCTCGCTGCCGTGCGAGCCGAAATGACGGCAGCCGCGTCCGCATCATCAACCTGTCGTTAACCATATCCGTTCTAACTCCGTTAACCATCGGGGCCAGCGCGGCGGCCCGTGCTGGTCATGGTGCGGCCGTCGCACGGGAAGGTCCGCGCGCCGGCGCAGTTCCTTGACGGTGGTTGGCTTTGGCAGCTTCCGGGGTGACGCGGACAGCGGGGACGGTGCGCTCGGGTGCGTGGAGGTCGCTCTTGACGCGCTGGTGCTCCGCGCCGAACGCCGTCGGCGTCGCGCTTGCCGCGGCGATCGGGTTGTCGCCGATGCCGGGCTTGGCGCAGACGGCTAGTCCCGGGAGTGATCTTCTGCAGCCCTCGCTTGATGGTAATCCGGCAAACCCGCCGCGCTTTCGTCAGCCAGGGGAAGCAGCGACGTCGGGAAATCGATCGCTTCCCCCCGGCACATTCACCGCGACCTCGCGCCTTGGCGCGACGCCGATCTACGGCAGTCCGGCCGGTTTCGGCGCGGCCGATACCGGCTTCGATTCCATGAACACACCGCGGCGCAAGAAGCTGGCGCAAAATCCGCCTTCGAGCAGCGGGGCCGCGCCGCAGCCCGAAACGACTTTCGCGCCGGTGCGGAGCTACACGTCCCGCGCAACGTCCAAACCTGCCGCGCCGAAAAAGCCGCCGACGCCGGAGATCCATCCGATTAAGGCGGCGACACGGACCGGAGCCGTGTTGCCACCACCGCCCGAGCCGCCGCCGTTGAGCAATCCGCCGCCGGAGGTACATCCGTTGACGGCGGCCAACCGTCCCGGCGCCGTCTTGCCCGTCCCGCCGCCGGAATATTTTGACTACGCGGCGAGCACCCCACCGCCGACGACGCCGCAGCCCAATACGCTCTTGCCGGGAACGCTGCCGCAGCGGCCGCTGCCGCTCGCCGCGGGCGATCCCTACGCGGCGCTCGGCATCCGCGCCGGTTCGTTCCTGTTGCTGCCGTCGCTCGATCTGACCGCCGGCTACAACACCAATCCCGAACGTGTGACCGGCGCCGGCGGCGCTCCCTATTTTATCGAGGCACCGGAACTACAAGTGCGGTCCGATTGGGAGCGCCACTCGCTCACCGCCGACATCATCGGCTCCTACACCGAATACGGCGAGAACCTCGTGCCCTCGCTCAACGTTCCCTATCTCAATGCCAAGATCGACGGTCGCGTCGACGTCACCCGCGACACTCAGATCCTTCTCGATCAGCGTTTCCTCATCAACACCGACAATCCGGGCAGCCCCAACCTACGGACCAACCTGCAGGCGCAACTTGCGCAACTGCCGCTCAACTTCGACGTCGGCGAGACGGTCGGCGTGGCGCAGCAGTTCAACCGGCTATCCTTTTCACTCCGCGGCACCTTCGATCGCTCCACCTACGACGAATCGCTCCTCACCGACGGCGAGACTTCGAGCAACGCCGATCGTAACTTTAACCAGTATGCCGGCATCATGCGCGTCGGCTATGAGCTCGACCCCGGGTTGAAGCCGTTCGTGGAGCTGGAGGGAGATCAGCGCATCCACGACGAGCAGTTCGATCGCAACGGGCTACAGCGCGACTCGGTGGGAGCGAGCGGCAAGGTCGGGGCGGCCGTCGATCTGTTCGGTTCGCTCACCGGCGAGATGGCCGTCGGCTATGTCGAGCGCACCTACCAGGATCCGACGCTGCCGAACGTCAGCGGCGTGATCGCCGACGGTTCGCTGTTGTGGCAGGCGACGCCGCTGACCAGCGCCAAGCTCACCGCCACTTCGCAGGTTTACGAGACCATCGTGGCCGGCGCTTCCGGCGAGCTCAGCCGCGACGTCAGCCTGCAGATCGATCACGCGTTCCAATACTGGCTCGTCGGCACGCTGAAAGGCGGCTATGGCAACGACAATTATGTCGGCGTCTTCACCGACAATCGCTATTTCGTGTCCGTCGGGCTGGCCTATAAATTGACGCGCGAGATGCAGATCCGCACGGAGTTGCGGCAGGATTGGTTGACCACTACCGAGCCCGGATTCACCTACACCGCGACCACGGCTCTCATCGGCCTGCGCTTGCAGCGCTGAGGCCGGCTGCCGAAACCAACCCGGCACGGCTTCGCGTCACCAGGGAAGCCCGCACAGATCGAGCGCGCCGTCCTGCGGCGACGGACGCAGATCGAACACGAATGCCGCCATGACGTCGAAGCGGACCCGGCCTCCCGGCTGCTCGGCAAATACCGGGCCGGCGAATTGGCGCCATCCCAAGCCGCGATAGAAGGCGAAGTTGTGCGGCTCGCAAAACAACAGTCCGAAATCGGCGTCATCTTCTTCCTTCATATGCGCGACGGCAACACGCATCGCCGCCGAGGCGTAACCCTTGTTGCGTGAATCTTGGCGGGTGATGACGCCGCCGATGCCGCCGATCCGCACCGCGCTGTCGGTCCACTTCGCCGGCCGTGAATGGATGCCGACATGACAAACAAGTTCGCCGGCGTCGTTCCAGACCAGCACGCGCTGCTGCGCATGGGCAAAGACCACACGCCCCCAGGAAAGGGTCGCCAGCGCCTCGGGCGGCCATACGGCCGCGAAGAGCGGTTCCGCCTGTTGCCAGGCGGCGTCGCCGGGATGAATCTCAATGCGCATGTTTGCACCGCACGGTGAGGCTGGCGAAATACGGCCCTAGTCTAGCCACGCGCCACGTCGCTGTGTGGAAAAGAAACCGAACTGCCGCCGCCTTTAGGCTGTCATGATCTGCACCGTCTGCCGCGCCTCGCTCTCCATCTCGCGTCGGACGCGAACGGCCTGCGAGTTGCCGTCCAGCGCAACGTCGGCCGCTCTCACGAATTCCCCCGCAGCAACGTTGCGCGCGAGCTGGACGCGATGGGCAAGGCCGATCGGCAACGCGCCGAGCGCGAGACTGCGCGCCGCCGGGATGAGCTTGGCATAAACGGTATAGCCGCCTTCGCCGTCGAGCATCTCGCCGGCCTGCAAGGCGCGCTTGGCCACCGCCACGGCATCGCCGCGCCAGGCCCGGCAGCTTCCGGTCGGCTCGCCGCGCAGCGCGACGTTGAGCACCGAGATCGACAGTTCAAGCCCGATCAGATGGTAGGGCTTGTACATCGCCGCATAGCGGCCGGTAGCATCGGTCGGCAGGCCGTATTGCTTGAAACACGCCGCGGCGTAGTCGTTCGCCGCCTTGAACACCACATAGACGCCCCAGCGCAGATCGCGCTCGACCGGCTGGCCGTCGCGGCGAAGCGACGAGACGACCTCGACCATGGCGTCAGCGGCCAGCACGCCGCCGAGCTGCCGCGGCCGCAAGACGCTGGCAAGGTCGTCGGCGCCGCACGGCGGAAAGCTCAAGCCGTCATGCGGCACATCAAGCCCGCAGGCATTCGCCACCGCGGCCATCTCGATCGCCGACTTGGTGCCGTCGAGAAACGAGTTGAACATTTGCGCGTTCATGCCGGCGCGCTTGGCCTCTGCGGCGGAAAGACCGTAATGCTCCCAAACGCCGTCCGGCGTGACCGTGTGATAGGCCGGCAGATATTTGGTGCCCTTGCCCGCCGCCGCGACGCTGAAGCCGGCCGCGCGCGCCCAGTCGACCATTTCGGCAATCAGCGCCGGCTGATCGCCGTAGGCCATGGAATAGGTCACGTCGGCGGCGCGGGCCTGGCGTGCGATGAAGGCGCCGGCGAGTGCGTCGGCTTCGACATTGACCATGACGATATGCTTTTTCGCCTCGATCGCTTCGATGGCGTGGGCGATGCCGGCCGCGGGATCGCCGGTCGCCTCGACGACCACCTCGACGCCTTCGTCGCGACAGGCATCGCGCCCGCGTTCGGCGAACCGCGTGCGCGCGATGCGGGCGGCGTCCCAGCCGACGCTGCGGCACGCCGCCTTGGCGCGCTCCGGATCGAGGTCTGCGATCACCGCGACGTCGAGGCCGGCGATCGACGGCACTTGCGCCAAAAACATCGAGCCGAATTTTCCCGCGCCGATGAGCCCGACGCGGACCGGCTTACCGGCCGCAACGCGCGCGGTGAGGAGGGATTGCAGATTCATGTTTCCCTCGCGGTTCCGTCACCCTGGTATGCGCGGCGCGCAGCGTCTCCATGCAGGATGGCGGGCGCAGGAGGGATTGTACCTGCGGTCTCGCCCGTGTGAAGGGAATCCACGAGCGCGAACTTCTCGGTCATGCGGCAGCGATGCGCTCGTTCCGAAGCCGTTATCGTTGCTCGATAGACAACACCCCACCCCGACCATAGACTTGAGTTTTCGAAATCCCGATCCAATGCCGAACGACACAGTATTGGGTTAACTCACAGACGCGGTCATTGGTGAAGGGCTTCACCCATGGAGATGGCGAGCGGCGCCCAGGCGACACAGCGGCGCCGTGCGATAGTACTCGTGGGTTGCATGGTCCTAATTTGGGGCTGCAACTGGCCCATCAATAAGGTCATTCTCACTTACATCAGCCCGCTGTGGTTCGCTTGCATCCGCATGGCGGTGGGAGCCGCCAGTCTGTTTTTGGTCCAGGCCTTCCGCAGCGGCGGCATCAGACTGCCGGCGCGGGCCGATCTGCCCATCGTGCTCAGCGTTGGCCTGGTGCAAATGGCGGCCATGCTGGCATTGATGAATCTCGGCTTGGCCAACGTAGCGGCTGGGCGCTCTGCCATTCTCTGCTACACGACGCCGCTCTGGGTGGTTCCGGGAGCCATCCTGATCCTCGGCGAGCGGCTGCGTTTGGCCAAGGCGGTGGCACTGCTGCTGGGGCTCGCCGGCGTCGCTTTCATGTTCAATCCGGTGGGATTTGACTGGAGCGACCGCAAGGCGATCATCGGCAACGGCTACCTGCTGGCGGCCGCTGTGTTGTGGGCGGGAACGACGGTCCACGTGCGCGCCCATCACTGGCGCGGTACGCCGCTGGCGCTGGCGCCATGGCAGATGCTGGTCGGCCTCATCCCAATGCTCGCCTTGGCGCGCTGGATCGAGGGGCCGGCCCCCGACTTCCGCTTTTCCTTGGATACCGTGCTGCTGGCACTTTACAGCGGTCCCGTGATCACCGCCTTTCCGTTCTGGGCCTTCGTCACGATCGCGCGGACGCTGCCGGCGTTGACCACCTCCTTGACTCTGTTGCTGGTGCCGGTGGTCGGCCTGCTGAGTTCAGCCGCGTTTCTCGCAGAACCCTTGGACGCCACGACGGTAGTCGGCCTGTTGCTCATCGTCGGCGCGGTCGCCGCGGTGAGTTTGGCCGATGCCAGAGAGGTCCGGTAATCACCGACCCATCGGCCGCGACGGTCCTACTCCGCCGCGACGCGGCGGTTGCGCGCATAAGTGAGCAGCGCGTCGTCGGCGACCGGGACGATCGGCGAAAAATCGCGGTGCGCGATCCATTCCGGCCGCGTGAACTTGGTGATGTGGTTGGAGACCGCGCACAGCGTCAGATAGACGATCTTGCGCGGGTACGGCGTGATGTTGGGCGGCGAGGCGTGCACGAGATTGCCGTGGAACATCAGCACCGCGCCGGGCTTGCCGGTCGGCGCCACGATGCCGCCCTCGGCAGCAAGCCGCGTCACCGTCTCCTTGTCCAGCGTCCACAGCGGATAGGACGTGGTCAGCGTGTCGTGTCCGGCCGACAGCACGCCCTGCTTGTGGCTCTTCGGGATCAGCATCAGCGCGCCGTTGATCGGCATCACCTCGTCGAGGAACACGGCGATATTCATGGCGCGCGGTTGCGGCATGCCGTCGTCGCGCGCCCAGGTGCCGTAATCCTGATGCCATTGCCAGACGTCGCCTTCGAACGCCGCCTTGGCGTTGAGCTTGAACTGATGCACGTAGACGTCCTCGCCGAACAGTTGGCGCAACGGCTCGACCAGCCGCGGATGGCAGGCGAGCAGACGAAACGTCTCGTTGAAGGTATGGGCGGCAAAGGCGGTGCGCGGCGCGCCGGTCTTCTCGCGCCACACCTCCTGGCGATCGAGTTTCAGGATCGCTTCGGCATCGTCGCGCAGTTGCGCGATTTCCTCTTCGTTGAAGCAGTTCGGAAAGAACAGATAGCCCTGCTCGTCGAACTCGCGGAGCTGACCCGGCGATAGCTGCATGGCGTTTCCGGAGGTTGGCGTTTCCAGATGGCTTGTTTGTCGGCCTGCGGCATCGTGCCGGCAGGCACGGAGCAACTTAGCCGATATTCCAGGCACGATCCACATCGGGTCGGCTCGGCGGCGCCGCACTGCGGACGCGGCATGGGTCGGCGGCGGCGATGTCCGCGTTTGCGCCTGACTGCTATCCGAGGACGACAAGCGTGCCGCTTACGCCGGCGAGCGCGTTGGCGATGTTGGGCGGGTTGGTAATAAGCGCCTGTTTCCCGCCGGCCTCCAGGAATTCGACCAGCGCCGTGATCTTCGGTCCCATGCTGCCCTTGTCAAACTGCCCCGCCGCGTAATAGCGCCGCGCGTCGCTCACCGTCATGCGGTCGAGCCAGCGCTGCCGGGGGGTGTTGAAATCGATGGCGACCCGTTCGACTCCAGTCGCGATCAGGAAGAGGTCGGCGCCGATTGAACGCGCCAGCAGGCTGGAGGCAAGATCCTTGTCGACCACCGCCTCGATGCCGACGAGATCTCCGTTCTCGTCCTCGACTACCGGGACGCCGCCGCCGCCGCAGCCGATCACAACAAAACCGGAGCGGGCAAGCTGATTGATGGCCTGAGAATCGATGATCTGCCGCGGCACCGGGGAGGCGACAACGCGCCGCCAGCCGCGTCCGGCATCTTCCTTGACGCTCCACCCCTGGGCCGCCGCCAATGCCTTGGCCTTGGCTTCGTCCATGTATGATCCAATAGGCTTGCTTGGCTCGCTGAACGCGGGTCGTTGCGATCGACGAGAATCTCGGTCACGACCGCGACCGGCTCGCGGCGTAAGCCGCGCCGGCGGAATTCATTATGGAAGGCTTTGACGAACATGTAGCCGATCGAGCCCTGCAAGTCGGCTCCTGCATAGTCCATCGGCACCGGCGGCAGTTCATGGATGGCGAGTTCCGAGCGGCGCAGGATGAAGCCCATCTGCGGACCATTGCCGTGTGTGACAATGACGTTCCATCCGGCCTCGATCATGTCGCTGATTTGACGCACCGTGACCGTCACGGTTTCGTACTGATCAGGGATCGACTGGTGGTCCTGGTCGCGGATCAGCGAATTTCCTCCAATCGCGACCACCGCCAGTTTCGCGCTTGCGCTCATCTGTTGCTCCCATTCCGCGTTTCCGTCATTCCTCCCAAGCGGTGCAGCCCATCAACAGGCCGAGAATGCCGCAGGCTCCCGAGCTATGGCCAACGTTCAATGCCGCCTCCGCGGCAAAGGTGACGGTTTCCTCCCCAGCTCCTGTGGCGATGCAGGTCGCAAGCGCAAAGAGCCGCTCCGAAATCTGTCCTTCGGCGGCCGCCTCGAGATAAAACCGGCTCACACGATGTGTTCGCGACGCCGCGGCCTTGAGCTGTTCGCACAGCGTCAATACTAGGCGCGCCCGCGCCTCGATGATACCGACGCTCGACAGCAGCCCGGCGACATAGCCGACAAGAAAGTCGTCAGCGGCGGGCGTCGTCCCCTCGCCCAGACCGACCAGGGCGGCGACGATCTCGCCGGCCGCACCGGCTGCGAAGCCACGCGCCGCTGCGGTCAAATCTCGAATTGTGGAGCCGGCCGCCCGTTGCAATCCGCTGCTTCGCCCGTCTCGGCGTAGTGCGTCGAGCGCCGCCTGCCATGCCTGACGGACCGGCACGCTATTAATGTCGAGCTTCAAACTGGTGAGGTCGCATTGCCAGCGGCGCGAGCGACGCAAATCGACCGAAAGAGTGCTTGCCGAAAAACGCAGGATTCCAGCGCGCGCGGCAAATTCGCAGCCGGGTGCCACGTGACTCGGGAATTCCGCCGACCAATCGAGGGTGATGCCGCGCGGCAAATGGCCGACGGCAGAAGTCGCCAGCGTCACAAGCGTTTGATCGGCGAGCCCGAGCAGGCAGACCCGCGGATAGACGTGCTCAACCGTCCCGGCAAAACCGCCGTCCGGCACACCAGCCGCTGTCGCGATCGCGGCGAGGCGCATGACCGCTCCTCTCCGAAGTCTTCACCTGCTGTCGTCGGCGCCAGCAGAGCTTCCTTCCGGCGCCGCTGTTACAAAATCTTGTCCAAAAGATCCGCCATCTCGCGGTCCCCGCCGGCCGGCGTGATCGCTACGGCCGGACTTTGCTAAAGCTCCGGGAGATGGAAGCGCCGTCGCGCCATGCGGCAGGCGGCGTCGCCCGGTAGGCAGGCTTTGCAAACCTCGGGTCTCACGCGGTAGATCGCGCAGGCCGTGGTGACGCCGACTTCCCCGATCAGCGCGGCACAGCGATTGCCGCTGCACCGCATGCGTCCGTGTTCGTCATCGACATAGGCGCCGGGGATTTGAGCGAGATCGGCGTCCGTTTCCAATGAGAACCGCGGCCACTCCGCCGAAAACGCGCAGCACGCCCCACAAATCCGGCAGTCGGCGGCGGTCAACGCCGCCCGCCGCCCCGATAGGGCCGTCACTTGACCTTGAGCTTGACCGCGGCGTCTTTGCCCCGATTACTCTCGATCTCGTATTCGATGGATTGTCCCTCATTGAGCGTGCTCAACCCGGCCTGCTCGACGGCCGAAATATGGACGAAGACGTCCCGGCCGCCCCCCGAGGGCTGAATGAAGCCATATCCCTTGGTCGGGTTGAACCACTTCACGGTCCCTGTAGCCATTTCAATCTCCAGCGTTGCGCGCGCAGGATACAGGCTGCGTCCCGCCGCAACAAGGCGTTTAACGGCGCCGCGCCACCCGATCGCATCGAGGGCGCCAGCCGCCGATATTCAAAAATTGACGCTACTCGGCTTCGCCGTTGATCTCGGCGAGGATTTTTTTGATCTCGGCGCGAAAACCGGGCGCAATATCGGGGCGCGCCAGCGCGTAGGACACGTTGGCGGCCAGGAATCCGATCTTCGAGCCGCAGTCGAAGCTGCGGCCGTCGAATTTCAGGCCGTAGAACGGCTGCGTGCGGGCGAGCGCGATCATAGCGTCGGTGAGCTGAATCTCGCCGCCGGTGCCGCGGTCCTGCTTGGCCAGAACATCGAGGATCTCCGGCTGCAGGATGTAGCGGCCGGTGAGGATGAGGTTCGATGGCGCCCGCTCGCGCGACGGCTTCTCCACCATGCCGGTGATCGAGAACATCTTGCCCTTGCGGGCGCCGACGCCGACCACGCCATATTGGTCGACGCGCTCGGGCGGCACCTCCTCGACGGCGACGATATTCGCCCGCTCGCCGAGTTCGCGCGCCGCGTCGATCATCTGCGCCAGGCAGCCGCGCTCGTGCTGCACCAGCACGTCCGGCAACAGCAGCGCGAACGGCTCGTGGCCGATGAGTTCGCGGGCGCACCACACCGCATGGCCGAGCCCGAGCGGCTCCTGCTGGCGGGTGAAACTCGTCGAGCCCGGATCCGGCAGGTCTTGCCGCAGCACGTCGAGCGCGTGCTGCTTCTGCCGCTCCTGCAGCGCCATTTCCAGCTCGAACTGGCGGTCGAAATGGTCTTCGATGACGGCCTTGTTGCGGCCGGTGACGAAGATGAAATGTTCGATGCCGGCCTGCCGGGCCTCATCGACGACGTGCTGGATCAGCGGCCGGTCGACCACCGGCAGCATCTCCTTGGGCATGGCCTTGGTGGCCGGCAGGAACCGGGTGCCGAGCCCGGCGACGGGAAAGACGGCTTTGCGGAGCTTCATTTGTTGCCGTTGGGCGAAAAGGTGAAGGAGGAAACGAGGCGAGACGCTTTGTTGCCTAAATCTTTGTCCAAGTCTCCGTCCAGGTTTTGGTCCAAGTCTGTTCCGGTAACATAGCAGGTGCCCCTTCGTGCGGCCACAGATCGAGCGAGCGCGGTGCATTTGAAGTTTCGACGATTGAAGCCGCAAGCGAGACGACCGGTCATGGCAACTTTGAAGCCGATCCATCGCCTCGCCGCGGCCTGCCTCATCTGCGCCGGCCTGGCCGCGTCGGCGCAGGCGCAGGCGCAGGCGCAGGCGCAGGACAAGCCCGACAACTGGCTGACACGCATCTTTCAACCGCCGGCAACCGCCGCGGTTCCCCCGCCCGCGGGCGGAACGCGCGAGTGGAGCGGGCAAGCGGGCGCCTCTGGCCATCCGCTGATGACGGCGGAAGCGATCCGCGCCGCCGCCGCTGACTTCGGCAATTGCATCGCGGCCTTGTGGCCGCAGGCCGAGCGCCGCGGCGTCAGCCGCGCCAATTTCGAACGCTATACCGCCGGGCTGACACCCGACCTGAGCATCATGGACCTCCTCGATGCCCAGCCGGAATTCAACAAATCGACCTGGGACTATCTCGACGCGCTGGTCAGCGACGAGCGCATCGCCCGCGGCCGCGAGCTGTTGGCGCAATACGCGCCGGTGTTCTCCGCCGCCGAGCGCGCCTATGGCGTCGACCGGCACATCGTCGCGGCGATCTGGGGCGTCGAATCGAACTACGGCACCAAGGGCGGCGACCGTTCGGTGCTCCGCTCGACGGCGACGCTCGCTTGCGTCGGCCGCCGCCGCGATTATTTCCGCGAGGAGTTCCTCTCCGCGCTGGACATCCTGCAGCGCGGCGATGTCGCGCCCGATCGCCTGGTCGGCTCCTGGGCCGGCGCCTTCGGCCCGACCCAGTTCATGCCGACCACGTTCAAGCGCTTCGCGGTCGATTTCGACGGCGACGGGCGGCGCGACGTGGTCGATTCGGTCGCCGACGTTATCGCCTCGACGGCCAACAATCTGAAAACCGACGGCTGGGAGAGGGGCGAGCGCTGGGGCTACGAAGTGGCGCTGCCGCCGCAATTCGATTACCTCCTCGCCGACCCCGCGCGGCAGATGACGATCGCGCAATGGCGGGGACTGGGGATCAGGCGCGCGGACGCCAAACCGTTCCCGCGCGCCTCCGAGCGCGCCTTTTTGCTGCTGCCGGCGGGGGCGCGGGGACCTGCCTTCCTGATGCTGGGAAATTTCCGCGTCATCATGAAATACAATCCGGCGGAAGCCTACGCGCTCGCCATCGGCCATCTCACCGACCGGCTCGGCGGCGGCGGTCCGTTCCTGCAGAGCTGGCCGCGCGACGAGCGCGCGCTGACCATCGCCGAGCGGTTCGAGCTGCAGCAGCTCTTGGCGCAACGCGGCTACGACGTCGGCGAGCCCGATGGCTTGCTCGGGCCGCGCACGCGGATCGCCATCCGCAATTTCCAGGTCGCGGCCGGGCAGATCCCCGACGGCTTTGCCTCGAGCCTCGTGCTCGACCGCCTGCGCCAGCCTTGATTCTTCCTCCCCCACGAAAGTGGGGGAGGGGGACCGCGCCTTGGCGCGGTGAAAGGGGCGTCGGCAACAAAACAAACTGCTCGCTAAAAGAATCATTCATCTGAGCCGGACGCCCCCTCCACCATGCTCCGCATGGTCCCCCTCCCCCGCTACGCTTCGCTCCGCGGGGGCGGATAATAGAAATTCGTTCTCGCGACGCGCTGCGCGCCCGAGGTTTGCCTACCACCACAACAACAAAGCCCTTTTGATTCGCTTCCCTCGCTGCGCATGATCATGCGCAAGAAAGAGGGGAGCGGAGCGCCGAGAGGCGCATCCAACCAATGTCCGCGCCACACATCCAAACGTCACCGCTTGAATGTGCGCGGGGCGCGGAAGCGCGCCACGCAGACAAGTGTACGCAGTCTGCGCACTCATCTGCTTGCGGGGCGCGCTCGCCTTCCGGCGCTCCACTGCGGCTCTCGCCAGGGCTATGACCTCCTGGCTCAGCTCCAGGCCATGCTTCCTGGGACGCGGTCCAGGCGGGCGTTACCCGCCCTTTCCTGTCCCAGTCCAGGGACTGCACCTCCCGCACCGGCCGTAGTACCGGCGTGAATGATGCCCGAAGCCGCCCGGGCGCGGATTGCGAGTCCGCGCGCGGGCGCCGCACTCGCTCCGCCTCATAGGACGCCCCTAGAAAGCGACCCTCGATGAGCGAGATTCGCTGTATGTATCCGAGTTAGGGACGGATGTCAAGGGTGAGTCACTATGTCAGAGACGTTTTTCTAGTCGTCATACGCGGGCCTGATCCGGCTTCTTGCACCCTGGGATGGCTAATCATCTGAGCTCACACTCCGATAGATAGAGTTGCCCTGCTGCTAGCGGGCTGCGCGTTTGCGATCATTCTGACGCGCGCGGAAATCCGACCGTCTGGGCAAAGGTAACGAACTGCCCTTCGCCGAGCTTCATCGTGTGACCAAGCTTGTCGTAATCGACCGCACCGCGAAAGACGGTGGCCAGCCCTTCGGAGGCGCAGAACAAGTAGACGTTCTGTCCGATAAAGCCGGTATCGACCGACGCATAAAGGCGTCGCTCCTCGGCGGAAATATCCTGCATGCGCTCGCCGTGAGCAACGTAGACAAGATTGAGGGGCGCCGTGCCGACGAAGTCCTGGAGCCCAGTCGCTGTACGGATGTCGTCGGGCAGATGCAGCAGCAGTGCGTGCGTCTTGGGCTCGTAGAGCCAAACCCCGTCTTCCATCGCCGCATAGACGTCGATAACCATGACGTGGCGCCAATAGGGGGCGGTACGGTCGCCGCTCGCCGGCCGATTGACGCCGAAGGCTGCCCATAATAGGTCGGACAGAACCTGCCTCGGCAATGGTCGGGACGAGTATTCGCGGATCGAACGACGCAGCCGAAGAGCCTGAATAAGAGGCTTCCCACCGTCGGCTCGCGGCGGCGGCAGGTCAATACCGGCGGCGTTCTCGGCCGCAAGTCCGGGCGCAGTCGCGAGGACGGCGCTGGAGAGCAATCCTGTGCTGGCTTCTCGTCGAGTGATCATGATGTTGGCTCCGCTGCAGTGAGGCTGTCGAATTAATCGACGCAATAATTGGCTCCTATCGCCCCCTTGGCGTCTTGCCGGTCGCGTCTCGCGGCGGCGATTGAGACGAAAGTTGACCTAAGCGGCAGACAATTCAATCGGCGGCACGATGGCCGGATCGTCATTCTCCGGTTTGTTGACCCGGGTTGAAATCGGCCACATGATCATCAACCGACTGATCACGCGACCTCGCTTGCGAGAACTTCTGGCGGTCTTTGAATCGGCGCGGCCCCTGTGAAGTTCGTCTTTTTCATGAGGAACCGAAACCACCGCGCAGCCCGTAAGGCATTTTGCCACAACTGGCGCTAGGCCGCGTCGCGCTCCGCCGGCGTCAAGACCGGATAATCGGTGTATCCTGCCACACCGCCGCCGAAGAAGGTCG
>Ga0208937_1000715_pt1 | contig 20713 bp, 22 predicted proteins | sample June2015DPH_11_5_FD_184705 | JGI IMG/M metagenome (GOLD analysis project Ga0208937, IMG submission 184705) | Peatland microbial communities from SPRUCE experiment site at the Marcell Experimental Forest, Minnesota, USA - June2015DPH_11_40... | ecosystem: Environmental > Terrestrial > Soil >...
CGGGGCCGTGGGAGCTCAACGAATCCGGCGGCGTCTTCACCGAGCAGGTGATCCGCCCGACCGGCCTGATCGATCCGCCGGTCGATGTGCGGCCGGCGCGCACCCAAGTCGACGACCTGGTCGGCGAGGTGCGCGCGATGGCGCAAAAGGGCTACCGCAGCCTGATCACCGTGCTCACCAAGCGCATGGCCGAGGACTTGACCGAATATCTGCACGAGCAGGGCATCCGCGTCCGCTACATGCATTCCGACATCGACACCATCGAGCGCATCGAGATCATCCGCGATCTGCGGCTGGGCGCCTTCGACGCACTGGTCGGCATCAACCTGTTGCGCGAGGGCCTCGACATCCCGGAATGCGCGCTGGTCGCCATCCTCGACGCCGACAAGGAGGGATTCTTGCGCAGCGAGACCAGTCTCGTGCAGACCATCGGCCGCGCCGCGCGCAACATCGACGGCCGCGTCATCCTCTACGCCGACGCCGTCACCGGCTCGATGGAGCGGGCCATGGCGGAAACCAATCGCCGGCGCGAGAAGCAGGAGGCTTACAACGCCGCCAACGGCATCACGCCGGAAAGCGTGCGCAAGGGCATCGCCGACATTCTGCAGAGCGTCTACGAGCGCGACCACGTGCTCATCGCCACCGGCAGCGGCGAAGCCGGCGAGTTCGAGGAGTCGGCCACCATCGGCCACAATTTCGAAGCGGTGATCGCCGACCTGGAAACGCGCATGCGCGCCGCCGCCGCCGATCTCGACTTCGAGGAGGCGGCGCGGCTGCGCGACGAGATCAAGCGTTTACGCAGCACCGAGCTTGCCGTGATCGACGATCCCACGGCGAAAATTCCGTCCTCCCCCGACGAGCGCAGCTCGCCACGCCGCAGCGCGCAGCGCGAAGGCGGGAGCAAAGTGCACAAACCCGCGCTCGACGAGATGGGCATCGCGCTCTACCACGAGGTCGCCCCGCACCGTCCGGGAGAGAGCAACCGCGGCGCCCCGCGCAAGCAGACGCTCGATGAAATGGGTCCGGGCGTGGAATCAGTCCCGGCGAAAGGCGGCCGTTCCGGCCCGCGCTCGACGCTCGGCCGGCCGGGCATGCGCGGCGGCTTCAAGCCGCGTGGGCGATAGCTTTCCCGTCACAGAAATTACCAGAGCGCGTGTTAGGCCGGCTGATCTCTTGCTACCGGGATGGCGGCGGGCTGGCTGAGGATGGATGTCTTCGTTCCCTATGGCGGGCTGCACGCGCTCGCCGTCGCCGTCTGCGCGCTGCTGATTGCCGCGCCCACCTTGCTCGCTCGTGCATTGCCTCGGGACGCCGAAGTAGTGTTTCGGCGGATGCTCGTCGCGCTCGCCGTCTGCTACTGGCTTGCCTACAATGCGTGGTGGAATTGGCACGGCCTCGACCTGCGCACCGGGTTGCCGCTGCATATCTGCGACGTCAACGGGCTGCTAGCACCGCTCGCTTTACTGACCGGCTGGCGCTGGGCGCGAGCGACCTTGTATTTCTGGACCAGCGCGCTGACGCTGCAAGCGTTCATCCAGCCAGCGCTCGCGGCCGGACCGGCTTCGCTGGTGTTCTGGGTGTTCTGGGTGTTCTGGGCGTTCTGGACCGCGCACACGATCATCGCCGCCTGCGCCGTCTACGACCTCGCCGTGTTGGGCTTTCGTCCAGGCTGGAACGATCTCGGCTACGCTCTTATCGTGAGCGCGGCCTATGTCGCGTTGATCGTGCCGGTGAACCTGTGGCTGGGCTCGGACTACGGCTTCATCGGCAATCCGCCAGCCGACGTTAAAATCCCGCCGTTCGTCGGCGCACTGGGACCTTGGCCGCAACGGGCGATCATCCTCGTCGCGCTGGCGGCGTTCGGCTTTTTGGTTGTGCTATTGCCCTGGTGCATTGTAGTTCGCTCGACTCTCGGCCGTCCCAACATGCGCGGCGGCTTCAAGCCGTGCGGGCGATAGCGAGCTACTGCAGATGCGGCCGTTGCAGCGCGACGGTCGAACGCTACCAGCGGCGGTACCAATAGGGCGCGTAATACGGGCCGTAATAATAGGGACGCGGATAATAATACGGGGCGTAACCCGGAGCGTAATAATAGCCGGGTGGCGGCGGGTAGCCTGGCGGCGGGTAGCCCGGCGGCGGCGGCGGATAGGGTCCTCCTGCGGAAGCGCCGGGCGGCGGACCTCCGGCGCCGGGGGGCGGCATGGGGCCTCCGGAGCCCGGTGGCGCGCCTTGTGCGCCGGACGGAGCCGGCGCACCGCCGCCCTGGTCCAAGCGCGTGGCGATCGCATAGCCGCTCTGGCCTTGCCATGAGACCGAGCACCATTCGCCTTGGCAGCCGCTGACCTCGACCGTGCTGCCGCCGGGAATCGTGGTGATGACCGGATAGTTCGTACCCGGTCCTTGCCGCATATTGACGTTGTTGGTGGCAAGCGCGGGTGCCGCTTGAGCGCATGACGCCGACAATGCCGTCAGCGCGACGGCACACGTTGCAATCTGTGCAAGATTCATTGTGGCCCTCTTGCGTTGGAAGACGCTTTCCTCCGGGTCGCTTAAAACGAATGCGCGGAATTTAACGCAATTCGCGGTACGTTTCGAGGGCGCATGAGCGCCGTGACAAACGGCTTCAGCGCGACAGCTTTTCCAGCTCGGGGAACGGCGCATAGGTCGCGCCCGCGCATGCTTCGTGCGCCGTCTCGGCGAAGCGGTCGAACCGGCCCGCCACAAAAATTGCCGCGGCCTCCTTCACGCCGGCATAATCGGCGCTGCCTTTTTTGGCGTCGAACCGCGTCTTGGCGTTGAACCGCAGACAGACCTCGTAGCGTTTGCCACTTCCCACGGGCTTCAGCGCCGGGTCGGAAATACCGGCGTCGCGGATCCCGGTTGGATCGTTCAGGTAGACGTGCATGGCGGCGAGAATATCGGCCTTGTAGTTGGTCGGATAGACATTGATCTCCTCATCGTCGCCACCCGCCGCGTCGCTTGAGTGGTGGCCGTGCGTGCAAGCTCCGAGGAGAAGCCCCACGCCTAAGACCAGGCCGACGAGCCGCCAGTAAACACCATTCGCTTGCATCGATTGCCGCGCTCCGCCGTTGCGTCAATGCCCTTCCGGGTTAATCTCGAATCGCCGTGAGCGCCATTGCCCAGTCATGGAGGGTAGCCATAACAGAAAAACCCCCTATAAGGGTCGGCAGCCGGCGCCGTCGTTCGTCCATGGTCTTGTGGTCCCACGCAGCTTGATGCCCACCATCGCCCATCTCATTCACGATTACGGCCTCGCTGTGGTCGCCGGAGTGATCGGTCTCGAGTGCATCGGTCTTCCCTTTCCCGGAGAGACGGTGCTCATTCTCGCCTCGATTTTTGCCGGCACTAAGCACGATCTCAATATCGTCTCGGTGGTGCTGACCGCGGCGGGCGGAGCCATCGTCGGTCAAATGGTCGGATATGTCATCGGCCGGGAATTCGGCTATTGGCTGTTGCTGCGCTATGGCTCCTATCTGCGGATTACCGAAGGCCGCATCAAGCTCGGCGAATATCTGTTTCTGCGCCATGGCGGCAAGATCGTCATTGTCGCGCGCTTTATCCCGGTGCTGCGCAGCCTGGCCGGCATCTTGGCCGGAGCCAACCGCATGCCGTGGCGGCAGTTCCTGCTTGCCAATGTGGTGGGCGCAGTCATTTGGGCGTCTTTCTTTGGCTTCGCCGCCTATATGCTGGGGCGCCAGTTCGAGCGGCTAGCCGGCCCGATGGTCATCGTCCTCGGTGTTGCGACGGTTATCGTCATCACTGCCGGCGCGATCTTCGCGGCCCGGCACGAAGCGCAACTGACCGCCGAGGCCGAACGCGCCTTGCCGGGACCGCTGAAGTGGCCGTAACTCTTCGCCCCGGGTCGGGGCGCCGCTTGCAGCGTTTGTCGCGCGACGCCATATAGCTACTGGACGGACCGATTTTCGATCGACAAGCCTGTCTGAAGGAGCATGAGCTTTTCGGACAACCGGATTTTAGCTTCCCGGATCATGCTCTAGGGGCGCCGTAAGGGCTCCACAAAGTCGCTGACCAAGGGCTTTGCAACCATGTCGAGGATTTCGTCACTTTCAAGCCCGTTCCTGCTCGGCTTCGATGAGATCGAGCGCGTGCTCGATCGGGTCGCAAAAGGCGCCGACGGCTATCCGCCCTATAACATCGAGCGTATCGCGCACGACGCTCATAACCCGGAACGGCTGCGCATCACGCTCGCCTTGGCGGGCTTTACCCGCGATCAGCTCGACGTGACGCTGGAACAGAGCCAGCTTGTGATTCGCGGGCGACAGCAGGACGACAAAGGCCGGCAATATCTTCACCGCGGCATTGCCGCGCGGCAGTTTCAGCGCAGTTTCGTGCTGGCGGAAGGGATGGAAGTGCTCAGCGCAGACCTAAAGAACGGATTATTGTGCATCGATCTCGTGCGCCCGCAGCCGGAGCGCGTGGTCAAATCGATCGCCATCACGGAGACGGAGTGAGAGGAACCCGAATAGGACTCCACCGCGTTATTGGAGCAAGAGCCAAGGGTCCATGCCATCGGAAGCGAGCCGTACCGCCATGACACAGATCGAAATATCACCCGAAGCGCTGGCTCAGCTCGGCGACGGGGAGATCGCCTATGTGAAGACGATCCGCTCCGAGGATGTCCACACGCTGTTTCCCCAGGTGCCGGAAATCCAGCCCGGGCTGAAGCTGTTCGCGCTGCACGCGGCGGACGGCACGCCGATCATGCTCACCGACAGTCGCGAGGCCGCCATCGCCAGCGCCGTGAGCCAGCAGCTCGAGACGGTGAGCGTACACTGACCAGGGGTCAGTAATCAGGAATCAGCAATCAGAGTGTTGCGGTCAGCGACGACGCCGTCGCTGGCCCTTCTGATTATTGATACCCGATACCTGACACTGGCAAGCGCCGCTATGCTGCGCTTGCCGACGGCATCGCCAGCACGGCGTACAGCGCCTCGGCGTCCTGCGAAGCGCGCAGCTTGTGAGCGACGGCGGTATCCCGCAGCAGCCGCGCCACCCGCGCCAACGCCTTCAAGTGATCGGCACCGGCGCCCTCCGGCGCCAGCAAGAGAAAAATGAGATCGACCGGCTGCCCGTCGAGCGCCTCAAAATCCACCGGCCGGTCGAGCCGCGCGAACAATCCGAACAGTCGGGTAAGATTGGGCATCTTGCCGTGGGGAATGGCGATGCCATTGCCGACCGCGGTCGAGCCGAGCTTCTCCCGCTGCATCAGGATTTCGAAGATCGCCCGCTCGTTCAGACCGGTGAGCACCGCCGCGCGCGCGGCAAGCTCCTGCAGGGCCTGCTTCTTGTTGTTGACCTTAAGCGCCGGGAGGATCGCGTTCGGGGCGACGAGATCGGTGAGCGGCATGAGTGGGAACCTGGGGAGCGAGGCCGTAGCCTGACGCTGGCTTTCCTATTTGAGCACGATCTTTGCCGAAAACCGGTACCTGTTTTTTGGGATCATGCTCAAGGGCGGCGGACCATAAGGAGCGTGAGCAACCGCGTCAATGGGCATCCGGCGGAACAGTTGCAGCCGGATCGATCCAGCCGAAGTGTCCGTCGGCGCGGCGATAGACGACATTGATGCCGCCATGTGCAGCGTGCCGGAAGACCAGCACTGGAGCGCCGGTCATGTCGAGTTCCATCACCGCATCGCTGACCGGCATTTGCTTCAACCTGGTGGTCGATTCGGCGATGATGACGGGCGTAAAGCCGTCCAGCTCGGCGTCGCTCTCGTGTTCCGGGGCGGCGATGACATAGCTGGCCGCATCGACCGCGCCTCGACCATCGAGACGTTCGGGGTGATGGTCCTTGAGCCGGCGATGATAGCGGCGCAGCCGCTTCTCCACCCGCAGCGCGGCCTGATCGGCGCTGGCATAAGCATCGGCCGCGTGGCCTTCGGCATGCAGCGTGACCTTCGAGTCGAGATGTATGGCGCATTCGGTGCGAAAGCCGAAGCCCTCCCGCGCGACGGTCACGTGCCCGGAATAGCCCCCGTCGAAATACTTATCCACGGCTTGGGCGATCCGCGCGTTGACGCGCCCTCGCAGCGCATCGCCGACATCGAGATTTTTTCCAGAAACGCGAAATGGCATGGCTGCCTCCTAGAGCACGATCGGGAAAAATGGGTACGGGATTTCGGACAAGATCATGCTCACGCAAAAAGCTCCTTCGGCCGCTCATCCGAGCTAGGTACTGGCAAGCGTGGAGTCAACGCGGCGCGGTGCCCGGCACCGCCCCGCCGCCGATGCTATCAGGTGATCGCGGCGCCTGCTTCTCCCGCCGTCGCTGCACCGAGGATGGAATGCGCATGGCCTCGCGATATTTCGCCACCGTCCGCCGCGCGATGTCGATGCCCGCCTCGCGCAGCTTGTCGACGATGGTATCGTCGGACAGCACGTCGCCGGCGCTCTCGGCGTCGATCAGTTGCCTGATGCGGTGGCGCACCGCTTCGGCCGAATGCGCCTCCCCGCCGTGGGCGGCGGCGATCGCCGAGGTGAAGAAATATTTGAGCTCGAAGATGCCGCGGTTGGTTGCCATGTACTTGTTGGCGGTCACCCGGGAAACCGTCGACTCGTGCATGCCGATGGCCTCGGCGACGGTCTTGAGGTTGAGCGGACGCAAGTGCTCGACGCCGTGGGCGAAGAAGCCGTCCTGCTGGCGCACGATTTCGTTCGCGACCTTGAGGATGGTGCGCGCGCGTTGGTCGAGTGCGCGCACCAGCCAAGTGGCGCTTTGCAGGCATTCGGCCAAGTAGGATTTCTCGCCGTCCTGCCGCGCCGTGGCCGAAACTTCGGCGTAATAGTTTTGATTGACCAGAACCTTCGGCAAGGTGTCGGAATTGAGCTCGACGATCCAGCCGCCGTCGGGACCGGGCCGCACGAAAACATCCGGCACGAGCGGCTGCACGATCGCCGACCCGAAGGCGAGACCGGGCTTTGGATTGAGGTGCCTGATTTCGGCGATCATGTCGGCGAGGTCGTCGTCGCCGACACCGCAGATTTTTTTCAGAGCGGCGAAATCGCGCTTCGCCAGGAGGTCGAGACGGCTGATCAACGCCTGCATCGCCGGATCGAAGCGGTCGAGTTCCTTGAGCTGAAGCGCCAGGCATTCGGCCAGATCGCGCGCGCAGACGCCGGGCGGATCCAGGCTCTGCAGAATGCCGAGCACGGCCTCGACTTCCTTGACGCTGGTGCCGAGCTTCTCGGCCGCCGCAGTCAAATCGCCGCTGAGATATCCGGCCTCATTGACCAGATCGATGAGATATTGCCCGATCATCCGCCGCACCGGGTCGGCAACGGCGAGCGTGAGCTGTTCGCGCAACCAGTCCGCCAGCGTGGTTTCGGCGGAAACGAAGGCTTCGAGATTGTAGTCGCCGTCGGCGCGGCCGCCGGGGCCGACGCCCGCCCATTCCGAGTATCCCGCCGGGCCTTCGGCCGCGCGGGGGCGAATCGGCTCGGCGTCATCGGGGAAGGCATCCTCAAGGCGGGTATCGAGCCGGTCTTCGATCGTGTCGCCGGCCGGCTCACTCTCGCCGGCATTCCATGTCTCCCCCTCCGTAGATGGGCTGTCCGCAGTTTGGGCGGTCTCGGGCTCGCCCGCCGGCTCGTCGTCCGCACTGCGGTCGAGCAACGGATTGCGTTCGAGTTCGGCTTCGACATAGGCGACCAGATCGAGATTGGACAGCTGCAGCAGCTTGATCGCCTGCAACAGCTGCGGCGTCATCACCAGGGCTTGGCTCTGGCGGATTTGAAGTCTTTGGGTGAGTGCCATTGACGGTCGGCCGAACTGGTCCGTTTCTTGCTTATAGGTGTTCTACAGCAAGTCGACCGGGGTGTCGTCAACCGATTTCGAACAGGCTTAAAGGTGGAATTCCTCGCCGAGGTATAGCCGCCGCACGTCAGGGTTGTTGACGATGTCGGCGGCACGGCCCTCCATCAGCACTTCCCCGGAATAAATGATGTAGGCGCGATCGGTCAGGCCGAGGGTTTCGCGCACATTGTGGTCGGTGATCAGCACGCCGATGCCGCGATTGGTGAGATGACGCACCAGCGCCTGGATGTCGCCGACAGCGATCGGGTCGATGCCGGCGAAGGGCTCGTCGAGCAGCATGTAATTCGGCCGTGTCGCCAGCGAGCGGGCGATTTCGACGCGCCGGCGTTCTCCGCCGGACAGCGCGATCGCCGGCGTTTTACGCAATCGCGCGATGTTGAACTCTTCAAGCAGCCCGTTGAGGTCGCGCTCGCGCCGCTTGGCGTCCGGCTCGACCACTTCGAGCACGGCGCGGATGTTCTGCTCGACGCTCAGCCCGCGGAAAATGGAGGCTTCCTGCGGCAAGTAGCCGATGCCCAGGCGGGCGCGCTGGTACATCGGCAGCGGCGTCACGTTGTAGCCGTCGAGTTCGATGCGTCCTTTATCGGCCTTGATGAGCCCCGTTATCATGTAGAAGACCGTCGTCTTGCCGGCGCCGTTGGGGCCGAGGAGGCCGACAGCCTCGCCCTTGCGCACGTAAAGACTGACACCCTTGATGACCTGACGCCCAACGAAGCTCTTCTCCACGCTGTGGACGGAAAGCACGTCCTTGCGGCCGGACGGCGCGGCGCCGTTGCCGTCGGCTCGGCCGCGCGGCCGGACCGGCGGCTGGGAAACGTCTTCCGCCAGCGGTTCGGGCTGCGGTCCGTTTTCTGGTTGCGGTCCGCGCTGCGGCTGCGGCGAACGCTTGCTGCGTGCTTTTCCTGCCGCCGCCGGCAGGCTCGCGATATCGACATAGGTGCCGTTGATCGCACCGCCGATGCTGGCGAGGTCGATAGCCTCATCTCCGGGGACAACCGGGCGGCGCGACACCGGACTACGGCGCCGGCGGAAGTATGAGAAAATATCCAACACTCGGTCTCGGAATCTTCGGCTCGATGCGGGGATGGTCCCGCTTTGCGGAGGACTTTAACCGATTTCCCGTGGCGATGCTGCCGGCCCCTTAGTTCGATCGGCTCGGCCCGATGGACAGGACGTTCGAGGACCCGCCGTCTGCATCCTTTTTCGGCAGAATGAGCGCGCGGACGCGATTCTGAGTGCTTGCGCCAGACTCGAAGTGGGCGTCTCCGGTCACGGTGTCGACGACGACACTGTCGCCGTGGAGGACGTTCTTACCTTGGCTGACAACCACGTTTCCGGTCAGCGTCATCGTCTTCTTCTTCGGGTCGTAGACGCCAAGGTCGCCGGTCGCAATTTGATCCCGGGTGGTGATGGTGACGCCGCCGCGCGCTTCTATCCGGCGGATGTCCTGTGCGCCTTGCGGAGCAAACGGCCCCTTCTGACCGCGCGCCCCCCCGGCAGCGCCCTCCCCTGACTGAGCGGCCGTCGCGACGGGCCGCGCCGCGCCGGAACCATGCTCGGCGCCGTAGAAGACCACGAGCGTTTGGCATTTTATCGTGGTGTCGCCCTGGACCACCTGCACATCGCCGGAGAAGGTCGCCATCTTATTCTTGTCGCGCACTTCGAGCGTCGCGGATTCAATCTGGATCGGCTGATCCTGGTTCTGGTCTTGAACGATACTCTGGCCCGGGGCCGCTGCAACGTTGTGCGGTCCTTGCGCCAGGGCGGACCCCGGCACCGCTAATGCCATAACCACAACCCAAAGCGTAAGCCGACGCGTCATCGATCGCTGACCTGCGTTGACTCCTGGTCCGGGTGCATCGTCACCGCGACACCGCCGCTGAAGCGGATCACGTCGCCACTGTCGGAGACTTCTATCCGCTTGGCGTTGACGATGCCGTTGGTGAGTTTCACCCAGACCGGCTTCTCCGAGACCACATGGCCCTTGTGCACGTCGACCACGGCCTCGCTCAGGCGCACCTCGTAGCCGGTCGAAGAGACGAGATGGACATTGTCGGTGAGGGTCAATAAATCGGCCTTCAGGTCGTAGATGCCCGAATTCGACGTGATGTTGACCCTGCTGTTGTCCTCCATCTCGATTTTGGCCTGAATCTGCTCAAGCTCCATCACATCGGGCTTGGTGATTTCCTGCGCCGCGGCCTTCGCGGTAAACTCGTAGGGACGGGAAGCGGCGGTGTAGCCGGTGAGACGCGGCTGCTCCATGGTGATCTTGGTGCCTTTGATGACCAGCTTGCCAAGCTCTCCCGGCAGCCGAAGGCCGCCGGTCGGCATATAATTGGCCACCACGACCACGAGCAGCACCGCCGCAATGCCGGCGGGCACGCTGATGCGAAGCCAACGCACGTGCCGGCTGTGCCGCACCGCGGCGCGAAAAGTCTGTTCGGCATCGCCGCGAGCCGTCGCCGAAAACCCGGCTGTTCTTGCGGTGTCGACAGGATAGACGGTGGCCAGTGGCTTTCCCCTCGGACCGTGCCCCGACGCAGGTTGCGGGTCGCTTATCTCGGTCCCGCTTGCGGACTGTCGCTTGCGAATGTGGCTTGGACCGGGCGGGGCGGCTCCCGGAAAGCACACATTCGGCGTTCCGATTCCCAAGCAATACTAGCAAATTTATGATTCCGGTGATGTTTTTTGATTGGAATTGCCGCGTGGGTTGGCCGCCGGACCGAAAAAAGCCCTGCAAATCCGCCGTTCTAGACAGTCCCGGGTCTAGGAATGGGCGAAAATATCCTCGGCGGCGAAGCCCGCGAGATCGAGCCGAACCCGGTGCGGCAGGAAACGAAAACACGCCGCGGCCAACTCCTCGCGGCCCTCCCGCATCAGCATGGCGTCCAGCCGCTCTTTGAGCGCGTGCAGATAGAGCACGTCGGCGGCAGCGTAGGAAATCTGTGCGTCGGTGAGTTCCGCCGCGCCCCAGTCCGATAATTGCTGCTGTTTCGACAGGTCGTGCCCCAGAACTTCGCGCACCAGGTCCTTGAGGCCGTGCTTGTCGGTGTAGGTGCGCGCAAGCCGCGAGGCGATCTTGGTGCAATAGACCGGCTCCGGCATTACGCCAAAGGCATTGCAAAGCATGGCAAGGTCGAACCGCGCAAAGTGAAAAATCTTGAGCAGTCCTGGGTCGGCCAAGAGCCGCTTGAGATTGGGCGCGTCGGTGGCGTGCGCTGGGATTTGCACCACGTCCGCAGAGCCGTCGCCGGGCGAAAGCTGAACCAGGCATAGCCGGTCGCGGCCGAGGGCAAGCCCCATGGTTTCGGTGTCGATCGCCACCGCGCCGGTGTAGCGCGAAAGGTCCGGCAGATCGCCGCGATGCAGGCGGATGGTCATGCGGTGATGCGCTACGGTAGGGCCCAGTGTGGCGCCTCGGAGAGATTTCGGATCGTTGGCGCAAGTCCTTGAATCAAGTCCTTGAATATCGCAACCGAAATGGCACGTCAAAACGGCTCCGCCAAGCGTGCCCGTCAGGACTGTCACGACGGCTAGGCCCTGCCGAAGTGACAGCGAGGCGAAGGTTCGGCTAACATCGCGGCAGCCTTGGGAAAAAGGGCGAGGGAGGAAGGACGATCAGCGCGCAGCCCGCATCCGCGTTCGCAACGCTGCCGTTGCCGCCACCCGCGCGCCGGCAAGTCCTTTCTGCGTTCTGGCGCGGGCGCTCGGTCCGCGTCCAGCTCCTGCTGGTGTTTGCGCTGATCGATCTGATCGCCGTGTTTGTCGCCGGCGGTGTCGCGATCTTGCGGGCCCGCACGCAGACGCGCGTCGAAATGGCTGCCTCGATGCGGTTGGCGGAACTCCTGGTCGGCGACGCCGTCAGTCTCGTGCATCAGCAGCTTCCAGCCGAGCAATTTCTGGCCGCCTTGCCGGCGCAGTTACGGTCGATGCGCCATGTGCGGATCGCGGTGAAGGATGCGGCGGACGCTGCTATTGCCGCCGCGCCGCTGCCGGCAAGGACCGACGGTCGACGCGCCGACGAACACGCGCCGGCGCCGGCTTGGTTCGCAGCTTTGATCGACCCGCCGATCGAGACGCTCGACGTGCCGGTGGTCGTCGGCGGCCGCCGCGTCGGTGAGGTCGAAATCATCGGCGAGCCCGCCGACGAGATCGCCGAGATCTGGGACAACGCGGTCGCGATGGGGATCGTAGCCGTCGCGCTCAATATCGCCATGATCGGCTTGCTTTATTTTCTGTTCGGCCGTGTGCTCGATCCGCTCACCGTGCTCGCCGCCGGCCTCTCCGACCTCGAGCACCAGACCTATAACGTGCGCCTGCCGCAGCCGCATGCCCGCGAGTTGGCCGCCATCGCCGATCACTTCAATGCGCTCGCTCTCGCGCTCGAGACGGTGCGCGCAGAAAACCTGCGGCTCAACCGCCGGCTGATCACGGCGCAGGACGACGAGCGCCGGCGCACCGCGCTCGAACTGCATGATGAGGTAGGTCCTTGTCTGTTCGGGCTGAAAGCCAATGCATCGTCGATTGCGAGCGCAACCGGCGACCTGCCCCAGCAAACCGGGGAAACCGTCTCCGCGCGCTTGCGCGACATCCTGGCCATCGTCGAGCATTTGCAGACAATCAATCGCAGCATGCTCGACCGCCTGCGGCCGATGGCGCTCGGTCACGTCCCGCTCGAAGAGATGCTGGGCCAGCTCCTGCGCGAGCGCGCCCGCCAGCATCCGCAGATTTCGTTCTCGTTCACGACTGGCAAACTTCAGCGCAGCTACGGCGATTCGATCGACCTCACCGTCTATCGCTGCATCCAGGAAAGCCTGACCAACGCCATCCGCCATGCGCAGCCCAAGCACGTCGGCGTCGATCTCCGCCATGTCGACGCCGAGCCCCGGCTCGCACTGACGGTGCGCGACGACGGCTGCGGAATGAATCCCGGCAAGCCGGCGGGCTTCGGCATTCGCGGCATGCAGGAACGCGTCGAAGGCCTTGGCGGCCGATATAGCGTCGAAAGCGAAACAGGCCGCGGCACCTGCGTGCATATCAGCATTCCGCTGGTCGAGCCGCTGAATACCGCGGCGGACCACGGCGGCAGCGGTGAGAAGGCATGACCAGCGTCCTCATCATCGACGACCATCCGATCGTGCTGCAGGGCTGCCGGCGTATGCTCGAGGATGCGGGCGTTACAGTCGTGCTCGAGGCGCGCGATGTTGTCTCGGGGTACCGGCTCTACCGCCGTCATCGTCCCGACATGGTGATCATCGACCTCGCCATGCAGGGCAGCGGGCTCGGCGGCCTGCCGCTGATTCGTCGCATCAGCGCCCACGATCGGCGCGTGCGCATTCTCGTCTTCAGCATGCACAGCGACCCCATCATCGTCGCCCGCGCGCTCGAGGCCGGCGCCACCGGCTATGTGCTCAAGGACACCTCGTCCGCGGACTTGCTGCAAGCCTTCGAAAAGGTCCGCGCCGGCCAGCCCTATTTGAACAACGACCTCGCCATGCAGGTCGCCTTGGTGCACACGCCGGCGCGCCAGAATCCGCTCGCCGAACTGACGCCACGGGAGCTGCAGACGCTGGCGCTTTTGGCCGAGGGCAAGCCCTATGGCCGCATCGCCGAGGAAATCAACGTCAGCTACAAGACCGTGGTCAACGTCAGCTCCCAGCTCAAGCAGAAGCTCGATGCCCGCAATCTGCCGGAGCTGATCCGCACCGCCGTGCAGTTACTGTCGGCGACCTCCTAATCGGCGCTGCCTGCCGGGCGGCATAAAGATTTTCGGCCGGCGCCGATTGCCAAAACTTCCCGGTCCGATTTGGAACTACTTTCCCTGACGCGGGCACGCGGATGATGACAGAGTCTCCCGAGATTGGGGGACGTATCGCCCATGCGGAGGGCTGTAAGCGCTGGTGGCGTAAGCGCGGCGGCGGTTCGGACGGTCTATCGCGCCCTACTCGGGGCAGGCTGTTTTGCCACCGTGATGGCGCCCGGCATCGTCGCCGCGCAGCAGACTGCGAGCCCGACCGCGGATTCGGGCGCGGCCACCCTACCCGAGATCCGCGTCATCGGTACCACGCCGCTGCCGCCCCCTCGCCCGGCGGCGCGGCCAGCGGCCTCGGCCGCTACGCCCGCGGCAACCGTCACGACGCCCGCCGAGCCCGGCGCGATCGACCGCGACAAGGTCCCGTCTAATATCCAGACGCTTTCCGCGGCGGATTTTGACCCCGCGACGACGCCGAGCCTGCTCGACGCCTTGGCGCGGGGACTGCCCGGCGTGGCGCTGAGCGACCAGACCGGAAATCAATTCCAGCTCGACCTCAATTACCGCGGCTTCATTGCTTCCCCTGTGATCGGCACGCCGCAGGGGCTCGCCGTTTATCAGAACGGGGTGCGTATCAACGAAGTATTCGGCGACACCGTCAATTGGGACTTCATCCCGCAAAATGCCATCAGCCGGATGACGCTCGTTCCCGGCAATCCGATCTATGGGCTCAATGCAATCGGCGGCGCGCTGTCGTTCGAGATGAAGAACGGATTCACCTATCACGGCGTCGAGGGCGACGTGAGCGGCGGTTCATACGGGCGCATCGGCAGCTCGGTGCAGGCTGGCGGCCAGTCCGGCAATCTGTCCGGCTACATCGCAGCCGACGCCATCGACGACGCCGGTTGGCGCACGGATTCGCCCTCGCAGCTGCGGCGGGTCTATGCCGATCTCGGCGCCCGCGGCGACCAGACCGAGTACCACGTCACTTTTACCGGCGCGTCGAATAATTTCGGCGCGGCGGCCGCGACGCCGGTGCAGATGCTCGAGCAGAATTGGTCGAGCGTCTACACGCTCCCGCAAACGACGCAAAATCAACTCGCCTTCCTGACCGCAAGCGCGAGCTGGAAGCCAAGCGATACGCTGACCTACCAAGCCAACGTCTATTATCGCGATTTCCGGCAAAGCCACGTCGACGGCAACGGCACCGACGCGCAGAACAGCGGCTGTCCCGACCCGACCGTCCTGTGCTTTCCCAATCTCAACGGCACTTTGTCCAATCTCATCACGACGACCGGACAGACGGTCCCGGCCGCCGGCCCGCTCGGCACCAGCGTTTTAGGCGAAATCGACCGCACCTGGACCACGACCAACAGCTTCGGCGGAACCGCGCAGGCCGCCTCCTCCGAAAAGGTGTTCGGTCATGACAACAATTTCGTGGTGGGAATGAGCATCGACCGTGGGCTGGTGCAATTCTCGACCACGAGCGAGTTGGGCACCGTCAATCCCAATCAGTTTCCCTTCGTCCAGGGTTCGGGGCTCTTCATCGACCAGCCTTCCGGCGACGTGGCGCCGGTCGGACTGGGCGCCACGACGCTCTACACCGGCCTCTACACCACCGATACGTTCGACGTGACGCCGCGGCTGTCGGTGACCGCCGGCGGTCGTTTCAACTTCGCCCAGATCATCCTGCAGGACGAGTTGGGCAACGACCCCTTGCTCAACGGCAATCACGAGTACAGCCGCTTCAATCCGACCGTCGGCGCCACCTACAAGCTGACGCCCAATGTCACGCTCTACGGCAGTTATTCGGAGGCAAACCGCGCGCCGACGCCGCTGGAGCTTGGCTGTTCCGACCCGCTGCGGCCTTGCCTGATCGACAATGCGCTCGTCGGCGATCCGAACCTGCAACAGGTCGTGTCGCACACCTTCGAGGCCGGCTTGCGCGGCCGTTTCGATCCGGGAAAGGGTCAGCTGACCTGGACCGTCGGCGCCTACCACACGCTCAATACCAACGATATCATCAATGTCGCCAGTCCCATCCCCGGCCATGAATATTTTCAGAACGGCGGCGACACGTTGCGCCAGGGGATCGAAGCCAACGCCACGTATAAATGGGACCGCTGGAACGTCTATGCCAATTACACCTATGTCGACGCCACCTTCCTCAACGCCTTGACCTTGTCTTCGCCGTTCAATCCCTATGCCGACGCCAACGGCAATATCTTTGTCGTTCCCGGCGATCACCTGACCGGGATTCCGGACTTCCGCTTCAAGCTCGGCGCCGAGTATCGCATCACCGATCCATGGAAGCTCGGCGCCGACCTCAACGTCGTCGGCAGTCAATATCTGGTCGGCGATGAATCAAATCAGAATCCGAGAATTCCGGCCTATTGGGTGGTGAACCTGCATTCGTCCTATCAAATATCGAAGAACTTCGAGGTGTTCGGTCTGGTGAAAAACCTCTTCAACCAGCGTTACTACGTGTACGGCACCTTCTTCGATACCGCCTCGTTTCCCTATTTGAACCTGACCGACCCGCGCACCTTCGTGCCCGGTATGCCATTCGCCGCCTATGTTGGAGCGCGGGCGACGTTCTAGCGTCGCGATGATTCAACGGATGCGGATGTTTTAGAGGACAAGCCGGAAAGCTCCAGGCTCAGCGTCTTGAGACGCTGCCGCGCGGCGGGATCATAAGCCTGGGCATCCGCCCGCGCCTCGCGCTGTCCGTTGAAAAAAAGCCCGCTTCTGCCGTCCAGGGCGGCGGAGGTCGCCAGATTGAGGATGGCGTCGGCACCTTGCTCGACGCTGCTCATCGGCGCGACGCCGGATTGGCGCACCATGGTCGTGTTCATGTAGGTCGCAGGATGCAAGGAATTGACCGTGACGCCGGTACCGTCGAGCTCATGGGCGAGATCGATCGTAAACATGATCTGGGCAAGCTTGCTCTGGCAATAAGCGCGCGAGCCGGTGTAGCCGTGCGTCAGCATCACGTCGGCAAAGTCGATCGCTTGTTGTCCGAGCGAGGAGACGTTGACGATGCGCGCGGGCGTGCTTTTGCCGACGAGCGGCAAAAGCAGATGCGTGAGCAGGAAGCCGGCGAGGTAGTTCACAGCGAAGCGCAGTTCGTAGCCGTCGGCGCTGGTCTGCCGCGTCCCCTGCGGCCCTCCGCTGCCGATGCCGGCATTGTTGATGAGAAGATCGAGCCGCTGTGTCGCTTGTTGCACGGCGCCAGCCAGCCGCCGTACCTCGGCCAGAGCGGAAAGGTCCGCGGCCAAAAAGTCCGCGGCGCCGCCGGCGTCTTTGATCTCGGCGACGACGCGCTCGCCCCTCCCGCGATCACGGCCGTGCACGAGAACCCGCCAGCCGTCTTCGCCAAGCCGTTTCGCCACCACGCGCCCAACGCCGTCGGTCGAGCCGGTGACCAGCGCTGTTTTTCCGTTCGGTTTTGCCATGACCGCATCTTCCTTATGCGCGGCGGCCTGGACCGCGTCCCAGTTTTAAAACCGGCGCCCCGGGTCGACACAACGGAACCGCACGTTGCTGAGGTGCGGGTCGCTGACCGCAACCAGGATTCGCGTTTGCCGGTTCAGACCGGAACAAAAATCCTGCGCCACGCGGATGGCATAGGCGCGTTCCGCGGCGGCGTCGCCGAAGCCGGTCAGTTCGGTATTGTAGAATTGATAAGTATCCGGGCCGATTTGGAACACGCCGCTGGACGAGCCGAAACCCGCCACCACAAACGCCGCCAAAATCCCAGCGATTGTCAGACGATGCATCGGCCTTTCCTCCGCGGGATGAGCTTAGTCGAAAGGCTCCCGATGCTCCATCCCCAGATGTCATGCACGCCGCTCGAACCGGCGTCGTCGGACGGCCACCTCCTTGCGCAGGAGATAGCAGTCTGGAAGTTTGTTCCGTCGACTGATTGGCGGAGCATGATCTTTTCGGAAAACCCGCCTCCACTTTTCCGGATCATGCTCTAGAATGGTCCATAAAGAGACGGGCCTAGACCAGGAAACGGAACCAGTGCCGTGAATAAATCCCTTCGGCTGTTGCTGATCGCAAGTGCGATGATGATTGCGGATGGCGCGAGTGCGGCGCAAGTCGCCACACAAGTCGCGGCGATCGACCAGTGCCAATTATACGGCTTTGCGCGCGGCAGTCGGGATTATGCCGAGTGCCGCATGGATGTCAGACGATACTGGACAACAGGTCCCTGCGGCACCGCCCGCCTCGTCGCGATGCATCGCGGCTATTGTCACTTGAATCCGCCGCCCTTTATCTAGTCGGCCGCCTGGAGACAATAAAATCGCGTGGTGGTGCCCAGGAGAGGATTGTCCCATGCGGCACAATAGCTCAACGAAATCAGTGGCTTAGCGAGCGGCTAGATGTGTCATGTGTACCACCGTTGTGGTCCTTTTGTCGAGCGACCTCACCTGGGAATCGAACCGCCGCCAGAAGTTGGACTCGAAAAGCCGGCGCCGCTTGACCCAATGCAGAAGTCGCGCGTTCTGCCAAAAGATGATGTGGGTGCTTGGTCAGGCTGTCCGTTTGGTCTCCGCAATGATCTCAAGCGGCAGAACGTCGACGGCGCCCCCGGCGACAAGTTTGGTTTTCTCCGTGTAACGAGAGAAAAAAGCCCGTGCCTGAAGCGCTTTGATGGCTTGATCATCCATGGCGGTTGCGAGGTGATAGTAATCCGAGCCGCTCTTCATACAACGATACGAGATTTTTCCCTGTCAGCCACCCGTTTTTACTGTGACGCACAACGCAGTCGGCGGTGTGGTAAACTGTAGCGTTCGCTTGAGGCGAACTCTGAGACGGCAGGATTTCATCACGCTCGCGGGAAGCGCGGCGGTTGCTCGTCCGTGCTGGGTACCGCGCTGCACCACCTGGAAGGAGCAGATCATGACTGCGTTTAATGCCGTGCGTTTTAAGGTAAAAGTTGGGCGCGAACAGCAATTCCTCGACGCCCACAACAAGGCTTCGACCGCCTGGCCCGGGCTTGAGCGCGCCAACATCATCAAGACCGGCGAGCATACCTTCTGCATCATCGCCGAATGGACCAACATGGATGCGATTGCCAACGCACGCCCTAGCATGATCGCGACGCTCGGGTCGTTCCGCGACATCCTTGAAGACCTTGGCGGCGGGCTCGGCGTCACCGACCCGGTCTCCGGCCCGGTGGTGAAGGAGCTAAAATAAGAAGGCCGCAAGCGGCGTTGTCGAAGTGATCGAAATAGGCCGAGCGACTTCCGCTTTCGAGGTATGAACGGACTATTGTTTGCTCACGCACTTGATCGGCGAGAGGGACTCGACGGGTTTGCATGGTAGCTCGGCAGATCGGTGAAATTGGCCCTGGGCATCATTTCCGCCGGACTGCCGCCGCAAAGGCGTCTTTCTGTTTGTAACGCTGCAGTGCATGAGTCTGCTGCTGGCCCTTCGCGACAGATGCCCATGCCCTGACTTTGCGTCCGCTTTCGGGGTGTAGCGGAAATGGCTGGATTGGGTGCTGGTTCTACCCGGTCGCGAATGACCCGGAACGGCGCTTGGCTCCAAAACTTCGTTGCGGTGCAGTACGGGCATCTACGTCATAAATTGACGCAAACCGTCGAGGCTATACGTCCCGTCGGCGGCATTTTACCAGTACACCGGCGGGTTGGGATTGATTGGCATGCAACGCGTGCGAAGCTCGATCATCGCCGGGTTCTGCCGTACGTCCACTGGGCCGGACGGGACGAGGCGTTCGATATCGTCGGCCAATTGGCGCTGGCGGGCGAGGCAGGCGCTATCATGCGCCGACGGGTGCACTGAGCCGCGCCGTATGGCGTTGATCGCGTCGTCGAAGACTGCCTTGAACCCGGGCGGCATGGAGGCCGTTGGCGGGTCGCCGATGCTGGCGCTGTTGCTTGCCACCGATCGATGCGCGGGATGATACGGCACCTTGTGGGACGCGGCCTGCGCGCCAAGCGTGCTCACGACCAATGTCGCGGTTATGATGACGATGCGCCTCATGGGCTCCTCCATTGCGCGCCGGGTGTCGCCTCGCTTTGCGCTTACGCACGCGGCGTACATTCCGTTATTGATCCACGGTCTCGTCCATCTGAAAGAGGTTTTGGTCCATCTACCGGATGGCTTGGTCCGACTCTTCGATGGCCGCCTGTGACTGACTGTTATCGATCGGCGTTCGCCCTTGTCGCTTCACATGTCGGCAATCGTTCACATGCCGGCATTGATATCCGTCTGCAGCGCCGCGGCGTTCGCCGCATCGTTTTGTTGTTCGGCCGCGGCAACGCTGGCGTCCAAGTCTTGGAGGGACTGGTCCTCCTGCTGGATGGCTTGGTCCGACGCGTCGATGGCCGCCTGCGACTGACTGTTGTCGACGTCGACCGTGGGCGAGGACGGCGAGAAGTCGTACGAACCCGAGGATTCGTACGAACCAGAGGATCTGTGAGACGCCGATTCCCTCATGGCGTTTTGGACGATCTGGGCGTACTGCGGCGGCAACGGACCGCCGAGCATGCCCTGGATGAATTGCCCGATATCAAAGGGCATCGGACCGGGCACGTAAGCGTATGGCCGCCGTACCGCCGCACGCGCAGCCACGCGGGGCTGGGTAACGTGGACGGGTTTCGTAGCAGTATGAACCTGGGTGTTGGCAGCCATCGCGGCGTTTCCAGTCAACGCAAGCGATACAATCAGAAGTCCTGCGGTCATCAATGATTTCATGGCACACTCCTTGTCCTTGACCTGTGGCGGAAAAGAATTCGGAACGTAAGGACAAGGCTAGGCGCGGTTGGCTGTACAGCCGATGTCCGTCACATTAATTCGCGTCCACGTGAGGTGACGAGTTGCCGCAGGTCAGCGCGACTTCGCTGCAGTGCACTTGTCGCCTAATGGCCCAGGATCGCGGTAGGGACGCGAGTTACCTCGCGCCCCCCGCACAGAGCCGTACGGGCCCAATTCGGGCATACGGCTTATATGGGGCTTTTCTTGTCAACCGAGTTTCAGCGCAGCACGACCTTCTCTTCCTTTCTTCGCTTTCTCGGTTCCTATTTTGCGTTCGACCCCTGCCGGGAGCATTTTTTCGTCCCGACCACACATGTC